>ERZ1370068.2415-contig-1569_pt1 | contig 23456 bp, 27 predicted proteins | sample MGYA00561227_ERZ1370068 | MGnify/ENA primary metagenome ERZ1370068 (study PRJEB38410, sample SAMEA6850437) | metagenome | study: Metagenomic assessment of the ecological functions of the soil: analysis of the soil microbiota associated with the...
TTACGCATTGGCTAGCGTAGTTCGCCGCGACGGCGCCGAGCGCGGCGGCCGATTTCACCACCTCGATAACGAGGCGCGCGTCGTCGGTGACGTACTCGTAGTACAGACCGGCGCCGTAGATGTGCGCTCGGCGCGCAGCTTCGGCTCGAGCGCCAGCGTCTCCTCGCGGCTCGAACATGCGATCAGCGCTCTTCGTCGGAGACGCCGGCCAGCCGGTCGTAGGTCCACAACCCGACGCTGAGCTTGGCGTAGCTCGCCCGGCTGCTCACCGGCACCATCATCTGCACGGGCCGAGCGAGATGCGGTGCGAGCTTGCGGACTGCGTAACGTTCGGTCGCTGCTCTCGCGCACGAGACCGACGTCGCCCTGCTGCAGATAGCGTATGCCACCGTGAATGAGCTTGGATGAGCGGCTGCTGGTCCCGCCGGCGAAATCGCGACGCTCGATCAGAGCGACCGACAAGCCCCGCAGCGCAGCGTCGCGCGCGATGCCCGCGCCCGTAATGCCGCCGCCGATGATGATCAGATCGAAGCGCTGTTCGGTCAGCGCCTGCAGGCTCTTTGTTCGCGTCCGGAATGAGAATTCAGCGGGCCGAGGCATGGCGATCCCGGTCAACTTCTCACTCGCTAACTCCGTTTGTCAACGTGGTCGGAAGGGTGCGGACGCCCCTGGCGGGCGACGTCATCACCCAACCGCCTCCGTCCATCCGGCCCAGCCGGCGCAGGTTCGCTTCGTGGGTGGAGCGGCTGATGCGGTACGAGGCTACGCAGGCCAGCATCAGCAGGAACAGCGCGACGAAGGTCGATGCGTAGACGATACCGAGGTTGCGCACGATCTCTGGGGCGACCCGATCCGGGTTGGGCGTCGCGCGGAAAGTGAATCGCCTTCAACAGGAGGCGTGGAGCCGAAGATCCCGATTCCCGAAACCGACTTCTGCACAAACGCGTTGGCGGCGAAGAAGACGCCTTCGGAACGTCGCCCGGTGGTCACTTCGCTGTCCTCGACCACGTCGGCCAGCATCGACGAGACAACGGATGCTGGCCATGATGAACAGGGAGACGAGGATCGTGCTTCAGCAGAGCGAGTGTCGGCATCAGGTACGGCGAGTCGTTGCTCGGAAACAGCCCGAGCAGGCGGAGCAGGATCGGAGCCGGCCCAAGGAGATGACGACCAGTGCCGCGCGGATTGCCGCAGCCCGCTTCCCCATCCGCATCGAGAGCTTCGGCGTGATCCCGAAGGCTACGCCGGCGGAAACGAAGTTCAGCAGCAACCAGCGCCGACATCTGCTCCGACGACAGCTCCCAGAAGTACGTGTTGAAGTAGATCGTCAGCGCGATGGCGATACCTGCCCCATGCCGCCGAAGATGCCGGCGCCGAACAGCGCGAAGAAGGCGCGATTGGCCAGCGTCTCGCGGAACTCGCGCACGCGCGCCGCGAAAGCCCAGACGGTGCGTTCCCGTCGGCTTGCGGAGGTTGCGGAATGTACGAGTGTGTACCGATGGCGGAGATCAGGATCGCGGCGCCCATGATCCATGCCGCCGACCTGGCCGTAGCGCTCGATATCCGCTCCGGTTCAGGACACCGACTGGATGTTGCGCATCGGCGACCAGAAACAGCTGATACGCGAGAAACGCGACAGTCAGGCCGCCGCACCAGCCGAAGAGGAATCTGTAGCTGAGGATCGACGTGCGGTCGTCGTAGTTGTCGGTCAGCTCAGCAGACGAGCGAAGCGCTCGGGATCTCGTAACAGGCGATCAGGATGCGGACGAGTACTGGACATCGCCGACGAAGTAGGCGAAGAGCTCGCCCTGGCGAGACATGTCGTCGGGCGGATTCCACAGAAAATAGTAGGCCGCGGCGACCGGCACCGCGGAGGCGTACATGAACGGATGACGGCGTCCCCACGGAGAGTGCAGGTGGTCGGACAGGTAGCCGACGATCGGATCGAAGACCGCGTCGGCGAACAGCGCGATCATGATCCCGAAGCCAACCCACTCCTCGGGCAGGCCGAGAACCTGATTGTAGTAGAGCAGTAGGAACAGCCCGAAGCCGTTGTCCTTGACGCCAGAAGGCGACCGAGCCGAAGCCGTAGAACAGCTTCGTCCAGATTCCTGGCGTACGTCGCGACGAGCTCAAAATGGGGATCCGGAAACGCCGGATCTCTTCACACGACGGCATCGGCAGGCGCAAGCGCTGCTTCCTGCCGTCACAGCCGAAGTTAACGGGACTCGAGTTGGCGGTCCGCTGCGCGAATCAGCCGATACGCCGCAAAAGGGGGCTGGTCACAGCGGGTTCGATCGCATACGTACATCGAAGGGATGCATCCTCGTCCGTTCCTCCGCCTGCGCTCAGTCCGACGTCCCCTGTACGGATTTCGCTCGCCGCACTGTGCCTGATCGCCCCGGCCAGCGCGCAATCGCCTCTGTGCGCAGCCGACTGCGACCGCGATGGTCAGGTCGCGATCAGGCGAACTGGTGCGCGTCGTCAGCATCGCGCTCGGCGAGGAGCGGTCGAGACGTGCTCGGCGGCCGACCTCGATGGCAACGGCCGCGTGCAAATCGATGAGCTGTTGATCGCCGTGAATGCCGCGCTGAGGGGATGCCCGACGCTTCCGTCGCCGACCGCAACCGTTTCGAGCCTGCCGACATCGACGCCGACGGCGACGGCGAGCAGCTCGCCGAGCGAAACGCCGTCGCCTCCTGCCACCGCATCGTTCAGCGCCACGCCGAGCGTGACGTTGACGCCGCCGTCGACGGCCACACCGTCGATCACCGAGACGCCGACCCCAACCGCGACATCGTCGCTGACACCGACGCCGTCGCTCTCGCCGACGACGTCGGAAACGCCCACGGCGACGCCGACCGAAACGCCGTCCTTCACGCCGTCGCTGTCGCCGACGCCGCGCATGACGCCGCCGCTCTCGAGCCGCAACTGGCGCAACGGCGTGATCGAGCCGGGTGAGGACTGCGACGACTCCAACCACAACAGCGGCGACGGCTGCAGCGTCTACCGTCGCTCCGGAGGCGCATCCCGATCCGTGCGCGCGGCGTAGTGCCGGTGAGCGGTACCAACATCACCGCGGTGCGCGTCGCGTCCGGCCTGTCGCAGCCGCTGCACGCGACCTCGCCGCGCGACGACTTCGATCGTCTGTTCATCGTCGAGCAGGTCGGCCGCATTCGCATACTGAAGAACGGCGGCGTGCTGCCGACGCCCTTCCTCGACCTGCGCGGCCGCATCGTCGCTGACGGCGAACGCGGCCTGCTCGGCCTCGCATTTCACCCCAATTACGCCAGCAACGGCGAATTCTTCGTCGACTACACGACGACGCGCGGAGGCACGCTGCTCTCGGTCATCTCGCGCTTTCCACGTGTCGGCAGCCGATCCCGACGTCGCGGATCCCGACAGTGAGGAGATCCTGCTCCTAGGTCGACAAGCCGTACATCGCTCACAACGGCGGTCAGCTCGCATTCGACGCCGCGGGATATCTGTACATCTCGTTCGGCGACGGCGGGCAGTCGGCCAGTATTCAGAACAACGCGCAGGATCCCACCAACTGGCTCGGCAAGATCCTGCGCATCGATGTCGATGGCGGTGTGCCGTACGCCATCCCCAACGACAACCCGTTCGTCGGACCGGACGGCGTGCTCGACGAGATCTGGGCGCTGGGGCTGCGCAATCCGTGGCGCTTCAGCTTCCGATCGCGCCAACGGCAACGCCTACATCGGCGACGTCGGCGACAGCAGCCTCGAGGAGATCGACGTCGTCGAAGCGGGCAAGAGCGGATCCAACTTCGGCTGGTGCTGCCGCGCAAGGCACGCTGCCGTTCACGCGCTGCTATCGCGCCGCCACTACCTGTCCGGCAGACGACAGCGCGTTGACATCGCCGGTGTTCGAGTACGAGCACAACCCGGCCTGCTCGGTGACAGGCGGCTTCTGTGTACCGCGGCTGCGCCCTGCCCGATCTGCGCGGCACGTACTTCTACAGCGATTTCTGCGCCGCGTTCGTGCGCAGCTTCACCTACCACAACGGGGCGGTGGAAAATCTGCACGATTGGACCGCTGAGATCGCCCCAGGCAACGGCCAGTCGATCGACCGCGTCGTCGCCTTCGCCGAGGACGGCCGCGGCGAGCTCTACATCTGCGACCTCGGCGGCGAGGTTTTCAAGATCGTCCCGAGTAGTGGCGGCGGGCGTCTGCTCGCCGCCCGGCGCGCTCCGCGCGCCACGGGCCGCCCAGAGGGCGGCCCCTACATCGGAATCCGGATGGTCGGCTTGCCACGGCCGCCTTGACCACCGGCGGGGCAGCGGCTTTGATCCGCTAGATGCTGGTGCGTGGCATCCTGTTCGACTACGGCGGGACGCTGGATGGGGCGGCGAGTCACTGGCTCGACCGCTTCGTCGAGCTGTACCAATACGTCGGGCTCGAGCTGCCGTTCGAGCGCACAAAGCAGGCGTTCTACGGCGCCGACGACGCCGCCTTACGCCGACCGCCGCGTCATCGACATGTCCCTCACCGAGCTGATGGACTTTCACGTCGCCGTACAGCTCGAGCGCCTGGGAATCGACCGACACGCTGCAGCACCGCGCTCGTCGACGAATTCGTCGCCCGTTCGCGCGCGGCGCTGGCCGAGAGCCGCGCGGTACTCGCGCGCCTGGCGCCGCACTATCGGCTCGGCGTGGTGTCGAACTTTACGGCAACGTGGGCCGCATCCTCGCCGACGCGGAGATCCTGCCCTTGCTCAGCGCCGTCGCGGATTCGACCCACGTCGGCTGCACGAAGCCCGATCGCCGCATCTTCGAGCACGCCCTGGCCGGCCTCGGTACCGAGCCGGGCGCTACACTGCACGTCGGCGATTCCTACGAGCGCGACGTGCGCGCGCGCACGCACTCGGTCTGCAGACGGCGTGGCTGCGTGCCGTCGGCGCGGCGGCCCGCGCCCGGCGACGCGGTCGTCGATCTCGTCATCGCGTCGCTGAACGAGCTCGAGCCGGCGCTCGCAGCGGTCGGCCGGGGATGCAGGCAAGGCGTCGCGATGAAGGCGGGCCTCATCGCCGCCGGACTCGGTGAGCGGCTGCGCGCGGCAGGCATCACGACGCCGAAGCCGCTGGTCGAGGTCGCCGACCGACCGCTCATCGACCACGTGCTCGACGCCGTCGCCGCCGCAGGCATCGACGAGGTCGCGTGTATCTTCAACGACGACGCCGACGCGGTGGAGAGTCACTGCCGCAGCCGCCGCGGCGCACCGCGGCTGCACATCGTGCGCCGCACCACGCCGAGCTCGATGGAGAGCTTGTTCACGTTGGCTCCTCACCTCGGCGCGGCGCCGTTTCTCTCTCCTCACCGTCGACGCCGTTTTTGCTCCGGCAGTGCTGCGCGACTTCTCGGAGGCCGCGGCGCGGTATCGCGACGCGGACGCCGCGCTGGCGATGACGGACTTCGTCGACGACGAAAACCGCTGCGCATCGCGGTCGCGGCCGACGCACGCGTCACGGCGCTCGGCGCGCGCCGCCGCGAGCCCGTATGTCACGTCCGGCTTCTACGTACCTGCATCCGCGCGTCTTCGCGGAGATCGACGCGGCGCGCGCGGCGCGGCTGAGCGGCGCTGCGCCAGTACCTCGGCGCATCTGCTCGCGCGCGGCTATCGGGCCGCACGGGATCGCCATCGGCAAGACCGATCGACGTCGATCGTCCGGACGACATCGCCGCGGCGCGACGCGTTCGTCCGCAGCGGGTTCGCGTCGTGAGCTTCGACTTCGCTCGGCATCGCGCGCGAGCGCGTCTACTCGCCCGGCAAGGTCGACGGCCGACCGCGCCATTCTCGACGCGCGTGGCCGATCGGCTTGCGCGCCAGCACCGCGTCGGCGTCGTCAGCGCCGACGAGCCGCTGCCCGCGGTCGCCGCGCCGACGGTGATCTTCGCCATGTGCCAGGGCCCGGCGGCGCTCGACGGCGCTGCGCCGCTGGAAGCGCGCCGGCGTGCGCGTCGATCAACTCCGCCGCCGGCGATCAGCAACGCACACCGCACGCGCGCATGCTCGCCGCGTTCGAACACGCACCGCGTGCCACAACCGGCGAGCTCGCGCTGATATCAACCGATGGGTCCGATGCGTTGCCGGAGTGGATCGACGGCGGCGCCTGGCTCAAACGCGGCGACGTGCACGCGACCGAGCCGGACGACGTCGTGCTGGTCGTCGACGGACAGCGCGGCCGCACGCACCGCGCTCGCCGCCATGCAACGGCGGCGCATCGCCGCCGCGCTCGTGCAACGCCACGTCGACGGCGACGTTTTCAAGTTCTACGCCGTGCGCGGCCGCTTCTTCGCGGCTTTTCCGCCGCGCGATGGGCGTGCAGACCGCTCATCGCCGCGACCGAGCATCGCGCATGCGCGAGCTCGCGGAAGCCGGCGCGGCGGCGCTCGAGCTAGAAGTATTCGGCGGCGATTGCGTGCGCGACCGTCAACGAGAACTTATGGTTGATTGACTTGAACGACTGGCCTAGCTACGGTGCCGCCGTGCCGCGGCGGCCGCGAGGCGATTGCCTCGTACCTGACCACACAAACGAGGAAGGACGTGAAGACCTCGATCGAGCTACCGCGCGTGGTAGCGTCGGCCCAGCCGATGAAGTTGCTCCTCCGCCCGGCCGCGCTCGCGCGCCGCACTATGCTGCCGAGCAGGGCTATCTCGCACCCGGTCTGCAGCGCATCGCGCAGCTCTCGGAGCTGACCATCGATCGCGGCAGCGGCTGCACGCTGATCGATGCCGACGGCAACGAGTATCTCGACTTCTTCGCCGGCGTCGCGGTCGCCAGCCTCGGCCACTCGCATCCGCGCTTCGTCAAGGCGCTGCAGGCGCAGCTCGAGCGCATGCGACGGTCGGCAGCTTCACCAGCGAGCCGCGGCTCGCGCTGCTCGAGCTGCTCGCCGAGCTCGCGCCGGGCGCGCTCGACCGCACGCAGCTCTACAGCGGCGGCTCTGAAGCGGTCGAGGCGGCGATCCGCCTGGCCAAGTCGTACACGAAGAAGTTCGAAGTCGTCGGCTTCTGGGGCGGCTTCCACGGCAAGACCGGCGGCGTCATGCGGCCTGATCGGCGATCAGTGGAAGCAGAACTGGGGCCCGCTGCCGGTCGGCACGCATCTCGTGCCCTACGCCGACTGCTACCGCTGCCCGTTCAAGCTCAGCGTACCCCGACTGCGGCATGGCCTGCCTCGATTTCGCGCGCGAGCAGCTCAAGGTCGCCACCGCCGGCGCGATCGCCGCGGTCATCGTCGAGCCCGATGCAGGGCACGGCCGGCAACGTGATCCCGCCGCCGGAGTTCCTGCCCGGCGTGCAGGAGATCGCCGCGAGCACGACGCGCTGCTCATCGCCGACGAGATGATCACCGGCTTCGGCCGCACCGGCAAGATGTTCGGCTGCGAGCACACCGACACCGAGCCCGACGTCGATGACGATCGGCAAAGGCTTCGGCGTGCGGCTTTCCGGTGACCGGCCTGATCTCCACCGACGACGATCACCGCATCGCTGCCGTTCGCGCAGGCCGAGCTCGTCGTCGTCGAGCTACGGCGGCAACCCGCTCGCCGCCACCGCGGCGCTGACCACGCGTCGAGACCATCATCGACGAAGGTCTGGTCGAGAACGCCGAGCGCGTCGGCGCGTCGCTGCTCGCGCGGGCTGCGCGAGCTGCAGGAGAAGTACGAGTTCATCGGCGACGTGCGCGGCAAGGGCCTGCTGATCGGCATGGATCTGGTCACCGATCGCACAGACGCAAGCAGCCGCTGCCGAGCCGCGGTCACGCGAAGCGATCTTCCTCGGCGCGCTGCGCCGCGGGCTGCTGTTGATGGGCTACTTCTCGCGCGTTCGCATCAACCCACCGCTGGTGCTGACGGAGCAGTGAGGCGCGCGACGGCGTCGCGATTCTCGACGAGGTGTTCGCCGAGATCGCACGCGACGGCCACTATCGCGCATGAGGCCGCAGACGTCGCGGCGGCCATGCTCGGCTTCGGTCACGTCGCCGAGCACGGCCATCTGCCGGCGTGGCTGCGGCGCGACGATTTCTCCATCGTCGCGGTCGCCGATCGCGACGCGGCGCGGCGCGTGCGCACGGCGGCAGCGCCTGCTGCCGTCCGCTCGCGACTCTACGACGATCCGCTGGCGGCGCTCGCCGACCAAGCGGCTCGACGCCGTCGACATCGCCACGCCGCCGGCCGCGCACGCGCCGTTGATCGTCGCCGCAGCGCAGGCCGGCTGTCACGTCTTGTGCGAGAAGCCGCTGGTCACGACGCTCGCCGGACTGCCGCGCCGCCGTGGACGCGGCGCGGCGCGCCGACGTCGCGTTGTTCACCGTGCACAACTGGAAGCACTCAGCAGCAGTTCGCGAGCTCGCGACCCTCGCTCGCGGCCGGCGCGGTCGGCCAGCCCAACGCAGATCCGGCTCGAAGACGACCCGCACCGGCAAAGCGGTCAGCGTCGGCAGCGAATGGCGCGGCGATGCAGCGCTGGCCGGCGGCGGCATCCTCGTCGACCACGGCTGGCACGCGCTCTATCTGCTGCTCGGCTCGCCGGCGGAAGCGCCGCTGCGCATCCGCGCCACGATCGAACGCCGCCGCTACACCGACGCCGACGTGAGGACACCGCCACGTGCGAGATCGAGTTCGCCGTCGCGGCGCGGCGAGATCTTCCTCACCTGGGCCGGCACGACGCCGCGCGAATCGATGGCAGGTCGTCGGCACTGCTGGTACGCGTCACGCTGGCGGACGACCGCGGTGAGCTGGTCAACGCCGCATCGCGACGCGCCCTCGCCTTCGCTGCCTCGCTGTCGGAGGGCTCGCACCATCCGGACTGGTTCGGCGCCGTGATCGACGACTTCGTCAGCCGAGATCCGCGACCCGTCGCGGCGCGGCCGCAATCTCGCCGAGGCGCAGCGCTGCGCGCAGTTGACGGCGCTGGCGTACGAGTCGGGCAGACAGGGCGGCCAGTGGCTCGATGTCCCGTTCCTCGAGAGTGCCGACACCGTGTCGCAGCGGGACGAGGGGATGGCGGCGCGCGTGCGAACGGCCACGTCGGAGCAGTCGCTGCGCGGGACAGGGACGCGATGAGCGACCAACGGCCGACCTGTACCGCCGGTGATCCTGCCGCCGCGTGAGATGAGCTCACCGCGTCGCCGGGCTGCCGGTGATCCAGCGCGTGGCGTTGAGCGCGCGCTGCGCAGCGGTTTCGATGCCGTCGTCGCGCTGCGCGCCTGGTGACGGTCGACCGGTGCGCGCGCTCTTCGCCGGCGATCCGCGCACGGCTGTCATCCCGGTGGTCGCCGGCGCGCTCGATCGCCAGCGTCGCGACCGAGCACGTGGCGCTGATTCCATCGCACTGCGTGGTGGATCACGCCGACGCTCGAGCAGGTGCGCGCGGTCGAGGTGCAACGGCAGGCCGATCGTGCTGCGCAGCGATGGCGGCGCTCCGCTATCGTGCTCGCGCCGCGTGCCTACCTCGCCGACGTCGACGGGTTGACAGTGGACGCCGACGCGGTCGCACTGCCCAACGGCGCTCTGTCTACCGGTGTCCGACGCCGCCCGGCGCAGCGCGCCGAGCGCGCGCTGGTCAGCCGGCTGCGGCGGCAACGGCGGCGACCGACGGGCCGATCGCGCGCTTCGACCGCGCCGCTGTCGACACGCATCAGCCGCCACCTGCGTGCGCACGCCGCTGCGTCCGAACCACATCACCGCCGATCGGCACCACGATCGGACTTCTCGGCGCCTGGTGCACTGGCGCACGGCACGTATCTCTCCGGTGTGATCGGCACGCTGCTCTTCTGGCTGGCGGTGATCATCGACGGCTGCGACGGCGAGGTGGCGCGGCTCAAGTTCCAGGAATCGCGGCTTCGGCTACATGCTTCGACGTCACGACCGACAACATCGTCCACGCCGGCGATCTTCATCGGCCTCGGCATGGGCATCTACCGCGCCGCGCCGGATGGCAATCTCTTCTGGCTCGTGATGCTCGGGGTGGGCGGGTTTGCTGCCGCGGCGGCGGCCACGCTGCTGACGTTGGTGCGCCAACCGCCGGCGCAGGATCGTCCGGCACGCACGCGGCGCGGCAAGCTGCGCCAGCAGCTGCTGCGCGGCTTCGAGGCGCTGATGAACCGGGACTTCGCCTACGTGCTGCTGGCGCTGGCCGTGATCGGCCGTCTCGACTGGTTCCTCTGGGGGCGGCGTTCGGCACCTACGTGTACGCCGGTGCACTGGTCGTCGTGATCGCTGGCGCGATGCAGAGTGAGGAGCCTGGCGGCCGGCGGTCGGGGTTCGCCTCGGCTTCCGACCGGGGCGGCTGCCACCCCGATCCACAACCGTCGCTGCGCGAACTTTCCGATTCCGACCCGGAATCGCCGACGCCGTTGCCGTCGGCGCGCTGGCCGGCCTCTTCTCCGCGCGGCCTGCTCGGCATTGGGCATCGTCCTCTTTGCGGTGCTGGTGTCATCGGCTCGGACCGCTCGCGGTCTGGGGCAACCTGCGCATGATCGGTTGGGGATTTCTCCTCGTCCTGGCCCAGGAAGGCGTCTCCTACATCTTCAACAGCACCGGCTGGCGCTTCGCGTTCCCGCCGCCGCGGCCCGGACGTACGGTTCCCGTCAACTGGTCGCGGCGCGCCTCGCTGGTGAAGCGATCAACAACCTGACGCCGACGGCGACCATCGGCGGCGAGGTCGTACGCGGCCGGATGCTTGAGGGTGTCGTCGACAGCAGCGCCGCCTGGGCCTCGATCGCCATCGCCAAGCTGATGCAGACGCTGGCGCAGATGACGTTCGTCTTCATCGGGCTCGTCGTGGTGGTGCGCCACACGCCGCTGCCGGAAGGGGTTCGAGCGCGGCCTGCTGATCGGCCTGGTCGTTCTGACCAGCGGCCTGCTCACCGGCATCATCATGCAGCGGCGCGGCATGTTCACCGCCGCGTTCCCGCCTGGCGCCCGCCGGCGTCGGCGATACCATCTCCGAGCGGCTCGAGCAGCAGGTCGACGCGCCTCGACGAGCAGATCGCGCGCTTCTACGCCGCGCCCGGTGCCTTCGCTGTATCGGTGCTGGGCTTCTTCGCCGGCTGGTGCATGGGCGTCGTCGAGGTCTACATCGTGCTCTACTTCCTCGAAGTCGGCGCGAGCCTCGGCCGCGCCGATTACGATCGAGGTGCTGTCGGTGGCGATCGACGCGCTGCTCTTCTTCGTGCCCGCCAGGCCGGCACGCAGGAAGGCGGAAAGGTGCTGATCTTTTCCAGATGCTCGGTCTCGATCCGGCCGAAGGGCCTGGCGCTCGGCATCATCCGGCGGGCTGCGCGAGTTGAGCTGGTCGATGGTCGGCCTCGATCGTGCTCGCGCGCTATCACGCCCGCACGACGGACGGTGGCGCGGTGAGCGCGGCGCGGCGCCTCATTGTCGCCGCGGATGACTTCGGATGTCTGCCGGCGTGAACGCCGGCATCATCCGGGCCCACCAGAACGGCATCCTCACCGAAGCCAGTCTGATGGTGAACGGACAGGCCTTCGAGGAAGCGGACCGCGCTGGCGCGCAGCAATCCCGGGCTCAGCGTCGGCCTGCATCTGATGCTCGTGCAGGGCCGCTGCGCGTCGCCGCCGGCCTCGATCCCGTTGCTCGCCAACGGCGGACGGTCTCTTTCGCAACGCCCCGGTATGGGCCGGCATGCGGTTCTTTTCATCCCCGGCATCCGGGCGCAGATTCGCCGCGAGATCGTCGCCCAGCTCGACAGTTTCTCGCCACCGGCTTGCCGCTGTCGCACGTCGACGGCCACTCTCACCATCCACATGCATCCGGTCGTCGTCGCTGTGCTCATCGACGTCTGCCAGCGCTACGGCATCCGCTCTGTCCGACTGCCGCGCGAGCCGCTCGGCCAGGCGCTGCGCTACGATCGGCGCCACCTGCTGCGCAAGCTCTTCGAAGCGATGTCGTTCAATTCCCTGTCGCGTTGGGCGACGCCGCGCCTCGAGCGCGCCGGCCTGCGCCATCCCGACTCGCATGTTCGGTCTGCACCAGACCGGCCACGTGGCGGAGGACTATCGTGCTTCGCGGTGCTCGCCGAGCTCCCGGAGGGCGTCAGCGGGATCTATTGCCACCCGGCGCTGATCGACGACGAGGCGCGGCGCTGGCGGCCGACGGACTACGAGAGCGAGCAAGAGCTCGCGGCGCTGACCAGCCCGCGCGTGCGCGAGGCCATCGACGCCGCCGGCATCGAGTTGATCACCTATCGCGACCTGTAACTTCGTCGTGCAGCGCCCGCAGGCGGCCTGGGTCCGTAGGGGCCGCCCGTGGGCGGCTCGCGTGCGCGCGGAGCGCGCCGTGTTGTTGGTGGCTTCAACGTCAGCCGTCCTCCGGACGGCTACGGGCCGCCCACGGGCGGCCCCTACCGGACCCGGCTCGCGTCGCGCCGCAATGCATCCGCGGACCGTGTTGCGCCGGGAGTAGCGCCGATGTCAGGTGGCTCAACGTCAGCGCGCCCACGGGCGGCCCGCACGGACTTGCGCCGCCGATTCACGCCTCGAATTCAAGGCGAAGCGGTGCTTCTTGGCGTCGTTGCAGGGCTTGCAGGCTGGGACCAGGTTGCCTTTGTTGGACCGGCCGCCGCGGACGATCGGCACGAGGTGGTCCATGGTCAACGCCTTGGCGCCCACCTGCTTGCCGCAATAGTGGCAGACGCCCGGCGAGCAGCGCCGCTTCCACCACTGCGAGGCGCGCAGCTCGCGCGCTTCGCGCGCTCGCGCCGCATGGTCGCATCGTCGACCTCGACCAGGAACCCGTCACCGGACACGCCGCTCAAGATACCGACCGCCGGCATGCCCCGAGCAACGGCCCTAGCCGGGGCGGCGGATCACTTCGCCGACGTAGACGTATTCCAGGTCGAGCGAGGTCAGCGGCCGGTCGGCTGTACGCAGCGTCGCATGCGTGACCGCAGCGACGAAGATCGTATGGTCGCCGGCGGCGTGCTCTGCGCAGACGCGGCACTCGAGGCTCGCCATCGCATCGCGCAGGTACGGCACCCCGGACGGTGAATCCTCCCAGGCCAACGGCGCCAGATTGTCCGGCGTGCTGCGCTGCGCCCGAAAAGAAATAGTCCTCGAGATGCCGGCAGCGCGATGCCGATGACGTTGAGGGCAAACCGACCGGCGCGCGCCAGGATCGCGTGCGTCTGATGGCGCCGATCGACCGCCGCCATCAGCAGCGGCGGGTCGCCGGACACCTGCGTCACCCACGACGACGACATCCCGTGCCGGCGCTCGCCGTCGCGCACGGTGAGCGCGTAGATGCCGGTGCTCAGTGCCGCCAGCGCGCTGCGCCAGCTCGGCGTCGCATGGCTCAACGCCGCAGTTGCCCGATCAGCCACTTCGCGCGTGCGCTCGAGCGATTCCTGCGCATCCGTCGCCGACCGGGAACGGCACGGCGAGGTAGTCGGTCGTGCCGACGGCGCGCAGGCGATCGAGCTGCTCGCCGAGCGCAGACGCGTCGCCGACGATCGCGACGTCGGCCGGACCTTCCGCCCCTTCGCGGTCGAGCATGGCGCGATACGAGGGCAGCCCGCCGTAGATCTGGAAGATGCGCGCCTGCCGCCTCTCGTGCAGCCGCGATGTCGGTGGTCAACGCGATCGGCAGGCCCGACCACCACACGCGGTGCCGGGCGGCCGGCCTGCGTCGCCGCCTCGCGTGATGCGCGGCACGGTGTGCTCGCGCAGCGTTTTCGGACCGGTCATCCAGGTGATGGTGCCGTCCGCCTTCGCGGCCGGCCAGCGCCAGCATCTTGGGCGCCAGCGCGGCGATCAGGATCGGGCACGGCGTGGCGCCAGCGACGGCGAGATTGGCGTTGACGCGAAACTCGCTGCCGCTGAAGCTCACCGACCCCGAACGGATCAGCGGTGCCAGCACGGCCAGGTACTCGCGCATGTGCGAGTACGGTTTGGCGAACGAAAGTCCGAACATCGACTCGATGACGAGTCTGGTGCGACAGTCCGATGCCGAGCGCGAAGCGTCCGCTGCAGGCGGCCTGCGCGGAGAGCGCCTGTTGCCCCATGGCGAGTGGGATGGCGGGGATAGGTCGGCACGACGGCGGTGCCGAGCTCGATGCGCGATGTCGAACGACCGCACAGCGCCGCCGCCATGATCGCGTCGAAGCCGAAGATGTTGGCGAACCAGCCGCTGGCGAACCCGTCGCGCTCGGCGCGCTGCGCCTGTGCGATCAGGTTGTCGACCGTTGCGGGAATCGCCGGTGATCTCGCCGATGCCAATGCCGATGCGCATATCGTGCTCCCTTCCTCGCTACTGGCTGGGTGTGGCGCCGGGTGTCGCTCCCGGCGTCGCATTCGGGTCGACGACCGTGATCTCGGCGAGGGTCAGGTTGTCGCCTTGATAACGGCCGAGCATCCGCAACCGCGTGCCGGCTGGCGCCGTGCGGAATACGTTGAGCATCGATGCCGCGCCGTAGAGCAGCAGCTGCTCGGGGTGCAGGTTGGAGCGATTGAACAGGCTCATGCCCTCGGTGCGCGAGGTCTGCGCGTGGATGACGGCGAGTCTTTCGCACCACCTTGCCGGCGCGGATCTTGATCGAGCCGAGAGCCTGTTTCTTGACCGCGGCGCTCGGATCGACGATCCCTTCCAAGCGCAGGTCCTGGCCGAGACCGAGAGCGCCGGGCTGTGCCGCAACCGGTGCGGCACCGAGAACGACCAGCAAGGCGACGATGGCTACGCGGTTCACTCGGAGCGGATTCTGCCACAGACCGCTGCCCGATGTCTCCGTAGGGCCGCCCAGCGGGCGGCCCGCGGCGCGCGCAGCGCCGTGTTCGTGGCTCGATGTCAGCCGTCCTCCGAGGCTACGGGCCGGCGATTGGGCTGGCCCCTACACGGACAACCGTTCGGGGTGGCAGGCACTCCAGGATGAGATGATCGTAGTCGCGCCGCGTCAGCCGTCGCCACCGACATGCGCAAGTGGCGTCGATGCCCGGCGCGTCGGACGCGGGCGCGCGGCGACTGAACGAATGGCGTCGGCGCAGCGCGTCGGAACCGGTGAACGTGGAAACGCGGCAGCGCCGGAGGCGAGAAAGTCGACATTGATGCGCTTCGATCGAGACCGTCGGGCGCGTCGATCGGCGGCGACGCGCGACGGCGAAGCGGATCAGCGGCTCGGTCGACGCGGCAGTCCGCGCAGCAGCGGATCGCGCATGCTGAAGCAGGTGAGCAGACGAAGGTGCAGGCGTCCGAGCTCGCGGTCGCTTGTCGCAGCATCGGATCATTGTCGGCACAGACCGCGAGCGGCCAGCCGCGCCGCTCGACGATCTCGGCGGCAGCACGAAGCTCCATTCCAACAGACAATCGCTGAAACGGCCGCCGCCGCCGCGTTCGAGCTCGGCGCCTGGGATCGCGGCGTGAAACGCTCGCGGCGTCGACGCGCGGTCGTGCGTTGCGTGCGATCGTCAGCTGGCACGCGGTGACGCCGCTGCTCGCGAGAATCTGCTTCGCACCGCCTCCGCACCGAGGCCGGGATGCGCCGAGCAGCAGCAGCGGCCGTGCCGGCGGCGTGCGGCGAGCGCCATCGACGTCCCGGACATCACGCCGGTGGAGGGTCCGAGCTCGTCCGAGACGATGTCGACACCGGGCGCGAGCAGATCGAGCTCACTGCCGGCATTGCTGAAGTTCGCACGCGAGGCACGTGGTCATCGACCGGCCGCCCGACCGACACCGTGGCGCGACGCACGCCGGCGCGCTCATCTGTCGCTGCGTGCGCCCGCTGTTGCCCGACGGCGGCGAACAACATGGTGCCGCGATCCCGCAGCTGCTGGATGACGTCCGCCAGCATCATGCTGGCGGCGCATCCGGGCGCGCTGCCGCAGTTACGCCCACATTCGCCGGGTAGGTCAGGCCGCTGACCAGGCTCATGTTGATCACGCGCACGTCCGGGCGTTCGGCGGCGATCCAGTCCAGCGCCGACACCCAGTCGGAGATAAATCCATCGTTGTTCGAGTTCGAGAACGCGCACCGACACGAGCTGCGCGCCCGGCGCGACGCCCGCCGGCGCCACGCGCCCGCGTGACAAGCGCGATGCCCGCCACGTGCGGCCCGTGCGAATCGACGGACCTCGCGCTGCACCGGGGCCCGACTGATGCGCGCCGTCCGTCCGGGCAGCAGCTCGACGCTGATGTCCGCGCCGAGCTGTCCGGCGCGCGGCAGAAGCACTCCTCGTGGACGAGCGCGCCTCGACGATGTCCGGATGATCCGGCTTCGACGCCGGTATCGATCGATGGCGATCGTCGCACCGACGCCAGCCACGCCGCGCGCCTGGACGCGGTCGGCGCGGATGTGCAACCCCGCTCGTCCTCGGCATATCGTGCCGACGGGATCGATCGGTCGACGCGCAGCACGTCGGGATCGCGCTGCCAGGCGCGCCAACCCCTGCGGCGTCGCCAGCGCACTGGAAGCCGGGAACGGTCACGTACGCATGCTCGAGCTCGACCTCCGCCGTGTGCGACGCGCCGAGCACGCGCTCGCGACAGGCGTGCGATCGCCGCGCGTCGAGATCTGCCACGGCGCGAGCTCCTCCGCCGGTTCGCGCGCGCAGCAACACGAGCACCGGCGCGGCACCATCGGAGCGCGCGCGGCATGCGCGCGTCGCGGCTGACCACCGCGGCGCTCGCCGCGCTGCCGAGCAACACGACGCAGGTGGCAATGAGCGCCGGCATTCGCATCATCCGAACATTGGAGAGACGGGCGCGCGTCGTTGCAAGACAGAATGCGTTGACCGCTGCCAGGCGAGGAGGCGCTGGACGCGAACGCCTGCGGTTGATCCGGGTTGCGGAACGACTGGCGGCGTCATCGCCCGAGCCTTCATGCCGCCGAGCGGTGAGAGACGGGTGCATGAGTATCCGGAAAGGGTCCAGGGTTCAGGGGTTCACGGGTTCAAGCTTTGCGAAGATCTATCAAGGAAAGTCCGTTCCCCTTGTGGGAACGACGGGATGAGGGGATCGAGTTGAGCGACGGCCCTCATCCTGGCCTTCCCGCTTCGCGGGGAAGGAATAGAGCTTGGAATGTTTCAATCTCATCGCACGGATCCGACGCGCGTGGCAGTCAGCGCTCGATGGTACTCGGGCGCGGCGGCAGCTGGTGTGCGCGAGCCAGCCGTTGGCGTCGTTCGCGGGAGCCGAATTGCTGCGCGGCGGCGCCAGCGTCTGACGCCGCGATCGCGCGGCGGTGGCGGTGCTCGGGGTGGTCGAGCCGTTCGCGATCGGCATCGGCGGCGATTGCTTCATGCGTCATCTGGCACAACGGTGATGCAGCGAACGGCTCACGGGTCTCAACGGCAGCGGGCGCGCACCGCGTGCGGCGACGCGCGAGGTGCTGGTCGTAACAGCGCCACAGCCAGATGCCGATGCTCGGCATGCTGGCGGTGACGGTCCCCGGCGCCATCGACGCGTGGTGCACCGCACTGCAGCGCGTCGGCAGCCGCTCGCTCGCCAGGTCTCGCCCCGGCGATCCAGCTATGCCGACGACGGCTTCGCGGTGAGCGAGATCGTCGCCACGCAGTGGGACTGCTCGCCGGGTTGCTGCAACAGCGGAGAGGCGCAGCGCACGTTCCTGATCGATGGGCGGCCGCCGCGCCCGGGGGAGCACGTGCGCTTGCCCGGGCTGGCGCGCAGCCTGCGCGCCCTGGCCGAGGGAACTGGACGCGACGTCTTCTATTGCGGCGCCCGGCCGAGCAGATCGCCGCCTGTTCCGCACATGTATGGTGGGGCTGCTCCGATCGCGACGATCTGCGCAGCATCGCTCTGAGTGCGGTCGAGCCGATCGCGCGTCGACTACCGCGGCCTACCAAGCGTTCGTGAGTTGCCGCCAATGGGCAGGGACTCACGGCGTTGTTTCGCACTCAACATCCTCGAGTGCTTCGACCTCGCGAGCCTGGCGCGACGACGCCGCGTCGATCGCGCACCCCTGCAGACTGTCGAGGCGGTCAAGCCGCCCTCCCGCTGATCGCAATCGCTACCATCGCCTGATCCGGCAGGTCGCCGCGCCGGTTCCGCGGAGCTGCTGTCGAAGGACTACGCGCAGCGGCGCGCCGCGCTGGATTGATCGCACGCAAGCGCGCAGCGCCATGGCGCCGAAAGCTGCCCGGCCACGGCGACACGTGTACCTCACCGCTGCGCCGACGCCGCCGGCAACGTCGCGTCGTTGATCGACAGCGCCTCACTCGGCTTGGCCCGGGGATGGCGCGCGCGACACGGGCATCGTCCCACAGAATCGCGGCTGGGGTTCTCGCCTGATCCGGACGCATCCCAGCTGCATCGCGCCGGGGAAGCGGCCCTTCCCACACCATCATCCCGGGCGATGATCCTGAAGGACGGAATCGCCTCTGGTGTCGTTCGGGCGTGATGGGTGGCGACATGCAGGCACCGGGACACGCAGGTCGTGAGCAGCCTCACTGACACGGGCCGCAAATATCCAGGAAGCGATCGATCACCCACGCTTCAATCACTTCCGACGCCGACCGCGTCGCGCTCGAGCGCGCGGCTGGCAGCGCGCCGTGGCGCCGAGCTGACGCGGCGCGGGCACTGTCGTCGAAGACGAAGCCGCCGCCCTGATGCGCGGCAGGCTTCGGCGGCGCGCCAGGGTGACGCGATCGACGCGCACCGGCAACGGCTTGGGGCGGTTCCGACCTCGCGTGACGGCCGCGCCGTCGGCTTCTGAGCGCGCTGCCGCATTCGGTCCACGCGGCGAATTCGGGCCGCGGCAGCACCCCGCCGTTCGGAACACAGGAATTGCTTCGGCTCTTCACGGCGAGGGGTCAGTCGACCGCAGCCGCCATGAACGTGCGCAACTCGCGCTCAGCGTGGCACCGCGGTTGCAACCTGGCGGATGGCGATCGCGTTGCGCGCACGCGATCGCAGGCGCATGGCAGACAACGTCACAGGATGGCTGGCGCGGATGACTCGGCATCGGGTCACGGCGCCAGATCCGATCATCACACTTCGCCTGCTGCAGGGCGTGTGAACGCGACAGGCCGCGAAGTTCCCTGTTCATGTTCGCCGGCAAGGTCGATCTGAGCGCTGCGCGCCGTGCTTCCAGCACGTGCGCCGCGCCCAAGCCATGCGGTGGCAGGGACAACGGCGTAACGTATCGAGATGGTCTGCGCCCGGCGGCACACTCGACGCCGCGCTTTGCTGCGCCAGGCGATGCGCAGGCGCACGCGCGACATGCGCCGCGGCGAGCGCGCCGGCAAGCGCGCACCGCCGCCGCCGCACCTGCATCCCGCGCCTGGCAGGCGCGCTGATCGCGCGCCAGGCGTTCGCTGTCTTCCTAGACGCGCGTCGCCTGGCTACCCGCGCACGCTGCCGGCGTGGCGGCGCTGCCGCGCTGGCAAGCTCGGCGCGAGATCTGCAAAGGCTGCATCATCAGAGCTCAAGTTCCGACTGAAGGTGCAGAGCCTGCGAACGTCGCTAAACGTCTACCGCAGCGCTCGAAGTCGTGCACCATCCCAGTGCGCGTCGGCGATCGTCGCCAGCCGCCGATTCGCGCGCGGCGAGGTTGCTGCTGCTGCCACCGGTACCGCTCTCCACTGCCACGCCGGCGGGCCACATCTGGGAAGTCCCGGCGGGAACGCTGTCCCCACGGGCGAAAGTCCCGCGGCCTGCGCGGGCGCGAGCCTGCGAGCCGCGCGCGAGGAAACCGGCCTCGTCGCCAGGTCGTGGACCGCGCCGGAGCGGCATCCTGGCGACGCCGGGATTCTGACGACGCAGCGCGTTCATCTCTTTCTGGCGCGCGAGCCGAGCTTGACTGACACACAGCAGCCTCGATCACGACGGAAGTTGACTCTCAGGCCAGCCGCGTTACCAATGCGCCGCGCCCGCACCCTCGAGACGGTGCGATGCCGGCGAGATCGAGGACGCAGTGATCGATCGCCGCGCTGCACCGCGCGGCGGCCGAAGCCGGGACTGCTCTCGCGTAGACGACTCGACAGGACCTACGGCTGACGCTCTGCTTTGCAGCGCCGAAGCTTGGCTGCCGCCGGGCGCCGCCGGCAGACGGATGCGGAACCGGGCGCCACCTGCGGCTGATCGCGATCGAGGGCGATGTCCCCGCCGAGCGACTCCGGCCGGCCAGCGCGCGCGATGTTACGCAGACCGAGCGCCGGTGCTGGGCCGGCCGGCCGTGTTGACGCCGTCCGCGGCAGGCCGCGCGAAGAGCGATCCCGGCGCGCTCCGCGCTGATGCCGCGGTCCCGCTGTCGCCGATCGTCACGGTCAGCCACTCGACCATCGGCCGGCGGTGCGGCAGGCGACCCGCGCCGCTGGCGGGCGTGTACTTGATGGCGTTGTCGAGCAGGTTGGCGAGACAGCGCTTCGGGCTTGCAGCGCATCGATCCACGCGGACGGCAGGCCGGGCGCAGCTCCACCGGTGTGCGCGAGCTGCGCGACGTCGAAGGCCGGGCGGTGGACGCGTCGAGCAGATCCTCGACGATCTCGGTCTGAGCGGCGTGCCGCGGCGCGGCGCGCAGACCACGCGACTCCAGCCGGCTCAGGTCGAGAAAGTTGAGCGTCAGCGACTCCATGCGCTTGAGGTTGAGCATCACCTGAGCGGCGAGCTCGCGGGTCGACCCGCTCTCCGCTGCGAGCCGGTCGTACAGCAACGCCGCCGACTGGGTGGCGACCCAGAGCGGTTGTTTGAGGTCGTGCGTGATCATCGACAACAGCTCGGTGCGTGCCCGCGACGCGTTGCCGCACCGCCGCCACGGCGGTCTGCCCGCGCCGCACGCGGTCGACGAAGAAGCCGTAGAACGCCCGGTGAGCAGAAAGAACGGCAGGCGCAGCAGGATTGCCGGCTGCAGCACGTCGCTCAGACCGTGGCGGGGGAGCAAGAAGCCGAGGTAGGCGCCGCTGGTGACGATGGGCGCCAAGCAGGCTGAGCAGGAGGCGGCTCACTGATCGACGCCAGCAGGATGATCGTGAAGTAGAAGACGAACACATCCGTGTCGGCCGTCGGGGATCAACAGCGAAAGCGCACGAGATCGCCGCGGTGTCGGCGAGGATCAGTGCCGACGTCGTAACCCCGCCTTGGCCAGGATGCGGGCGGGCATCAGCGCAATGATGATGTTGCTGGCCAGGTAGCAGACGACGAAGGCGACTGCGCCGGCGCGGCGGCGAGTCGGAGTCGGAGCTGAAGATGAGCAGGTAGCCGATGGCGAGCGTCAGGCCGGTGCGCACCAGCACCAACAGGCGCCGCTTGTCGAACAGCGTGCTCGCTTCGACCAGCTTCGTCGATCCCGCGTGCCTCGGCGGCCGAGCCGGCACGGCGGCGGCAGAGGATGGCGTGCGCTGCTCCCGACCGATATCCTCTCACTGGTTGGCCGACGGCATCTCTTCCCCGTCTCTGGGCGGCTCCGGAATCGACCCGAACCGGGCACCGCCCCGTGGGCCACCCCAAGCACGTGCCGTGCCCCTCTCCGGAGGGAGATGCGGATGCCACACCAGCGCCGTGCGGCCGTGCAGCGCTGGTCGCGCCCGCGGCGCGGTTTTCGCGCCGAGAGCCGTCGCAATGCTGACGGCCATCCGTGTAGAGGCCGCCCTTGAGACTGTCGATTTTCCGTGAACGGGCTTCGACAGCTCAGCCCGAACGGACCGGGGATTTCAAAGCACTTCGTTCGCCCTGAGCTCGAAGGGCGTTTGACTGATTGACCCTGAACGCGCGCGCGGGCTACCGAGCACCCACTGGACACTCTCTTCGCGCCGGCCGAGGAGCGCTTCCGCGCCGACGCTGCGCGCCTGGCTGGAGGCGCATGCCGCCCGGCCCCGGAGCCGGAGCGCCTCGACGACTGGGTCGCGCTACGGCAAGGCGTGGCAGCGCAAGCTCTACGAGGCCGGCTGGTGCGGCGTCGCACTGGCCCAAGGCGTACGGCGGCCGCGGCGCGCAGCGCTGATCGAGCAGATCATCTTTCAGGAGGAGATGGCGCGCGCCGGGACGCCGCTGCTCATCAACCTCGCCGGCTTGACCGATGGGCGGGCCGGTGCTGATCGCGCACGGCACCGAGGCGCAGAAGCAACGCCACTCTGCAGGAGATCCTGCTGCGGCGAGGAGATCTGGTGCCAGGGTTTCTCCGAGCCCAACGCCGGCTCGGACCTGGCGGCGCTGAAGCACGCGCGCGGTGCTCGACGGCGATGCGATTCGTCGTCAACGGCCAGAAGGTGTGGACGAGCTTCGCGCGCTACGCCGACTGGTGCATGCTGCTGGTGCGCACCGATCCCGACGCGCCCAAGCACAAGGGCATCACGTTCCTGCTCGTCGACATGCACAGTCCGGGCGTGACGGTGCGCGCCGCTCAAGCAGATCAGCGGCGACGAGGACTTCAACGAGGTCTTCTTCGAGGACGTGCGGGTGCCGCGCGCCAACGTCGATCGGCGCGATCAATCGCCGGCTGGGACATCGCCATCACGACGCTGATGCACGAGCGCCAGACACTCACCTTCAGCCGCCAGCTGCAGTCGCGCGTCGCGCTCGAAGCAGCTGCTCGCCACGTGGCGCGCCGCTGGCATCCGACGGCGCGGCTCCGCCGCGCGCCAGCCGCTGCCCGCCAGAAGCTCGCGGCCGGCGCGTACATCGACAGCGAAGCGATGCAGTACACGGCGCTGCGCAACCTCACCCAAGTGCGCTGCGGCGGCAGTGCCCGGTCGGCGGGCTCGATCGAGAAGCTCTTCTGGAGCGAGATGTACTCAGCGCCTGCTGGGACGGCGCGTCCGAGACCGTGGGTCCGTCACGGCCAGCTGCACCAAAGGCGTCGCCGCACGCCGTCGGCGGTGGGCATCTGTCAGTCACCCGGGCGCCTCTCGGCGCGGCCGCACCATCGCGGCCGTGGTCGTCGGAGATTCAGCGTGGTAATATCGTTAGCTGCCGACTGGGCCGCCGCGCACGAGGTAGGCGTTATTTGCCGATTTGCGTTGAGTTGTTGATTTGCCGATTTCCGCCCCGCCCCGCCGCGTGAGGCCGGCGAGCAGCAGACCTCAATCAACAAATCAACAACTCAACAAATCAACAAATTGCTCACCCCCGCCGCTCGCTGCATCCTCCCCTGCCAGGCCACATACCGATCTGCCGACTCGCGTCGTGACCGATTCGATGATCGGGCTGATATGCCGGATCACGCGGTCTGGTCGGAGCGGGTCGCCGTCGTCCCCGACAACAGAATCCCGGACCGTTCACCGGGCCGGCACGAACACGTATCTGGTCGGGAACCAGCCGCCGGCCGTTGCTGTCGATGTACCGGGCAGGGTGGTGCCAGGTATCTGCCGTTGCTCGAGCGCGGCCTGTACGAAACGGCACGGCAGCGACGAGCTGCAGGCGATCGTCCTGATGCACGCCGGGCGCGGACTACATCGGCGGCGTCGAAAGCGTGCAGCGTTGCTCGGGCCGCTGCGGGTGTAGCAATACGTAACTGAACGAAGTACAA
>ERZ1370068.1005-contig-10918_pt1 | contig 23449 bp, 35 predicted proteins | sample MGYA00561227_ERZ1370068 | MGnify/ENA primary metagenome ERZ1370068 (study PRJEB38410, sample SAMEA6850437) | metagenome | study: Metagenomic assessment of the ecological functions of the soil: analysis of the soil microbiota associated with the...
GTGTACTTCGTTCAGTTACGTATTGCTAAACATTGTGAATGGACCAAGCTGCGTGTCGGTTGACGTGACGCTCCCATTGACACATAAAACCCTTCCGCTGGATCGGGAAAGGCGTGCGCCACTTTCGCTCCCTGCGGTGGTACCATTAATTCGTATCACTCCCGCTTCCACCGCGGAGCTGACGAGCGCCACGGTCAGGAATGATTGCTGTCATTAGGCTGATTCTTTTAATCTCTTTTTCATAAACTAAGTTTCCTTTTCTTGTTTTGGCCTTCCGTGATTCCTCGTTAGTGCCACCTTCGTCCTGCACTCGCGGGCTCCGGCGCGCCAGGAGAAATCATTTCAGGCCTTCACTTGTGTTCATCACGACCTTTACAAAGGAAAAAATCGGGAGCGTTTCAGCAAAAATGGCTTCGCCACGTTAAATCGTTGAATGGTTGAGCCCGTTGAAGCGTTGAAGCCGAACCGCTGATTCAACGGATGGTGCGGATGCTAGCCGATGGGGTCGGAGCGAGCCAAGGAGAGCTGACCGACTGCTTCATTAGAAAATGATTTCGTTCTGAAGTCGCTTCGGCGACATGTCGGAAATAAGATTGCACGTTTCAGCAGAAATATTTCTAATGGGATTCCTCGCGCCTTTTGGCGTCGGACATGAATGCCCCAGACAACTCGGGATCCTCTCGCCCTGCGCTTACAGCGATACTCGGATCTTTTTTAGTTTCCGTTGCAAACGCATTTGCTCAGGAGACGGCAAGCTCCCGGCGTTGCACAGGTCGAGCGAGTGATCGTCACCGGTTCGAATATTCCCACAGCAGAAGAGACGGGCCCAAACCCAGTGGACACGTATCGCCCGGCAGACCTCGCGAAATTGGGCATTCGCAACGCAACGGACCTGCAAACTTTTCTGCCGCAGGAAGCGGGCGGCACCGTCAACCTGAACATCGGCAATGGCGGTGACGGTACCGTGCAGATCAACTTGCGCGGGCTGTTGCCCAAAGGAAACCCTGGTGCTGGTCGATGGAAAACGTGTCGCCTTTGGTTCGTTAGGCGTCGCCGGCTCTAGCCAGGGCGAGGACATTAACCTCATTCCCTTCCCGATGATCGATCACATCGACATCCTGAAGGATGGCGCCTCGGCCGTGTATGGCTCCGACGCGGTTGCCGGCGTGGTCAACTTCTTTTTGATCCACAAGTTCCGTGGCCTGGAGATTGGAGGCAGTTACGGGAACACAAACCTGGGAGCATCCAACGACATGGGCGAGTGGGAGGCATGGTTGAAAGCCGGCACTGGAGATGACAAGACTGACATTGTGGTCATTGCCGATTTCTGGGAGCGCACTGGCGGCCTCTTTAGCCGCGACCGCGATCATTTCTGCCAACGCCTTCTTTATTCCGTTTGGCGGATTCGATGCTCGCAGCGGGGATGAACCTGGCCGCATCGGAGATTTTCAGGTTTCCGCTTGATCCCGAAATTGTTTTTCAGTGCGAACTCGCCGCCGCCGCACTCAGCTCCGAACGCGGCGACTTCTCCATTTTATAAGACCCGTTTGTCATCAAGTCCCATATGCATATCCAGGCGCACCCGGTATCTTCTAAGCATGCAGACGTCCAGACCGGCACTGATTACAAGGGCGGTGGCGATTACTTCGTCTATAACTTCGCGGCTTTCACGCCAGCGCTTCCTCCGGCTGATCGCCAGAGCCTTCTACGGTTCCTTCACGCGCGATCTGTGTGACAAATACCTGACGATGTTTGCCGACTTCAAATATGTCCGCTCGTATTTCGATTCATCCCTGGCAGCTGTGCCGTTTGTGCCCGATCCATTCAAGATCCAGGCACTAACGTGGGCTTTAGTCCCTTCGGCATCAGCGTGCCAATCTCAGAATCCGTTTAATCCGTTCACGGTCGCGGATGCGACTATTGCAAATTTCTTTCCTGACGGAAGCGGTCTTCCCGTAACTACTGGGGTTCGGTTTCGCGGCATTAACGACACCGGCCAAAGAAGTGAAAAGTTCACCTACTGGGATACTCTCTTTGACGTTGGGCTCAAGGGTGAGATGGGAGAATTCGGCGACTATTTCAAGACGTGGAACTGGGAAACCGGTTTCCGTTATTCCCGGAATGAGGGGCAGAATTTGTCGATAGGCGAGGTCAGCCAGCCTGGACTGCGGGCAGGCGCTCTTGGATACGGACCCAGCCACGGCGTTTAATCCGTTCCTTGGCTTCCTTGGCCGCAACAGCAAGGCGGCCAGAAGCGGAGTTTATGTTACCCTGCAAAATACCGGCGAGTTCGAGTTACCATTAGGTTACGCAACCATTAACGGTGACTTGTTTAATCTTCCGGCAGGGCCGGTCTCATTTGCGATCGGCGGTGAGTACCGCGGAGAGAGAATGACGCGCGATCGTGACCCGCTTAATCAAACGTTTCAATTCGATTGGCTCGGTGGATGGGCAAGGCTTCCGGGCGAACCGGGACGTCTGGTCAATCTACGAGGAGGTGCGGGTTCCCTTCACCAGCCCCACATGGAACTTCCCCGGCTTTTACAGCTTCGAGGTTGACTTCGCCGAGCGGGAGGAATGGTACAGCCAGAACACTTCTACAGTTCTAACTCCATTCCAGCCGGCGACCAGCTCCCAGTATAACGGGCAGAGGCCGAAGGTCTCTGTTCGCTGGCAGCCGCTTGACCCGCAAGTATATCGGCGCCCTTACTCTGCGTGGCAGCTATACCGAAGCGTTCCATGCGCCAACACTATTCGAGATGACGCCTGCGGGCACGCAGAACTTCCCACTGGTGACCGATCCATTTTCAAGGTTGACCGAGCCGTACCAGATCGAGGAACGCGTTAGCTGGAAATCCGCTGCTGCAACCGGAAGTCGCCTATGAATGGTCTTACGGGATCGTTTACAGCCCGAAATGGCTCAAGGGCCTTACCCTGAGCGCGGATTGGTGGCATATTGATCTGCGATCACTCATCTCGTCTCTCGGCGCGCAATTCATTATCGAGGCCGATCTTCCCGGCTTGGTATTTCGGACGCCTCCGCCACCTGGTACCCCGCCTCTCCCGAATGGTCAACCAGATCGGGGGCGCAGTTACGCTGGTCATCGATCCTAACGACAAACCTTTCTGGCGCCATTTTCGAAGGTCTCGACTACGAAGCGATCTATATTCTGGATTCTTCGATTTTTGGTCACGGCGATTATGGCCGACTGACATTCACGGTCAACGGCACATGGCTCTCCCGGGCTGAGCTTCAGGTTAGCCCTGACACCAAACGATTTGGTATCGCGGGTGAATTCGCACCGCCGGGATTCACGCTGACCAGTTCGCTGCCATGGAATCGAGCCAATTTCAGTCTGTTCTACGACGGCCCGGCTGACACGTGGATGCAGGGTCTTGATACTGGCGCGGTGGTCCACTGGATTGGCCAATACAATGACGACAATGTCAGTCTGACAGGATCGCCGAAGCTAAATATGCCTAGAACCGGCGGTCCGGAACAACGCCGCTCTGCTTTCCCATTCGCGCGCGCAAAGTGGCCGCGTGGACTACGCTCGACTTGATCGCATCGTACACGTTCAACCTGCCGCCGCCGCCGGCGTCGTCAGGTGCCTGGCTTTGCGAAGGACGGCGGTAAGAACGTGAAGATGAAAGACGGCAAGGAGAAAAATGTCATGCCGGTTTCCACAGCTGAATACAACTCGTAGCGGACTGGACGCGCGTGGCTGAATAACACGACTCTTACGCTTGGCATGCAGAATGTGTTCGATCGAAGATCCACCGTTCGTGGCCGGCAGCTTCGAGAACGGCTACGACGAGTCGCTTGCCACGATCAAGGGCCGGTTCTGGTACGCTTCAGCTGAAAAAAGATTCTGAGCGGGCAGTCAGCGGATGTCACAGATTAGGACTGTAGGCGCAGCTGTGCCGGCTGCTTTGTGACAGATGCAGGCAGCACGCCCATTCGACTTCGCTCAGGGCAGGCTCTGCCACTACAGACATTATTTTGGCGCGAGGCGAGGCAACGATCTCTCCGAAAGCGCGGGTCGCCGCGTAGCGGGTCCCAGAAAGGCAGCAGTTTTAATTCGACCATAGCTGATGCCGCTCGGCGGACGGATCGGATGCCGAATGGCCTTGGCAAGCTGTTCGCAAGCGAGATCCTTTTCACCGACCCACGCTGCAATCACTGCCAAGATGTTCGATCATGGCCTTGCCATCGACTGCATCTTTTTCCACTGGAAGAAGCTCGACCGCGCGCCGGCCTTCGCGCAAGTGCCTCCTCTTTCCGGCCGAGACCGGCATCGATCAAACCCAGCACGCACCAGTGCCGGGCCGATAATCTGGTTGAGCCTGGACGATTTTCTCCTGCTCCGCGCGCGCAGCGGTAAAAGCCAACTGCGCTTTGTGCTCGTCGTTTGTCATGCGCGCGATAACGCCTTCCAAAAACGGACGATTGAAACGAACCTGATCGTCGACGCCAAACTGGCTCTTCGCCGATCGCGCGTCAAGGCATCTGTTGCGGCAGCGGCGTCGCGTTCGGCCAGTGCGCACAGTCAGCCAAGACGTGGCGATCATGCGACATCGCAGCGGGATTTGTCGCCCGAATGGACATCGATCGCTCTGATGCAATGGCCGGGTATCAGCTTTCTCAATCCAGTTCCACGCCACGCAAGATCTAGCTTTCGCAGCAACATCGTCGGGCTCGATAGCCAATATGCGAGCCAACGTCGATTTTTGCTTCAGCATAGCGGCCGAAACGCTGCGTAACTCGCCGCAAGCTCTCGAGCGTGTTGACGTCGCGCGGGTCGAGCTCAAGCTGCCCGCTCGAGGTTTCGTGTGGACTCTTCCCAGCGCCCCTGACGCCTTTGGATGTAACCCATCAGTCGAAATATCCGGCGCATCATTGGGCAGGGTCTGGCGGGCAACTTCCAGTTCAGCCAGAGCGCCGTCATAATCGCGGTAGCCCCGATAAAGATGTCCCGCTCGCGCGAGGTGCGTTTCGCCTGCATCCGGACGGAGGCGAAATGCTGCCTGGATGGCTGCTTCCGCCATGCGCCAACCGCGCAGGAGTATGGTCGCAGCCAGAGAAATAAAGCTGCGTCATGAGCGTAGGCCAGCTGGCAATACGCCTGAAAAACGATGGATCGCGCGCGACAGCCTGGTTCAGCAGATCGACTGCCTGCGCAAATCGCGCCTGTCCGGTGCGCGACAGCGGTCAGAAGAATATCATTGGCGCGCGTAATAGAGATCGAACGCGATGAGATCGGCGGTCGGTTTGCGCTCAATGGCCAGTTTCTCAGCAGCGGTGAGATTTTGGCGTTGCAGTCGTTCGGCGACTTTTTGCGCAATCTCGCTTTGGATGGCGAACAGGTCATTCAAATCGCGATCGTATTGCTCCGCCCAGACGTGGGTGTCGGTGCGCGTGTCGATCAACTGCGCGTTCATATGAAGCCGTGCGCCGGTCCTGCGGACGCTGCCTTCCAGAACATGCGATACGCGCAGATCGTTGCCGATCTGGCGCATATTCCGTTTGCCGCGGTATTCCATCACACTGGTGCGGCTGATGACCTTCAGATCGGCGATCTTCGCCAGCTTGGTCAAAATGTCGTCCTGCACGCCATCGGCAAAGGCGGCGTTCTCTTTGTCTGCTCGCTCAGGTTTTCAAACGGCAGAACCGCGATTCCAGTTGTTAGCGGATGACGGATAAATTCGCTTTTCCAAACGATCCAGCCGCATCGCCGCTGCAAGTGCGACCAGACAATGCGATGACGCGCGATAGCTTGGATTCCGTCGCACCCATTTCCTGCCACGAGTGAAAATTCCGGTGCGGCGTGCTTGGATTGGCTCGTGCTTTAGCCAGCGTTCAAGATCTTCGGCCAGCGCGAGAGCGGACGAGTAACGGCGCTGTGGATCTTTCTCGAGGCACTTGAGACAGATCGTGGAAAGATCGCGATCTATTTTCGGATTTAACAGGCGCGGTTGCCGCGGCTCGGTATCAAGCAGTAGCTTGATCGTCTCATAGGTTGTTCCGCCAGCAAAGGGCGGATGACCGGTGAGCAGTTGGTAAAGCACCGCGCCAAGTCCATAGACATCCGTGGCGCTGCTGACAGCCGCGTTGTTTCCCACAGCTTGTTCCGGCGCCATGTAACTGGGCGTGCCCAGCACTTCCAGCGTGCGCGTGACGCGTGCTTTCAGTTTCGACTAGCCGCGCCAGGCCGAAGTCGGTCAGATGCGGTTCGCCGTTTGCATCGAGCAGAATGTTTCCCGGCTTGATGTCTCGATGCAGAATGCCGTGTTCATGCGCGTAATGCACGGTGCGCGCCACTTTCGCGATAAGTTCCGCCGCGCTGCCGGATCGACATCGGCTCGCGCCTGACGACTTCGTCAAGCTGGCCGCCTTCGACGAACTTCATGCTGAAGTAGCAGGCAGCCATCGCGCTCGCCCACTTCGTAAATCGGAACGATGCACGGATGTTCGAGGCTGGCGGCAGCTTCCGCTTCCCGGCGAAAGCGCTTCAGATGCGCTTCGGTGGCCCACTGGCCAAGGCCAATCACTTTGAGCGCAACTGTGCGATTGAGACTTTTCTGTCGCGCGCGATAAACCACGCCCTGACCGCCGCGACCAATCTCTTCGAGCAGCTCGTAATCGCCGAACTCCATCTGCATCCGGCTCGGCTCCTGCGCACTCGCTCGTCTCTCCTCATCAAGCGAGCCGCAGGCCAGTTTTGAACAGGCACACGCTGCAAAATCCGCGTGGCGAATCGGCAAAGACCGTCGCGCCGCATTTTGCCGCAGACGCGCTGAACTTTTCTAGCCTGAGTACTCAATCGCGCAGCTTCTGCTTGTACTCGATCGAAATTCTCCCAGAGGTTACGCCTGGAGCACGGAAATGAAATGGCGCAGCTCGTCTTCCACGTCTCCGGGCACTGCCACGGTCTGGGCGATCTCGTCGCGCAACAATTGCCGGTAACGCTGACGCAATCGATGGAATGCTTGTTTCACCGCGTTTTCAGTCATTCCAAGCTCGGCCGCTACCTCCGCTTGCGACCGCCGGCCCGGTTCATCGGAGAGAAATTCCTTCAAGCAATCGAATAGTTTCGCATTACCGGCAGACCGATACTCGCTCTCCAAGCGCGTCAACACCTGTTCCAACAACGTCAGCGCCCAGCGCCGCTCGTAAATTCGATCGGCGCGTCAACGTGTCTGCGCGGTTCAAGATCGGCACGCTCACGCGCGAGCAATTCATCCAACGGAACCAACGCTCGGCCCTCGCCGCGTTTCACTGTGAGTTCGCGTCGCCTCGCCTTCGCCAGAAAATTTTTTAACGACACGAGAGCAGATACGAACGCAACCGTCCTTTTTCGCGGCGGACAACATCGAGATCGCGCCGCTCCAGCAACAAGCGCGAAGAAACCCTGCGTGAGATCCTGCGCTTCCTCCGGACTTATAGCCCTTGCGCCTCACGAATCCGTAAAGCGGCCACCAGTAGGTGCGGCAAAGTTTTTCCAGCGCCTCATCGGCCGCGGGCGATCGACCTTGCGCCGTTAGCACCACGCTCCAATGCGTGGTCGTAAACGCGACTGCGCCGTTTTGACGTCATCGACCAATCGCAGCTCAGCGAAGTCACCTCATCGTCAGCAGGCACGCTGCGATTCAAGTCAAAACTCGCGCCAAAATCAAGGCTGCAGTCATCGAGTGAGCGAAGCAGTGACGGTGCCTCGACTCGCTCGGAGTGACGCTTCCAGAAATTTCCGTTTACGAATCGCGCTTTGAGCGTTTCAATTAGCGCCGTGACCGAGCAGAAGAAAATTTTTGGAACGGACGGCGTGCGCGGCGTTGCGAACGTGGAGCCGGTGACGGCGGAGACGGCGCTAAAACTTGGACGCGCTGCGGCGTATGTGTTCGCGCAAATGAATCCGCGCAGGACGCCTGACGGCGCGCGGCCCAAAATCGTGCTCGGGAAAGACACGCGTCTTTCGGGTTACATGCTGGAAAACGCGCTCGTGGCCGGAATCACTTCGCTCGGAGTCGATGTTCTGGTGATCGGGCCGTTGCCGACGCCGGGCGTTGCTTACATCACCCGATCGCTGCGCGCCGATGCCGGCATCGTTCTCTCCGCGTCGCATAATCCTTATCAGGACAACGGCATCAAATTTTTCCGGCACGACGGTTACAAGCTGGATGATCAGATCGAGGAAAAAATCGAGAACCTCGTTTTCAATGGCGAGATCGATTCGATCCGGCCGACCGCGAACAACATCGGTCGAGCCACACGAATCGATGACGCGCTCGGCCGCTACGTGGAATTCGCGAAAGCGAGTTTTCCCAAGGGAATGTCGCTCGAGGAAATGCGCGTCGCAGTGGATGTCGCAAATGGCGCCGCTTACAAATCGACGCCGTGCGTTTTGCGCGAGTTAGGCGCGGAGGTGGCCGTGGCGCACAACGAGCCGAACGGGATCAACATCAACGACGGCTGCGGCAGCATGCATCCAGAGGAGATCCAGCGCGTTGTCGAAATCAGCGGCGCGGACGTCGGCATTAGTCACGACGGCGATGCTGATCGCGTTCTTCTTTGCGACGAGGACGGCGAGATTGTCGATGGCGATGAAATCCTCGCGATCGCGGCGTTGGATCTTTGGAATCCGGCCGGCTGGAGCAAAACACTGTCGTGGCAACGGTCATGAGCAACTTCGGTCTGGATGAAGCGCTCGCGGCGCGTGGCGGCAAAGTCGTGCGCACGAAAGTCGGCGATCGCTATGTCATTGAAGAAATGGTGCGGCAAAAACTGAATCTCGGTGGCGAACAAAGCGGTCACGTCATTTTCCGTGACTTCACCACGACCGGCGACGGCATCATCACCGCGCTCCAGATTTTGCGAATCATGCACAAGACCGGCCAGCCACTGAGCAAGCTCAAGGCGTGTTTGCAAAAATATCCGCAGGCCCAGCGCAATCTGGCGGTGAAAGAAAAGCGTCCGCTGGCGGAACTGGATTCTGTGATGAAGTTGGTAACAGAGGCCGAGAAAGAGCTGTCCGGCAAAGGCCGTGTGCTCCTGCGTTATTCCGGCACCGAGCCAAAAATTCGTCTACTCATCGAAGGGCGCGAGTTTGAAATGATCGACAAACAAGCAGACCGGATCGCGGATGCGATTCAAACCGCGATCGGAGCGTAATTGAACACCGTCATTCCGAGCGCAGTCGAGGAACCCGCGTTGCGACAGCTTGAAGATAATCTCGCGCGAGATCCCTCGACTCGAGCTTCGCTCCGCTCAGGATGACAACTAGTCATGACGCTTAGCACGAGTTATCGAAGCGCTCCTGTTCAGCGCGCAAAAGCCGCTCTCGATTCGTGAAATCACCGCGGCGATCAAGGCGGCCGAAGGCGATCCGGCGAGCGAGACGCCTAACGAGTTTGCGCGCGTAAAGAATGCGGAAGTTGCCGCCGCACTCGAACAATTAAAGGTGGAATACATTCAGCAGAGCCGCGCGTTTCAACTGGTCGAAAAAGCAGAAGGCTGGCAACTGGCCACCGATCCCGGCTTTGCGAAATGGGTCCGGCAGCTTTTCCCGGCGCCGAAGCCGGCGCGTTTGAGTGCGCCTGCGCTGGAGACGTTGGCGATCATTGCGTATCGCCAGCCGATTACGCGCGCGGACGTAGAAGCGGTGCGCGGCGTGAACATCGATGGCGTGCTGCAAACGTTGATGGAGCGCGGTTTGGTGAAAATCGCCGGACGCGCCGAAATCCCGGGGCGACCGCTCCTTTACGAAACGACACAATTTTTCCTCGATCACTTCGGTCTGCGCAATCTCGACGAATTGCCAAACGCGGAAGAGTTGCGGAGACGCTATTTGCCGGTGGCGCAACCTGTAGCCGGCGATCGGTGATGCCGGCAGCCGCGGTCATCGGCCTCCGGCTACAACGACATCCTGTAGCCGTCGCCCTGTGGGCGACGCGATCTGCGCATGAATGGCTTCGTCATGGTCACGCTTCGCAGCAGCGAAGCGCGCTACAGCGGATTCGTTGCTTGCCACGTTTGCATTACGTCGCCGGCTGCGCATTTGCCGAAATCCAAGCATCCGATTGCGCGCGCGCCGCAAAATACTCCGAGAGCAGGCGTGGCAGTGCGATGCTGGTAATGCAAAATGGCCGGACAATTTTTGAGCATTATGCCAACGGCGGATCGGCGAACAGACGATGGCCGATCTTTAGCGGAACAAAAAGTTTTTGGGGAATTGCCGCGCTGCGCGGCTGTGCAAGAGGGACTGTTTAGACTCGACGATCCGGTGTCGGACACGATCACCGAGTGGAAGAGTGATCCGCGCAAATCGCAGATCACGATTCGGCAATTGCTCAGCCAAACCGACGGCATTGAAGGCGCGTCGCGTCTTCAGCGGCCTTCGATTCGCGATCGAAACGCGATGGCGATTCGATTGCCCAGTGTGGCTGAACCCGGTTCGGCTTTTATCTACGGCCCAAGTCACCTCCAGATTTTTTCCGAACTGCTGCGTCGGAAATTGAGAGGGCGCAGCATTATCAGCTACTTCGAAGCGCACGTGTCGAACCGGCTTGGACTGCGTCGATCTCAAATACAAAAAGACGCGCGCGGCAATCCGCTGCCTGCGACCGGCTTTGAATTAACGGCGCGCGAATGGGCGCGACTGGGCGAGCTGGTACTCGGGAACGGCAATTACCATCGACGCCAAATTGTTCCGTCGACGTTATTGCGCGAAGCGTTTGTTGGTTCGCAGGTAAATCCGGCGTACGGCCTCACGTTCTGGTTGAATCAGCAGGCGCCGAACGGACGCGAGGCCGATATGGAACGAATGCTCGATTTGCCCTGGCAAAACGCGCAATGGACCGACGTTTGCATCTGCAAGGATGCGCCTGCGGACATGGTGGTGGCGCTTGGCTCGCATTACCAGCGACTGTTCATTATTCCGTCGTTGAAAGCAGTCATTGTCCGGCAAGGATCGGGCGGAAATTTTCGGACGCGCAGTTTCTGCGGCTAGTGCTCGGGCGCGATCGAATGAGCATCGCCGGTTTGACTTGCTCGTTGGTCTGGCAAACGATCAGAGCATCATGGGAGATCATTCGCAGGACGAGCAGGCGCTCATGAAGATTCAGCACGAATGGGCGGAAGCGCGCGTCAAAGGTGACAGTTCGTACACGCGGCGGCTTGAGGCGGAAGATTGCACGATTGTTTGGCCGGACGGCAGGATCGTGAACAAACGAGGAAGATCTGAAAAGCATGACCGGCGACATCGTTTTCACCGAATTCAAGATCGATGATCTGCAGGTGCGCTTTTATGGCGACACGGGAATCGTGGTCGGCGAGGGCATGATCAAAGCGCACAAGGGAAAGCAAGATCTCCTCGGCGGAAAATTCGTGTGGACCGACACCTTTGTGAAACAGGACGGTCAATGGAAGGTGGTCGCTTCGCAAATCACTCCGGTCTTGGAAAAATAATCGCTCAGCAGTTATCCATAATTGTTATGAACAAATTCGCGCTCGGTTGCGGCGTCCTCATCGCCATTCTGCTTTTCGTCGTCGTAGTTGCTGCACTTGCAATTGGCGGCAGCTACAATCGTCTCGTCCGCTTGCAACAAGCTGTCGATCAAAGCTGGGCGCAGGTGCAAAATGTCTATCAGCGTCGCGCCGATTTGATCCCGAATCTCGTGAACACGGTGTCGGGTGCGGCCAATTTCGAGAAATCAACGCTCGTCGAAGTGACGAATGCCCGCGCCAGCGTCGGTCGCGTCCAAGCAATCGATCCGAACAAAGCGCCGACCGACGCCGCGCAACTGGAGCAGTTTCAAGCCGCACAGGGACAGTTGAGCAACGCCCTGTCGCGTTTGCTTCTGGTCTCGGAGCGCTATCCGGAATTAAAAGCGAACCAGAACTTTCTGAGTCTACAGGCGCAATTGGAAGGAACCGAGAACCGAATCTCGGTCGAGCGCGGCAACTTCAACAAGACGGTGCAGGACTACAACGTGGCGGTGCGCAGTTTCCCGACAAATTTGATCGCGGGCATGCTCGGTTTTCCGCCGAAACCGTTCTTCACTGCGCAACCGGGCGCGGAAAAGCCGCCGCCAGTGCAGTTCAATTTTGGCACGCCCGCTCCGGCGCCCGCAGCGACAGCGTCGCCATAAGGTGATACTGGATCCTGCTGGAGCGGCGTCTCTGCGACGACGCTGTGCACTGAAGCCGCGAGCGAAGGCGCGCCTGCTGATCCACCAGCGATTGCGGGCTCGCGATCGCGACTTTCTGCTGCGCGCTTACCTATTGGCGTCAGCGCAACGCCGCGGAAGTGATTCCGCCGAACGCCGGCGCGTTACTTCAACGATTACGCCGGCGTTGTTTCGAAAGAAGCCGCGCTCGCGTTTCAACGAGCAGCTTGCTCAATTCGAGCGGGAAACTTCCGACCAGGTCGTGGTCGCGGTTTTCCCAAAATGCAGAGCGACTCGGATATCGCCGATTACACACAGCGCGTCGCGCAGGCGTGGGGCGTCGGCCAAAAGGAGCGGCGCAACGGCGTGGTGCTTTTTGTGTTCATTCAGGACCGCAAGATGTTTATCCAGGTCGGCTACGGCTTGGAAGGCGCGCTGCCGGACGCGACGGCATTCGACATCACCGAGCGTCACATCAAGCCACTATTTCCGGACTGGCAATTATGAGGCCGGGCTCGCCACTGGGATCGATCTGATCTGCAAAGCGATCCGCGGCGAGCATAAAGGATCGGGAAAAACGGTTGCCGAACAGCGGCATGGCAGCGGCGCTTCCGGTCTTTTGCCCTTCATCATTTTTGTCATTGTGCTGATCATTATTTCGCGAGTGATGCGGCGACTTGGCGGTTACGGCTATTCATCGCGACGAGGCGGTCCCGTGTTTATCCCGACGTGGAGGCGGAGGCGGTCTGGTCGTGCGGCGGCGGCGGCGGATTCAGCGGGTTCAGCGGCGGCGGCGGCAGTTTCGGCGGCGGCGGCGCGGGATCGAGCTGGTGAGCAAATGCGAACGCAGAGAATTCCTCAGCAAGCTCGAGCACGACCGGATCGTTGCAGGCGATTCGCGAAGCTGAATCGAAAACTTCCGGTGAGATCCGCGTTTATGATTCAGCGCGGCAAATTGAAGTGTCGATCCACTGATTGCTGCGCAGAAGAAATTTCATCGGCTCGGCATGCACAAGACGCGCGAGCGCAATGCGGTGCTCATTTTCGTCGCGCCGCGCGTGCACAAGTTTGCCGTTGTTGGCGACAACGCGATTCATGAGAAATGCGGCGACGAGTTCTGGCAGCGCGTTGTCGAAGCAATGCGCGCGCATTTTCAGAACGAGAAATTCAGCCGATGCGTTCGTCGAAGCGATTGAGGAAATCGGCAAACTGCTGGCCGCGCATTTTCCGAAAAGGTCGACGAGCGCCAACGAGTTGCCGGACGACAATTGATCGAAGGCGTAGGCGGTGCGCGACGCGACCTTCGAGGCGCCGACATGTCGCCGCATGAACGCGGCATGCCTTACCGCAAAATTGCGCTTGCAATTCGCGCGTCATGGTCTTTATTCCACGCTCCGCAGCGAGTTTTGAAATTACGCCGTTGGTCCCTGGGTCTCCGTCGCTGGACGTGAAGCCGCACTCGCCAGGGGAACCCGGCGATAGGAATTAGCAGATTTAAGATTGCAGATTGATTCGGGTGCTCGTCTTTGCACGGTCGCTCAATCGCTAACTCGCTAATCGACAATCCGAAATTAAATATGCCAATCCGTTACGGTCGTTTTGAAATGCCGAAGACTCTCGTCAAAGACGAGAGCACAGCCACAGAAACCTACGCCAAGTTTGTCGCCGAGCCGTTTGAAGCCGGCTACGGCCACACCGTTGGAAATTCGCTCCGGCGCGTCCTGCTTTCCTCGCTGGAAGGCGCGGCCATCACCGCGGTAAAAATCACCGGCGCGCAACATGAGTTCGCCACGCTTGCCCGGCGTGGTCGAGGACGTGACCGACATCGTTCTCAACCTCAAGAAGGTGAAATTCAAAGCCGGCAGGATCACGAGCCGAAGAAACTTTCGCTTACCGTAAACAAGGAAGGCGAAGTCACCGCCGGCGACATCCAGGTCAGTGCAAGGCTACGAAGTGCTGAATCCGAAGCAGGTGATCTGCACGCTCGACAAGAAACATAAATTTGACGCCGAGCTCGAAGTGCGCGTCGGCCGCGGTTTTGCCACCGGCGAGGAAAACAAGCGCGCCTGATCAGCCGATCGGTCTTGATCCCGATCGATTCGATCTTTTCGCCGGTCACGCGCGTGAAATACGCGGTCGAAAACACCCGCGTCGGTCAGCGCACCGATTACGACAAGCTCATTCTCGAAGTCTGGACCGACGGCCGATCTGACTCCGGACGACGCGCTGCTCCAGGCCTCCGCGATTCTGCGCCATCACCTCGATGTTTTCGTCAACTTCAACGAGGAAGTGATCGAGTTCGACGAAACGCCGGCCGGTGTGAGCGAAGAAAACATGAAGCTCAAGAAGCTGCTCAACATGAGCGTGAACGAAATCGAGCTGAGCGTGCGCGCGGCGAATTGCTTGAACAACGCGAACATCACCACCGTCGGTCAGCTTGCCCAGAAAACCGAGGCCGAGATGCTCAAGTATCGCAACTTCGGCAAGAAATCGCTCAACGAAATCAAAGACAAACTGCAACAGCTTGGTTTGAGTCTGGGCATGAAATTCGATCCGGGCCTGGTGGACGTGCCAGTGAGCGGTGATGGCGCCAGCCCGAACGGCGCGGCTGCCGAAGGAGTAATCGTCTGGATCGACAATCACGTTCGCCGCGTCATGAGACATCAAAAGAAGACGATCAAGCTTGGCCGCACGGCTGAGCACCGCAAAGCGCTGCTGGCGAATCAGGTTTGCTGCCTTGATCGAACATCAGCGCATCAAGACGACGCTGGCCAAAGCAAAGGCGGTTCGACCGCTCGCGGAAAGAATGGTGACGCTCGGAAAGAACGGATCGATTCACGCGCGACGGACCGCTCTGGCGACGTTGCGGCAAAAGAATGCCGTGAAGAAATTGTTCGACGACATCGCGCCGAGATCGACCGAACGCAACGGCGGTTACACGCGCATCGTGAAGCTCGGCCAGCGCAAGAGCGACTCCGCTTCCATGGCGTTCATCGAATGGGTCGATGCAGCCCAAGTCATCGAGGAAAAGCCGCGGAAGAAAAGAAGACGAAACGAAAGAGCCGGAGCCAAAGCCACAGGAAACAGCTCCTGAACTCGAGAAGCCGAACAGGAAGAGCCGAAGCACAAAGAGCCAGCTGCGAAAGAAGAAAAACCAACCGTAGAAGCCGAAGCCGAAAAAGCGGCGATGGTTCGGCGAAAATCGGGTGACGAGGGGAAATAACTTCCCGAGCAATTACGCAAACGTCAGCGGCAAGAATAACTACTTGTAGCGTCGACGAAGATTGGGTCGTTCAAAATCGGCAGCATTCTCGACAAGCGGCGCGCGATCAGGTTCTTGCCGCAATCTAATTATAGACTTGGCAGCGATTTGTTCCGAGCGAATTTGATCGTTGTAACGATGTAACTCTTTAACCTGTAAGCGGCTTGCATGACGGCTCCGAATCCCTATTTTTCATCGTCATCTTCGTTGGCGTGGCGCTCGGTCTTTCCATTGATCCCGCTCGGCCTGGCCTGGCTGTGGCGGCGATTTTTCCAGCCGCCAAAGCCGGGCGCGGAAAGAACGCGATTTACGAGTGCGGGGTCGAATCAATCGGTGAAGCGCAGATCCAGTTCAGATCGCAGTATTATCTCTACGCGCATCATCTTTCTTGATCTTCGACGTGGAAGCGATTTTTCTGGTGCCGTTTGCGGTCGCGTTCACCGGTTTGCCGGTCGGGGCGTTCATCGCGATCCTGGTTTTCCTGCTGCTGCTGATCGAAGGACTCGTTTGGGCGTGGGGCAAAGGTTGCTTAAATTGGGCGAGTGTGAGACGTTAAAGAGGTTGAAAGGGTTAGACGACGGTAACGATATGAGCTGAGCAAATCGACGAAGGGCTGCGCAGCGAACTGCAAAGACAGGGGATCTGGGTGACTTCGATGCAGGAGCTTTACAACTGGGGCCGGCAAGAACTCGATCTGGCCGCTGCAGTTCGGACTGGCCTGTTGCGCGATCGAAATGATCGCGACCGCGGCGTCGCGCTACGACCTCGCGCGGTTCGGCGGCGAAGTTTTCCGGCCATCGCCGCGCCAGGCCGATCTGATGATCGTTGCCGGCACGGTGACCAAGAAAATGGCGCCGCAAATCGTGCGGCTCTACAACCAGATGCCCGATCCGAAATACGTCATCTCGATGGGCGCGTGCGCGATTTCCGGCGGCCCGTTCAAGCAAGGCTACAACGTGCTCAAAGGAATCGACCGTTACATTCCGGTCGATGTTTACATTCCCGGTTGCCCGCCGCGACCGGAAGCGCTGCTGCACGCGTTCATGGAACTGCAGCGCAAGATCGACGGTCAAAAACTGACCGGCGACGAACAAGGCCGAGCATCTCAATGCCGGACCAGCCGAGCGAGTTTCCGGTGCCGGCATTTGGCGAACACGATTTGGAGCCGCCAGCGAATCCGGACGTCTTTCATCCGCCGAACGAATCGAAGCGCACGTCATGAGCCGATGGAATCGCTGGAGCAAATCAAAACGCGCGTCGAAGCGGCGGTGCCCGGCGCGAAGATCGACGATCGTTGCAAATCCGCGGCCCGGCGCATCAGCCATCGCTTTTGCTCGACAACGAACACGCGGTCGCTGTTGCGAAGTTTTTGCGCGATGATCCGGCGCTGCGACTCGATTTCTGCTCGAACGCGACCGGCGTCGATTGGCTCGATCGCACGGTGAAGAAAACGGTGAAGGTGAAAAAGGTCGTCGATGGCGTGGAGAAAGAAGTCGATGAAACGACGGAGGAGAAAATTCCCGGCTATCTCGAAGCGGTTTATCACCTTTACTCGATGACGCACAAACACGGCCCGGTGATCATTCGAATGCGCACGGCGGATCGCGCGCGAAGGCGCGCGCTTGCCGTCGCTCACGCCGATCTGGCGCAGCGCTGAATTTCAGGAGCGCGAAATTTTCGATCTCTACGGCGTTCAGCTTCGACGGCCATCCCGGATCTGCGACGCATTTTGATGTGGGACGAGTTCGAGGATTATCCGATGCGCAAAGATTATCGCGAGCCGGACGATTACGAATACGAGCCGACGCCGCACGACGACGTGCTGGAGAGAGCGAAACAGCATTACACCGCGCGGCCGCAGTTAGATGGCGCGGAAAATATCACGGCGGCCAGCAGCAATGAGCGCGACCATCCAAACACTCGAAGCAGCCGAGCGGCCGCCGCGCGACAATGAGCTCGCGACTCGACGGCGAGCTGCTCGAAGTTTCGATGGGGCCGCAGCATCCATCGACGCACGGCGTGTTTCGCATGAACGTCGCGCTCGAAGGCGAGATCGTGCGCAAGCTCAAGCCGGTCTTCGGTTACCTGCATCGCAACCACGAGAAGATCGGCGAGAACACGAGCTATCTCGGCTCGATGCCGTACACCGACCGGCTCGATTACTTTTGCTCGATGACCAACAACTGGGCCTACGCGCTCAGTGTCGAGAAGCTCGCCGGAATCGAAGTTCCGGAGCGCGCCGAATATCTGCGCGTCATTCTCGCCGAACTGACGCGACTGCAAAATCACGCGTCGCTGCTCGGATTTCTGCTCAGCGACATGGGCGCGTGGGGCACGCCGCTGATGTATGCGTTCCGCGAGCGCGAGAAGATTCTCGATCTCTTCGAGTCGCTCTCCGGCTCGCGCATGATGTGCGATTACATGCGCTTCGGCGGTTGCCGAGTCGACGCGGCGCCGGATGGATGGACGCGCGCAAAGAAGATTGTCGATGCGTTTCCCGAGATTTCTCGATGAGTTCGAAAAACTGATTCTTGCAGAACGAGATCGTGATCGCGCGGACGCAGAACGTCGGCAAACTTTCCGCCGAGCTGGCGATCAACGCCGGCATCACCGGCCCGATGCTGCGCGCCTGCGGCGTGAACTACGACGTTCGCAAAGTGGACGGCTACGGATTTTATCCGCGCTTCAAATTTCGGATTCCGCTCGGCGAACATGGCGATACTTACGATCGCTTGATGATGCGCGCGCTGGAAATGCGCGAGAGCGTCGGAGATTCTGAAGCAGGCGTTCGCGCAAATTCCGGCCGGGCCGATCATGAATCCGAAGGTGAAGATCCGCGCGTTTCGTCCGCCGCGTCGGGCGAAGCCTACGGACGCATCGAAGCGCCCAAAGGGCGAACTCGGGTTTCTATTTGATCAGCGACGGCGGCCCGAATCCGTATCGTTACCGCGTGCGTCCGCCGAGTTTCATCAATCTCACCGTTCTGGAAGATCTCTGTCTCGGCCACACCGTCGCCGATGTGATGGTGATCCTCGGCAGCGTCGACATCGTGATGGGCGAAGTCGATCGATGAAGATTCTTAGCGAAGCCAACCACCGACCGCCTGGATCGGCTCAGAGCTGAGTTGGTGCGGTGATCCACGCGGCGATCGCGCCGGCGCGCGAATCCGGCGTGAGATGCAATCTCAGCCTTGCCCGTCCGACATCTTTTCGGTGTGTCAGCGACGAGGACGACGAAATCCTGGCGCAAATTGCGACCGCTGTTTTCGCCGGCCGTGACTTTCGTGTTCAAATCAAACCCGAGCATCGCCACGTGAAGATCGACATCTTTCGTTCCGCCGTTGGTCGGATTGAAATTCGGCCGACATCTTTGCTGTTCGCGACCGATAACTTGAGACACGCCATGCGCTTTTCGCTGGATGAAACCGGAACTGTGCGTTCCTGCCATTCGCGCCCATCGAGGCACGAAGCCCGGCGTGTAGACGCTGTCTGCTCTTCCATGATCGTAGAATATCGATATTGGCGCGCGGTCCATTCTTTCGCGGCAAACGGGTCCGCGCCAGCCAAGACGGTCCCAATAATCGACATGAAACGCGAGCGGCACGAAATCCTTCCATAATCGCGGCTCGTCTTGAGTTCTGGACAACCGCGCTTCGCGCCGGCAGGACAACTGCTGCAACCTTCCGACGTGAACAGCTCGATTAAATGCGTTCTCTGTGGACCGCTTTCAAATTGAAGTCGGCAGCATGCGCCGCGGTGGCGAAAGCCACGCAGTGCGACAAAGATTAGGGGTGATCGCACGCGCATCTCGGGACTCAATTTTGCCTTGTGAATAATGCCGCAGTAACTTCAGCGAGTATTGAAAGCGACAATGATCGGCACTGGGCATATTGAAAGGAATGGCGGTCACGGCGCGGAACTTCGTCGGAAGTTATTTCGAGAAGGATCGCCTGATCACGGTGCAATATCCGGAGGAGCGGAATCCGCTTGCCGGAGAACTACCGCAACTTTCCGTTCCTGATTTACGACGACGATGACGCCGAGGCCGGGCTGCGCTGCGTGGCGTGCAAGATTTGCGAGAAAGAATGCCCGCCGCAGTGCATCTATATCATTAAGAGCGAAGACAAGAAGCCCGATTACATGGGCAAGCCGCAGTTTTATCCGGCGGTCTTCGACATCGATATCTCGGTCTGCATGAGCTGCCAGATTTGCGTCGAGGTCTGCCCATTTGAAGCGATCAAGATGGACAAGGATTTCGAGCTTAAGCCGGCGCGAACGATTCGACGCGTTGCTTCTGCGCAAGGGCGATCTGTCCAAATCGAACGACTTACTACCACAGCATTTGCCCGACCGACGGCGGCCGAGGTCGATGCCAAACTGGCCGAGGCTGCGGCGAAAAAGAAACCGGCGTCGCCAGCGGCGCCGTCGGTGCAGCTCCTGCAAGTGCGACTTAGCGGCGTGCTTGCAATCGCAAATCGAAAAATCTAAAGTCGAAAATCGATTTGCCAGGGTGGCGAAATTGGCAGACGCGCCAGACTTAGGATTGCCGAAATCGTCGATTTCAGAACGTCGCCTTACGTTTCAAAACAGAGTCGTTTACGAGAGGAAGACACGCGTTTTCGCGAAATGCATGCGGTCTTCACGAGAGGAAGTGAAACATAATCATTCGATCGCACAAATCCTAGTAGACAGCGCCAGACTTCGATACATCCGCGGTTCCAGCCCAACCACTCAAACGCTTAGTTGCGACTGGCCACGAGCTGTCCTGGCGTCTACGATTTCTAAACCTGCGCAAGAGAAAGGTTTGGGAACGTGAAACGCGACACGCCTGAGCACTCGATCTGAGCGGCCGCAAGGGCCACTCACGCGATCTCGAGCGAAGCGAATTTTATCTGCGCGAAGGAGAACGGCTAGGCTCATATGGGAAGTTGGTCGCTCAGGGCCGGATGGAATATTTGATTATTGGTCGCCCGAGACGTTCGTGCTCTTCGGTTTCGATCCATCGGAAGGCATTCCTACACTGACGCAATGGCTGGCCGTTCTGCATCCTGACGATCGCGATCTCTTAGCCAAAACGATCGAGAAAATGTTTCGCGAGAGCGTGCGATGCCGACGTGACGTATCGGGTCGACCATCCGAAACAGGGAAAACGGATGATGCACAGCACGGGAGAGCCAGTGTTAGAGAACGGCAAAGTCACGCGATTGATCGGCAATACGCTGGATATCACCGAGCAGGAAAACGCTCTTGGAGGAAATAAGACGTCTGAAAGATGAGCTCTACAAAGAAAACATTGTCCTGCGCCACGAAATCGGACAGCACGTCGATGTTTGAAGAGGTGCTGGGCACTTCTGCCGTATTGCAGAACGGTGCTGGCGCTGGCCGCGAAAGTTGCGCCGACAGATTCCACTGTTTTGATCGCGGGCGAAACCGGGACCGGCAAGGAGCTGATCGCGCGGGCGATTCACAAGCGATCGAAACGTGCGGCGAGCGCTCGTTCGTTAGTGTGAATTGCGCGGCGATCCCGTCCGTCATTGATCATGTCCGGAATTGTTCGGTCACGAAAAAGGAGCGTTTACCGGAGCAGCTGCAACGGCGGCTCGGCCGGTTTGAATTGGCAGAAGGCGGAACACTTTTCCTCGATGAAGTGGGCGATCTGCCCCTGGAAACACAAATCGCGCTGCTGCGCGTTCTGCAGGAACGCGAATTTGAACGTGTTGGCGGAACCGAGATGCTGCGCTGCGACGTGCGCGTGATTGCCGCGACCAATCGCGATCTTCACTCCGCGATCGCCGCTGGTTCGTTTCGCAGCGATCTTTTTACCGGCTCAACGTTTTTCCAATTGAATTGCCGCCGCTGCGCGAACGCAAAGAGGACATTCCGATTCTCGTCAATTACTTCGTCAATCGTTACGCGAAGAGAGCCGGGAAGAAGATCGATACGATTCGAAAGAAATCTATCGACGCTTTGCAGGAATATTCCTGGCCCGGGAACGTTCGCGAACTGCAAAACGTGATCGAACGCTCGCTGATCATCGTCGATACGAACGAGTTTTCGGTCGATAAGAACTGGTTTTCACACGAGTTCCAATCGAGTCCGCGCGTAGGACCAGCCAGTAGAATATCGACCGAGCAGGAACAGATTGAAGCCGCTCTTGCGCAAACAAAGGGCAAAGTTTCCGGCCGACAAGGCGCCGCGGCGATACTCGGCATGCCAGCATCTACCTTGGAATCGAAAATTCGGACACTAAGGATCAACAAACACGCCTACAAAGGGGCCTAACGATCACGAGACACGCCATGTCCTACAGCATATCGACCTTGCTGACCCGCAATCTTCAGGACGTCTTCGGTGAAAACGATCCCGCGCGTCGGCGCGCGGCTATCGACGAGCTCTGGACCGAAGATGGCGTGTTCTACGACCCCAAAACGGGTGTCCACCGTGGCCGCGACGAGATTGATCGTGTCGCAGGCGCGATCAGGGCTACTCACCCTGACTTTCGATATCAGCCAATTGCAAAACCCGAGGAATTGGGCAATGGCGGCCGGGTCAAATGGGTAGCGGGCCGGCCTGGTGAGGCGCCAGCTTACGCCGGAACTGATTTCATCATTGCCCGGGACGGCCGGATTGCCGCCCTTTATCTCTTTTTCGACAAGCTACCCTGAGCTGGACTGTGCCGAGACAATACTTAAGCTCCTGCTGGATTCGAGCCCTGTAGTGCTCCCGTTGGTTAGGGAACCGTCAAATGGTCAAATCCGAGAATTGAGAAAAAATTGAACTTGACGACATACCGACTGGTCTGTATTGATTAATACTAGCACAATGAGAGTAACCACCAACAGGTCTCCCCGAAAACACGCGACAAAGAATCCTCGATGCCGCTTTCGACGAATTTTACAAAAACGGATTCCAAGGCGGTAGCCTCAATCGCATCGTAGATGAAGCGGCTACGACCAAAGGCGCAGCTGTTTCATCACTTCAAGGGCAAAAAACGATTTGGGGCACGCGGTTGTGCGGGAGGTCATTCATCCGCGTTTCAAGCCAGCAATGGTCCGATCCCTCTCGCCAATTCGACCGATCCAATTACCGATTTGAAGCGCATCTTTCGCCAAGGCGCCAAAAGGGAGATTGCCAATGGCGGGCTGGTGCATGGCTGTCCGCTGAATAATCTGGCGCAAGAGATGTCACCCCTTGATGAAAAATTCCGCCAGGCGCTGGAGAAGATCTATTTCGCTTGGCGAGAGACCATGGCGGCCGCGTTCGCCCGCGGGATCAAGGCAGGCAAAGTGAGAAAGACGTTTCTCCGCCGAAAGTGGCGGCGTTCATCGTGGCGGCGCAAGCGGGCATGGCCGAGTACGGCCAAAAACACCCAGGACGAGGCGCTGCTGTTGCAAACGAGCCAGGCTCTTTTCGATTATCTGGACAGCTTGAAACCTTAGGATTCTTTTTATGCATCATATCATACCGACCAGTCTCGTCCGTTCCGCTTGATCGGGACAGACCGAATCTGAAATACGGCATGAAAACAACTAAAAGGAGAAGGAGTGACGACAATGAATAGACTAACGAACAAGAATATTCTTATCACCGGCGGCAACAGCGGGATCGGGTTGTAACGCGACAAAACCAGGCACCAGGAGAGAGGTCGGCTTGAAGTCACAGTGTGGCGCTGAAATGCTCCCAGCTGCTGCTTCTGCTGCGCCATAAATGCAACAAACCGCGGATCGTTTCTCAGTTTGTTCAACGGGGCGTCACCCTCAAAAAAAGCGGATAATTAGGGGAAGCCCTCATCCGCGGTCACTGGCAACCACCTTCATCGCCTGCTCTGGCTCATTCATAAGAGCGTAGGCGGAAGCGATGTTGTAAGACGGGCGATGGAAGTGCGCGTAACGCCGCGGCCAATTTCGATGGCGTGCTGGATCGTAGCGTCCGCTTCTTCGCCCTTCTTAGCCGGCTTTGGCCAGCACATCATGGCCTTCACGCTGGTGACCATCCAGCAATACGTAACTGAACGAAGTATTAC
>ERZ1370068.454-contig-10410_pt1 | contig 23446 bp, 24 predicted proteins | sample MGYA00561227_ERZ1370068 | MGnify/ENA primary metagenome ERZ1370068 (study PRJEB38410, sample SAMEA6850437) | metagenome | study: Metagenomic assessment of the ecological functions of the soil: analysis of the soil microbiota associated with the...
AAGTTACGCACGCTGGCTCAACGGCGGTCCCCACTGCGACGATGCGCAGCAGCCGAAGCTTGATTTCGCCCGCGTGGAAAGAGAATTGGTCGCGCCGCTATCTGCAGAAGACCTGGCCTTCATCTGCCATAAACAGTACTTGCTTACTGACGGTGAGTGGCTACGCCTGCTCGGTTTCGAGGCGCCCGGTACGGAAACGCCAGGTTGTTGCGTTCGGTGCGGAACCGCGTTGGTCTGAAGACGGTGGTCCAGCAGCAAAAGCCGCCTTGCTACCCTACGCCTCGCTGCCGCGACACAGACGGTGTTGGCATTCACGCGACATCGTTGCCGCCGTAGAGGCCGAGTACCGGGCGCCTTGGTGTGTCGCGTGCTCCGCGGCGTCGGCCGGCATCGGACCGTGGCTGCCGGCGACGGCGGCGTTCAGCGCGGGCTGACGGCGCGCGTAGAGACTCGTGCCGCCCCGCAGCAGAACCCGACGATTGCCGAGCTTGCCGCTTGCCGACGGGAGCGCCAGCGCGCTACGCGCGCACGTCGTTCAGGATCCGCACCTTGTCATCGTCGGTCAAGCCTGCCGATGGCCTGCGTCGAGCCTCGCTCGCCCAGTTCCGCGCTGCCGCCGCCGTTGGGGCCCAGGCCCGACATGAAGTCGGGCGCGATCGCGATGAACCCTTCCTTCGCGAGCTGATCGGCCACGCCGCGGATCCAGTCCGTAAGGCCGAAGATCTCTGGATGACGATCACCACCGGCGCCTTGTCCTTGCGCTCGGGATAGACGATGAACGACCTGATCGGCGCGCCGCCGTTGCTCGACTTGATGTCGACCCAGTCGCGTGGCGCGGCGACGACTCGAGCTGTTTCCTGACCTCGGCGTATTTGTCGCCGGGCGCGTCGCCCGTCGGCGCCGGGTTCGGATTCCTGGGTGCCTGAGCCGCCGCGGGCGCCGTTTGCGCCATATCGATCATCATGTGTTCGGCGTGCGGATCGGCGGCAGGCTTCGGGCCGCGTCTGGGCGAACACCGGCGACGCCGACCAGCGCGAACGCGCCTGCGAATACAGAGCGATTCTCATCTCTGTCCCCGTGTTTACGCGGCCTTGCCGCGGCGCCATTCCTCGAAGAGCCGCGCGGCGTTGCCGGCCGACGGAGTGCAGCGTCGGGGACCAGCCGAGCGCGCGGGCGCGCGAGCACCGGACGATCTGATCGAGCGGCAAGCGCGTCGGCGTACGGCCCCATCTTCTTCCGCGCTTCGGCCAGCGGCACGTGACGGATGCTCGGCTGCGTCGGCGCGTGATCGGCCAGGGCCGCCACGATCTCGTTCACCGTCTCGGCGCCCCCGTCGGTCGCATGGTATACGCCGACGCGTCGGGTATCTACTCAGCCTGACGTAGAGCTCCGCGAGATCGCGGTCGTAGATGAGCGGCCAGTGGTTGTCGCCGCTGCCGACGATACGGACGAGGCTGTTGGCGGCGTCCTTGAGCAGATCGCCCGACGATGCCGCGCGATCCGCCATACAGGATGCCGGGCCGGACACGACGATCGGACGGATGCCCGCGGGCGCCGACGACAGCACGCGCAGTTCGTGAGCCGGACGCCATCGAGACGAGCTCGATCGGGTTTACGGCTTGCGCACTCGTCGACCGGGTCCGGCGCAGACCCGAGCACCCAGATGCCGGACGTGCAGATGAGGAAGCGTCCTGGTCTCGGCGGCAGCGTGGTCAGGCCGTCCACGGCGGCCGCATCGACCTGCCGTTGACGCGCGCTGTAATCCACCGCCGCGTGAACGATGCCGTCGGCCCCTGCCGCGGTCGCTGCGCCACGACGCCGCCGTTCAGCAGATCGCCGACGATCGCGCGCGCCGCGCGCCTGCACACGGGCCGCGCGCTTCGGGATTGCGGACGAGCGCATCCACGTGATGCCCGTCGCCGCACGAACGCCTCGAGCACGGCCGAACCCACGTATCCCGTTCCACCAGTCAGAAACACCCGCATGGGTTTTCCATCATAATTCAGGTCGCATGACGAGACGCACGCTCCTCGATTTCTTCGCGGACGTCACCGAACGGCGGCCGCGGAGAAGGCGGCGTTTCTCGCCTACGACGACGGAGCTACCGCACCTGGACCTGGACGTACGCCGAGTTGGGCGCGGCCGCGGCGGCGTTCGCCGCGCGCCTGCGTGGCGCGGGCGTGCACGCCGGCTCGGCGGTCGCAATCTGGAGCGAAAACCGCCCGGAATGGATCGCCGCGCTGTGGGGCGCGCTCCTCGAAGGCGTGGTGGTCGTCCCGATCGACTACCGGACGTCAGCCGACTTCCTGTCAAAGTTGCAGGGATCGTCGACGCCAAGGCGATCCTCGTCGGCGACACCGTGGACGTCGAGCCGCTGGGAGTCGAGAGAAGGATCTGGAAGCTGGGGAAATATTCCGGCCCTCCGCAAGCCTTTCGAAACCGTCCTCCGACCTCCGACCTCCGACCTCCGTCCTCCGACCTCCGACCTCCGTCCTCCGACCTCCGACCTCCGTCCCTCGGCCTCCGCCATCAGCGGCAGACACCACTGCGGAGATCATCTTCACGTCGGGCGCGACGGCCGAGCCCGAAGGGCGTCGTCATCACCCACCAGAACATCCTCGCGAACATCGTCCCGATCGAGCGCGAGATGGCGAAATTACCGAAGCTACGCGCGGCCGTTCCATCCGATCCGCTTCCTGAACCTGCTGCCGCTCAGCCACATGTTCGGCCAGGCGATGGCGACGTTCGTGCCGCCGATGCTGCCGGGCGTCGTCGTCTTCACGCGCAGCTACGCACCCGACGACATCGTCCGGCAGATCAAGAGCGGCGGATTTCGGTGCTCGTCTCGCGTGCCGAAGATCCTCGAGGTGCTGCAGCGATCACGTCGCTGCGCGTCGCGCCCGAGGCGGCCGGAGCCGCCGCCGGCCGGCATGCACTGGTCTGAAGCGCTGGTGGCGCTACCGGCGCGTCCACCGGCATGTTCGGCTTCAAGTTCTGGGCGATGGTCGTCGGCGCGGCGCCGCTCGATCCCGAGCTCGAGGCGTTCTGGGGCCGGCTCGGGTTCGTCGTCGTCCAGGGCTACGGCCTGACCGAGACCGCGCCGATCGTCACGCTCAACCATCCGTTGCACGCGAGACGCGGCGCGGTCGGCAAGCCGATCGCCGGCGTCGAGGTGAAGATCGCCGACGACGGCGAGATCCTCGTCCGCGGCGAGAACGTGACGACGGGCTACTTCAACGCGCCGGAGGCGACGCGCGAGCGCGTTCGAGGACGGCTGGTTCCACACCGGCGACATCGGCGAGCTCGACGCGCGACGGGCCGGCTGCTGCATCCAGGGCCGCAAGAAGGAAATGATCGTCACGCCGGAAGGACTGAACGTCTTTCCGGAGGACGTCGAGCGCGCGCTCAACGAGCAGCCCGGCGTCTGCGATTCGGCGGTCGTCGGCGCGCCGGTCGCCGGCAGCACCGCGGAACGCGTGCAGGCGATCCTCGTGCTCGCAGCCCGGCGCCGACGCTCGACGCCGTCGTGCGCGCGGCGAACGCGCGCGCTCGGCGATCATCAGAAGATCCGCGCCGCGGCGGTGTGGCCGGGAACGGAGCTGCCGCGGACCGAAGGCACGCAGCAAGCTGAAGCGGCGCGAGCTGCGCGCGTGGCTCGACGGCCAGGCGACGCCGTCTGCCGCGCCGAGCGCCGGCGCGACAGGCGGCGCAAGCCGCGACGTCGGTGCCATCGCGCGCTTCGCGCCGGGGCGGACGCATCGCGGCAGACGACGACGATCGACGAGCTCGGGCTCGAGCTCGCTCGAGCGCGTCGAGCTGATGATGGCGCTCGAGGAAGCGCTTCCAGACGACGATCGACGAGGACCGCGTTCAGCGCCGGCGCTGACGGTCGCGCGAGCTCGAAGCGCTCGTCGCGCCGCCGGAATGGAGCTCCGCCCCGCACGTCGCAGCGAGAGACCCGGCCTCGGCTTCCGACCTCCGGCCTCGCACGTCCGACCAGAGATCGTCTTCCCCGTCCTGGAACCGATCGCTCGCCGTGCGCGCAATGCAGGCGCGCGAGCCTGCCGACGTGGATCCTGCCGCTCAGCCGGATCTTCGCGCGCATGACGGTCACCGGGCTCGATCACCTCGAGCGACCTGCACGGCCCGGTGATCTTCGCCGCGAACCATCAGAGCCACTTCGACGCGCCGGTGATCCTCGACTCGCTGCCCGCCGCGGTGGCGCTACCGCGTGGCGCCCGCGATGATGAAGGAGTTCTTCAACGCCCACTTCTTCCCGAGCGCAATGCGGCCGCAAGGCGTGGTTCACCAACAGCGCTGAACTACTACCTCTCGTCGTCTCTTCTTCAATGCGTTCCCGCTGCACGCAGGGAGCGGCCGGGCACGCGGCAGACGCTGCGCTACATGGGCGAGCTCGTCGAGGACGGGCATCTCGATTCTGATCTTCCCGAAGGACGCCGGAGCGACAGCGGCGACGATCGCGCGCTTCCAGCCCGGCGTCGGGATGATTGCGTCCCGCCTCGGCGTGCCGGTCGTCCCGGTCCGCCTGCGCGGGCTTCGACGCGGTATCTGTCCCGCCACTGCGCGATGGCCGACCGTCAGCCGTGCGTCAGTGCGCCTTCGGACGCTCCTATTTCGCTGACTGGCAACGACTACGCGGCACTTGCGCGCAGGTCGAAGCGTGCGGTCCGCGCACTGTAGAGTGCTTTGCTGATCGCACGTGCCAAATGTGGCACAATCTATTGATTGAGAAAGGATAGCATTTGAGCAAGGACGATCTGATTGATGTGCAGGGCACGGTCGTGGCGGTTCACAGCGGCGGGCTCTATCGCGTGCAGTGCGACCAGGGCCACGAAGTGCTCGCGCAGTTGAGCGGCCGGATGCGCCGCTTCCGGATCAAGGTGGTTCCGGGGACCGCGTCACCGTCGGCGTCTCGCCTTACGATCCGGTCCGCGGCATCATCACCTTCCGCGCTCGCTGAAACAACATTGAATTCCCACACAGCTCAATCCGCGCCGGCCCCGTCGACGCAGGCGCGGCGGCGGTGGCGCGCGCCCGGCGGTCAACGGCCTCGATCGCGCAGGCGTCGATGCACGCGCCCCACGCGCCGCAGGCGACCGATCGGCCGCAGGCCGATCTACGATCCCGCGCCCGTCGACGTTCGACACGCTCGGCCTCGAGCCGTCGCTCCTCGAAGGCGTCGCCGTCCGCGGCTTCGAGAGGACCACGCCGATCCAGAGCGCGGTCATCCCGATCGCGCTCGGCCGGCGCACGACGTGATCGGCTGCGCCGACACCGGCACCGGCAAGACCGTCGCCTTCGTGCTGCCGATCCTGCACCGCATGCTGAAAGCGCGCGCGCGAACGCCCGGACGAGCAGCGGCTCCACGCGCGTCCTGATCCTCGCGCCGACGCGCGAGCTCTGCGGTGCAGATCGAAGACGACGTCCAGGGCTTCACGTATCACACGACGCTCACGAGCATCGCCGTCTACGGCGGCGTCGAGATGGGCGCGCAGGAGCGCGCGCTCAAGGCCGGCGTCGACATCGTCGTCGCCACGCCCGGGCGGCTGATGGATCACCAGCGCAGCAGCGCCGTCGACTTCGACGAGCGTCGAGACGTTCGTGCTCGACGAAGCGGACCGGATGATGGACATGGGCTTCTGGCCCGACGTCCGCCGCATCGCGCAACACGCTGCCCGCCCAGCGACAAGCGCCAGACGCTGCTCTTCTCGGCGACGATGCCGGACGAAGTGATGAAGCTGCTCGGACGAGGTCGTGCGCGAGCCGCAATACGTGCAGGTCGGCTCGGCCGGCGGACCGGCGCGGTCGATCACGCACACGATCGAGAACGTGCCCGTCCGCGCAGAAGACCGAGTGGCTCGCGAAGTTCCTGCGCCGCACGCAGGGCCCGATCCTCGTGTTCGTGCGCACCAAGTCGGGCGCCGAGCGCCTGGCGCGCCAGCTCCAGGGCTTCGGCATCCGCGCCGCGGCGCTGCACGCGGATCGCACGCAGCAGCAGCGGACGGCGGCGGTCGAAGGCTTCCGCGGCGGGCAGTATCACGTGCTCGTCGCGACCGACGTCGCGGCGCGCGGCCTCGACATCGACGGCATCACGCACGTCGTCAACTTCGAAGTGCCCGTCGTCGCGTGAAACCTACGTGCACCGCGTGGGCCGCACCGGCCGCGCGGCGGCGACCGGCACGGCGCTGACGCTGGTCGCGCCGGAGGAACTCGCGCGCTGCAGGCACTGCAGCGCTCGTTCGGATCGGAGCTGCAGGGATGAGAGACGACATGAATCCATTTCCGCCGTCACCGTCACCGCGTGCCGGCCGGAGTCGCCGGCCCCGACGCCACAGCCCCGCAGGCCGACGCCGCCGTCGTCGCCCCGGCGGTGATGAAGTTCAAATCGTGCCGCTGGCGCTGCGACGCCGGACGACGGCGAGTTCTGCACCCACCGCGACGTGCTGCCGTTCGCCGGCAAGGAACGACTTCAAGGCCGGATTCGTGGTGCCCGGAGTGCGCGTTCTACAAGCTGCGGCGCACGCCGAAGAAGCGGGACTGGGCGGCGGAACGAGCTAGCTACTGACTGCGTCAATGCCGAATGCTGAAGTCGGTCCGGCATTGACATCCACCGACAGGCGCTACTCTGAAAACTCGCGCGCGAGCTCTATCCATTCCCCATCCGGCGCGAGCTCCTGATAGGTGCGCCAGTGCGGCTTCGCCTCCGGCGAGTGCCCGGTCTTCTCCAGCGTCACCGCGAGGTAGAAGTGCGCGTCGGGGTAGCCGGGTTGAGCGCGACGGCGTCGCGGTAGCAGACCAGCGCGTCGTCGTAGCGACCCGAGGTCGTGGTGGATGTTGCCGAGGTTGAAGTGCGCCTCGAAGCAGTCCTGGATCGAGCCCGATCGCGCGCTCGTAGAGCGCCTGCGCCTCGATCAGCTCGTCGCGGCGCGTAGTGGATGTTGGCGAGGTTGACGATCGCCGGCACCAGGTCCGGATCGATCACCAGCGCCTTGCGATAGGCCGCCGCCGCCTCCTCCATCTTCCGCTCGTCGCCGTCGTCGAGGCGCGAGCCCTCGATGAAATACTTCGCGGCGAGCGCGGCCTGCGGATCCGAGAACGGAAAGGCGTTGCCCGGCGCGACCGGCGCTGCCGGCGCGATCGGGCGGCGCCTGACGGCGTTCGTGCGGGCCGGGCAGCGCGACGACCTTCGCGGGCGCCGTGTCGAGGCGATGGAAGTCGAGCTGCAGCTGTCCCTGGCTGCTCGGACGGGAGCGCGCGCAGCGCGTGTTTCAGCGGGACGTTCGCGTTCGAGCTCCGCGGCGAGCTGCTTGATCGTCGCAGACTTCGGTGAAGCTGTGAAGCGCTCGCCGCTCGCGGGCGCGCAGGCCTGACGAGAGCCCCATTTCTCCAGATAGCGGAGATGGTTCTCGGTGACGCGCGGATAGAGGCTAGCGAATGTCGCGCGCGTAGAACGGCGCCGAAGCGCGACATTCTCGGCAACATTGATGGACGAGGGATCGCGAAAGTCAAGCCTCGAGATTTCACGATTTCGCGATTACCCGATTTCCAAATTCCCAGATTTCCAGATAATAGGCCCGATGCTGCTGGCCGGCTGACGTCGGCGGAACGAAGACGCTGCTCGGGCTGTTCGAGCGAGGCGCCTGAACGGCCGAAGCGAGATCGAAGTCGGGCGAGTTCGTCACGCTCGACTACGACAGCCTCGTGCCGATGATCCGTGAGTTCCTCAAGGCGGAGCGGCGTCGAGGCCGCGGCGATCGACGGCGGTGACGTTCGGCGTCGCCGGGGCGGTCACCGACCAGCGTCGCGCGGCTGACGAACGTGCCGTGGCTCGTGGACGGCCACGGCGATCGCCGGCGGCGGCGTCGCTGCGGCACGTGCACATCCTCAACGACCTCGAGGCGATGGCGCATTCGGTGCCGGTGCTCGAGCCGAACGAGCTCGCGGTCCTGCAGCAGGGCATCGCGCAGCCGGGCGGCAACGCGCGCGGTCATCGCGGCCGGCACCGGGCTCGGCGAAGCGCTCCTGCTCAACGTCGACGGCCGCTTCGTGCCGGGCGCGACCGGAAGGCGGGCACGCCGACTGGGGCGCGCGGACGCCGCGCGAGATCGAGATGCTCGCCGCGCTCACGCGCGTCTACGGCCGCTGCAGCGTCGAGCACGTCGTCTGCGGCCCGGGCCTCGTGAACATCTATCAGTTCACGCACGACGCGTTCGGGCAGCCGCACGCTACGTCACGCCGGCGGCGTTCGTGCCGGCGCGCACGTGCGCCGGCGTCGGCCGCGTCGACGATCCCGGCCGATCTGCCCGCGGCGATCAGCGGTCAGCGCGCTCGAGGACGCTGCGCGAAGTGCCGTGAGGCGCTCGACATGTTCGTCGCGGCGTACGGCGCCGAAGCGGGCAACCTCGCGCTGCGGACGATGGCGACCGCGGGCGTCTACGTCGGCGGCGGCATCGCGCCGAAGATCCTGCCGGCGCTCCGCGATCGGACGCTTCATGGACGCGTTCCGCGCGAAGGAGCCGATGCAGGCATTTCGTCGCGACGATTCCCGATCGCCGTCATCCTCAACGCCGAGGCCGGACTGCTCGGCGCCGCGGTCCACGCCAACGCCACCGCGTGATACGATCGCGCGCATCTCGGCTTCCATGGAGGAGACCTGAATGCCTGCGTACGTCTGCTTGTACGTACCGTCTTCTACTGACATCCGCGATCCTCGTCTCGGCCCCGGCCTTCGCCCAGCAGACGGGATCGATTCAGGGCAAGCTCACTGACAACAGCGGCGGCGTGCTGCCGGGCGTGACCGTGGAAGCGCGGTCCGACGTGCTGCCCCGGCCCGCGCGTCACCGTCACCGACCGGCGACGGGCCGCTATCAGCTCGCCGGCGCTGCCGCCGGGCGAGCTACACCGCTCGACCTTCACGCTGTCCGGCATGCAGACCGCGACCAAGAAAGTGCGCGTGCAGCTGTCGGAGACGACGCCAGCGGACGCAAACGCTGGGGCGTCGGCGGCGTCACCGAGAGCGGTCACCGTCACGGCGTGACGTCACGCTCGTCGACAAGGCGTCGGCGTCGATCACCAGCGGCATTCCGAACGAGCAGATCAGCCTCGTGCCGGTCGGGCAGGAGTATCGCGACCTGATCAAGCTGATTCCCGGCGTGCAGTACACGCAGGACTCGACGCGCGGCCCGAGCGCGGGCAGCAGCGGCCAGGACAACGTCTACAGTTCGACGGCGTCAACGTGACGCTGCCGCTCTTCGGCACGCTGTCGGCGGAGCCCGCGGCGCACGACATCGCGCAGGTGACCGTCGATCAAGGGGGCGCGCAAGGCGATCGACTTCATCCGCGCCGGCGGGTTCAGCGATCGACTCGGTGAGCAAGTCGGGCACGAGCCGCTTCACCGGTCAGGTCGAGCTACCAGTTCCAGAGCCACAACATGTCGGCGGGCCTCGAACAACGGCAGCGTCTCGCGCTACGAGCAGAACCGCAGCTGGACCGACCGCAATGTCGGCGGCCCGATCCTGCAGGATCACCTGTTCTTCTTCGGCTCGTACTACCGCCCGCAGAACAACCGCGACAACCGCGTCCAACGTCTACGGCGAGCTGCCCGACTACGAGAGCACGCGCAACGAGGGCTTCGGCAAGCTGACGGTCGACGCCGACGCACTCGACGCTGATCAACGTCGAGCTATCGCGACTCGAAGCGCGAGGATACTAGCTCGCTGTTCGGCCAGTTCACCGCGCCGACGGCCGGCACCGGCAACGAGTCGCGCCAGAAGATCGGCACGGCCGACGGCTCGTGGATCATCAACGCGACGAGCTACCTCAACTTCAGCTACACGCACTTCGCGCTGCTCGACCACCGGCATGCCGGACAACATCGGCCAGCGTCACGCGCATCACACGGCGATCGGCACGCACCTCGACGTCGCGAACCTCGACAAGCATGGGGCTGCTGACGGTGCCGAAGATCGGCGCCAATGCCGCCGTCAACACGTTCATCGCAGCCGCTCGTGAATCGGTACGGCTACAGTGCACGGCGGACCTGGTCGCATCGGGCACCTGCTCGCCGGCCGGCTCCCAGGCGGGCGGCGGCCTCGTCGGCTTTGGCAGCACGTTCGACGGCGACAACTTCTTCCGCGACGCGGGCCAGATCGGCTACAACCTGACGCTGACCGCGCTCGGCATGCGGCCACAACATCCACGCCGGCTACCAGCAGTCGGTCGACTCGGAAGACCTGACGCGCAGCTCGAACGGCTGGGGATCGATCTCGGTGCCCGGCGGCGCGCACCAGCTTCCAGGGCACGCCGATCTTCTACATCGCGGCGTTCCAGCAGCAGGGCCTCGGCGCCGTGCCGACGATTCACTCGGAGTTCCGCTCGAAGAGCATCGAGGTGAACGACACGATCACGCTCGAAGAACTGGACGTTCAACGTCGGCTTGCTCGCCAGCCAGCGACACGCTCTACGGCCAGGGCCTGAACAACGCCGACGGCACGCTGTCGGGCTACGTGCTGCGACCGGGACGACGGTGGATTCGCGGCAGCATAAGATGTACGACGTGCCGTTCAGCAAGACTGTTCCAGCCGCGCGTCAGCGCGACCGTGGGCCTACAACGGCAAGGACACGGTGTTCGCGAGCTACGCGCAGCTACAACCCGGCGGCCAGCTCGCTGCCGCGCGCGCGCGTCGTGGGATCGCAACCTCGCGACGACGATCCAGTCGCTACTTCGACGCCAACGGCGACCTGTTCGCGCAACGACCCGCTCGCCTCGTCGTCCGGCAAGCTGTTCGTGCAGGACATGACGCCGCCGCACGCACAACGAGTGGCTCGTCGGAACGGCGCGCGAGTTCGGCCAGCACCTGACCGGCCGCGCCTACTTCCGCTACAGCCGCGGCAGCCACTACTGGGAGGACACGAACAACACGGCGCGGACGACGTTCAACCCGCCTGACACGCTGCCCGGCACCGACGCGTCGATCCCGCAGACGCTGACATCCCCAATCTCGACGACATGCGCCGCGCAGATCGGCAGCGGCTCGCTGAACGGCTCGAGCTACGTGATCGCCGAGCTCGACGGCGCGTTCACGCGCTACAAGGAGCTCACGCTCGAAGCCGAATACCAGCAGCGGCACGACGTTCGTGCGCGGGTCGTACACGACGGAGCCGCTACTACGGCAACTTCGACCAGGACAACTCCGACCGTCACGACGTCGAACGACGCCAACATCTTCATCGGCTCGTCGAACATCGGCGACGGCGCCGGACGCCAGCTGTGGGACTTCCAGCTCGGCACGCTGCGCGGCGATCGCCCGCACGCGCTTCAAGCTGTGCGGCTCTACAGCCTGCCCTGGCAGGCGTCGCTTGGCACCTTCATCGTCGCGCAGTCGGGCCAGCCGTGGGAGAAGTGGGATTACTCGCTCTACAGCCAGTTCACGACGTCAACGGTCGAGACGATCAGCGTACGCCGAGCCGGCCGGTTCGCGGCGCGCGCCGTCGCACGCGCAGATGGATCTGAGCTACCTGCAGAACTTCAGCGTTCGACCGTCTGCGAACCGCGCAGATCGACATCGATCTGTTCAACGTGTTCAACTCGCAGACGGGATACAACTACGAGCCGCAGCGTCACACGCGGCGGGTTTCGGGAACCCGCAGAGCTTCTTCGATCCGCGCCGCATCCAGATCGGCGTTCAGATTCTTGTTCTGACGCCAGCTGTCAGTTGCGGTTACAGTAGCCGGTTGCCGGTGACCAGTTCGTCTGGTAACTGGTAACTGGCAACTGGCTACTGTTTGAATAGGCGCTCGCGCTCGATCAACGCCCGGGTCGTCTCGTCCGCCTTCGCGCGGGCGGCGGCAATCCGGCGCTGCTCGTCGGTTTCCTTCAACAGCACGCTGACCTGCGCGCGCTTGAAGAGCGCCATCGGGATCGTCCGGCTTCAGCGGCAGTACGCGATCGAGCGCCGTGCGCGCGTCATTCGAACCTGCGCGCATCGAGATACAGCACGCCCGAGATCCAGATCGTTGACGAAGCGCCGCCCGGCTGAAGCTGCGCGCGCGCGTTCGAACGCCGCGATCGCGCGCGGCGTGTCGTCCGGCCTCCATCGCCTGCCGCACCTGCGGACCTTCAGTCCGCGCCAGCGCGTCCACCGCCGTCTGCCGGTCCGGACTCTCCTTCACCACCTGCTCGAGCAGCGGCACCGCGCGCGTCCAATCCTTCGTCCGCGCGTAGTGAAGCGCCAGGTACGTCCGCACGTCCTGCGAGTTGGGCGCGATCGCGGCGGCCCGCCGGAAGCGCGTCCTCGGCCTGCGTCTCGCGGCCCGAGCGACGAGTACGACGATCGCGAGCCGCAGCGCCGCGTCGAGGTTGTGGGATCCGCGGCCAGCACCGCCTGCAGCACCGGGATCGCCTTCGCGAATCTGGCCGGCACCGAACAGCGCAGCCGCCTCGTCCATCGTTGCGAACAGCTGCGTCATCGCGGCCGGCCGCGGCGCGTCCCTGCGGACCGCCGGCGCGCCGTGGCGCCAACGTAACCCAGTGCTCGCGAGCCTGCCGCCTGGCGTCTTCGTCGAGATTCGCGGCGCGCGCGCGGCGTCCGGTGACGGCACCGGATAGTCCTCCATCGCCTTCCGCGCCGGGCGGCAGCGCGACACCCGATCCGAGATCGTGCGCCTCCTGCGGGTCCGCCGTCCAGATCGTAGGTCCTCGAGCCGCCCGGCGAGGATCGCCTTGTAGCGGCCGGCCACCGCCATCACCTGCGGCTGCCAGCCGCACTCGAGAAAGCGGTTTCATCGCCTCGCCGAGCACGATGTCTTCGTCCCCTGCCGCGCAACCGTGCTCGCTGCGCGAGGCCCGCCCAGTCGAGGATCGTGCAGACGCGCGCGGGCACTGACCGGCGTGTCGCTCACGCCGCCGGGCGACGCCAGGCCCGTCGATGACGAGCGGAACGTGCATCGTGACCTGATACAGCAGCTGCGCCGTGCTCGGCTTCGCCATGCTCGCCGAGTCCCTCACCGTGATCGCCGGCGAGGACGAGCGCCACGCGGTCCAGGCGCTGCCTGATAGAACGCGACGAGCAGACGGCTCACCTGGTCGTCCATGAAGTCGATCTCACCGAGATACGGATTGCGTGGGTGCCTGGCGCGGTAGGCTCGGGCGGATCGTAAGGCGCGTGCGGATCGTAGTAGTGCACCCAGAGGAAGCGCGGCTTCGTAGACGAGGTGAGCAGTTCCTGGATCGCCGCATCGGTCGTCTCGCGCGCATTGCGCCTCATTTCGTCCGGCGGGCATGCTGTCGTCGTAGACGTCGAATCCGCGCGTGAGACCAACAGCGGCGCTTGATAGCTACAAACGCGGACACGAACGCGGCTGTGCGGATATCCCGCGCCCTGCAGTTGCTCAGGCGAGGAGCGGAGCGCGTTCGAAGAGTACGCGCGCGTTCTGATGAACGCCATGCCCGCCGGGATAGGCCCGTCATCATCGACGGTGCGACGGCAGCGTCTCGGGCACGGTCGCATACGCCTGTGTGTGTCGGCGTCCTCGGCCCTCGAGCGCGTTGAACGTGTCGGTGTCGACCTGGGATCTCGCCGCATCGCTCGATGGAATCGGCCCGCGTGGTGTCGAGCGTGATCGAGCAGGATCGACGGACGCCCGACAGACGCGGCGGACGTTTCGCGGGTTCGCCGCTGCACCCGGAAGCGTGACAAATTAGTCGCCGCGAGCAGGATCTTCCGCCCGAAGGCGGAAGCCACTCTGAGGGTCACCGCACGCCGTGGAGGTCGGCTTGCGCATCAGCTGCGCATGCCGGGCTCGGCCATCAGCTTCTCGATGGCGTCGATCCTCGATCGGGCGCGAAGCCCGACATGTTCTCGTAGCCGGTCGGCGTGATCAGGATCATGTCCTCGAGGCGGATGTACACCCGGTCCTGGGAATCGTGAGCGCCGGCTCGATCGTGAAGACCATCCCGGGCTCGATACGACGGTGAAGTTCTTCGTGCACGTCATGGACCTCCATGCCGACCAGTGTGCCCGAGCGTCATGCCCGGACGCGGCGACGTCATCCGCGCGCGATAGCCGATCCACGAATCGCGTGGCGGCGTCCCGGTTCTTCTGGCTCGAGAACGCGCGCGACGCCATCGCGGCGTCCATCTTCGCGGACGACATCCTCGAGAATGTCGCCCGTCGGGCCCGGCCGGATCGAGGTCATGATCGCCTGATACAGCTTGACGTAGATGCCGTAGAGCTCGCGCTGCTCCGGCGTGAAGCGTGCCGCTCGCCGGGAACATGCGTGCGACGTCGGAGGTGTAGTAGTGGTAGTCGGGCGCGTAGTCGAAGAGCACGACGATCGCCCGCCTTCAGTCTGCGCCTGCGCGGCGTGATAGTGCGGCCACGCGGCGTTCGTCCCGGCCGCGACGAGACCGAAGCTACGCGGGTCCCTGCGCGTTGTGCTTCTTGAAGACGTAGTCGCCGATCGCCTCGATCTCGTACCGCATCCCCGGCTCGGCCGACGCGCATCGCTTCCATCATCGCGAGTCCCGCGATCCTCGACGACTCGCGCAGCAGCGCGATCTCGCGCGGGCTCTGGTCATCCGCAGCTCGTCGAGGATGTCGTCGAGGTTCTCGAACTTCGCGCCGGGCGCCTTCTCGGCGAGCTTCGCCTTGAAGTTGCTCTCGCGCGATCCATGCAGGTCCCAGGGATCCGCGCTCACGCGCGCGCGCGGGCGAGCGGCGCGGTCGGGCGTGCCCATCAGCACGGTCTCGCCGCGGAGGGTCGTGTAGATCGTCCGTCCGGCGAGCGTCGGCGCCAGCGTATGCCTCGAAGTCGGCGCGCGGCCGCACGTGCTCGATCCCGGTCAGCGCTCGGCGCGCGGGTCCGGCGGAGAGCAGCGAGCCCTCCGACCGCTCCATGCGATTCGTTCGTCGGCAGCAGGAACAGCGCGGTGCTCTTGGCACGCTCCGTCGATGACGAGGATCGCCCGCGGCGTGGCAACCCCGGTCAGGTAGTAGAACTGGTTGCTCTGCCGGAACTCTCATGCCGACGCGGTCTCGGTCGCGCCTTGCAGCACCGCCACGCCGCCCGTCCAGCCTCTGCGAACACCTTCGCGCGGCGCGCGGCGAACTCCTCTTTCGGGAGCTCCGTCGCGAAGAGCGGCGGGCCTTGCACCGGCTGGGCTGACGGCGCGCGCGATGATCGCACCGAGCAGAAGACCCGGAGATGAGGGAGAGCCTGTCATATCGTGAAATTATAGGCCGCGGACGGACAGCCACGGATGAACAGCCACGAATGAACACGGATAAACACGGCCACGGACAGCCACGGATAAACACGGATGAACACGGATATCCGCCAGCACGGCGGTCGCCGTTGATCGAGAGCATCCACGGCGTAGAGGTGCCTGATCCTTATCGCTGGCTGGAGGCCGCCGGGAGCGGCGAGACACTGAGCGCGGGTCAGAGCGCGCAGAACGCGCTCACCCGCAGCCATCTCGACGGGCCGGGGCGGGACGATCCCGTCCGCCGCCTGCGAGCGCTATACGACTATCCGCGCACGCTGACGTTCGTCGCCCGCTGTGGGCGCTCGTTCTTCACGCACAATCCCGGACTGCTCGATCAACCGATCCTCGTACGTACAGCGACGGCGCGGACGCCGAGCCGCGCGTCCTGCTCGATCCCAACACGTTGAGCGCGGACGGGCAACAACGGCGCTGACCGCATACGAGGTCCTCGCCGGACGGAACGCGTGTCGCGTATGCCCTGCTCGGAACACGGAAGCGACCGTCAGAAGATCGCGGTGCTCGGGGTGCGCGGGGTGCACGACGACTGGCTACAGTTCGTGAAGTTTGCCAGCATCGCCTGACGCGCGACAGCACCGGGTTCCTACTACCTTCGCTTCCTGAGCCTCGGCGGCGTGCCGCCGGAAGACGAGCAGTACTACGGACGCATCTACTTTCATCGTCTCGGAGTCCGCAGTCGGAGGACACCCTGGTCTGCGCACGACCGCGCACGCGAGGTCGTGCCGATGGTGCAGGTCGCGTCGAGCGGCCGATGGGTCGTCATCACCGCGCAGCGCGGCGCGAGCGACGACAGTGAGGTGTACCTGCGGCCTGCCTCGCCGAAGCGCGCAGCGCGAAGGCGGGACGACGGCGGGCAGAGGATGGAAACCCGTTCCGCTCTTTACCGGCTTCGACGCTGCGCACGAATCTCGCTCGAGGAAGCTGACGCGGCGGCTGTTCTTCCGAACGACCAGAGATGCGCCGCTGGGACGAATCGTCTCGATCGATCCGCCGAATCCCGAACGCGGCCTGCGCGAGGTCGTGGCGGAGTCAGGCGATCGGCTGTCGCACGTCGTCATGGCGCGTGCGCCGACTCGTTGCCGCACTATCTGCACAATGCCAGCGATCGGCTGCGGGTGTTTGCGGCTGAACGGCGCTGCGGACGGCGAAATTCCGCTGCCGGGGATCGGATCGATCGTCACGCTCGACGCGAGCCGGATGACGGGATGAAGTCAGACTCGTGTTTACTTCCTTTACTGAGCCGCCATCGTCCCTCCGAGATCTTCCGGCTGAAGCCGGAAGCCACTCTGTTGGAGTTTGCTCAGCCCTGCGGCAGTGGCTTCCGGCTTCAGCCGCAGGATAGCTATCAAACATCCCAGGTCTGGTATTCCTCGAGGGACGGCACGAAGATCTCGATGTTCCTCGTGCATCGCGACGGACCTGCCGCGTGACGGCGACGCGCCCGTGCTGCTGAGCGGCTACGGCGGGTTCAACATCAGCCGCACGCCGGCGTTCGATCCCGGCAACTTTCCGTTCCTCGATCGCGGCGGCGTCTTCGCGCTCGCCAACCTGCGCGGCGGCGGCGAGTACGGCGAGGAGTGGCACCGCGCCGGCATGCTCGAGAAGAAGCAGAACGTCTTCGACGACTTCATCGCGGCCGCCGAGTGCCTGATCGCGAGCGGCTACACCGCGCCCGGCGCGGATCGCGATCGAGGGCGGCAGCAACGGCGGCCTGCTCGTCGGCGCGGCGATGATCCAGCGGCCCGAGCTCTTCGGCGCCGTCTCTGCCGCGTGCCGGTGGCCGACATGCTGCGCTACCACCTGTTCACCGTCGGCCGCTTCTGGATCCCGAGTACGGCTCGGCGGACGATCCGTCGCAGTTCGCGTATCTGCTGAAGCTACTCGCCGTATCACAACGTCGCGATCGGGCGTCCGTTATCCGCCGACGCTCGTCATGACGGCCGACACCGACGACCGCGTCGCGCCCGGCATGGCGAAGAAGTTCGCCGCGCGGCTGCGGGCCGACGCGGACGGCGGCCCGATCCTGATTCGCGTCGGAGACGAAGGCCGGCCACGGCGCAGGAAAGCCGATCGCCAAGGTGATCGAAGAGGACGCCGACATCCTCACCTTCCTGCTGACGACTGGCGCTGGGGTCTGAGCGCACGGCGCTGAGTACAGCCGCGCGCGAACACCGCGCGCGGTCTGCGCGCCTGGCGTCGTCGGCGAGGGCGAGAGCGCCGCCAGGATCGCTGCGCCGCGTCCTCGGGCAGCGTCGGCTGCGCGATCGCGCGGATCGACCGGCTGCCCGCGCAGCATCGCGCCGAGCAGCGCGGGCATCGACGCGCCCGTCGAACGGCAGCGTCGCGGTCGCCATCTCGTAGGCAAGCACGCCCATCGTGAACACGTCGGACCGCACGTCGGCGTTCTGGCCCGGTCGAGCAGCTCCGGCGCCACGTAGTGCAGCTCGACGTCGGCCAGCGCCGTCGCCGCGCAGCGTCGCGTCGCCCATCGTCGCCAGCAGGTCCTGCCGCCTGCCAGATGCCCGCGGTCGAGATCATCAGACGCTCGCCGTCGTCGTCCGGCACGCACGCGCGATGATGTCCGGGCTCAGGCCGCAGAGCAGCCCGCCCTTCCGGTGCAGGACGCGCGCGGCGTCCGATGAGCTGCGCCAGCAGCGGCTTCAGCCGCGGCCACGGCATCGCGCCGCCGGCCTTCATGACGCTCGCGCAGGCTGCGGCCCGTCGATCAGATCGGTGACCAGGATAGACGAGATCGCCCTCTTCGCCGTAGTCGCGCACCTGGATGATCGACGGATGCGCGATCTGCAGCGTCTGCGCCTCGCGGAGAAACCGCGCGCGAACAGCGTCCCAGCTGCGCTCGGCTGCCGCGGCGCAGCAGGCGGATCGCGACGGGATGCCCGAGCGCGCGATGCGTGCCGCTGAAGACTCTCGCTGCCGAGCCGGCCGGCGCCGAGCCGCTCGCCGAGCTCGTAGGTCGCGAGCAGTCCGCCGCCGCGCGGGCGCCGGATCGCGCCGCCGAGCGCGACCGGTCTGAGCGCGCCGGCATCGCCGAGAAGCGCCTGCGCGAAACGCGCGCAATCGACGGATCGCGATCGTCCGGCGACTTCGCCAGCGCGCGGCCGAGGACGACGTCGATCCACGCCGGAAGATCCGGCCGCAGCGCGCTCGGCGCGCGGAACGGCCTCGTGATCAGCGCGTTGACGAGCTGGCCGGGATCCTTTTCCACGAACGGCGCGACGGCCGGTCAGCATCTCGTAGACGACGACGGCCAGGCTGTAGCTGATCCGATGCGCGCGTCCGACCGTCGCCGCCGAGGATCTGTTCCGGCGACGCGTATGCTGAAGGTGCCGAGGAACTCGTGCGCGCCGGTCAGCCGCGTCGTCGTCCGATCGGACTGCACGCGGACCAGGCCGAAGTCCACGATCTGTGTGCAGCCGCGCGCCGCCGCCGAAGTCGTGCGCGACGATGTTGGCGCGGCTTCAGGTCGCGATGGACGATGCCGCTGCTCGTGCGCGAGCTGCAGCGCGCCGCAGAGCGGCAGCGATGATCGCCTGACGTCTCTGCGATCGGCAGCGGCGCCCGCGTCGGCGATCTCCTGCCGCAGGCTGCGCGCCGTTCAGCAGCTCCATGACCAGGAACGGCCGCCCTCGGCGTCGAGGTTGTAGTCGAGGATCGAGACGATGTTCGGATGGCGGAGCTGGGCGCAGGCGCGGCTCTCGCGCAGGAACCGCTCGCGCGCGGCGCCGTCGCCGCCGGCGTCGGCGCGGACGATCTTGAGCGCCACCTCGTCGCCGAGCAGCCGCCGGCGCGCGCGGAACACCGCGCCCATGCCGCCTTCGGCGAGCGGTGCGATGACCTCGTAACGCAGCCGGCGGATTGTTCTGGCTGCGATCACGGCCACAGGGGCATACGGAGCACACGGATTACAGATAATAGGAAGACATGGCGACTTCTCTTCCATCCCGGCGTCCGGCTCGCTCGACTTCCTCGCGCTCGGCGGGCTCGTGCACCGCATCGATCCCGGCGCCCTTCCGTTCCGCAAGGCGTCGTCGTGCTCGATCCACGTGAGCGGCGGCGAGTTCAACACCGCCGCGAACCTGGCCGACTGCTTCCGCATGCGCACCGGCGATCGCGACGCGCGATGGTCGACTATCCGATCGGCGATCTCATCGCCGAGCGCGTGCGCGCGATGGGCGTGACGCCGTTCTACAAGCGCTTCGAGCACGACGGCGTGCGCGGCCCGAACATGGCGACCGTCTACAGCGATCGCGGGCTACGGCGTCCGCGGACCGGTCGTCTTCTACAACCGCGCCAACGAGGCCGCCGCGCAGCTGAAGCCCGGGCGACTTCGACTGGACGGCGATCTTCGGCGCGCGGCGTGCGCTGGTTCCACAGCGGCGGCATCTTCGCCGCGCTGTCGCGAGACGACGGCGGAGCTGATCATCGAGGCGCATGCAGGCGGCGAAGGCGCACGGCGCGGTCGTCTCGTTCGATCTGAACTACCGCGAGAAGCTCTGGACGCCGCCGGCGGCGGCACGACGCGCGCGTCGTCGGTGCTCGGCCGCATCGTCGAGCACGTCGACGTGCTCGTCGGCAACGAAGAGGACCTGCAGAAGGGCCTCGGCATTCCGGGCCCGGAGGTCGCGGCGAAGTCGACGCTCGATCCGACGCGTTCTTCGTCGCGATGATCGACCGCGTCGTCGAGACGCTTCCCGCAGATCAAGGTCGTGGCGACGACGCTGCGCGAGGTGCACTCGACGAACCGCCACACCTGGGGCGCGGTCGCGTGGATCGACGGCAAGACCTATCGTCTCGCCGACGTGCGAGCTCGACGTGCTACGACCGCGTCGGCGGCGGCGACGGCTTCGCGTCCGGCTTCTTCTACGGCCTGCTCGACGGGCGAGACGCCCGAGGAAGCGCGTCAAGCTCGGCTGGGCGCACGGCGCGCTGCTCACGACGTTCCCCGGCGACACGACGATGGCGACGCTCGGGCAGGTCGTTTCGGTTTCGCCACCGGAGTGGTCGGCCCGGATACTGCGCTGACCGGGTGCCGGGCGACGACCCTGTCAGTCCCAGCTCACCAACTCCACAGCTCCCGGGGCGCGGCTTCCGGCGCCAAAAACGCCCAAGGTAAGAAGCTGAATCGCTGGGTTTGTGGCGGTCTTGCGCGTTCCGTATTCCACCAGCGCCCGGCGTTTCAGGCGTTGGGAGGTTGGGTCGTTCGCTCGGGAGTTGGGAATTCCGCGGAGTTGTGGAGTCGACGCGCGCGTCAGCGCGTTGCGCAAGTCGGCTGCGCGTCAGCGCCTAAAAGATCCCCGCCTCGGCAGCCTTCTTCCCAGGCCTGCTGAGAAGGTGCCCTGAATCCGCATGCGCCATCGCACCGTTATTCCACGCTGCCACTGGCCCGGATCGGGCAGGCGTGAGCGGGATCTCGTCGCCCGCCTTGAGCTTAGCTTCGGTGTAGGTCAGGGCACTCCTCGACCGGCTTCAGGTATGACACCTTGCAGCAGCTGCACGTCCTGCAGGCCGTCGGCGGGCAGGAACTCGCGGGCGCCGCGCTTGCGCGCCGCGCCTTGACGAACTCGCTCCAGATCGGCAGCGCGTAGCGCGCGCCGTAGCCTTCGCGTGCCGATCGTCGCCGGCTGATCCTCGCCGACCCACACGCCGACGACGATGGAGGTGGTGAAGCCGACGAACCACGCGTCCTTGAAGTCGTCGGTCGTGCCGGTCTTGCCGCGCGACGGGAAACCGCACGCCGTAGACCGTCCGCGCCGACGCTGCCGTGCCGCGGTCGAGCACGTCCTCGAGCATCGAGACCATCTGATACGCGACCTGCGGCGAGATGACGCGATCCTGCGCGCGCGGGATTGTCGTAGGCGACGCCGCCGTCGGCGTCGAGTGACGCGGGTGATCGCGCGCGGGCGGACGGCGATGCCGCCGTTGGGGAACGCGGCGATACGCGGCGGTCAGATCGAGCGGCGTCACCAGTGCCGGTGCCGAGCGACAGCGACGGCACGTCGGGCAGATCGCTGCAGCCCGACGTCCGACGCCAGCCGCAGGACCGGCCGCGATCCGATCCGCTGCTGCAGCAGCGCGGCGCGCGCGGTTGTTCGATCTCGATCAGCGCGGCGCGCAAGCGTCAGGGTTTCCGCCACTTCGCCCTTCGCGTTGCGCGGCGCCCACTCGTCGGGCCCCTGCGGCGCGATCGACGGTGAGCCCGTCCAGCAGGCTGACCGGCGAATAGCCCTTCGCGAGCGCCGCGGCGATAGAGGAACGGCTTGAACGCCGATCCCGGCTGCCGCCGGCTGCGCCAGGCGCGGTTGAACTGCGACTGCGCGGAAGTTGCGCCCGCCGACCAGCGCCAGCACGTCGCCCGTCGCCGGATCGATCGCGACCAGCGCCGCCTGCAGCTCGGTCGTTCCCGAGACCGGCGCAGCCCGTTCTCCACCGCGCGCTCGGCCGCCTCCTGCAGATCCGGCTGAAACGTCGTCCGGACCGTCCAGTCGGGCGGATGATCGCCGCCGAAGCGATCGCGGAACTGCTGGCGCAGGAATTCCTTCGCGTAGCCGAACGCGCGCCTCGGCGGCCCCGGGATACGGACGGATGCGCGGCGCGCGCCTGCACGGCCGCCTTCTCCTGCGCGGCGTGATGAACCCTTCCTCGCGCATGCGCTGCAGCACCACGCGGCTGCGATCGAGCGCGCCGTCGAGGTTCGACCACGGCGACAGCGCCGGACGGCGCCGCGTATGAGCCCGGCGATCAGCGCCGCCTCGGGCAGCGTGAGCTTGCTCGCCGGCTTCCCGAAGAGGTTCTGCGACATCGTCTCGACGCCGTAGACGCCGCCGCTCAGGTAGATGCGATTGAGGTACAGCTCGAGGATCTGGTTCTTCGACAGCTCCTGCTCGAGCAGCAGCGCGAGCACCGCCTCCTGCGCCTTGCGGCCGGAGGTCTTCTTGTTCGACAGGAACAGCGTCCGCGCGAGCTGCTGCGTCAGCGTGCTGCCGCCCTCGCGGCGACTCGCGCCGCCGCGCGCGTCACGCCACAGCGCGCGGCCGAGCCCGATCGGATCGATCCCGAGATGATGGAAGAACCGGTGATCCTCGACGGCGATCGACCGCGTTCCGCAGATCCGGCGCGATCTCGGTCGAGCGCGACGTCGCGCCGCTGCTCGTCCATCCGGAACCACGGACGTCCGTCAGCGGAGTAGAACCACGTGTCGCCGACGCCGCGCCGCAGCTTGTAGATCGGCCCACTCCGCCTGCCGCATCGACCAGACCACGGCGATGGCGCGTGAAGGCGACGAGGCAGACGCAGAGCGAGCGCCCCCGGACGACCGGATCGCCTGGCGATCTGCGGGGAGCCGGAACCTGCAGGCATCATCGGTGCTTCGCCTTGAGCGGATCGCCGCGACGCGCGTCGGCGTAGTGCAGCGCCAGAGACAGCACGAGGTAATAGACGGAAAGCGCGAGCGACGCGATCGCGATCCGCGCGGCGGCGGCGACGGCCACATGCCAGATGATCGCGCCGACCAGCACGGCCCAGACAGAGACCCGAGCGCCAGCGTCAGCGTGCGCAGCGTCGGCGTCCGCGACGGATAGACGTAGCCGATCCGCACGAAGACGAGCGCGCTGAGCGCGAGCAGCACCAGCGCGTTGTAGAACGGCGGACGCGCGAACAGCATCAGATACAAGACGACGATGTTCCAGCAAGACGGAAAGCCGGTGAAGAAGTGATCCGATGCGTCTCGGCGTCCGGCGCGAAGCCATACATGCTGCTCAACAGGACGATCGCGATCACCGGCAGCGCCGCGAGTCGCGTAGCAGGCCGCCCGACGGCCTCGAGGAGCAGCAACGGCAGGAACACGAACGTGATGTAGTCGACGATGTCGTCAATCCGCGCGCCGTCGACGTCCGGGAGCATCTCTTGACGCGCGCGCGGCGCGCCAGCATGCCGTCGGTCGCGTCCACGATCGTCGCGGCGCAACATCGACGCCAGGGCGCCAGTCGATCGCTGGCCGTGCACGACGCCCCACGCGCCCGGCGACGTGCAAGGACCGCCCCGAAGGCGGTGGCATACATATGGACGATCCATGCCCGGATACGGTCGCGCTTGGCGAGCAATACGTAACTGAACGAAGTACAA
>ERZ1370068.10128-contig-8852_pt1 | contig 23445 bp, 40 predicted proteins | sample MGYA00561227_ERZ1370068 | MGnify/ENA primary metagenome ERZ1370068 (study PRJEB38410, sample SAMEA6850437) | metagenome | study: Metagenomic assessment of the ecological functions of the soil: analysis of the soil microbiota associated with the...
CTCCTTTTCCTGGGCGACGACCGTTGCAGGGGCGCGTTCGACGAAGTTAGGATTTGAGAGCTTCGCGCCCGCCTTCGTCGATTTCTCCTTCGAGGCGAGCGATTTCTTTCTGCAAGCGGGCGCGCTCGGCGGTCGCGTCGACTTGGAACTCGATCATCAAGCGTGCGTTGTCAATCACTGCGACAGGCGAATCCGATTGGGGCAGGGAGTCTGTCTGTTCAAATGAGCTGAGGCGCGCCAGAAAGGTCAGCGCCTGTGTGGTCGTGGCTCGGTCCACGACGTCCGGGTACTCGGTTGCATAGAACTTGACTCTCTCGGAGGGCGGAACGTTTCCTTCGCTTCTCATGTTTCTGGTCTTGTCCGTCCAAAGCTTCAAGACCGCCATATCGCGCTCGGCCGCCTCATTTATTTTCTCGCGCTGAGCCCGAGGATATGGCGCGAGCATGATTGTCTCGCCGGATTTACCGGCAAGCGGTGCGACAGACTGCCAGAGGTCCTCGGTGACAAAGGGAATGATAGGGTGGGCCAGCCGCAGCGTCGCTTCGAGCACTCGAACGAGTGTTCTTCGCGTGCCGCGCAGTACCCAGCGGATCCGTGGATCTTAGTTGCACCTTTGCAAGTTCCACGTACCAGTCGCAGTACTCGTCCCATACGAAGCGGTAGATCGCCCGCGCGGCGTTGTCGAAGCGATACTCGGCGAAAGCTGTCTCGACCTCGTCTTCGGCGTCGCTGGAGATGACTAACGATCCAGTGATCGACGTAACGACAAGCTCAACGGGGCCTTGTCGATCCTGCCCGCAGTCCTGGCCCTCGGTATTCATCAGCACGAACCGCGTCGCGTTCCACAGCTTGTTGCAGAAGTTGCGGTAGCCCTCGCAGCGGTTGAGGTCGAAGTTGAGGGTGATCGCGAAGCTCGCGAGCGAGGCGAAGGTGAAGCGCACCGCGTCGGCGCCGAAGGCGGGGATGCCGTCGCGGATAGTGGCTCTTGACGTACTTTTCGATCCGCTCCTTGTGCTCGCCCTTGCAGCAGGCCGACGGTCGATTTCTGCAGGAGTCCGTCGAACGAGATGCCGTCGATCAGGTCGAGCGGGTCGATGGTGTTGCCCTTCGACTTCGACATCTTCTCGCCCTCGGCGTCGCGCACGATGGCGTTGATGTAGACGTGGCGGAACGGCACCTTGTCGGTGAAGTGCAGCGTCATCATGATCATCCGCGCGACCCAGAAGAAGATGATGTCGTTGCCGGTGACGAGCACCGAGGAGGGCAGGAAGCGCTCGAGGTCGGGGCGTCTTCTCCGGCCAGCCGAGGGAGGTGAACGGGACGAGCGCGGAGGAGAACCAGGTGTCGAGCACGTCCTCGTCGCGCTTCAACGCGCCGCGATGGCCTCTTGCCGCCGCCTGCTTCCTCGCGTCTTCTTCGCTTCGAGCGACGTAGATGTTGCCGCCCTCGTCGTACCACGCCGGGATCTGGTGGCCCCCACCACAGCTGGCGCGATATGCACCAGTCCTGGATTTTCTCCAGCCACTGGTTGTAGGTGCTCGCCCAGTGCTCTGGGTAGAACTTCACGTCGCCCTCGGCGACCGCGTCGAGCCCGCGCTTCGCGAGGCCTTCCATGCTTCACGAACCACTGATCGGTCAGCATCGGCTCGACGATCACGCCGGTGCGACCCGAGCGCGGCACGCGCAGCCTGTAGGGCTTTTCGGATACCAGCAGGTTCTGGCGATTTGAGGTCCGCGATGATGCGCTTGCGCGCTTCGAACCGGTCCAGCCCGCGGTAGGCCTGCGGCGCGTTCGTCGTTCATCTTCGCGTCCAGCGCCATCACAGCGATCTGCGGCAGCTTGTGGCGCTGGCCGACCGCGTAGTCGTTGAAATCGTGCGCCGGGGTGATCTTCAGGCAGCCGGTGCCGAATTCCGGGTCGACGTAGTCGTCGGCGATCACCGGGATCGATCGGCCGGTGAGCGGCAGCTGCACGCCGCTTGCCGACGAACGCGGTGTAGCGCTCGTCCTTCGGATTCACGGCGACCGCTACGTCGCCGAGCATGGTTTCGGGCCGGGTTGTGGCGACGACGAGCGAGCCGCTGCCGTGCTCGAGCGGATAGCGGATCTCCCAGATCTTGCCGTCCTCTTCCTCGCTGTCCACCTCCAGGTCCGACACGGCGGTGCCGCAGCACCGGGTCCCAGTTGACCAGGCGCTTGCCGCGGTAGATCAGTCCCTGCTCGTGCAGCCGCACGAACACTTCGACGACGGCGCGCGACATGCGCTCGTCCATGGTGAAGTAGCCCGCGTTCTGTCCCTCGGAATCCGCGAAGCTCCAGTTGGCCGACGCTCCGAGGCGGCGCATCTGGCGCGTGATGGTCGAGCCCGATTGCTGCTTCCAGTCCCATACGCGCTTCGACGAACGCCTCGCGGCCGAGGTCGCGGCGGCTCTTGCCTTCGACTCGAGCTGCCGCTCGACCACGATCTGGGTGGCGATGCCGGCGTGGTCGGTGCCGACCACCCAGTTGGTGTCGAAGCCGCGCATGCGGTGATACCGGATCAGCGCGTCCATCAGCGTCTGCTGGAACGCGTGCCCCATGTGCAGCGTGCCGGTGACGTTCGGCGGTGGCAGCTGTATGCAATAGGGCCGCTTCTCGGTGCCTCGGAATGCGCGAAGTAGCCGCGCGATTCCCAGACGGGATACCAGCGCTGTCTCGACCTCGTGCGGGTCAAAGCTCTTTGCGAGTTCCATTTGCGGTCAGAACGAAAAGCGCGCCGAGCGGTGCTCACGAGGAGCCCGGGTCGACGCGCTCTGTCGGGATTATAGCTTCAGCCGCCCCGCGAAGGCCCGCGCATGCGCGCGATTTCGGCGTCGACAGCGCGGGCGACGGCCTCGCGGATGAGCACTTCCAGGTCGATCTTGACCTGGTTGCTCAGGGCGATGAGCACACGCTGCAGGTGGGTGTCGAGGCGCTCTTTGAGCGGTTCCTCGATGGTCTTCACGACATGTGAGGCGACCGCATCGAGGATGCTCTGCTTCAACCTCTGCTCCAGCGCGAGCAAATCGGCTTCGCTGGGAACGCTGTTTGCAACCTGCGCCGGTGTCGGCTGTCGGCGCGGGCTGCGCGGGAGTTTCACGAGTTTCGATGACCTCGGTGAGAACCGGAACATCGCGCTGGGCGGCCGCGCTCGAGGGGTGGTAGCGCTTCAGGAACGCATCCGCCTTTCCCAGCAGGTCTTCAGGCTCGCTCATGGGGCCGATTTCGCGAGGTCGTGGTGGCGGATCTCGTAGCCGCGGTCGCGATAGAAGCGAAAGCGGTTTCGGGCCTGCTGCCGGTCGTCCTCGTCCGTACCGACGATCTCGATCAGCCTTTCGAAACGGCTGAAGGGCGCGCGGCGATTCCGCGTGCAGATTGAGGAGGACGCGGTAGTGAGCGATCTCGGAGTCGTCGAGCGCGATGACCACGGGGGTCTCGGAGGAGAGCGCGTCGCTCGCCAGGCAATGAGGGACGAACCCGATCGCCTGATAGGTCCACAGCAACTTGTCGAAACCGCGAGCGGTGTTCTGGTCCGGCGCGTAGACCACGACCTTGCAACTGCTCCCGAACGGCCTTCGCGACGAGCTGGCAGGCGACCTGGAGCTTGGATTCGGCGTTGGAATAGAAATCGATGCGCGTCATGACCAATGATAGCCTGTGCCTGCGGCACGACGGAACGGAGCGCGAGAGCCTCGGTTCCCCCGAGCTCCGTCTATCCTCCTGCGCGCTTCATCAGAAACGTGGTCAGCAGGGGAACAGGCCGGCCGGTCGCGCCCTTTTTCCCTGCCCGACTTCCAGCGCCGTCCCGGCGATGTCCAGGTGGGCCCAGTCGTACTTGCGGGTGAATTTCGAAAGGAAGCACGCCGCGGTCACGCTGCCCGCGGGGCGTCCGCCGATGTTCGCGAAATCGGCGAAATTGCTCTTCAGCTGCTCCTGGTAGTCCTCCCACAACGGCAGCTGCCAGACGCGATCCCAGGATTCCGCTCCCGCCGCCTGCAGTTCCTGGGCGAGGCTCGTCCTTGTTGGCGAACAGCCCGGAGCAGACGTGACCGAGGGCGATGATGCACGGCGCCGGTGAGCGTGGCGATATCGACCACCGCCTGGGGCTCGAAGCGCTCGGCGTAGGCTCAGCGCGTCGGCGAGGATGAGGCGTCCCTCGGCGTCGGTGTTGAGGATCTCGACGGTCTGGCCCGACAGGCTGGTGACGATATCCCCGGCTTGGTGGCCGCCCCTCCGGGCATGTTCTCGCACGTCGGCACCAGTCCGATGACGTTGAGCTTGAGCTTGAGCTCGGCCACGGCGCGCAGCGTCCCGAGGACGCTCGCTGCGCCGCACATGTCGAATTTCATCTCGTCCATTTCGGCTGCGGGCTTGAGGAGATGCCGCCGGTGTCGAAGGTGATGCCTTTTCCGACCAGCACCACGGGCCGCTCCCTCTTGCCGCCCCCGAGTAGCGCAGAATCACGAACTTGGGTGGTTCGCGCGATCCCCGGGTCACCGAGAGCAGCGAGCCCATGCCGAGCTTTTTCCATGTCTTTTTGCTCGAGCACTTCCACCGCGAGCTTCCATTCGCGCGCGAGTTTCACGGCGCGCTCCGCCAGATAGGTGGGCGTGCACACGTTCGCGGGAGATTTCCGAGATCGCGGGTGAGCGACATTCCAGCCGCGATCGCGCGCCCTTCGCGCACGCCGCGCTCCAAGGCGGAGGCGTCTTGCTTCGAAGTCGCCGAAACCGCCACGTGGACGAGCGCGCGTGCGTTCGCCTTCTTGCTCTTCATCTGGTCGAAACGATAGTTGACTTCGAACGCCGCCAGAACGAGCTGGCGCGCTTTCCATGCGGCATCGCGGTTGGGAATTTGGAGCTCGGCGAAATACAGGCAGGCGTCACGGGCTCCGGTTTCCCGAAGCGCCGACAGCGCGGCGCGCGCGCAGTCCCGATATTGCCTCTCGCCGAATTCCTTCTCTTTGCCGAGGCCGACGAGAAGGACGCGCTCCGCCGCGACGCCGCGCACGCGATACAGGATCCGCGTGCTGCCCGCTCTGCCGTCCATGTCCCCGGAGCGGAGAAGCTCGCGCAACTGGCCGCGGGCGGCCTTGTCGAGCAGCGCTCGCGGCGCGGGAAGGCTTGCGCGATTCGAATACGCCCGCAACGACGCACGCGGTCGCTTGCCTCTCCGGTGCGGCGATTTTTGTGCTAAATTCCACTCGACCCTGACTCAGGCAAAAGTGTGAGGATTATCTCCGGTTTGCTTCGCCGAAGTCAAAGCGATGCGACGTCTATCGGCTCGCGTTCGAGCGGTCTTGTTGAAATGGGCTCAGTCACAAAGTGATCTTTCAGCGCGCCTTGCTGCGTGAGTTCGGAAATCTCGCGCTAGCGGTGTTCTCGGCGTTGTTCGCCATCACGCTTACGACGCAGCTCATCCGGCTGCTCGGCCAGGCGGCAGTCGGGAAAAGTACTCTCCGAAGGCGTGGTCGCGCCTGCTCGCGTTCTCCGCACTCAACTACCTGCCCGTGCTGCTTTCCTTGACGTTGTTCATCACGGTTCTGATGACTCTGTCGCGCAGCTACCGGGAATCGGAAATGGTGATCTGGTTCAGCTCGGGCCTCTTCGCTGTTTGCGTGGATTCGTCCGGTTCTCCTGTTCGCGGCGCCGCTGGTTGCGCTCGTCGCCGTGCTATCGCTGTTCCTCTCGCCCCTGGGCGATCCGCAAGGCCGAGGAGTACAGGAATCAGATGAAGGTGAGAGGACGAGGTCTCGCGCGTCGCACCCGGAGTTTTCCTCGAGGCGTCGTCGGCCGATCGGGTCTTCTTCGTGGAGGAGATCGCGGGCGACCAGACCAACGTACAAAACGTCTTTCATCGCCCAGATGAAAGAGGGCAGGCTGGGCATCACCGTCAGCAGGCGTGGGTACCGGGAGTCGGCGGAGAATGGCGACCGCCTGGTCGTTCTTCTGGACGGGCGCCGCTACGAAGGCGTTCCCGGCAACCTCGATTTCAATATCATGAACTTCGAGCGCTACGCCATGAAGGTCGAATCGCGCGAAACGCAGGCGGAAGGGACCTCGACCAAAGCGATGTCGACTTTCGGGCTGATTCAAGCGCCGAGCAATGCCCATCTGGCGGAGCTGCTCTGGCGCATCGGCTTGCCGATTGCCGCCTTCGTGCTCGCCTTGCTCGCGATACCCCTGTCCTTCGTGAACCCGAGAGCCAGCCGTTCGGTGAATTTGATCTTCGCGCTCTTCACCTACATGGTCTACGCGAACGTTCTCAGCATCGTTCAAGCCTGGGTTTCTCAGGGCCGGGTGGGATTCAACATCGGCTGGTGGGTGGTTCATGCCGGAATGCTGGGTGTTCTCGGTATCCTGTTCTACCGGCGGATTCGAGTCGGTTCGCTCGCTCGGCAGAAGGCGCTGAAGTGGACACCTTGCGGGCATATCTTGCGCGGGAGATCTACGGGGCGACCTTTGTTCGTTTTCGCCGCGTTCCTCGCGTTGTTTGCGTTTTTCGACCTGATCAACGAGCTGACCGATCTCGGCAAGGGCGGGTACCGCGCTGCAGCACGCCATCGGCTATGTGGCGCTCACCGTCCCGAGCCACGTCTACGAGCTCTTTCCGCTGGCGGTTCTGATCGGGACGCTCTATGCGCTCTCGCATCTCGCGGCCAACTCCGAGTACACGGTGATGCGCAGCTCCGGCCTCACGCCCGTGGCGCGCGATCACCACCCTGTTTCCGCATCGGCGTCGTCTTTGCCGTCGCCACGCTCATATTCGGAGAGTTGATCGCCCCGGTTTCGGAGCGGGCGGCGAAGCAGCTCAAGCTTTCGACCACCAGCACGATCGTAGCGAGCGAATTCCACACAGGCCTCTGGGTGAAAGACGACCGGCGCTTCGTCAACGTGCGCGAGGTCCAACCGGACACGACCTTGGCCGATATCAGGGTGTTCGAGTTCGACGATCAATACCGCCTCAAGTCGATAAGCTTCGCAAAGCACGGGCAGTATCTCGGAAAGAACATGTGGCGCCTGCGCGAGATCGTCAACACGGTCTTCACTTCGGAGCGGGAGCAGCGTTCAGCGCCTTGCGGAGATGGAATGGGGCTCGGTTCTCACGCCGGACATTCTGGCGGTGTTGTTCATCGTGCCCGACCGCATGTCAGCGTGGAACCTGTACCAATATTCCCGTCATCTGACCGAGAACAGGCAGAAATCCGAGCGGTATGAGATAGCAATGTGGAAAAAGCTCGTCTATCCGTTCGTCTCTCTCGTAATGATGGCCCTCGCGTTGCCCTTCGCCTACGTCCACGTTCGAGCCGGAGGCGTGGGGGTGAAGGTGTTCTCCGGGATCATGCTGGGCGTATTTTTCCACTTTCTGAACAGCCTGTTCTCCCATCTCGGGCTGCTCCAGCACTGGCAGCCCATCGTTGCCGCGGTTCTGCCCAGCATGATGTTCCTCGGAGCCGCGATGCTGATGATGTGGTGGGCCAGAGCGCCGGTAGCTCCTCGGGTCCAAGGGCTTTGATCCGGAGTCTAGCGGCGCACGCCCGTATCGATCATCACAATGCGGGTTCCCGCCAGCCGATCATGCAGGAACTGCCGGTCGCTGTCGATGCACGCCCACAGGAAGCCGGCGCCGAACGAGGCCAGCGAGACCCAGGCAAGCGCGTAGCGCAACGCTGCGCGGCCGACGCCGATCGATGCACCGTCACGTCGAACAACCCGCATCCTCCAGGTTTGCATCGCCAGAGTCCGGCCGCCGCGGCTCCAGCACGCGATGAAATAGACGCCGAGCACGAGAAAAGATATATCTGGAAGAGAAGACGCATTTCCCCGCAAGGCGTCCTTCGGCTGCGCTGTGGAAGGCGATGCCGGCCAGAAATGCGATCGCAAACGCGAGCAGGGCCTCGTGCAGCATCGACAACAATCGCCTGGTGATGCTGGGAACTGCGGGACCTGAGTGCGGAGCAGCCCCGGCTCCATCGAGGCGGGTCTACGGATTTGCCGAGCTTTGCTGCCGGGGCGGGGGCGATGGCGGACGGCGCACCTTCCGAGGGCGAGGGCCCCGTCGGCGATTTGGAAGCAGCCGGAGCGGCGGGGGGCTTGGGCGGTTTGCTGCCCAGCTTGCGTCGCTCCTGCTCGGGCAGGCGGTTGTACTCCTCCCACTGTTTCGTCAGCCCCTGCTTCTTGTCCGGCGGCAACTTCTCCATCTTCTTGTAGCTCTCGCGCGCGGCCTGTCGCTCCTTGGGCGTGAGCTTTGCCCACGCCTGCATCCGACGCTGTACCCGCGCCTGCTCGTCCGGCTTCATCTTCGGGTAGCGATTCGCGATGCCGACCCATTTGCGCTTCCGCTCGGGCTCGAGCTTGTCCCAGTCTGCGGCAAGCGGCGCGAGGACCTGCTGCTGCTCCGGCTTCAACTCAGCCCAGCTTGGGGCCTTTTTGGGTGCGGCAGCGAGGACGGGAGAGTGAGATGCAAAGCCAAAGTGCTAGTGCGAGGAGCGCTTTAGCCATGCATCGAATCCGCTTGTCGAGGTAGGCGTCCAATGGCAGAGTCCCCGGTCAGCACCGCGGCGTCGATTTCCTCGATCTCCGCGGCGGTCTGCGAATCCCGCCACTGGTTGACGGCGATCAAGCCGAGGATCAGCACCGCCATCGGCAACAGCATTCGCGGAACGAAGGACGTCGGGCCACCGAACCGACCGAATACGTTGTCGGCCCAGGCTAGCACGAAAGAGGGCGCCTCGATGCGCTGGCGCGCCAGGGCCTGCTTGCGCGCCGTTTCCAGGCGCGCGAGCGTGCCGGCGTCCAGATCGAGCCCCGGTTGAGAAGCTGCTCTGATCCTGTGCGCGGTCTGTTGTTCGTTCATAGCTCGATCCCCCTTGCTCTTAGGGCTTTCGCCAGTGCATGCGATGCGCGGGAGCAGTGGGTTTTGACGCTGCCTTCGGAGCAGCCCATGACGGCTGCCGTCTCGGCGACGTCCAACTCCTCCCAGTAACGCAGCAAAAACGCCTGCCGTTGACGCGCCGGCAGCTTCCGCAGCTCAATTTCAATGATTTCAATCAGTTGGGATTGCTCCAGGCGATCGGCAGGGCCATCGCGCGGCTTGGAATCGTCGGCGCTCGCGAGCGTTTCGAGCGGGTCGGCACTCCTCGTCCTCCTTGCCCGAGGAAAGGGAGGAGAACAAGGTGACCCACAACGATCGGACTTTCTGCCTGCGGTAGAAGTCGCGAATCGGTGTTTTGCAGGATGCGCTGAAACAGCATCGGTAATTCCGCCACCGGCTTCGCCCGTATTTTTCCGCGAGCTTGAGCATCGCGTCCTGCACGATGTCGAGAGCGTTCTCCGAATGCCGGACCGCGAAAAGCGCCTGCTTGTACGCGCGCCGCTCCACGCTCGCGAGAAATTCGGCTAGTTCGTTGGGGAGGCCAGGGAGCTTCCTTTTGTCGGTCCGGATGCACGGGCCTTGGCTGTCCGATGGTATCAAAGCGCGGTGAAATCAGGGAAAACTTGACCAATCAGGTGTCACCAATTAGGCTCTGAAGCTCCACTGAATTTGCTCGGAAATCGCATGGAATTGACGGGTGCAGAAATCGTCATCCGATCCCTCCAGGAAGAGGGAGTCGAGTACGTCTTCGGCTACCCGGGCGGGGCGGTTCTTTTATCTACGACGAGCTGTTCAAGCAGGACAAGGTCAAGCACATCCTGGTGCGTCACGAGCAGGGCGCGACTCACGCGGCCGACGGCTATTCGCGCTCGAGCAACAAGATCGGCGTGGCGCTGGTCACCTCGGGGCCCGGCGTCACCAACGCGGTGACGGGTATTGCCACCGCGTACATGGATTCGATCCCGATGGTGATCATCACGGGCCAGGTGCCGACGCACGCCATCGGACTGGATGCGTTCCAGGAATGCGATACGGTGGGCATCACGCGGCCCTGCGTGAAGCACAATTTCCTGGTGAAGGACGTCAAGGATCTCGCCGTCACGATCAAGAAGGCTTTCTACCTCGCGACGACCGGGACGACCCGGCCCGGTGCTCGTCGACATTCCCGAAGGACGTGACCACGGCGAAGTGCGCCTTCGAATACCCGGAAACGGTGACGATGCGCTCCTACAACCCGGTCGTGAAGGGACACCCGGGTCAGATCAAGAAGGCGGTGCAGCTGCTCGCTCGAGGCCAAGCGCCCGATGGTCTACACCGGCGGCGGCGTCGATCCTGTCGGATGCCTCGGCGCAGCTCACGAAGCTGGTGAAGATGCTCGGCTTCCCGTGCACCAACACGCTCATGGGGCTGGGCGGCTATCCCGCGAACGATCCGCAGTTCCTGGGCATGCTCGGGCATGCACGGCACCTACGAAGCCAACATGGCGATGCAGAACTGCGACGTGCTGCTCGCCGTCGGCGCGCGCTTCGACGACCGGGTCATCGGCAACCCTGCGCGACTTCGCGCAGGTGCAGCGCAAGATCATTCACATCGACATCGACCCGTCGTCGATCTCCAAGCGCGTGAAGGTGGACGTCCCCATCGTCGGCAACGTATCCGACGTGCTCGACGAGCTGATCCGGCAGCTGGAGGCCGCAGGCTACAAGCCGGACCAGAAGGCGCTCGAGCGCCTGGTGGTCCCAGATCGGCGATGTGGAAATCGAAGGACTGCCTGAAGTACGACAAGAAGAGCAAGATCATCAAGCCGCAGTTCGTGCTCGAGAAGCTCTACGAGGTCACCAAGGGCGAGGCCTTCGTCACCTCCGACGTCGGCCAGCACCAGATGTGGGCGGCGCAGTTCTACAAGTTCGACAAGCCGCGCCGCTGGATCAACTCGGGCGGCCTGGGAACCATGGGCTTCGGGCTGCCGGCGGCGATGGGCGTGCAGTTCGCGAATCCCGGGCGCGACGGTGGCCTGCGTCACCGGCGAGGCGAGCATCCAGATGTGCATCCAGGAGCTCTCCACCTGCAAGCAGTACCGCCTGCCGATCAAGATCATCAACCTCAACAACAAGTACATGGGCATGGTGCGGCAGTGGCAGCAGTTCTTCCACGGCAATCGCTACTCCGAGTCCTACATGGACGCGCTGCCCGACTTCGTGAAGCTCGCCGAAAGCTACGGGCACCGCGGCGTGAAGATCGAGGACCCCGCCGACGTCGAAGTCGGCGCTGCGCGACGCGTTCAAGCGCAAGGACGAGCTGGTGTTCCTGGATTTCATCACCGACCAGACCGAGAACGTCTATCCGATGGTGCAGGGCGGCAAGGGCCTGACGGAGATGATCCTTGCCGAGGAACTGTAGAGCCGTGAGCCCGACGCAGATCGGGTTTGATCAACATTAGCTGAAGGGAGCTGGATCCGGCGGTGCCACGAGCACCGCGTCGAAGGGCGTCGAAGGCGCCCGAGGTCCGGCCTCAGCGAGGGAACGATGCGACACATTATTTCGATCATGCTCGAAAACGAGCCGGGCGCGCTTTCCAGGGTTGCGGGCCTTTTCTCCGCGCGCGGCTACAACATCGAAACGCTCACCGTGGCGCCCACCGAGGAGCCGTCGCTGTCGCGCATGACCATCGTCACCTCCGGCTCCGACGACGTCATCGAGCAGATCACCAAGCAGCTGAACAAGCTGATCGAGGTGGTGAAGGTCGTGGACCTGTCGGAGGCGGCGCATATCGAGCGCGAGCTGATGCTGATCAAGGTCCGCGCCACCGGCAAGGATCGCGAGGAAATGAAGCGCCTGTCGGACATCTTTCGCGGCCGCATCATCGACGTCACCGAGAACACCTACACCATCGAGCTGACCGGGACCGTCGCGAAGCTCGACGCGTTCATCCAGGCGATCGAGCCGACCTCGATCATGGAAACCGTGAGAACCGGCGCCTCGGGCATCGGGCGCGGCGAGCGGATCCTGAAGGTCTGAGGCTCCAGCGGCCAGAATTCGAACAGAGGAAACACATGAAAGTCTATTACGACAAGGACGCCGACCTCTCGCTCGTCAAGGGCAAGAAGGTCACCATCGTGGGTTACGGCTCGCAGGGACACGCCCACGCGCTCAACCTCGAACGACTCCGGCGTCAAGGTGACGGTGGGCCTGCGCAAGGGCGGCGCCTCCTGGGACAAGGCGAAGAAGGCCGGGCTCGACCGTCAAGGACGTCGGCGAGGCCGTCAAGGGCGCCGATTTCGTCATGATGCTGATGCCCGACGAGCACATCGCCGCGGTCTACGCGAGCGAGGTCGAGCCGAACATCCGCAAGGGCGCGACGCTCGGCTTCGCTCACGGCTTCAACATCCACTACGGGCAGGTCAAGCCGCGCGAGGATCTCGACGTCGTCGATGATCGCGCCGAAGGCCCCGGGTCACACCGTGCGCTCGACCTACGCCCAGGGCGGCGGCACGCCGATGCTGATCGCGGTGCACCGGGACCAGAGCGAGAAGGCGCGCGACCTCGCCCTGTCCTACGCGGCGGCGATCGGCGGCGGCGCGCGCCGGAGTGATCGAGACCACGTTCAAGGAAGAGACCGAAACCGACCTGTTCGGCGAGCAGACGGTGCTGTGCGGCGGCTGCGTCGAGCTGGTCAAGGCGGGCTACGAGGTGCTCACCGAGGCGGGCTACGCGCCGGAGATGGCCTACTTCGAATGCCTGCACGAGCTCAAGCTGATCGTCGACCTGATGTACGAGGGCGGCATCGGAACGATGAACTACTCGATCTCGAACAACGCCGAATACGGCGAGTACGTGACCGGCCCGAAGATCATCACGGCGGAGACGAAGAACGCGATGCGCGCGGCGCTCGCGCGCATCCAGTCGGGCGAGTACGCGAAGGAATTCATCCTCGAGAACCGCGCCGGCGCGCCGACGCTTGCTGTCGCGCCGGCCGCATGACCGCCGAGCATCCGATCGAGGTCGTCGGAGAGAAGCTCAGAGCCATGATGCCCTGGATCAAGAAGAACAAGCTCGTCGACACGAGCAGGAACTGACTTCCGCAGGGATGAGCGCGAGCTACCCCCATCCGATCATCGCCCGGGAAGGCTGGCCATTCCTCGCCGCCGCGGTCGCTCGTCGCGGCGGTCGCGACGCTGGTTCGCCGGCTGGTGGTCGGCGCCGCTGTGGCTCGCGGCGCTGTTCGTGCTGCAGTTCTTTCGCGATCCGGCGCGGGAGATTCCGGGCGACGCGCGCACCGTGGTCTCGCCCGCCGATGGGCGCGATCGTCGCGGTCGAGCGCGCGCGGGACCCGTACCTCGAGCGCGACGCGATCAAGATCAGCGTGTTCATGAACGTCTTCAACGTGCATTCCAACCGCTCGCCGGTGGACGGCCGGGTGCAGAAGCGCTGGTACAATCCCGGAACGTTTCGTCAACGCCGCGCTCGACAAGGCCTCCGTGGAGAACGAGCGCAACGCCCTGTGGCTGCGAACGGCCGGCGGCGCCGACGTCACCTGCGTGCAGGTCGCCGGCCTGATCGCGAGGCGCATTCTGTGCTACGTCGGCGAGGGCGACGGTCTCGCGAGGGGACAGAGGTTCGGCTTCATCCGCTTCGGCTCGCGCGTCGACATCTACCGTTCCCGAGGACGCGCAGCCCGGTCGCCGCGCTCGGCGACAAGGTGTACGCGAGCAGCACGGTGATCGCCACGCTGGCCGATCATGGCTTGAGCCCGGCTTCCGCAAGCCGCTGCTGAACACGCGAGATCCGCCGCCGCGGGATCTACCTGCTGCCCAACCTGTTCACGACCGCGGCGCTGTTCGCCGGCTTCTACGCCATCGTGATGGCGATGAACCAGCGCTTCGACAACGCCGCCGTCGCGATCTTCATCGCCATGATCCTCGACACCCTCGACGGGCGCGTGGCGCGGCTGACGCGCACCCAGAGCGCGTTCGGCGCGGAGTACGACTCGCTGTCCGACATGGTGTGCTTCGGCGCGGCGCCGGCGCTCTGTCATCTACGAGTGGGCGCTCAAGGACCTGGGGCGCTTCGGCTGGATCGCGGCGTTCGTCTACTGCGCCGGAGCGGCGCTCCGGCTCGCGCGCTTCAACGCCAACATCGAGGTGGTCGACAAGCGCTTCTTCCAGGGCCTGCCCAGCCCGCGCGGCGGCTGCGCTGGTGGCCGGGTTCCTCTGGCTGGCGAGCGACAACAAGATTCCCGTCGACGACTACGGCCTGCCGTGGGTCGCCGCGTTCATGACGCTCTACGCCGGGCTCACGATGGTGAGCAACGTTCCCTTCTACAGCTTCAAGACGATCAACCTGCGGCGCTCGGTGCCGTTCACCGTGATCTTCCTGATCGTTCTCGGCTTCGTGCTGATCTCGTTCGATCCGCCGATCGTGCTGTTTCTGCTGTTCGTGGCGTACGGCCTGTCCGGGTACGTCTACTGGATCTGTGGAAGAAGCGCCGCGCTGCGAAGCAGCCCCCCGAGTTGCAGTGACGGGTCAAACCCGCTATATTCCGCGCGTGCATCCCACCAGCACAGCGCTGAAGCTTCACCTCGGCAGCCTGCTTCTTGCAGGCCTGCTGCTGCGCCCGCGCGCTAAATACTCCAATCCCAATTCGGCAGTACCCGGTTCGCGGCACCCGCAGGTGCAGCGAAGTCATTCAAGCCTCATTGCAGGTATTCGACACGGAGCACGACCATGAAAGAGCAATTGATCATATTCGACACCACCATGCGCGACGGCGAGCAGAGCCCCGGCGCGTCGATGACGAAGGAGGAGAAGCTGCGCATCGCGCGCCAGCTCGAGCGCATGCGCGTGGACGTGATCGAGGCGGGCTTCGCCGCGTCCGAGCCCCGGCGATTTCGACGCGGTGCGCGCCGTGGCGGGCATCGTCAAGGACAGCACGGTGTGCTCGCTCGCCCGCGCCAACGACCGCGACATCAAGCGCGCGGCGGAGGCGATCGAGCCGGCGAAGCAGCGGCGCATTCACACCTTCATCGCCACCTCGCCCGATCCACATGGAGAAGAAGCTGCGGATGACGCCCGACCAGGTGTTCACCGAGGCGGTGAACGCGGTGCAGCTTCGCGCGCAAGTTCACCGACGACGTCGAGTTCTCTCCGGAGGACGCCGGGCGCTCCGAGTTCGATTTCCTGTGCCGCATTCTCGAGGCGGTGATCCGGGAAGGCGCGACGACCGTCAACATCCCCGACACCGGTGGGATACACGATGCCCGAGCAGTTCGGCTCGCTGATCCAGCGCGCTGCGCGAGCGCGTTCCGAACTCCGACAAGGCGGTCTGGTCGGTGCACTGCCACAACGATCTCGGGCTGGCGGTCGCCAATTCGCTCGCCGCGGTCATGAACGGAGCGCGCCAGGTCGAGTGCACGATGAACGGCCTGGGCGAGCGGGCCGGCAACGCGTCCCTCGAGGAGATCGTGATGGCGGTGCGCACGCGGCAGGACGTGTTCTCCTGCGACACGCGGCTCGACACGCACGCAGATCGTCCCGGCGAGCCGCCTGGTCTCCGGCATCACCGGCTTTCCGGTGCAGCCCAACAAGGCGATCGTGGGCGCCAACGCCTTCGCGCACGAGGCCGGAATTCACCAGGACGGAGTGCTCAAGAGCCGCGAGACCTACGAGATCATGCGCGCGGAGGACGTGGGCTGGAGCGGCGAACAAGCTCGTGCTCGGCAAGCACTCGGGCCGCAACGCGTTCAAGCAGCGCATGAAGGAGCTGGGCATCGAGCTCGAGTCGGACGATGCCTACAACAAGGCTTTCCAGCGATTCAAGGACCTTGCCGACAAGAAGCACGAGATCTTCGACGAGGACCTGCAGTCCCTCGTGTCCGACGAAGCCGACGCCACGGCCGCGGAGCGCTGGCGGCTCGTGTCCCTGCAGCAGGAGAGCGGCACGAGCAAGCGGCCGCGGGCGAACGTCGTTCTGGCCGATGCCGGATCGGAGCATCCGGCGGCCTCCGAGGGCGACGGCCCGGTCGACGCGACGTTCAAGGCGATCGAGAGCCTGGCGGCGAGCGGCGCGGAGCTTCTGCTCTATTCGGTCAACGCGGTCACGCAGGGGACCGAATCGCAGGGAGAGGTGACCGTGCGGCTCGCGAAGGGCGGCCGCGTGGTGAACGGCGTCGGCGCCGACACGGATATCGTCGTAGCTTCGGCAAAGGCCTACGTCAACGCTCTCAACAGGCTTCAGGACAAGATGCAGCGGATCAATCCGCAGCGCTGAATCCTATCCGCGTGCGGCATTCTCGTAGAATGCGCCCCATGAGCTCGACGCTGCGGCAGCTCGGCCGGTTCTTCGCGCACCTGTTCCGCCGCTTCAACCAGGACCGCTGCCTGCAGATCGCGTCGAGCCTGACGTTCACGACTCTGCTCGCGCTCGTGCCGCTCGTCACCATCGTGCTCACGCTCCTGTCCGCGTTCCCGCTTTTTCGGGGCTGGGAGAGCAGATCCACGCGTTCCTGCTCGCCAACATGCTGCCCGACAAGGCCGGCAAGGTCGTGAGCGGCTACATCGAGCAGTTCACGGGCGGGCCGGGCGCTTGACCGCGCTCGGCACGGCGTTCCTCGCGGTCACCGCGTTCATGCATGATGTTCACCGATCGAGCACGCCTTCAACTCCATCTGGCGAGTTTCGCGCCCGCGTCCCCTGGCGCAGCGCATCCTCGTCTATTGGGCGGCGCTCACCCTCGGGTCCGGTCCTGATCGGCGCGAGCCTTTCGATCACCTCCTACCTGGTCGGCGCCTCCCTGGGATTCACCCGCGGAGACGCCGCTCTGCGGGTACGGCCATTCTTGGGCTGGTGCCGTTCGTGCCTGACCTGGGCAGCCTTCACGCTGCTCTACTACGTCGTGCCGAATCGCGCGGTCAAGCCGCGCCACGCCCTGGTCGGAGGCCTGGTTGCGGCGTTCGTGTTCGAGCTCATGAAGCGGAGCTTCGCCTTCTACGTCGCGCAGATCCCGACCTATGCGCTGGTCTACGGCGCGTTTGCGGTCATCCCGATTTTCCTGCTCTGGATCTACTTTTCCTGGGTGGTGATCGTGATCGGCGCCTTGATTACCGCGCTTGCGCCGGATTTCGCGGTTCTGCGCGATACCGCCGGGCACGCCGCGAGTCGGATTTCGCGACGCGCTGGCGACCCTCCTGGTTCTGGCGCGCGCGCAGCAGGGCCCGGGGCTGCTCGACTTGAGAAGCGTCGCGCGGGCGGCGTCGCTTCACGGTGGATCAGGCCGAGCGGCTCCTCGAACGCATGGCGGCGCGTGGCTGGGTCGCGCGCTCGGGCGGCGAGCGGTACGCGATGGTGTGCGACAAGGAGCGGCTTCTGGTAGGAGACGTCTACCGCGAATTTGTCCTGGACGGCGCGGGAATGCCGGCCGGCCGTACGGGCAGGAGCCCTGGAGAGGCTCATGCAGCAGTTCGCCGCTCGCGCGGACGAAACCCTGAACCTGCCGCTCGGACGGCTGCTCGAGGGAGAGACCGCTTGACGGCGCTGAAGCGCATTCCACGGGAGGAGCGCCTGATCGCGGCGCTCTGGACTTCGCGGATGCCGAGCAGGCGAAAGCCCTGGTGCAGCGCCTAGGAGACAGCGTGAGCTTCTACAAGGTCGGGCTGGAGCTGTTCATGGCGGGCGGGATCTTCGATCTGATCGAGTGGCTGGCGAAGAGAGGGAACAAGGTGTTCGCCGATTTGAAGTTCTTCGACATCCCGGAAACCGTCGCCGCGGCGGTGCGCAATCTCCGCAACCGCGGCATCACCTTCGCCACGGTGCACGGAAACCAGGGCGATGCTCGAGGCGGCGGGAGAAGCCAAGGGGGACGTGAAAATTCTCGCGGTGACGGTGCTGACCAGCCTCGACCAGGGCGACCTGGACGATCTGGGCTTCCGGTGCGACGCCGAGGCGCTGGTGCTCTCGCGCGCGCGGCGCGCGCTCGCGGCCGGCTGCGACGGCGTGATCTCCTCCGGGTTGGAGGCGCCGGCGCTGAAGCGGGAGCTGGGCGATCGGCTGCTGGTGGTGACGCCTGGAATCCGGCCGATACAGAACCGCCCGAGCGACGATCAGAAGCGTACCGTCGACGTCGCACAGGCTTTCGCCAACGGAGCCGACTACATCGTCGTGGGCAGGCCCGATCCGCCAGGCCTCCGATCCGCGCGCAGCGGCGCAAGCGATACAGGGGACGATCGCAAGCATGTTTTCCGGCTTGATCCGCGGCTAGCGCCACGCGGGTCGGCGAGGCGCAAGTCGGGCACGTAAGTCAGCCTTCCCTGGTAATGCCAGCTGCTGCGCCAAGCGCCGATCACCATGTTCGGATAGTCGGGCTTGCCCAATGAACCGTTGTAGCGTCCCAGGGCGCGCTGCAGGTCGCCCTTCTCGGCGTCGATGTAGTACTTCAGGATGACGCAGCCGTAGCGCAGGTTGTTGCGCAGGTTGAACAGGTTGTCGCCCGGGCGTCCCACCAATCCCACCCAGAAAGGCATGACCTGCATGTAGCCTCGGGCTCCGGAACGCGACACCGCATACTTGCGGAAATTGCTCTCGACCTGGATGACCGCGAGCACCAGCTGCGGATCGAGCCTCGCGCTGATCGCTTCGAAGTGAACCGTGCGCAGGAACTCCACCCGGGAGGCGAAGTTGGGAATTCTCGGTTCCAAGCGCTGGGACATCTCCGTCAGCCAGTTGACGGCCGCCGCCGAATCCGTGAAAGCGTGTCGCGGCGCCGGCCGGTCCGCGATCGATGCCTGCAGGCCCGCCCGGACCTCGGCGGCCAGCGGCTCGTAGATTTGGGCGCCGGCGAAGGCCATCGCGGGAAGACCGACTCCCAGCGCGAGCAAGGCAGCACGCACGTCTCACGCTTTGCCTCGCAGCGGCGAAAGCGCTTGGTCGAGCGGAATCCGCCGGCTCTCCTTGTCGCGGCGGCCCTGGTATTCGAACACCTTTCCTTGAGTCCGCGCTCGCCGACCACCATGCGGTGCGGGATTCCGATCAGCTCCATGTCCGCGAACATCACGCCCGGCCGCTCGTCGCGGTCGTCGAGCAGGACCTCGAAACCGGCGCTCGGTCAGCTCGCGATAGATCGAGTCGGCCGCCTCGCGCACCGGCGGGGTTCTTGCCGTAGCCGATGGGAATCAGCGCGACCTGGAAGGGCGCGATGGGCTCGGGAAACACGATGCCGCGCTCGTCGTGGTTCTGCTCGATCGCCGCGCCGACGATGCGCGTGACGCCGATGCCGTAGCAGCCCATTTCGAAGTGGCGGCTGCCGCCGGTCTCGTCGAGGAAGGTCGCCTTCATCGACTCCGAATACTTCGGTGCGCAGCTGGAAGATGTGGCCGACCTCGATGCCGCGCACGATCTCCAGCAGGCCCTTGCCGTCGGGGCTGGGGTCGCCGGCGACGACCTTGCGGATGTCGGCGACCTGAGACGGCTCCGGCACAGTCCCGGCCGAAGTTGACTCCGTCAGGTGGAACCCCTCCTCGTTTGCTCCGCAGACGAAGTCGCTCATCGCGGCGACCGCGCGGTCGGCGACGACCCGGACTCCTGCGCGCTACTCCGACCGGGCCCGATGTAACCCGGCTTGCAGCCCAGATTCCGCTCGATCTCCGCGTCACTCGCGAAGCGGAAGGGATCGAGTCCGGGACCTTCTGCACCTTGATCTCGTTCAGCGAGTGGTCGCCGCGAAGCAGCAGCAGCAAGAATTCCGCGTCGTGCACGACCGCGATCGCCTTCGACCGTCCTCTCGAGCGGCAGACCGAGCAGCTGCGCCACGTCCTCGCAGCGGGTCTTGCCGGGAGTCGGCACCTTCTTCATCGTCTCCGCGGGCGCTTTCGCGGCGCGCTGGGCGCCAGCGCCTCCGCGAGCTCGACGTTCGCCGCGTAGTCGGAGTTCGGACAGTAGGCGATGGCGTCCTCGCCGGAATCGGCGAGCACGTGGAACTCCTGCGACCCGGTGCCGCCGATCGCGCCCGGGTCGGCGGAGACCGCGCGGAATTTCAGCCCGAGGCGGCGTGAAGATGCGCGTGTAGGTGTCGTACATGTTCCGGTATTCGCGCTGCAGGTCGGCGTAGTCGGCGTGGAAGGAGTAGCCGTCCTTCATGGTGAACTCGCGCCCGCGCATGACGCCGAAGCGCGGCCGGATCTCGTCGCGGAACTTGGTCTGGATCTGGTAGAAATGCACCGGCAGCTGGCGGTAGCTGCGGATCTCGCGGCGCGCCACGTCGGTGATGACCTCCTCGTGCGTCGGGCCCACGCAGAAGTCCCGGTCGTGGCGGTCCTTGATGCGCAGCAGCTCGGGCCCGTACTTCTGCCAGCGCCCGGACTCCTGCCACAGCTCGGCGGGCTGCACCGCCGGCATGAACAGCTCGATGGCGCCGGCGCGGTTCATCTCCTCGCGCACGATGGCCTCGACCTTGCGCACCACGCGCAGGCCGAGCGGCATCCAGGTATAGATCCCGCCGGCGAGCCGGCGGATCAGCCCCGCGCGGACCATCAGCTTGTGGCTGATCAGTTCCGCGTCGGAAGGAGCTTCCTTGAGCGTTGCGAGAAAGTATCGGGAAGCGCGCATAGCGCCAGAGCCAAGCCAAACGCGACATTCTACTTGAAGTCATCTGCGCCGGCTTCTCGCGGCGACGGCTGCAGCTTCAAATCGCCGGCGATTTGTGAAAGAATGGGCGTGGACAGACTTTTGCTGGATTGCATATGCTCGATCGAGACGGCTATCGGCCGAACGTCGGCATCATCCTCTGCAACTGGCGCAACGAGGTTTTCTGGGGCAAGCGCGTCAAGGAGCACTCCTGGCAGTTCCCGCAGGGCGGAATAAAGCCTGGAGAAACGCCGGTGCAGGCGATGTACCGGGAGCTGCAGGAAGAGGTGGGCCTGCTGCCCGCGCACGTGAAGATCCTGGGGCGGACGCGGAACTGGCTGCGCTACGAGGTACCGGCGCGGTGGCTCAAGCGCGATTGGCGCGGCAACTACCGCGGGCAGAAGCAGATCTGGTTCCTGCTGCGGCTGGTCGGCCGCGAGTGCGATGTGCGCTTGCGTGCTTCGGAGCGCCCCGAATTCGATGCCTGGCGGTGGAACGACTACTGGATTCCGCTCGAGTCCGGTGATCGATTTCAAGCGCGACGTCTACCAGCGCGCGCTCACCGAGCTCGCCCGCTATCTGTTTCGCGACCGCGACCGCAAGCCGCTCGCCGCGGAAATCGCTCACGTCGCGCTGATCTGACCGTTCGAGCCCAGGGTGCGTCTGACGCTTGACAAGCGGAGTCCCGGCAGGACTTACACTCGATCTACCAATTAGATTCAGTCTAAATCTGCAGTCCACACGTTGAGGCAGCAGCATGCAGCTCAAAGGCTCGAAGACCCACGGTAATCTCAAAGCGGCGTTCGCCGGAGAATCGCAGGCCGAACCGCCGCTATCTCTATTTCGCCGCGAAGGCCGACGTCGAAGGGTCAGAACGACGTCGCGGCGGTGTTCCGCTCCACCGCCGAGGGCGAAACCGGCCACGCGCACGGGCACCTCGAATACCTGGAGCAGTGCGGCGACCCGGCGACCGACCTGCCGTTCGGCGAACTCGCGCGCCGAACCTGAAGGCCGCGATCGCGGGCGAGACGCACGAATACACCGACATGTATCCGGGCATGGCGAAGGCCGCGCGCCAGGAAGGCTTCGCCGAGATCGCCGACTGGTTCGAGACGCTCGCCGAAGGCGGAGCGCTCGCACGCCAACCGTTTCCAGAAGGCCTCGACGGCCTGGCCGACTAGCGATCGCTCGAGCGCTGAGCGCCGACGTAGCCGCGGCTGACGCGTTGCCGGCTCGCGGTCGACCGCGAATCCCATGACCGTCCGTGAAGGGAGCCTCGAGGCTCCGACCCGCCACCCCGTCGCGTGGCGCTCGCCGGATTTCTACGACGAGGCCAAGCTCTCGGCGAGCTCGAGCGGGTCTTCGGCATCTGCCACGGGTGCAGGCGCTGCGTCAACCTGTGCACGGCGTTTCCGACGCTGTTCGATCTCGTCGACGCGAGCGCGACGCTGCGAGGTCGACGGCGTGCCGAAACAGGAGTTCTGGAAGGTCGTGGACCAGTGCTATCTGTGCGACATGTGCTACATGACCAAGTGTCCCTACGTGCCGCCGCATCCCTGGAACGTCGATTTCCCGCATCTCATGCTGCGCGCGCCAAGGCGGTCAAGTTCCAGAAGAAGGAGAGTTCGCTTTCGCGATCGGCTGCTTTCCTCGACCGACGCGATCGGCAAGCTCGCGGCGATCCCGGTCGTCGCGCAGGTGGTGAACGCGGTCAACCGCAACTCCGCTCGCGCGCGCTGATGGAAAAGACGATCGGCGTCCACCAGCGAACGCGCGGCTGCCGCCCTACAGCCCGGGCACCTTCCGCGCGCAGGCTGCGCGCCGAGCGAGCTCGCGAGGCGAGAAACGGTGAGCGCACGCCGGGCAAGGTGGCGGTATTCTCGACCTGCTACGTCAACTACAACGAGCCGGGCATCGGCCACGATCTGCTCGCCGTCCTCGATCACAACGAGATTCCCTACGCGATCGTCGAGAAGGAAGCGTGCTGCGGCATGCCCAAGCTCGAGCTCGGCGATCTCGAGGGCGTCGAGCGCCTCAAGGCGCTCAACATTCCGCCGCTCGCGAAGCTCGCGCGCGAGGGCTACGCGATCCTCACGCGCGGTGCCCTCGTGCACGCTGATGTTCAAGAGCGAGCTGCCGCTGCTGTTTCCGGACGATCCCGACGTCAAGGCGGTGAGCGAGGCGATGTTCGACCCGTTCGAGTACTTCGTGCCTGCGCCATCGCGACGGCCTGCTGCAAGACCGATTTCAAGACCGGCCTCGGCAAGGTGTCCTACCACATGCCCTGCCACTCGCGCGTGCAGAACATGGGCCAGAAGACGCGCGAAGCGCTGCAGCTCGTGCCGGGCACGACGCTGAACACCGTGGAGCGCTGCTCGGGCCACGACGGGACCTGGGGCGTCAAGTCCGAGTACTACGAGAACTCGATGAAGATCGGGCGGCCCGTGTTCCGGCAGATGGCCGGCAGGCGAGCCCGACTACATCAGCTCCGATTGCCCGATCGCCGCGCGCCACATCGAGCAGGGCATGGGCGAAACCAAGGCACGAGGGCGCATCCGCTTTCGCTGCTTCGGAAAGCCTACTCAATTTGAACCCGCGTGACGATGACCGCCATGCCCCGAATCGACCGCGCAAGCCTGATGTCCCTCGAGACCTACGCGCGCGAGCGCCCGCAGTTCCGCGCGAAGGTGATGGCGCACAAGAAGGACCGCACGGTCCCCTGGGCGAGCACGTCACGCTGCTCTTCGAGGACGAGCTGACGATCCGCTACCAGGTGCAGGAGATGCTGCGCGTCGAGCGGATATTCGAGGAAGAAGGCATCCAGGAGGAGCTCGACGCCTACAATCCGCTCGTTCCCGGACGGACGCAATCTCAAGGCGACGCTGATGGTCGAGTATCCCGGACCCGGAAGAGCAATACGTAACTTGAAACGAAGTACAA
>ERZ1370068.1099-contig-11003_pt1 | contig 23445 bp, 46 predicted proteins | sample MGYA00561227_ERZ1370068 | MGnify/ENA primary metagenome ERZ1370068 (study PRJEB38410, sample SAMEA6850437) | metagenome | study: Metagenomic assessment of the ecological functions of the soil: analysis of the soil microbiota associated with the...
AGTATGCTTCGTTCAGTTACATATTGCGCCGTCCCCATCCGCCCGCTCTCTACGGCCATCCCAAGACCTATTGCGGCACTCGCGTCGCGAAACTCGCGCCGGGTTCGGAGCGCGGTGATGGCGATCCGCTCGATATCTGCGTGGTGAGTGAACGGCCCATCGAGCGATCCGAAGTCATCCTGCGCGCGCGCGTCATCGGCGGCATCAAGCTGCTCGACCGCGGCGAAGCGGACGACAAGATCATCGGCCGTCGCTCGAAGGCGACTACGTCTGGGACATCGTGCAGGAACTGCGCGCGCTGCCGCCGGTGCTGGTCGAAAGACTCGAGCACTACTTCAGCACCTACAAGATGGTGCCGGGCGAGCCTAACAAGATGGTAGACTCTCGGCAAGTACGGCTTCGACCACGCCAAGGCGGTCATCGAAGCGGCGAGTGCGGACTACGACGAGAAGTTCGGCGAAGCCAGCGAGGAGCCAGCGCCGCGAGCCTCAGCCGCGCCGGCGCATGAAGCGCATGAGCGCCGCGGCGAGCAGCGCTGCCGCCGGCACGAGCGCCCAGGTCACCGACCACGAACTGCGCGGGCAGCGGGCTCGAAAGCACGAGCCCCAGCACCAGCGCCGGCAGTCCCGCGACCAGACCGTGAAGAAACGGCGAGTTGGCGCCGAGCACGCCCGCCCATACGCCCGCCAGGAACTGCACCAGCGCCCAGGCCGATGCCAGGCGGTTGTCGCTGACCACGCCCGGCATCGCCAGGATGACGAGCAGTGCGCCCAGCAGGTTGATGGCAACGCTGATCACGAGCGCGCCCGGACGCAAGCCGTGGGTCGGCGAGGATGGAATTCACGGAACCGGTTTGCAAATGAGCACCTTCGTATCAGGATGTCCCGATCGCGGAACTTTAGACGAGAAAACTTCGGGCGCGTAGTCTCGCGTCCGCGCCGGGACGAGGCAAGTGATGCACCATCGGGCCGCGGTTTGCGCTAACGTGGGCCCATGAAACATCTCGTAATCCCGGTGCGTGCGCCGGCCTATGGCGTGTTTGTTTGCCTGCCTGGCGCTCGCGATCCCGGTGCATCCGCAGCCGCGGCGCCCAAACGCATCCCCACGCACGAAGACATCTGGCTCATGAAGCGCGTCGGGCGCTCCCCAGGTGAGCCCCGACGGCCGCTGGCTCGTGGTGTCGGTCGATCGAGCCCGCCTACGACGACAACGCGCAGCTCAGCGACCTGTGGCTCATCGACACCGCCGCGCGGCATTCGAGCCGCCGGCTGACGTCGACGCGCCGGCCGGAAAGCGGCGTGACCTGGAGTCCCGACAGCACGCCGCATCGTGTTCAGCGCGCAGCGCGACAACGATGACGCTGCCGCAGATCTATTCGCTCGACCTTCGCGCCGGCGGCGAAGCGCAGCGCCTGACCAACCTGTCGGGCGGCGCGCGCGCGCCGGTCTTTTCGCATGACGGCCGGCAGCTGGCTTTCGTGTCGCTCATGTATCCGCAGGCCGCGGATGACGACGGCTAACAAGGCGCTCATCGAAGCGCACCACGCGCCGCAAGTCCAATGCGCGCATCTACGACAGCTTTCCGATCCGCAGCTGGGACCGATGGCTGGACGAACGCCAGGCACGCGTTTTCGTGCAGGCGTCTCGACGAGGACGGGCTTGCCTGCGGGCAGCCCGCGCGACCTGCTGGCGGGCACCAAGCTGGCGGCCAGTCGCGGGTTTGCCGGCCGCCAGACGGATACCGGCGAAGAAATCGAAGATCGAATTCACGCCTGACAACCAGTCCGTCGTCTTCGCGGCGACCACCAATCGCAATGCAGCGGCCTACGCCTTCACCGATTCACAGCTGTTCGTCGTCGAGCGTCAAGGGCGGCGAGCCGCAAGCAGATGACCCACGGGCAAGAACACCTGGTCGCAGCCCCGCTTCACGCCCGACGGCGCACACTCTGCTCGCCGTGCTCGAGGTCCAGGGCTCGAGACGTCTACAACGCGTCTCGCGGCTGGCGGCGTTCTCCTGGCCCGAGCACCGGCAAGCACCAGCGTCGTCACCGACGGCATCGATCGCTCGGTGAACACGTTCGCGGTGTCGCCGGATTCGCGCACCGTGTACTTCACGGCCGAAGACGCCGGCAACGAGAAGCTGTACTCCACGCGCGCTGGGCGGCGGCACGGTGCAGACGCTGTTCGGCGTGGACAAAGGCTCGTTACACCAACCTGACCATCCCGCCCGCGCCGAGCAAACTCGCGCTGTACGCGAACTGGGAAAGCGCCAGCTCGCCCGGCGAGATCGCGCTGATCACGCCGCAGAACGGCAGAGCGCTGGTGCTCACCAAGTTCAACGCACGCGCGCGCCTCGCAGCTCGACCTGCCGCCCATCGAGAACCTTCTGGTTCACCAGCAGCCGTGGCAAGCGCATCCACAGCTTCGTCGTGCGGCCGCCGGGTTTCGATGCGTCGAAGAAATATCCGCTGTTCGTGGTGATGCACGGCGGGCCGCACGGCATGTGGCGCGACCAGTTCTTCGTGCGCTGGAACTATCACCTGCTGGCCGCGCCCGGCTACGTGCTGCTGCTCACTAACTACTCGGGCTCGACCGGCTTCGGCGAGGAGTTCGCGCGCTCCATCCAGGGCGATCCGCTCAAGGGTCCGGCCGACGAGATCAACGAGGCGGCGGACGCCGGCCATCAAGCAGTTCTCGTTCATCGACGGCAGCCGCCAATGCGCCGGTGGCGCCAGCTACGGCGGTCATCTGTCGAACTGGCTGCAGGCCACGACCACGCGCTACAAGTGCCTGGTGAGTCACGCCGGCCTCGTGAATCTCGAAGCGCAATGGGGCACCAGCGACACTATCTACTCGCGCGAGGTGAACCTGGGCGGCCCGCCCTGGGAGCAGGGCGCGGTGTGGCGCGAGCAGAACCCGATCCGCTACGCGGCGAAGTTCCGCACGCCGGTGCTGGTCACGGTGGGCGAGAACGATTTTCGCGTGCCGCTCAACAACACGCTCGAATACTGGAGCGCGCTGCAGCGCATGCAGGTGCCGAGCCGGCTCATCGTCTTTCCCGATGAGAACCACTGGATACAGAAGGGCGAAGACAGCCGGCTGTTCTATGCGGAAGTTGCCGCATGGCTGGCGCGCTGGCTCAAGCCCGCGCTGAGCCGCAACAGGAGTAGAGCCGAACTTGTCCGACGAGTGGGATTTCTATTTCGCGCGCGTCAACGACGCGGTGTCTTCCATATTCGTCGATCTCGGGATCCGGCGACGATGTGCCGGTCGAGACGCGGCCGTGGCTGCTGTGGGTCTGGGTGCAGTTGCAGGCGCCCAAGCCCGATGGACTTGCCACCAACGAGGAAGCACGCACGGCTGCAACGAGATCGGTGAAGCGCTCGATGCCGCCGGTGTCGGCCACCTGCGGCGCGCAGCTCGTCGGACGCATCACGGGCAACGGCCGCCGCGAGTTCTACTTCTACGCCGCGGAGCCGGGGAGCTCACCGCGTCGGTCGCGACCGCGATGAAGGCATTCCCGGAATACAAATACGAAACCGGCAGCACGTTCCAGCCCGAGTGGGAGCAGTACCTCATGCTGTACCCCTCCGAGACCAATCTCGAACGCATGCAGAACCGCCGCGCTGCTCGAGGCGCTGGCGAAGCAGGGCGACGCGCACGAAGTTCCGCGCAAGGTCGATCACTGGCTGCACTTCGGCGACGAAGCCTCGCGCGCGGCCTGCCGCGAGACGCTGCGTGGCCATCGATTTCGCCGTCGAAGACGAAGGCATGGCGGAGGAGGACGGCGAGCGACATGCCTTTCGCGCTGGTGGTGTCGCGCGTCGACAGCGTGGATACCCACACCATCAACGGCATCACGCTCGAGCTCGCGCGCCTGGCCGGCGAGTACTGCGCGCGTTACGACGGCTGGGAGTGCCCGGTGACGCGCGGCGAAGCCGCGCAGCAGTGAGCCTCGCGAGATCGCGCAGCCTCTAGAGCGACTTGCGTGAACACCACGGTCAGGTTGTTAGCCGGCATGCGCACGATCTGCTGGCGCTGCGAAGCTGTGGCCGGCCGCCACGCGCGTGACTTCGTCGAGGTCACGCAGCCCCCACTCGGCATTGCGCCGCTTGAGCGAGGCGTCGAAGTCCAGGTTGGACTGCACCGCGGTGCCGTTCTCGAGATACGGGCCGTAGAGGATCGAGCTTGCCCTGCGAGTCCAGCAGCTCGCGCGACGCCGCGGAACAGCGCGTGCGTGGCGCGCCACGGCGAGATGTGGATCATGTTGATGCACAGCACGGCGTCGTAGCGTTCGTGCACGGGCCAGTGCGGTTCCTCGCACGTCGAGCGCAATCGGCTGCGCGACGTTCTCGAGTCCGGCCTCGCGGATGCGCGTGGACGATGGCTTCGCGCGAGGCTTCGTCGGGCTCGGTGGGCTGCCAGCGGATGCCGGGCAACGCGGCCGCGAAGAAAGCACACGTGCTGGCCGGTGCCGGAGGCGATCTCGAGCACGCTGCCCGGTGGCGGGCAACACCGACTCGAGCACCGTGAGGATCGGATCCTTGTTGCGCTCCGCGGCGGCTGAGGTCAGCAGCTCGTTGGTCACGGCGGCGCGCGCTCGGCGCGAATGCGCTTGCACCGTCATCCACATGAACAGGCTGATGACGCTGACGCAGCGCGCCCATGAGCACCGCCAGCCACCAGTGGAAGCGCCAGGCCTCGACGAGGCCCCAGCCGACGCCGATGGGCGTCATGACCAGCAGCATGGGTTTGGCAATCTCATTCAGGCTGCCGGCCATCAAACGCCGGCGAAGCGCCGGCGTCGTGAACGGCTCAAGAGGAGTCCTCGCTCACAGGATGTACGGCTCAGGTCTTCGTCCTTGGCGAGAGCGCCGAGGTGCTGTCGACGTAGGCGGCGTCGATCTCGATCGCTTCGAGCCGCCGTTCTCCGCCGCGTCGAACGACACGGTCTCGAGCAGCCGCTCCATGACGGTGTGCAGCCGGCGCGCGCCGATGTTCTCGGTCTTCTCGTTCACGCTGAAGGCGATCTCGGCGATGCGGCGCACGCCGTCCGTCGCGAACTTCACGTCCACCGTTCTCGGTGCCCAGCAGCGCCTTGTACTGCGCGGTCAGCGAGGCATCGGGCTCGGTGAGGATGCGCACGAAGTCGTCCACCTCCAGCGAACTCGAGCTCGACGCGGATCGGGAAGCGGCCCTGCAGCTCCGGAATCAGATCCGAGGGCTTCGACATGTGGAACGCGCCCGAGGCGATGAACAGGATGTGGTCGGTCTTGATCTGCCCGTACTTCGTGGACACGGTGCTGCCCTCGACCAGCGGCAGCAGGTCGCGCTGCACGCCTTCGCGCGACACGTCGGCGCCCATGGTTTCCTGGCGGCGCGCGATCTTGTCGATCTCGTCGATGAACACGATGCCGTTCTGCTCGGCATTCGTCGAGCGCGCGGGCGCGCAGCTCTTCCTCGTTGACGAGCTTGCCGGCTTCCTCTTCGACGCAGCAGCTTCTGCGCTTCCTTCACCTTGAGCTTGCGCGGTTTGGTGCGCTCGCCGCCGAGGTTGGCGAACATGCTCGAGAGCTGCTCCTGCATTTCTTCCATGCCGGGCGGCGCCATGATCTGCACGCCGGGCGGAATGGCGCGCAGTTCGAGCTCGATCTCGCGGTCGTTCAGCTGCGCCTTCGCGCAGCATCTTGCGGAATTTCTGGCGCGTCTCCTGGTCGCGCGGGCTCGGCTCGGCATCGGTGGAGAAGCCCATCATCTTGGGCTGCGGGCAGCAGCGCGTCGAGCACGCGCTCTTCGGCCGCATCCGCGCGCGCGCTCGCGCACCTTGGCGATCTCTTCGCTCGCGCGTCATCTTCACGGCGACTTCGGCCAGATCCTTGATGATGGAATCCACGTCGCGGCCCACGTAGCCGACCTCGGTGAACTTGGTGGCTTCCACCTTCACGAACGGCGCGTTCGCGAGCCGCGCGAGCCGGCGCGCGATCTCGGTCTTGCCGCAGCCGGTGGGGCCGATCATGAGGATGTTCTTGGGCGTGATTTCCTGGCGCAGCGGATCGTCGATCTGCATGCGGCGCCAGCGATTGCGCAGCGCGATGGCGACGGCGCGCTTGGCGGCGCCCTGGCCGACGATGTGTTTGTCGAGTTCGGCAACGATTTCGCGCGGGGTCACTTCAGCTCCTCGATCACGAGGTTGCGATTCGTGTAGATGCAGATGTCGGCGGCGATGTTCAGCGAGCGTTCGACGATGCTCGCGCGCATCGAGCTCGGTGTTCTCGATGAGCGCGCGCGCCGCAGCTCTGCGCGAACGGACCGCCGGAGCCGATGGCCACGACGTCGTGGTCGGGCTCGATGACGTCGCCGTTGCCGGAGATCACGAACAGGTTCTTCGTGTCACCGACCAGCAGCAGCGCTTCGAGGCGCCGCAGGTAGCGATCGCCGCGCCAGTCCTTGGCGAGCTCGATGGCCGCGCGCGTCAGGTTGCCGAACTTGTCGAGCTTGCCTTCGAAGCGCTCGAACAGCGTGAAGGCATCGGCCGTGCCGCCGGCGAAGCCGCCGAGCACCTTGCCATTGCCGAGCGGCCGCACCTTGCGTGCGTTGCCCTTCATCACGGTGTTGCCGAGGGTGACCTGTCCGTCGCCGCCGATGGCGACGGCGCCGTTGCGCCGCACGGCCAGGATGGTGGTGCCGTGCGGATTGAAAGCTTCCGCTCATTGCGCAGACCTTTAAGACCTACGTCTTGCGTTTTGCCCGAGGATGGGAAGCGTCGTAGGTGCGGGCCAGGTGGGCGAAATCAAGGTGGGTGTAGATCTGCGTCGTGGAGATGTCGGCGTGGCCGAGCAGCTCCTGCACGCCGCGCAAATCCTTACTCGATTCAAGCAGATGCGTGGCGAACGAATGGCGGAAAAGGTGCGGATGCACGTGGCTCGGCAGGCCCTTGCGCCGCGCCCAGTACGCGATGCGCAGCTGCACGGCGCGATGCTTCAGCCGCGAGCCATTCCGGCCGACGAACAGCGCGGTCTCGTCCGACGCCGGCGAGCGCCGCGCGTTCGCGCAGCCAGGCGCGCAGTGCGTCCACGGCTTTGCGGCCCACGGGCACGATGCGCGTCTTGCGACCCTTGCCGAGCACGCGCACCGTGCGGTCGGCGAGATCGAGCTGGGCGATGTCGAGGCCGACCAGCTCATCGAGCCGCAGCCCGGATGAATAGAACAGCTCCATGATCGCCTTGTCGCGCACCGCCAGCGCGTCCTCGGCGGGATGTCGAGCAGCTGGTTGAGCTGGTCGACATCGAGCGTGCCGGGCAGGCGCCGCGCGGCCTTGGGCGCGCGGATGTCGACGCGCCGGGTTGCTGGCCACGACGCGCTTCGCGCACGCAGGTAGTTGAAGAAGCCGCGCACCGCCGACAGCCGGCGCTGCACGCTGCGCGGACTCAGGCCGCCGGCGTGCGACGCGCGCGGCGAACACGCGCACGTGCTGGCTGTCGACCTTGCCTCCAGTCGCGCGAGATTGCCGCGCTCCATGAAATCGGCGAGCGCGCGCAGGTCGCGCGCGTAGTTAGATGAGGTGTGCGGCGAGAGCCGCCGCTCCGTTGCGCGAGATGCTTGAGGTAGTCGTCGATCAGCAGCGATCGAGCATGAGGCGTCGACGTCGGTCAGCCGCTTTCACGGCCGTGCGAGAGCATCCGTGATCAGTTCGCCCATGCGCTTCAGGAACTCCGTGCTCATGCCCGGATGGAAGCGCTCGCGCTCCGCGCTGCCGAGCGCCAGCAGGCCGATGCGCGCCGCTCTCACCCAGCGGCACCAGCGCCACGGAGCCGATGCTCGCGGCTCTCGGGGCCGAACAGGAAATCCCGCTGCGTATCGCGCACCTGGCCGCAACGCGGCTTGCCGGTGGCGAGCAGCGCTTCGAACGTGCGGATGTTGGCGTCGTCGGCCGGCGAGCTTGCGCAGGAACGGCTCGGCTTCGACGTTGGCGCAGCGAGGCGATGGGCGCGGTGAGCAGCAGCACCGAATGAAACGCGTCGAAGTCTTCACGCAGGCTGGCTTCGAGCGTGCTGATGGCCGCGCACCGCGTTCGGCGCGCGCAGCATGCGGCGCGTGAAGCGATGGATGCGTTCGGCGAGGTGATCGTTGGCGCGCGCGACGGCGATGAATTCGGCGAGGCGGCGATCCGCGTCGGTTTTCTGTTCGCGCAGCACTTCCACCTGGCGCTCGACCAGCGAGACGGTGGAGCCGGTGCGCATGTGCGGCAGCCGCATGCGCGCGAGCAGCGGCTGGTGACGTTCGAAGAAGTCGGGGTTCAGGCTGAGGTAGCGCTCGATGCGTTCTTCATCCGTCTGACCCGCGGCCAGACCACGTGCGGTTTGCGTGCTCATGCTTTGTTCGATCTCCCCTAGATTTCCACCCGGCCGGTGAAAGATACAGCGGTCGGGCCTTTCATCCAAATATGTTCGCCGGGCGCGGACCAGGTGATCTCGAGTTTTCCGCCCGGCAGTTCGACTTCGACGGTGGAATCGAGCCGCCCGTGTCGTCTGCCGACCGCGACAGCAGCGCACGCGCCGGTGCCGCAGGCGAGCGTTTCGCCGACGCCACGCTCGAACACGCGCAGCTGGATGTGGGTGTGATCGACGATCTCCATGAACCCGACGTTCACGCGCTTCGGAAAGCGCGGATGACGCTCGATCGCGGGTCCGAGACGATCCACGGGCGCGCTGGCGACCGAAGTGACGGTGAGCACTGCGTGCGGATTGCCCATGGACACCGCGCCGATCTCCACCTCGGTGCCCGCGACAGCGAGCGGATACACGTGCGCTTCGGCCGAGGCTTCGAAGGGCAGCGACTTCGGATCGAAATTGGGCACACCCATGTCGACCGAGATGAGGTTGGCGTCGTGAACGCGCGCGTGGATCGGCCCGGCCGGGCTGTCGAGCACGATTTCGCCGCTGGCCGTTGGCGACGTTGCCGCGGCGGTGCAGGAAAGAAGCCAGGCAGCGCACGCCGTTGCCGCATTGCTCCACCTCGCCGCCATCGGCGTTGAAGATGCGGTAGTAGACGTCGGTGCCGGCGCGCCGCGCGCGGCTCGAGCACCAGCGCCTGGTCGAAGCCGATGCCGGTGTGGCGGGCGGACAGCGCGCGCCACTGCGCGGCGGTGGGCAGCCGGCCGTCGCGCGGCGCATCGAACACGATGAAGTCGTTGCCGAGGCCGTGCATTTTGGTGAACTCGAGCTGCATGGCGCGAAGAATACCTTACGATTCGCCGCCATGCGTCTCGCTCCCGTCGCCGTGGCCGCGCTCGCGATTTTCGCGGGCTAGCAAGCTTTATTCACATCGCGAAATCAGCCACGCGCCCGGCGTGCTGGCGGCGGCAGATCCCGAGCAGCGCGATCATCGAGTCCGCCGCCGTCATCGAACGCGGCGAGTTTCGCGCTGCGGCCGCGCGCCGAGTTCAGCGCCACGGTGCGTGTCCTGCGCCGCGAGGACTATTCGATCGGGCCGCTTGCGAAGCTCGTGCCGACCGATTTCGCGGTGGGCTGGGGACCGATGTCCGACAGCGCCGTGCTCGCCGACGTCGAGATCAGCCAGGGAAATCGCTTCTATTTCTGGCGCACGGAGAACTGGCCGATCGACGCGCGCGAAATCGAGACGCATTCGGCCAACTGGCACGTGATCCCGGAGAATTCCACGGTGAGCGGCGTACTCGGCCGCCTGCGCGCCGGCAGCGTGGTGGAATTGCGCGGTCAGCTCGTGGACATCGAAGGCAGGGAAGGCGGCATGCGCACCTCGCTGACGCGCGGCGACACGGGCGCCGGCGCCTGCGAGATACTGCTGGCCGAGTCCGCGCGCATCACGGAGCCGTAGTCGGGAGACGTGACATGAACGCCAATGTAGTTAGTCATGCCGCGGCCATGCGCATCCGGCGCGCCACGGCCGATGACGCCGAAGCGCTCGCGGAGATCGGCGCGCGCACTTTCTTCGAGACCTTTGCCGCCGACAACACGGCCGAAGACATGCGGCTGCTCCTGGAATCGGCCTGGCGTCCGGACCTGCAGCGCGCCGAAATCCTCGACGCGGGCCTCGATACGCTGCTGGCCTGCGACGCACGGCGGCGCGATCGCCGGATTTGCGCAGCTGCGCGCGGAGCATCGCGCCGGCTGGAATCGCCGTGAGCGCGCCGGTGGAGCTCAAGCGGTTCTACGTCGACAAAGCCTGGCACGGGCAGGGTCTGGCGCGCACGCTCATGGCAGGCTGTCGAGCAGGCAGCGCGGGCGCGCGGCGCGCGCGAGCTGTGGCTGGGCGTCTGGGAGCGCAACGAGCGCGCGCAGGCGTTCTATCGCAAGTGCGGCTTTCGCAAGGTCGGCACGACAGGTCTTCGTCGTCGGCACGGATCCGCAGACCGATAACGTGATGCTTCGCGAGCTCGTATGAACGTGCGCATCGAACACGTCGGCGTCTGGGTGGCGCGACATCGACCGCGTGGCGGCGTTCTACGCGAAGTATTTCGGTGCGCAGCGTGGGCGAGCTCTATCGAGAATCCGCGCAAGGGATTCGAATCGCGCTTCCTCGCGTTCGGCTGGCGGCGCGCGCCTCGAGATCATGACGCGCCAGGACGTAACCGAGCGCGCGTCGAGCGAGCAGCTTGGGCTTGCGCACGTGGCGCTCAGCCGTCGGCGACGAAGCGACGCGTGGATGCGCTGGCGGCGCGCTTGCGCGGCCGACGGCGTCACGCCCGATAGCGGGCCGCGCCGCACCGGCGACGGCTACTACGAATGCGTGGTGCGGGATCCGGAAGGCAATCGCGTGGAGATCGCGGCTGAGTGAGAACCGAGCGATGAAATCACTGTGTTGGTCGGTCTTGCTGTTGTGTTCGCGCCGTTCGCGCTGCGCGCAGGAACCGGCGCTCGGCCTGGCCGGAGGTTACGGGCAGCCGCGAAGCCCTGGACTCGCTGGTGGTGGCCGGGCAGCGCCGTCGACAAGCGCGACATCACGGCGCAGCTCGAAGCGATCGCGGCGGCGGGCATCGGCGGCGTCGAGATCACGCCCATCTACGGTCGCGCGCGGCAGCGAGGCGCGCTACGTCGGATTTCCTGTCGCCGCAGTGGATGGAGATGCTCGAGCACACGACGCGCGAAGCCGCAGCGCCTGGGGCTCGGCGTCGACATGGCGACCGGCACCGGCTGGCCCTTCGGCGGTCCGATCGGTCAGCACTGCCGATGGGTCGAGCAGCCTCGCGTTGCTCGATGGAAAGCTCGACTGGCAAACCGACCGCGATGAAGGTGAAACGAGCGGCGCCGGGCGGCGAAGGCCTGGTGCTCGATCCTTATTCGACGGCCGCGCTCGATCGCTACCTCGCGCCCTTCTCGAAGGCATTCGCCGGCGTTCCGCCGCTCGCGCAGGGCGCTGCGCGCGCCAGTTCCACGATTCCTTCGAGTACTACAACGCGAGCTGGACAGCCGCGCTGCCCGATGTGTTCCAGAAAATGCACGGCTACGACATCCAGTCGTTCGCGGCGCAACTCGGCGGCGAGCAGCCAGATCGACGACGACACGCTGGGCCGCATCAAGGGCGACTACCGCCGCACGCTCGCGAAGCTGCACCTCGACTACGTGAATGCGTGGGTGACCTGGGCGCATGAAGAAGGATTCCAGGCGCGCAACCAGGCGCACGGCGCGCCCGGCAACCTGCTCGATCTTGTACGGCGCCGCGGATATTCCCGAGACCGAATCTTTCGGCCTGACCGAGCTGCCGATCGTCGGCCTGCGCGGCGATGCGGTCGGCGTGAGCGTCGACCCCGATCCGCCGTCGGTGACCATCGGGCGTTTCGCCTCATCGGCGGCGCATGTCATGGGCACGTCCGCTGGTTTCGAGTGAAACGCTGACCTGGCTGCGCGAGAACTTCCGCGAATCACCCGCCGCGGCGAAGCCGCAGCTCGACCGGCTGTTCGCCGCGGGCATCAACCACATTTTCTATCACGGCACCGTGTACTCGCCCGCCGATCGCCGAATGGCCGGGCTGGTTTTTCTACGCGTCGACGCAGCTCACTCCGCGCCAATCCGCTGTGGGACGACTTCGGCGCGATGCATGCCTACGTCACGCGCGTTCAGTCGATCCTGCAGGCGGGCGCTCCCGACAACGACATCCTCCTGTACTGGCCGTTCGATGACATGGTCGATCACAGCACGGGACTGATGGAGCAGTACGGCGTGCACGAGAACAAGTGGCTGACCGAATCTTCCACCGGGCCGCATGGCCGCGAATCTGCTGCAGGCGGGCTACGCCTTCGATTTCGTTTCCGACGCGCAGCTGATGCGCCTGAAAGTGGAGGGCGGGACGTTCATCACTCCCGGTGGAGGTCGTTACCGGGCCATCGTGGTTCCCGGCACACGCCGCATGTCGGTGGAAACGCTGACGCAGCTGCGCGAGCTCGCGAAGCGAACCGGCCGAGTCATCTTCGAATCATTGCCGCAGGACGTTCCCGGCCATGTCGCGGCTCGACGCGCGTCGCACCAGAATTTCGCGCGGCTCGCGACCGCGCCGGAACTGACCCTCGCGGTAGCTGGAAATGACATCGGCCCGGCACTGATCAAACACGGCGTGCGGCAGGAACAGGCGCCGCAGGCGGGTCTCCGTGCATATCCGTCGCGCGCGCACCGAGGGTCACGATTACTTCTTCGCCAACCTGACCGGCAAGGCATTCGACGGATGGCTGCAGTTAGGCGTCTCCGCCGAGTCCGCGATGATTCTGGATCCATTGACTGGCCAGGCCGGAACCGCGGCGGTGAAGCGCGGCGCACAGGGCAGGCTCCAGGTCTATCTGCAGCTCGAGTCCGGGCAGTCGATGCTCGTGAGCACAGTCGCGCGCAAAGGGCAAGCGATCAACGCAGCCGTGGCGCTACGTGAAACCCAGCGCCGACGGCATCCCGCTTCCGGGCGAATGGAGTGTCGAGTTCATCAAGGGCGGGCCGGTGTTACCTGGCCCCGCGCGCATGCGCGCGCTTTCGAGCTGGACCTCGCTCGATGACGCCGAGGCAAAGCGCTTCGCGGGTACCGCGCGTTATCGCCTGGAGTTCGACGCACCCGCAAAGGCGGCGGACGCATGGCAGCTCGACCTGGGCGACGTGCGCGAGACCGCGCGCGTGACGCTCAATGGCAAACGGCTCGCGACTGGCGTGGAGCCTGCCCTTCAAGGTGAACCTCGACGGGCTCAAGGCACGCGGCAACGTGCTGGAGGTGGAAGTCACGAACCTGGCCGCGAACCGCGTCCGCGACCTCGACGTGCGCAAGGTGCCGTGGAAAATCATGCGCGAGATCAACATCGTCACCGTGAAGTACCGGCCGTTCGATGCCGCCGCCTGGGAAGTCGAACCCTCGGGCCTGCTCGGACCGGTCGCGCTGGTGCCGCTGCTCCAGTAGATTAGCCCAAGAGTGAGACCGGTCGCGAAACATGCAGCGGTCCATGACCGTGAAGATGCCGGCGTCGCGCGCCTTCTGCGCGGCAGCTTCATCGATGACGCCGTCCTGCAGCCACAGCGCCGGCACCTTCAGGCGAATGCAGTCCTCGACGATGCCGGCAACGTGTTCGGGCCGGCGGAATACGTCGACCACGTCGATGGGGCCCGCACCCGCGATCGCGGCATCCAGGTCTGGCCAGGCGCGCACGCCGAGGATCTCCGTGGCGGTCGGGATTCACCGGCACGATGCGGTAACCAAACTTCTGCAGTGCCTTGGCCACGTTGTGGCTCGGCCGGCCCGGCGTCTCGGAAAGACCGAGGATGGCGACCGTCCGGATGCGGCGCAGGAAGGCGTCGATGTCGGTTTCGTGGGGTTCTCGAACATGGTCTTGCCTCGGGTTGTGCTAGCGTCCCCCGGAACAACCTGGGAGGGTCGTCGATGCGACTTGTCAATAATTTGGCCAATATAACGGCTGCGTGGTTGATCTGCGCCGCGTTTACGGTCGCCCGTGTTTGCGCAGGATTCGCCGGAGCCGGAAGAAGCCGCAGTCCGAAGCGGTCGCTGCAGAAGAAGAGGCGCTGCCAGAGTTCAAATATTCCACCGGCGACATCGTGTTGCCTAACAAGGTGGCCACGCTGCATCTTGGCGAAAATACCACTATCTCGCCCCCGATGAAACGAACAAGCTGCTGCGGGCGTGGGGCAATCCGCCCGACGACGGCGACGCAGGGCGCGATCGTGCCCGCCGACGTGCACCCCTGGGCGAAGGTGGCTGGGCGGTCTTCCTGACCTATACCGACGATGGACACGTCGACGACTCCGACGCGAATGACATCGACTACGACGACCTGCTCAAGGAGATGAAGGAAGGCGTCGAAGACAGCAACGAGGCGCGCAAGCAGGCCGGCTATCCGGCAATGCACCTGCTGAATTGGGCCGAGCCGCCGCGCTACGATGCCGCCACGAAGCAACTCTACTGGGCCAAGGAAATATTCGGACGCTGACGAGGCGCTATCATTCGCTCAACTACGACGTGCGCGTGCTCGGGCGCGAAGGCGTGTTGTCGATGGAAGCCGTCGCGACCATGGATCTGCTGGCGGCAGGTGCGCACGGGAGATGCGTCCGCTGCTCGAGGTTGCCGAGTTCAACGAAGGCTATCGTTACGCCGAGTTCAACGCGAGAAACCGACCGCATGGCTGGAATACGGGCTCGGCGCGCTGATCGCCGGTGCCGCCGCCACCGAAGCTCGGCTTGTTCGCCAAGCTAGGTGCACTGCTGGCCCCTTCTGGAAGTTCATCATCATCGGCGTTCGCCGCCCTCGGCGGATTCATGGCCAAGTTGTTTGGCAAGAAGAAGGACGAGGCCGTCTGAGCGAACCTTCACCGTCAGACTTTCACGTTCACATCGAGCCGGGCGGCCACGACATTCGTGTGCCGCCCGGCGAGAACGTGCTGACCGCGGCGCTCGCCGCCGGTATCCCGCTTCCGCTACAGCTGTCGCGCGGGCCGCTGCGCTTCGTGCAAGGCAAAGCTCCTCACCGGCAGCATCGAATATCCCGCGGGTCTGCCACCCGGCATCACGAAGGCGGAGGCGGAGCGCGGCGAAGTGCTGCTCTGCCAGGCGCGGCCGCGCAGCGATCTATCTATCGAATCGCGCCGCGTGCCGGTGCGGGTGTCGAACGCCGCCAGCTGCGAGATCGTGGCGATCGAGCCTCTGCCACTGCGCGCCTTGCTGCTGAGGCTTCGATTCGTGGAGGGCAAGGTCGAGGCTCATCCGGGCAGTTCGTGGACGTCCGCAATCACGCCGGTGACGCGGAGCGCCTCGCGGTCATCGGTACGGGCACGGCGTGCTCGAGGTCGAGTGCGGGGACGACGGCAGTCTGTTGCGTGCGTGGTTGGACTCGAGCGCCGTTCATGGCTCGATGCTGCGCGTTGCCGGGCCGTTCGACCGGCCGCGCTAGGGATGCCCTAGATCCGGAACCGGTCCTTCAGATCACCCGCCATGCGGCGGCTGACCTCGAGCGCGTCCGGCAAGCCGCGCAGGTGCACGAAGTGCTGGCCGCTGGCATCGCGCGCAATGCGCTCCAGGTATTTCGTGTTCACCAGCGCGTTGCGGTGAATGCGCACGAAGTTCGCCGCGAACTCCTCTTCCAGCGTCTTGCAGCGAGTCTTCGATGAGGTCCTCGCCCTTCAGGTGTTTGACCGTGGTGTATTTCTGGTCGGCCTGGAAGCAGAACACTTCTTCGATCGGAATCAGCTTGAGTCCGTCGCGGCCGCGCACGCCGATGTGCGAACGCTGCGCGCGGCTCTCGCGTGGCGCGTCGCCACCTGCTGCAGCTGCGGGCGCGTGAGGCGCGCCGCCTTGGCGAGCGCGGCGCGCAGTTTCTCGGCGCGGATCGGTTTCAGTAGATAGGCCACGGCCTCGGACTCGAAGCGCCTGCAGCGCGTATTCGTCGAAGCGCGGTGGTGAAGATCACCGCCGGCGGCTCGGGCAGCGCGGCGAGATGGCGCGCGACCTCCAGCCCGTCGATGCCCGGCATGCGCACGTCGAGCAGCACGATGTCGGGCGTCAGCTGGTCGACCAGCTCGCAGCGCCTGCTCGCCATTGCCGGCTTCACCCGCCACGTCGAATCCGCCGGCCTCCGCCAGCATGGAACGCAGCCGCTCGCGCGCCGGCGGCTCGTCATCGACGATGAGCACGCGCAGGCTCATGCTTGCGCACGGCGCACTCGAGGTGCGTGAACGGGAAACGCAGCGTCACGATGTATTCGTCGTCGAAGCGGCCGGCCTTCACCGTGGCGCGTTCGCCGTACATGAGGTCGAGCCGCTCCTTGATGTTGGCGAGCGCCAGGCGATTGCCGTCGCGCACGGTCAGGTTCGGCGGCGGCACCGGATTGCGCACCACAATGGTGATCATGCCCTTGTTGAATTCGCCCGTGACCGTGACCAGTGCCGCCGTCCGGCGCGCGGCTCGACGCCGTGGTAGATGGCGTTCTCGAGCAGCGGCTGCAGCGTGAGCCCGGGCACCAGCGCGTCGGTCGGCAGCGAGTCGATCTTCCACTCGACGCGCAGCCGATCGCCGAGGCGCAGCTGCTCCATGCGCTGGTAGGTGCGCGCCACGTCGATCTCCTCGGCGAGCGAGATCTGGCTGCGCTTCTCGCTGAGGTTGGCGCGGAACAGATCGGCGAGATCCTGCACGCGCTTCTTCGGCGCGCGCCGGGTTGCTGCGCGTGAGCGCGGCGATGGTGTTCATGCTGTTGAAGAGGAAGTGCGGCCGGATGCGCGCCTGCAGCGCGTGCACGCGCGCCTTGGCCTGCAGCTCGACGTTGTGGCGCCATTCGTGCGTGACGTAGAAGTAGCGCAGCGCCAGCGCGGTGACGACGAGCGTGATGACCAGCGTTGCGCACCAGGAAGGTCCAGTGATCGTCGGGAATCAGCTCGTGCAGCCAGCCGGCGCGGCTGCCGAAGTAGTAGGCCGACGCGCGAGACACCAGCGTCACCAGCGACGACGCGTCATGGCGCAGCACCATGGCCGACCCTTGACCGCGACGCTCTGGCGGCTGAGATAGCCGCGCAGCACGCACAGCAGGCCCGCGCCGAACAGCCCGATCCACAGCAGGAACATCGAGGTGCGGCCGAGGTCGGCCCAGAAGCCGAGCGCCGCTTCGTTGCGCGCCAGCGCCAGCACCAGCGCGGTCAGCTCGCAGATGATGACGATGGCGAGCACCGCGCGCGCCGTGCAGAAGTCGGGTAGATAGAGCTGCGCGGGCTGCCTCGGGTCTGCGCGGCATGCCTGCGCGCCGGTGGCTCATGCGTTGCGCTTCGCGGCGTCCTCGAACAGCGCCTGCTTGAGCCGATGGGTCGCGGAGATGTCTTCGTCGCCGTAACCCTGCGCCATCAGCTCGGCGTACTCGGCCAGCATCGAATCGACCACGGGCAGCGACACGCCGAAGCGCGCCGCCATGTCGCGGCAGATGCGCGAGATCCTTGGCGTGCAGCTTGACGCGAAAGCCGGCCGGATAGCTGCCGCGCACCATGTTCGGCGCGCGATGCACGAAGTACCAGCTCGAGCCGGCGCCGGCGCCGAGCGTCGACACCACGCGATCGAGCGGCAGCTGGTGCGCGCCGGCGAACGCCATGGCTTCGGCGCAGGCGCGGATGATGCCGGCGCACATGATCTGGTTGGTGGCCTTGGTGGCCTGGCCGGCGCCCGCGGGACCGAAATGTTCGATGGTCTTGCCCATGGCCGCGAGGATCGGGCGCGCGCGTTCGAAAGCGGCGGGGTCACCGCCCGCCATGATGGCGAGCGTGCCGTTCTGCGCGCCTTCGACACCGCCGCTGACCGGCGCGTCGACGAACTGCGCCGCGTGCGGCGAGAAACTGCTTCCGCCCAGCGCGCGGTGTCGGCGCTCACCGTGGAGCAGTCGATGACCAGCGCGCCCTGGCGCAAACCGGGCGCCAGGCCTTCGACGACGGCGCGCACGTCGGCGTCGGCGGAAACGCAGATCACCACCGCGTCGAGCCATGCGGCGAAATCGGCGAGTGTTGCGGGAGATTGGCAGCCGAGCTCGGCGGCGAGCGCGAGCGCTTTGTCGCGGCTGCGATTCCAGACGGCTTCGAGCAGTCCGGCCACGATGGAGATTTTTCGCCATGGGAGCACCCATGGCACCGAGACCTGCAAAGCCGACGCGCATCATAGGCGCGAATTATCAGGCGCAAGCGCCACAAAGGAAAACGCCGTCCAAAGGACGGCGTTCATTGAGCATTTGAACAGGCTGACTCAGCCCTGCGGGCCGCAGATGGCTTCGACCGCCTTGGCGGCATTCGATGCGCTGCTGCGCGAGCTCGGCGTCGGACGAGGTAGTTCGCGCTTGCCGTCCGTTGTCGGTGCGATACATGCGACGCGAGCTGATGGACTGGCTGGTAGATCTCGCGCGCTTTCTTGCAACGCTCGGCGCGTGAAGCTTCGAGATCTTTGGCGACGTTCGCGGCGACGCGCGAGTTGTCCTGCGCTTCGGCGATGCGCTGATTGCTGGCGTCGCAGCTGGCTGTTGGTGCGCGGCCTGGCTGCGCGGCGTAGTTGCGCTGGGCGACTTCCGGCGGCCGCTGCGAACCGGTGCTCACGCAGCACGGCGCCCGGAATGGGCTTGTCGGTGTAGAGCGTGATGCCACGCTCATCCACGTACTTGTAGACGTCGCCTGCCTGCGCACAGACGCGCAGAGTCAGAACGCCCGCAATGACGGCAAGAGTTCTTGAATGACGCATGGCCTTCCTCCGGTACGCCGGATTATCGCAGGGACGCGCCTATGAGAACCCTTGATGTCCATCACAGACAAGCCCCTTTTCAGAGGCAAAGCGGCAAAGAGAAGGGCCTCCCGTGAGGGAGGCCCTGATTTTGATCGAATTCCCGCGGCGGGCCGGCGAAAGCCCGGCCCGCCTGGGGTGCTGAATCAGCCGTTGTAGGCGCGCTCGCCGTGCGACACGGTGTCGAGGCCTTCGCGTTCCTGCTCCTCGTTCACTCGCAGGCCGATGGTCAGATCGACCAGCTTGAACGCGATCAGGGAGACGATGCCCGACCAGAGCAGCGTCACGCCGACGCCCCAGAGCTGCGAGATCACGTGCGCGCCCATGTCGTAGTCCGCCGGATCCGATAGGCATTGGCGACGTAGTCGTACACGTCGGTGCCGCCGAGCGCGGGTGCGTTGAACACGCCGGTGAGGATGGCGCCGACGATGCCGCCGATGCAGTGCACGCCGAACACGTCGAGCGAGTCGTCGTAGCCCAGCATCTTCTTGAGGCCCGAGCACGGCCCACAGGCAGATGAGGCCGGCGACGACGCCGATGGCGATCGAGCCCATCGGCCCGACCCAGCCGCAGGCCGGCGTGATGGCGACGAGACCGGCGACCGCGCCGGAGGCTGCGCCGAGCATCGTCGGCGAGCCCTTGACGATCCACTCCGCACCGATCCAGGCCAGCGTCGCAGCGGCGGTGGCGAGCAGCGTGTTGGTGAACACCAGCGTCGCGAAGCCGTTCGCTTCGAGGTTCGAACCGACGTTGAAGCCGAACCAGCCCACCCACAGCAGCGAGGCGCCGATCATGACGCATGGGCAGGTTGTGCGGCGGCAGCGCGGTCGTGCCGAAGCCCGATGCGCTTGCCGATCAGCAGCGCAGCCGACCAGGCCCGCGATGCCGGCGTTGATGTGCACCACCGTGCCGCCGGCGAAGTCGAGCGCGCCCTTGTTGAACAGGAAGCCTGCGTCGCGCTGGCGGCGGCGCCAGCTTCCGCAGTCGTGTACGCATCCGGACCGGCCCAGAACCAGACCATGTGCGCGATCGGGTAGTACGCGAACGTCAGCCAGATGATCATGAACACCAGCATCGCGCTGAACTTCATGCGTTCGGCGAAGCGCGCCGACGATGCAGGCCGGGCGTGATCGCCGCGAACGTGGCCTGGAAGCAGAAGAACCCGAGCTCAGGGATGTTGCGTCGCCTTGCTGAACGTGCCGGTGAGCGAGTCGCCGGTCATGCCCTTCAGGAACAGCTTGCTGAAGCCGCCGAAGAACGCGTTGCTGCCTTCGCGTGAACGCGACGCTGTAGCCGTAGATGGCGAACAGCAGCGACGCCCAGGCAGAAGATGATCATCACCTGCATGAGCAGCGACAGCACGTTCTTGCTGCGGACCATGCCGCCGTAGAACAGCGCGCAGGCCCGGGATGGTCATGAGGATGACCAGCACCGTGCTCGTCATGAGCCAGGAAATGTCGCCCTTGTTGGGCGGCGGCGGCGCGTCCTGCGCGAATACGAGTGCCGGCAACATCATCAACAGCGCTGCGCCGAGACCGCGCATCAGGCTGCTACCCTTCGTTCTCTTCTTATCTTGATGCATGTAAAAGCTCCTCAACGACATCTTCAGGCTGCCGCCGCGCCGGATTCACGGGTGCGTATCCGCACCGCTTCACCGACTGGCGCCAGGAAAATCTTGCCGTCGCCGGTCTTTCCGGTGCGACACACATTGCTGATGGCTTCGATCGACGGCTTCGGCGGAAGCGTCGTCGAGCACGATCTCGACGCGGAGCTTCGGTACGAACTCGATGCTGTATTCGGAGCCCCGGAAGTGCTCCGTATGCCTCGCTGCCGGCCGTAACCCGTGACCTCGGTTACGGTGATCCCCTGCACGCCGAGGCGCGCGACGGCCATTTGAAGGTCGTCGAGCTTCCACGGGCGAATGATTGCAGTGATCATTTTCATCGCTTTGGCATCGTTATCCGATGGAGCGCGCCCTGCGGCCACGCGTATGCTCCCAATCGTCAATCTTGTCAAGCCTGTGTTCAAAGTGCAGGTTCCATGCCAGCCCCCTAGGCCAGCAAGAGAGGGCCGCTGCGGCGCGAAAGAGCGGCAGTCCTCGGTGCCGCGCGCCCAAATTTGGGGCGATGGAATTCAGCGCACGCAACAAAACAGGGCAGAGTGCCGTCAACTTGTTAGGAGAGCCGCCAGTGGAGATACCCAGGGTCGAAGAATTGCTACGCAGCCTGATGCAGGGCTTGCCGCCGGGGCTCGCATCCGGTGCCGGCGCGCTGCGGAAGACCTGGAAAACAACTTCCGGGCCGTGCTTGCGCGCCAACCTCGGCAAGCTCGATCTGGCCGGGCGCGACGAATTCGATGCGCAGCGCAAGGTGCTGGAACGCACGCGCGCACGCCTCGAAGCGCTCGAGAAGCGCGTGGCCGAGCTCGAAGCCAGGGCGCCGAGTCGCCGGCGCTGAAGCTCGGCTTGACGCCAGCACGGATGCCGGCACGCACGACCAAGGAGGAGTGGTCATGGGAATCGCACGCGTCGCGAGCCGCGCGCAGCTCGGGCTGCCGCGCCGCGGGTCGAGGTTGAAGTGCATCTGGGCAGCGGGCTGCCCATCTTCTCCATCGTCGGGCTGCCGGCGACCGCGGTGAAAGAGAGCAAGGACCGCGTGCGCGCGGCGCTGCAGAACTCCGGCTTCGAATTCCCGCCGGCCGCATCACGGTCAATCTTTCGCCCGCGGATCTGCCCAAGGAAGGCTGCCGCTACGACCTGCCGATCGCGCTCGGCATCCTGCTGGCGTCCGCGCAGGTCGAAGCGTCCGCAGGAACTGCTCGCGCGTTCGGAGTTCTACGGCGAGCTCGGGCTCGCCGGCGAGCTCAAGCCCATCAAGGGCGTGGTGCTGGCGGCCGCGCACGCGGCGCGCGATGGGCGCCAGCGTGGTGGTGCCGGCGGCTAATCTCGGCGAGGCACGGCTGGCCGCGCCCACGGCCGCGCGTGGTGCGCGCAACCTTGTTAGGCGTGTGCGCATTGCTGGCCGCGCGCGCCGCGGCCGCAGCGATGCGCTCGACGACTTCCGCAGCCGGAGACACTCGGCGTCCCCGCTGAATGCGCCGCGCTCGATCTCGCCGATGTGCGCGGACAGGCTGCCGGCAAGCGCGCGCTGCTCGTCGCCGCGCGCCGGCGGTCACAGCTCCTGCTGGTCGGGCCGCCCGGCACCGGCAAGAGCATGCTGGCGCAGCGGCTTGCCGGGCCTGCTGCCTGCGCTCGACGGCGACGATGCGCTGGATGTCGCGTCGATCGCCTCGGTGAGCGCGCGCGGCTTCAACCCGCTGCGACTACGGCCGCCGGCCGTTCCGCGCGCCGCATCACACGCGCGTCGGCCAGCGCGATCATCGGCGGCGGCCCGCATGCGCGGCCCGGCGAGGTGAGCCTCGCGCATCGCGGCGTGCTGTTCCTCGACGAACTGCCCGAGTTCAACCGCGCGCGTGCTCGAAAGCCTGCGCGAGCCGCTCGAGACCGGCGTGGTGGCGATTTCGCGCGCGCGCGCTGCAGGTGGAATTATCCGGCGCGCTTTCAGCTGATCGCCGCGATGAACCCCTGTCCCTGCGGCTACCTCGGAGAAACGTCCGGGCGCTGCCGCTGCGCGCCGCCGGAAATCGCGCGTTATCGCGCGCCGCATCTCCGGGCCGCTGCTCGATCGCATCGACCTGCGCGCGTCGAGGTTCCCGACGGTGCCGAGCGAAGAGTTGTTAGGCGAGCGCGCGCCGGCGGACGCCGCATTGACCAGCGCCTGCGCGGCGCGGCGCGTGCGCGCCACGCGCGAGCTGCAGCTGGCACCGCGCTGGCAAGCTCAACGCCGAACTGAGCGGCAGCGAAATCGAAGACCTGTGCCGGCTTGATCGTCGCTGCCGGCTGCTGCTGGCGCAGGCGCGCATCCGGCTCGAAGCTGTCGGCGCGCGGTGTACACCGCGTGTTGCGCGTGGCGCGAACCATCGCCGACATGGAATCGGCGCAGCCTGCGAAGTGAAACGGGCCCGCAGTGATCGCCTCGGCTGCGATCTCGCCGAAGCCCTGCAGCTGCGGCGCGGCGAATGAATGAGGTCTTACTTGTTCAGCTCCACGATGTGGATCGACGGCCTGCTTGATCAGGTCGTCCGGCCAGTCGGCGCGGCCACCCTTGGCGGGCATCACGCCGGTCTTGCCGTTGAAGCCGTGAATGGCGTGGTTGTAGAGCGTGTCCTTGCCCTGGGCGATGCGCGGTCCCCAGGCGCCCTTGTCGCCGACCTTGGGAGCACCCAGCGATGCCGCCACCATGACAGGCCGACGCAGGCGGTTTCGTAGGCAGCGGTGCCGTCCGCCGGCAGCGCGGCGGCAGGCCATGGGCGGTCCCACGCTTTCGATCTTCAGCGCCGTGTTGTCCTGTCCGGCGACGGCCACGCGCGACGCGGGGCTGCAGGCGCTCTTTCGACGCCCTCGACGATACCGCGGGTCGGCGGTGACCTCGCTTGCCCTGATGGGTCGCGCTGACGTGCCGCGCGAACGCAAACAGGCCGATGGTCACGGCAACCAGGATGCCGAGGACCAGGCTGAAATTGTTGAAGAAATGGGAGTCTTGTTTGCTCATGGGCGGCGAAGTATACTCGTCGTTATGAATGTCTGGCGCGCCCGACAGGATTCGAACCAGCAATGACGTAACCGAACGAAGTACAC
>ERZ1370068.5293-contig-432_pt1 | contig 23441 bp, 38 predicted proteins | sample MGYA00561227_ERZ1370068 | MGnify/ENA primary metagenome ERZ1370068 (study PRJEB38410, sample SAMEA6850437) | metagenome | study: Metagenomic assessment of the ecological functions of the soil: analysis of the soil microbiota associated with the...
CGCCGCGGCCCAACGAGATCTCAACCAGTTCGAAGACAGTACGGCCAAACGAGCCCTCTTGGTGGACCGCCGACTATATGGTTCACCCGCGATCGATAGCCTTTCTCCCCGCGTGTTCCACGGAACAGCCATGGAAACGGCACCGCGCAGGAAGAAAGGATCCACCCTTAACCTGCATTATTCATGACGGTTCGTCGCGAAATTGCTGAGCCGCGTTGCGAGACCAGCGCGCGGAGCCCTGAGGCCCCGAGGCGTACTCGTGCAGTACGGTGAGGGGCCGAGGGGCGACCGCCGGCCAGAGGCTCGTCGTAGCAGCGGATCGGCGATTGCAGCAGAAGCGCTCATGAATAATGCGGGTTCACATCATTGGTTGCACCCGCAGGCTGCGGAAAAACTATTGCGACGCTCCTGGAATCTCAATGGCTCGCACGTCTGGGACAAGAGGAGAACACCACCCCAGGATAGCCGAGCTGAGACAGGCGGGATGAGCGAGACTGGCCAAACGACGTGGGAACCCAATTCTGTCCACGCGGCGCCTTTCTCGCATATCTCGCGCGTCACGCGTTTCGTTTCATGGAGTCTGGCGGGATTTTTCAGCGTCCCGCCGCCGCCCTGAACCACTTACGGAGCAAGGAATCCGCCATGGCCAAGATCATTCCGTTTCATGGCATGCGGTACGATACGACGGTTGTCGGAGATGTCAAACAGGTCGTGGCGCCGCCCTACGACATCATCGATGCGGCCGGGCAGAAGGCTTTGCACGATCGCCATCCACAGAACATCATTCGACTCGAATTGGGGCTCGATCAACCAGGCGACGGTCCAGACTCATAATCGATACACCCGCGCCGCATCGACCCTTCGCGACTGGCTCAAGAGCGGGGCGCTGAAACGCGACGCGCAGCCGACCCTCTACTACCATACGATCGAATACACACCGCCCTCTGCTCCGTCCGGCTCGCCGACGAAAACTCTCAAGGGCTTTCTCGCCACTGTAAAACTGGAAGCGCTCGATTCTGGACATTATCTACCCGCACGAGAATACACGCTCGGCCGCCAAAACAGATCGGCTGAATCTGCTCGAAGCCTGCAAGACGAACTTCAGCCCCATTTGGTCGCTCTACTCCGACCCTCAAGGAGCGGTGATGGGCCTGCTGGAAGCGGGCGATCAAGGGGAAACCTGCCTCGATCGACTTTCGCGACGATGTGGGGTTCCGTCAGCAACTCTGGGCTGTGACGGATCCAGCAGTACTGAAGCACGCGGTCGACGCCTTGCGCAGCAAGCCGTTGTTTATCGCAGACGGCCACCATCGCTACGAGACCGCGTTGAACTATCAGAAACTCCGCCGGCAGCAGGCCGGATCACCGGCCGGCCAGCACTCGTACGACGGTGTGCTGATGCTGTTGACCGCCCTCGAAGACCCAGGCTTAACCGTACTCCCGACGCATCGGGTCACGACCACAGCCCTGCCTGCTTATGACCGTGTGCAATCATTGTTGGGCACCACGTTCGACCTGCAGGAATTTCCGTTCACCGCGGCCACGCAGGCGGCCACGCGCGCGAAATTTATCGAGGCGATGCGGACAAATGGACGAACTGTGTCGGTATTCGGGCTGGCATTGAAGGGAGACAGCCGCTACGTCACGCTGAGCTTGAAACCAGCCCGTCGTCCGCCCGCGCAAGCCTCTCCTCGCGCCAAGCTCGACGTGTCGCTGCTCCAACAACTCGTCGTCGCGACGCTCTGTCCTACGCAAGCAGGAACAGGAGGCCATCCTCTATACGAAGGATGATCATGAAGCCTTGGATTGGGTGGCGAAGGGAACGGGAACCGGAGCCTTGCTGCTCAACGCGACAAAAGTCAGCGACGTGCAAGCCGTCGCGACAGCCGGCGAACGCATGCCCCACAAGTCGACGTACTTTTTCCCGAAACCGCTGACGGGGCTTAGTTGATGAATGTCATGGATATTCCGTGAGAGGTAAGGGTGAGGCGTTCAGGCGATGGAAAAAGATTGCCGTACGAACGTGCAGCGGGGCTATATCACCTCACGCCTAACTGCCTCACGCCTAACGGGACTGGATATGAAGGCCAAAATTCTCATCGTCGACGACGATCCTGATATTGCCACGATGCTGGAGGATCGTCTGCAGGCCTCCGACTATGGAACCGTGATCGCGCACGATGGGGTAGCAGGCGCTCGAGCTGGTCGAGCAGGAGGCTCCGCACCTCATGTTGCTCGATCTGGATATGCCACGCCTGACCGGCCTTGAGGTCCTCAAGCGACTCCCGAAAGTCAGACCAGCCGAAGATCTCCCGGTGATCGTCATGACCGCCCATGCCTCGATTGATGCCGCTGTCGAGGCCATGAAATCCGGCGCCTACGATTTTCTGACCAAGCCGCTGGACAAAGACCACCTCCTCATCGTAATCGGCAAGGCCTTGGAGCGAGACACCCTCAAACGGCAAGTGGCCTGTCTCAAGTCCGAAGTCGACAGCCGCTACGCCTCGATTGTGGGCATGAGCCCGAAGATCCGTACGGTGATGGAGTCAGCCCAACGTGCCGCGAAGTCCGATGCCAGCGTGTTACTGCTTGGTGAAAGCGGCACGGGCAAGGAACTCTTCGCCCGTTCCATCCACCAGTGGAGTCCGCGTCATGCCATGCCGCTGGTGGTCATCAACTGTGTCGCCCTCACGGAAACGCTGCTCGAAAACGAACTCTTCGGGCATGAACGCGGAGCCTTCACCGGCGCGGATCGCCTGCAAAAGGGCAAACTGGAGATGGCGGATGGAGGCACGATCTTCCTGGACGAGATCGGAGACATGTCGCTCCCGCTGCAAGCCAAACTGTTGCGCGTGCTCCAGGACAGGGAATTTCATCGAGTCGGCGGCACACGCCTCGTGTCGATCAATATATCGGATCATCGCCGCCACGAACAAGGACCTCCGACAGGCCGTGAAGACCGGTGAGTTTCGCGAGGATCTCTTTTTCCGTTTGAACGTCATCAGCCTGATCCTGCCCCCGCTCCACGAACGGCCCGATGACCTCCCTGCCCTGGCCAAGTTTTTCTTGAACCGGCATGCCAGGGACGCGAAGCGTCCCGGCATGATGTTCAGCCCCGCGGCAATGGAGGCCATGGGCCAGTACCGTTGGCCGGGCAACATTCGCGAATTGGAAAATGTCGTCGCACGGGCCGTCGTCTTGAACCAGTCGGACACCATCGAACCGGACATGCTGTCGTTGGATGCCATGGGCCACACTCGCCGGGCGAACGCCTCCCCTATCTCTCACTCCCGTACCATGAGTCGATGGAAGAACATAGCCGCTACATCATCGAGCGAGCCATCGAAGAAGCGGAGGGCAATCAGACAAAAGCAGCAGACCGCCTCAAGCTCCAACGCACATATCTGGCCCGTTTGATTAAGCAACAGAAGGTGAAAGAGGAGCCGGATTAACAGGCTGCGGAAAAGCTATGCAGGCGCGCGAGAAAGGCGGGACGGGTGAGGGCTCGAGGTCCGAAGTTCGAGGTTTCCGGAACTTCGAACCACGAACGTCGAACTTCCGGATCGCGCACTTCGCGCATGTCGCGCGCGTCACGCTCTATGGACGCTGACGGACTTTTTCAGCATCCTGCTACGCAGGTCGCTGTCTTGTCGAGAGGGTGATACGGCCCGCCGATGCATCCTGTTCGGCTTGCGCATAGCGTTCCGGCGTCCCGATGTCCGACCAGTACCCATCACAGTCATACCCGAGCACCGTCTCTCCCCGCTGAATCGCCGCCACATAGGGTCGATGATAGTCGAGGCCACGCCCTTCGGCACATCTCGCAAGGAGCCGCAGACGGAGCACATGAATCCCGGCAAACATGCGAGGGCTGGGTCGGCACCTGATCTGTGCGTCCACGCCCGTTGATCCGCACGATGCGGTTGTCCGAATCCATTTCCACGAGACCCCATCGTGCGGCCTCGGGATCTTTGCGCAGAACCAGCGTCGCCACGGCGTCACGCTGCTGGTGAAACGCACACAACGCACCGAGGTCGAGTTCCACGAGCGTATCGCCGTTGAGCACCAACACCGACTCACCGGAAAAATGCGGCTCCGCCCGCTTGAGGCCGCCCCCCGTGCCCAAGATCGCCGGCTCGCGCGAATAGATGATCCGCAACCCGTACCGCGAGCCGTCGCCGACCGCCTGCTCGATCATCGGTCCGAGATGATGCAGATTGATCACGACATCGCGGAACCCGTGCCGCTTCAGGAGCAAGAGATTCCACACGATCAGCGGCGTGCCCGCGATGGGGAGAAGCGGCTTCGGAATCGTGTTCGTGAGCGGTCTCAGGCGATTTCCCAGGCCCGCTGCGAGGATCATGGCTTTCATGGAGCCTCGTGAGGCGTAAGGGTAAGGGGTGAGGGGTTTCAATTCCCCATCGCCTGACGCTTAACGTCTCATCTCTCACGGCATTCATTGCAGTTCCGGCACGTAGGGGGTGAGATGCTTCCGGAGCCGATCCAACTCGGGATACTTCTGGAGATTGCGTTTGACATAGTTCAAGACACGCGGAATGTCGGTGAGAAACTTGGGATTGCCTTTGACGCGATCGATGTAGACAAATCGCCCCGCCGCTTTGAGGTTGCGCTGGATGCTCGTGAAGTCGAACAGGCGACGGAAAGCCTCTCGGTTGGTCCACACCTGCCGATGCGTCGCCAACCGATCGAGATAACGGTTGATCAAGCGGTCGATCAGCGCCTCGTCGAGTTCGATATAGGCGTCGCGCAGCAGCGAGGCGAGATCGTACGTCGCCGGCCCCATCAAGGCATCTTGAAAGTCGATGACCCCAGCCGTTCGCCATCGACCATCAAATTGCGCGAGTGATAGTCCCGATGGACAAAGACGCGAGGTTGGCCGGCGAGCAACTCGGCGATTTTCTCGAATTCGCTCCGGATAGGCAGGTGATCGTCGGCGCACATCGGTTTCCCCTGCCTCGCTACGATCCCATACTCCAGAAAATGCTCGAACTCCCACATGAGGAGCGGCACATCGAACCTTCGGTGGAACGCGAGACAATGCTGATCGGCCGGTGAAGTGGCCGTCGATTGCATGTGCACGAGGGCATCGACGGCCTCCGTATAGCGCGCTTCCAGGTCTGCCGCACTTGCCTCACGGCAGGCTTCCCACAGGGTGAGGTCCCCAAAATCTTCAAGATAGAGCAGCCCCGCCGCCTGATCGTAGTGATAGAGGCGCGGAACGGAGATCCCGGCTTTGGATAAATGGGAGAGGATGTTCAGAAACGGTAATTCGGTGACCTGATGAGCCGCCCCGCTGACGGCTTCTTCCGATTGCTTGAAGGCCTCCGGCTCGGCCAACTGCATGAGAATCACCGAGCGAGCTGCGTCCCCGGTCAACTCGATGCGAAAATACCGGCGGTTGGAAGCATCGCCTGCTAAGGGCGTGAGTGCCTTGAATTGTCCCTTAACGGGAACCCGAGTCTCGACCGTGGCAGCCACGAGGGTACGATCCGGCAAGGCCAGTGGCTGTTTCGGCGCAGCAGGATCGACAGTAGGCATAGGCTGCGCATTATACTGATGCGGCCGAACCTTGTCATGACATGGACATTCATTAAGGGGGCAGCAGCTCAGAAGGATGCGAGGGAGCAGGCAACCATCGCTTCGTGCTCGCAGAGCCCCCACGATAAAGCGGTGGTCGCCTCGATGCGCGCAGTGAAGGACAGTCTGGCAAGGGCATGAAATGCAAGGTCAAGGACCCCGTCCGTCTCCCACTCGTGGTCCTCATAAGTCAATTCTCATGCCTGACCCACAAATTCTCTGCGTGCTTCCTTCTCTAACCCCTTATGTACTGTATCTTCGCGGTACTTCACTTCCGATACCACCAGCACCAGCCCTCTTTGACCTCGCTCCCGGATTTAGCATGTAGCTATTAGGCGAAACTAGACTGACGACGGAGGGGCCGATCCTGTCATCGCCTTAGCCAGAACGCTAATTATTATCCACGGAAAGATAAATTTTGACCCGCCCATCCTTCTTGGTGTCAATTAAGTACACTCTGATAGCCGAATTATTTCCAGGTTTAGATGCGGAAAACTTGTCTGTCTTGGTGTAAGACTCTGTGTCAGAGTCCTCATCAAGATCCGTTCCGATCCAACCATGAGGCAAGCTGTTGCGCAATCGATTAACTATAATCTCTGCCGATTTGTCGGCTTCTGACCTGTCTGCAAATCTGAATATGCAACTCCACCTAGCTCCACTCATGAATCGTCTTTGTCCCTCACCAGGCACTGCTTGGCACCGGAAAAGGTAACTTTTGACTGCCATGTTGTACCGGTATCAGCATCGACAGCTTTATGTCCTGTTCTTAAAGTTTTGAAGTCTCCAGAGGATGCCGTTAGAACGGTTTGAGTCACTTCACGGTCGTCTTTCCCAGCGGAGCCATCTGCAACTTGGTGGTTGTCGGACGGACAATCATGGCCTGTGCAAGTAATCCGGTAAATCGTCTGGGTCCACTTTAGCCTTAAACCAAATGCTTCATAACCGATCTCATATTCGCCAGCACTTCCTCCTGATGCTCTCGCGCTTAGATATGCGTTCCCTATCCAGAGAAAGCGCATGTCTTCGTAGGGGAAAGGATCATTCACGGTTAGCATCAGGTCGCCGGAGCTATCATCATAGCCGACTATGAGGGCCATATGTTGAGGTGTTCCATCTACCTTGAACCCAGGCGGTGAAATTCCAACAATAATAGGACGGCCCTGATCTAGCTCGTTTTTCACTTCTGCCTCAGAAAGGCTTCCGCTCTTCGATTGAACTGTCAGCGCGATATCTCCAGCCTTACCGCGCAGTGTAGCCATTAAAGGATACTGTTCAAGCATGTTAACCATAGTGGCTTCATCACCAGCTGAGAGATCACATTGAACGCAATTCGGTATCCCCATGCAAAGGTTTCTACCCTGCACGATCCCACACTGATAGTCTGTCCGATGAGCAGCGGGAACGTAATAGTATTTGAAGACCATCTCTCCAACGGCTGCCCAACACCAACTAGGGCGTTCCTGAAACACCGGAGGAATATGTAATTTAACCTCCGCTGCCATGGTCAGGTTGGCTGGTACCAGCAGAACAAGAAATAGCCCGACTCCGAATGCCGCCATTCTAGTTTTCACTGGTTTCCCTCCTTCATTCTTGATATTTCTTGAGCAAATCCCGAACTCCCTCCCCAACCAACTCATTGACCCGTGCCTTCTTGTTAGTGTGCGTGGGGTTCTTTACAACCTCCTCGCCCGGCCAACCTTTCTAGGGCGATTTTTCATTCTTGGGAGGTTGCGATACCTCGGTATCATGCCACTCCTTACCGCCTCACCTCTGTCCACATTTCATGCACGATTCGTCGCTCGAAAACCAACCCATGCCGCCTTGTTGAGCAGATCCTTCAGGTACTTAATATCGGCATCCTTCAGAGTCTTTGGGCGTGGTTTGGCAGTAAGCAATTGGCTAACAGCATCACGCTCCCTCGGCGAAGGGCGCACCATTTGTGAACCTTCAAGGACCTGCCCTTGTCGTGATGCCTGGCTCCTCTGTGTCAATTGCATCCGAATACGCACAGCATCTGCAGCACTCAAAACCGCTATTGCTGGTGTAAAAATAGTGATTGCCAAGAGAGGAAAAATCAAACCCCTACAGTATTTCATAAGATCTGCCTCTCTTCTCCTGCAGGCATAGCGTACGAATCAGTGCGTCGTCCCCTTCGCCAGCCGCTGCCCTTCCGACGAATACTCGCCCGTAGGATGCCGTGCGTGTCATGGATTACTCCTTCTCCTCGCTCACGCTGGTTTGCTCGGTGGTTGCTCGCGTAGATGGCGGCGATCATGGTAGAGCCTCCTTTACGGCGCAGGTTTCTCAAAGTGACTGATGAGACCATTGGAACAGGGCGACATAGTCGCCGCAGGCCTTCACAGTCGATTGAAACGCTCCGCCAATATCAAAGGTGATGTTCTTGAATATATGTCCAGATACCCGTTCCTGAGAGCGGACCGAGTTCCTTAATCCTGTCGGCCATTTCCGGATACCAGGCGGCCACTTGCTGCTGCATCACATAGTGAGCGCCAAAGCCCGACTGCGCTCTGAACGGTAAGGGAAGCCCGGGATGAGAGGAGTGGACATGGCCTTCTCCTTCGTCACGGTTTTCGTCCTCTCGATATGAATCTCTCTCCCTCGGTTGTTCATCAGGGAGTCCCATAACGCTTGCTTCTCTTGTGACAGGGCAGTGAACCATTCAGCGAACAACTCATTATAACCAGGTGCCCTGCCTGCTGCTCTGACAGATTGTTGCCCCTGGGTCCGCGCTTGCTGCCAGGCACTCACTCGCTCTGACGACCTCAGTTTGGAGGTACTGCTCGACGGAGTAGGCGGCGCCGAGGAATGCGCTGGTGGTACCGAAACGGGGTCTGAGTCTGCGATTGCGGTCGGTTCTGTGCCTCATCGAGGTAGCGCAGAAAAAACCTGGCCTCTTCGAGCTTGTCGCGCGTCGCTTCCAGGTTCATCCGAGTAACTCCGCCACCGAAAATTCCGGGGTCCAAAAATCCGGTGTCCGGTCTTGCGATCATACATTCGGAGTTCGCAGACTTCTCTTCTTTGTTCTGCCCGAGACAACCCCAGCAGGCTAAGTTTCCACTCAACTATTGCCGCCGAAGAATACCCCTTTCCCTGAGGGAAATCACCCCGCCTTCCTTGGGACGTGAGACGAAAGGTGAAATGTTAGGCGTAAGGGTGACGGGCGCAGAGCGGGGTTGGTCTGGTCTATCTGGTTTGTTTTGTTTGTTTGGTTAGTTTGGTTTATCTAGTTTGTCTGGTTTAGGGCGCAAGGGAACCAGATAGACCAAAGAAACCAGCTGAACAAGACAGACGAGCAGGGGCGGTGAGGGTGTATCATTCCGACCTGATGAACCTCCAACTCACCGCCCCAATGAGCTGCGCCAATTGAATCGGCCAGCCAATCCTGCCAGTCCGACTCGCGGAATGGGACAAAAGAGTTGATGCACTTCATCCGTGATGCCGTAGATCGAGGCCGTCACGATCGCCAGCACGACCGCCTGCCGAGCGACAGCCGGCCCCTGCTGCCCAGCGAAAGCGCACGGTAGCAGAGGAGGGCCAAGATGCCATACTCCACCCCATGCAAGACTTTGTCGCTGACTTCTTCGAACAAGAGCGACGGCGAGTTGATCTTCCGGGTGTGACTGTGCCGACAAGTAAAAATCGTACCGTGCAGTGCCAGCACCACCGGCACCCAGTACCAGAACACCTGCGCCATCACACTTTGCCGAGTTGCGTCACGCATTGATTTCCTCGCTCCATCTCCTAATCCTGTGCGATACTATAGCCAGGTTGCGGAAAGACTATTGGCCATGCGAAACAGCATGTTTTCTCAGCCTTGACCTGACCTTGACCTTCTAGAAAGCTGGACTTTTTCAGCCCCCTGCCAAAGTCATCAATAGCATTCGACTATGAAGACTGCCCACATCTGTTTTCTCTGGCACATGCATCAACCGTATTACACGGACCCGGTCGCGGGGTCTGCCAGTATGCCCTGGGTGCGTCTCCATGCCACCAAGGCCTACTACGATATGGCCTATGGGCTGGAGAAGTTTCCCGCCATCAAAGCCACGTTCAACTTTACGCCTTCGCTCCTGCGACAGCTGCAAGAAGTCGGATCAGGAAAGGTGCGCGACCTCTTTCTGGAACATGCGCAGCGTCCGGCAGCGGACCTTCGTCCGGAAGAGAAAGCCTTTCTCGTCCGACATTTCTTCTCCGCCAATTGGGCCACGATGGTGCGCCCCTACCCTCGCTATCATGAATTGCTCGTGAAGCGCGGGGCCGACGTCTATGGCCGCGACTTGGAGCGGGTTGCAGCGACAGTTTTCCACACAGGATCTGCTGGACTTGCAGACGTGGCACAACCTCGCCTGGTTCGGCTACGGCACGGTCAGTCGCTATCCACGCCTGGCTGCGCTGCGAGCGAAAAACCGGGGCTTCACGGAAGAGGAAAAGCAGGACGTGTTGGCCCTCCAACTCGCCACCGTGCAGGACATCGTTCCGCTCTATCGGCGACTGATGGAGCGGGAACAGATCGAGCTCAGCGACGACCCCTTCTTTCATCCGATCCTGCCGCTCGTCATCGATACGGACTTCACTCGACGCGCCAGACCGGACCTTCCGCTCCCCTCGCGGTTCCATGCGCCGGAAGATGCAGAGGCGCAGCTGCAACGCGCCGTCGAGTTTCATACCACCACGTTCGGTCGGAGCCCCGTGGGCCTCTGGCCGTCGGAGGGCTCCGTCTGTCCAGAACTGATTCCGATGTTGCCGAAGGTCGGACTGCGCTGGCTGGCGACCGACGAAGGCATCCTCGCTCGCTCGCTCGACGCGGCCCAGCAACCGTGGCAGCGCCACCGGGATCTGTATCAGCCCTACCGGGTCGGGTCGGAGGACCAAGACGTCACGATGCTGTTTCGCGATCGGGAGATCTCCGATGCCTTTGGGTTCGTCTACCACAAGACCACTCCTGAAATGGCCGCCGAGGATGTTCTTCGTCGGCTGCGCCAGATCATTCACGACACGCCGCAGGAACAGGTCACCATCGCGATTGTGCTCGACGGGGAAAATCCATGGGAACACTACCACGAGGGAGGCGAACAGTTTCTCTCGCTCCTCTACAAGGCCTGCTCGACCGGCGCGCTCGATAACGACACGGTTCGCACCACCACCGCGACGATCTCCGAAGCGCTCGCAAGCCGCGCCAGCCACTCGGCGGGTCAGCCACCTCCATTCGGGCTCCTGGATCAACCAGGACTACAAGATCTGGATCGGCCACCAGGAGGACAATCGGGGATGGGACCTGGTGAATCATACGCGATCCCGTCTCGCCGAAATTTCTGCCACGCTCCCCTCGGATCGCGCGCAAGCCGCCTGGGACGAACTCTATGCCGCCGAAGGCAGCGATTGGTTCTGGTGGTATGGGGACGACTTTGATACTGACTACAAAGAGGAGTTCGATCGGCTCTTTCGAACCCACCTTCGGAACGTCTGGACGATCGCGGGACTGACGCCGCCGGACCTGTTGAATCAGCCGATCTGTAGTCCCGCGGCATGCCGGAGGCAGACCTCGTGACCGCGCCTCTCGCCTTGCTGAACCCCTCCATCGATGGACTCGTGACCGACTTTTTGAGTGGCGCGGAGCAGGCAGGATCAAGACTCAGCCGCCGCTCGGCGCGATGTGGAAAGCCGAAGGGGTGTTGACCGATATCCAGTTTGGCTGGAGTCTTGACCAGTTGTATCTCCGGCTCGATCCGGACGAGCAATCGCAGACGCGGCAGGCAGGGCTGACGGTCGAACTGGCAGCTGCAGACGCCCGAACAGCTCTATCACCTGTCGTTTTCACTCGCGCCGTCAGGACCAGACCAGTTTCTGCTCGCAGAAACTGGCAAGCGGATCCTGGCAGGAGATCGGCCCCTACCAATCGATCTGTCATCGGAATATTGTCGAACTGGCTGTGCCATTCAAGGACTTACAGCTCACACCTGGGCAGGAACTCCGCATGACCATTCTGGTGCTTGAACATCGCTTGGAAATCGCACGCTACCCGCACCACAAGCCTGCGACCTTCCTCGTGCCAGAGTGCGGAGTTTGAAGCAAATCTGTGGCGAGTGTGACTAAGAGCGTGAGACGCGTGAACGAGATGAGATGTTGAATTTGAATCGATCTCCAAACAGTGGACTGCCCTGTTGCATCTGGCACTTCCACGTTTTACGTTTCCCCATTCACGTTTCACGTTCAACGGAGGAGACGCATGCCTGATTTACGCCGTGATCCGATTGTCGGTCGGTGGGTGATTATTACGACGGAACGTAGCGGTCGGCCTCACGACTTTATTCCCGTGCAAGCCGCCCGACCTTTGGCCGCAACCCTCTGCCCATTTTGCCCAGGGCAAGAACGACTGACGCCGAAAGAAATCATGGCCTACCGGCTGCAGCCGGTGGAGCCCAACGGCCCGAACTGGACCGTGCGTGTCGTGCCGAACAAGTTCCCGCGCTCCAGGTCGAAGGCGACATCGACCGCCAAGGTCTCGGCCTCTACGATCGCATGAATGGGATCGGCGCACATGAAGTCATCATCGAGACCCCGAACCACACAAGATAGCCTGGCCGACATGCCGACAAAACGGATCGAGGACGTGCTGTGGGCCTATCGCGATCGCATGATCGATCTGAAGAAAGATGCGCGGTTCCGATACATCCTGATTTTCAAGAACCACGGCGCGTCAGCCGGCGCCACGCTGGAGCACAGCCACTCCACAACTCATCGCCCTGCCGATCATCCCCACCAGCGTCCTCGGAGAGATCGAGGGCTGCCGGGCTCATTATGAGCAGAAAGAACGCTGCATCTATTGCGATATTCTCCGGCAGGACCTCTCTGACGGCGATCGCATCGTGGCGGAAAATCACGAGTTCCTCTGCGTCACCCCGTTTGCCCCGCGCTTTCCCTTTGAAATGTGGATCCTCCCTAAACGCCATGCCGGCTGCTTCGAAGAGAGCCAGAAGTTACAATTCGAGTTCCTCGCGCCGATTCTCTCCGAAGCGCTACGACGGATGGACAAGGTCCTCGCTCGGCCCTCGTACAACTTTATCCTCCATAGTTCCTCCTCCACGAAAAGACCGGGGATTTCTACCACTGGCACATCGAAATCATTCCGAAGCTGACCCAAGTAGCCGGCTTCGAATGGGGCACAGGGTTCTACATCAATCCGGTAGCACCGGAAGAATCGGCGAAGTTTCTACGGGAGGCGGCGCTGTAGGTGCCGGTTCGCTTTCGCATCGAAGATCCCTGCGCTCGCGCAGCCGCTGCTGCCAGATCGAACAGATGATTCGCGCGTGCCGGCGGCCGGACGTGGCTGGTCGGCGGCAGCGCTGCTGCGACCTCGTGCTTGGTCGGCAACCGTGCGAGCTGGACCTCGAAATTTCCGGGCTGCCGCCGGGGCAGCTCCATGCGTTGCTCACCAGAACACTTCTCCCTCCGTACAGCTCGTTGGAAAGGCCTTTGGCGTATTCAAGCTGCAGGACCTGCCAGTCGATATTTCCATTCCCTCCCGCATGCTCACCGACAACGAATCCGCCCAGAGACTGCTGAGGCAGTCCGATCCCGACATGGACATCGACGAGGCGCTGGCGCGGCGCGATTTCACCATGAACGCCATGGCCTGGGACCCAGATACACTGGAACTCCGCGATCCCTTCAACGGCCGGGCTGACCTCGATGCACATGTGCTGCGCCACGCCTCGGATCGTTTTCGCGAAGATCCCTTGCGCGTGCTGCGCGGCATGCAACTGGCCGCACGATTCGGGTTGACCGCCGCGCCGGAGACGGTTGCTCTCTGCAAGACACTGACGCTAGGACGGGCAACCGAGCGAACGGCTATGGGAGGAGTGGAAGAAGCTCTTCGCTCCAAGGCGTCAAGCCATCACTGGGTCTACAGTTCTTGAGCGACTGCGGCTGGCTCCGCTTCTACCCGGAACTCGCGGCGCTGCGGGGCTGCAGAACAAGATCCCATCTGGCACCCGGAAGGCGATGTCTGGATTCACACGCTCCACTGCTTGGACTGGTTTGCCATGGAACGCACAGGCAATCAAGACGACGATCTGATCGCAGGCCTCGGCATCCTCTGTCACGATTTCGGTAAACCTTCAACGACCACAACTGACTATGGACGCATCACGTCGCGCGGCCACGAACCGGAAGGAGAGGCCCCGACGAGACGCTTCCTCGAGACGACTGACGAACCAAGACGATCTCATCAACGGGGTGATTCCTCTTGTGCTCTGCCACCTCCGCCCCCGTGCGCTGCATGACGCGAACGCCTCAGACAGCGCGGTTCGACGACTGGCTAGTCAGGTAAAACGGATCGACCGACTGGTGCGCGTGGCGCGGGCCGATCACGCGGGCCGCCCGCCAAAACCCTTTGACGGATTTCCTGCCGGCACCTGGCTGCTGGAGCGCGCGCGCAGACTGGAAGTTGAAGACCGGGCCCCCACCCCGCTCGTCATGGGCCGCCATCTGCTGGAATTGGGAGTCCAGCCAGGCCATGATATGGGACGGCTGCTCGATGAATGTTACGAAGCGCAACTAGACGGATTGTTCTCAACCCTCGACGAGGGTCTAGCCTACGCACGCAACAAGCTGGCCTCTTTGCCTTAACCCGCATTATTCATGAACGTTTCTGCTGCAATCGCGAGACGGAAGTCAGAATCTAATGTGGTATTCTCTCTTCGCGCCACGATCATGCAAAGGGCGCTCGTCGACCTCGCAAGCGCGGTAGCGACGCACCTGGACGCGGTTGGCCCGGTGTCCAGGCAGGCGGGCTCGCCGCTCGGTCGGTCAACATACTGTTTCAAGTATGCCTCCTCCTCGTGGGCTCGGCTCTGAAGCCTGCCTCGCCCACTCCTACAAGGGTGCCAGCCCGCCTTGTAAAATCCCCACGAAAGGGGCACACCCCATTCGGAACTCCCAGGCGGGGTGTTGCCCCGCCTCGCGACTCCGCGCGCCTGTCTCGCGTGGCGACTGCGCGATTTCGCCACGAACCGTCATGAATAATGCGGGTTGAACCGGTTTTTCCTTCTTCCTTTTTAATTTTACTCTTTGCCTGTTTACTTCTTACCCATTCGCTGCCCCCTTGCTCCCTCATGTATCGGCGGCTTATGATCCTCCCATGCAAGTCCAACTGAGCCATCCAGCTAGAACCGTCGAAGTCAAAGGCCCCAAGAGAGGTCAAGGAACTCTTTGCGCGAGTTGAATCTCGTCGTGGAAGCGCATCTCGTGATCAAAGGCGATGATCTCGTCACCGAAGACGAGATGCTCTACGACGTCGATCAGATCGAAATCCGACCGGTGATCTCTGGGTGAACCAGGTCTGAAGGTTGAGGCTAAGGCCGAGCAAATACCTCCGACTGACTCATCCTCAACTGCTTAACCTAAGCCTGCTGTCATATGAATTGCACCAAATGTAAAACCAAGGCAGTCATCGGCCTCCCGCGCCACAATGCGGCCTTCTGCAAAGGCTGCTTCAATGGCTTCGTCCACGATCAGGTTGCGCGGGCGATCAAGTCGGAGAAGATGTGTGGGAAGGAAGACCGGATTCTCGTGGCGGTGTCCGGCGGGAAGGACAGTCTGGCGCTCTGGGATATTCTGCTAAAGCTCGGCTATCGCGCTGACGCACTCTATGTGAACCTCGGCATCGGGACCTATTCTGAGCAGTCGCATGCAAAGGTGACGAAGTTCGCCGAGGCGGTCGCTGCCTCACATGGAGCCACGTTGCACCTCCATACGGTCGAACAGGAGGCCGGAGCGGGGATCAAGGAACTGGCCCAGCTCATCCATCGCCCCACCTGTTCCACATGTGGGACCATCAAACGCTACCAATTCAATCGCGTGGCGATCGAACAGCACTACGATGTGATGGCCACGGGCCACAATCTCGATGACGAAGCGGCCCGGCTCCTGGGCAACGTGCTGCATTGGCAGGAGGAATATCTGGATAAGCAAGGCCCGTCGTTGCCGGCCTCGGTGGAAGGTTTTGCCAAGAAGGTGAAACCCCTCTACCGGCTCTCGGAACGAGAACTCGCGGCCTATGCGGTGTTGAACCGGATCGATTACATTGTCGAGGAATGCCCCATGGCCGAAGGGCTCCAAGATGCTCCTGTACAAGGAAGTCTTGAATCGTCTGGAGACCGGAGTCGCCGGGCACAAAGCAGATGTTCTACTGGGGTTTTCTCGAGAAGCAAAGCAAGAAGCAGCCCACTGCAACCACCATGACGGAAAAAGACCTGTCCGTCCTCCACCCCTGCACCTCGTGCAGCCAGCCCACCACCGCCGTGGTCTGCTCCTACTGCAAGATGATGGCGCGGGCCAGAACCGTCGTTCCGCGCTAACAGGGCGACGATCCGTCAACACGCCCCTGCCCTTCATCAGTACTTGAAAAGCCCCCGTCGACCCCGTAAGCTGCGTGCATGCCAGTTGACGTATACTGAAGCAACCTCATTCACTCCATGGCTATCCACAGAACGCGACTACTATCAGATTCTCGGTCTCGCCCGAAGTCTGCCTCAGCGGATGACATCAAGAAGGCCTATCGTCGCCTCGCACGCCAGGTTCCACCCTGATCTCCATAGCGGTTCTAAGAAATCAGAGATGGAGAAGAAGTTTAAGGAGTTGAACTGCAGCGCACGAAGTCCTAAGCGACCCGGATAAACGCAAGAAATACGATCAATATGGAGCCAACTGGGAGCAGGTCGAGGCCTACGAGCATGCGCGCCGCCAGGCCGGTGCCCGCGGGGAGAGCGGCCCCGGAGACTTCGTTCGGCGGAGAAGGCTTTTCCGACATCTTTGAGAATCTGTTCAAGGGACGAGGGCGAGCCGGCAGTGGTCGTGGATTTGCCATGCAGGGCGAGGATCTTGAAACGGAGGTGCAACTGACTCTGGCCGAGGTGTTCACCGGCGTGACGAAGCGCATGACCTTGCAAGAGCCCGTGCCCTGCTCCACCTGCCACGGGACCGGAACCCTTCGTGGACGAACCTGTCCAACCTGTCAGGGGCACGGTGCGACGCTGCAGGCCAATACGATCGAAGTACGAATCCCCGCCGGGGTGCAGGATGGGACGAGGGTTCGCGTGGCCGGCAAGGGACAAGCCGGCACCAACGGCGGCAAGCCCGGCGACTTGTACTTGCGCGTGATGATCGCTCCGGACAACGTGTTTCGCCGACAGGGAGCGACATTCATGTCTCCCTCCCCGTCTTCCCGTGGGAAGCGGCCTTGGGTGCCGATGTGATGGCCCCCACACTGATGGAACCGGTTCGGGTGAAAGTTCCGCCGGGGAGTCGGGCTGACAGTAAGCTTCGACTGAAGGGCAAGGGCCTCCCCGCAGCGAACGGTGGCCACGGCGATCTCTTCCTGACGATCCAGATCGTGATGCCTCCCTCCTCGACCGACGAGGAACTCAAACTGTATGACCAGCTCAGGGCCATCGCGCACCCGGACCCGCGTGCCGAGCTGCTCGTCCAGGCCCGACGCCGATCACGCCCCTGACGCTCGCGGAATACGAGGGGTTTGGCGTTCAGCTCCCTCTTTGTCATCGTCGACCCGATCGTTAACGTCCCGGGTGTCCTTAGCCACGACGGCTCGCGATTCGATCAGCCGCGACTACGCATGGCTCGCACCGCCTGCCTAGTCGTGACCGTTTTCTTGATGGAATTTGCGCTCATCGGCCAGTGGCTCTTTACCCTCATTGACCCGCATTATTCATGAACGTTTCTGCTGCAATCGCGGGGACGGAAGTCAGAACCCAATGCGGTATTCCCTCTTCGCGCCACGATCATGCAAAGGGCGCTCGACCTCGCAAGCGCGGTGGCGACGCACCTGGACGCGGTCGGCACGGCATCCAGGCAGGCGGGCTCGCCGCTCGGTCGGTCAACATACTGTTTCACGTATGCCTCCCTCCCGTCAGCTGGGCTCGGCTCTGGGCCTGCTCGCGTAGCGACTGCGCGATTTCGCGACGAACCGTCATGAATAATACGGGTTAGGGATCACGCCCTCGGCCATCCAACTGGCCGGGGCACTCGTCTTATTATTGGTCGCACTGGATATGTTGCATAGAGAGCGGTCCGGTCCAAGGAACGGCGGAAGAGACTGCCACAGGGGCGGCCAAAGACGATATCGCCAGTACGCCGCCGGCAGTGCCGATGTGGACAGGACCTGCGACCATTTCCAGCGTCATTTTGCTGGAAGCGTAGACCGCCTCGCTGTCTCATCGAGGTGTGTTGTTGGCTTGCGTTGTGTTGGTCGATCTGGCAAGCTACGTCACCGTGGCTCGAACCTCCGGCGCCAGTGGATGAATCCGCTTGCGGAGAAAATTATGATCTCGCTATGATGGGGCTGTTGCCGGCTGCACTCGCGGTACAATTCCTGTTTAATGGGATGAAGGGCGAGCAGGGGTTACTGGGACTTGAGTCATCGTGGAGTCAGACGTTTTCATTCGGTTCAACCTAAGGAGGCAGGCATGAAGCAGGGAACACGAACAATCGTGACGCTGGGCGTCGCATCGGTATTCGCGCTGACCGTTGGGATGTCTACGGTCTGGGCCAATGAGCCAGGCTACTACAAGGAGAAGGACACGGGAGCGGTGGGCATAGCTCGATGGGCGGATATGGCGCGGGCATGATGCACAGCAGCACCGGCCACCTGATCCGGCATCTGCTCAAGCACGAACAAGAGATCGGGCTCACCGCGGAGCAAGTGACGAAACTCAAAGACATGCAACTCAACCTGGACAAGACCCGTATCAAGAGCGAGGCCGACATCCAGGTCGCTGGAGCGCGAGCTGAAAGCCCTGACCGAGGATGAGAAGTCCGACTCTGGGAGCGATCGAAGCCGTTGAAGCAGAGCGGGGATCTGCAAGTCGGCTTACGCATGGTTTCCATCAAGGCCCGGCGGGATGTGCTCACCCTGTTGACTCCAGAGCAGCGTGCCAAGGAGAAGACCGAGCATGAGAAGATCCTGCAGCAGCACAAGGATGCCGGCAGGGGTTATGGCAACCCTCATGGCGGCGCGATGCAAGACAATCCGCATATGGGTGGCGATGCTGCACCGCCGGTACCTCCAGCAGGCATGTACGTGCAGTAGTGCTATCCAAGGAGCACTAGCAGGGTGTTGATACACTATGTTGGACCCTGGGGAAATATAGGGCTGGAGCAAGTCACGGACGGCTTCCAGCAGAGCCCATAGGCTGTTCAAAAAGGCCGCCCTCTTCCGTACGTCGCTCGTAAGTCGTGCGCGAGACAGGGCGAGACGTGCATGACAGGCGCGACTCGCTACAGATGAATCTTCCGACCACTCTCACTTTCTCACAAGCCTCGCGAGTCTCCAGCGCGAATAACGAGATACACTTCACGGGTGTCGAGAACCCCGTATGGAGAAAAGTCGCGTCCCTGGCAAGGAGGTTGTCTTGGCAGCCTTAGGACGGTCGGGTGAGAAGAGTGACTTTTCCAACAGCCTGCTAGAAGACAAGCGGAACTCGAAAAGAAACATGCAAGACAGTCTGGGAAGTTGAGGTCCTCGGCTCAGACGGGAATGTCACGGAAGTCCACATCGACGCAGCCTCTGGCGCCGTGATCGAGACGGAGGCGAGAGAAAGACGAGAAGAAGAAAGAAAGCAGGAAAGGAAAGTAATCACGTCATGCCCAAGGAGCTGAAACTCACAAGCCGCGATTTGCTGGTCGGTCCTGATCGGGCGCCGGCCCGCGCGATGTTGAAAGCCGTTGGATTCACCGACGAGGACTTGTCTCGCCCGATCATCGGCGTCGCGCTAACACCTGGATTGAAGTCATGCCCCGCAACTTCCACCTGCGCCGATTGTCTGAACGGGTGAAAGCCGGCATTCGAGCCGCGGGCGGCACCCCATCGAGTACAACACGATCGCGGTGTCGGATGGCATTTGCGATGGGGACCGAGGGGATGAAGGCTTCGTTGATCAGTCGAGAAGTGATTGCCGATTCGATCGAGCTCGTGGCTCGTGGTACACTTGTTTGACGGCGTGGTGGCATTGTCAGGCTGCGATAAAACGATTCCCGGCACCGTGATGGCCCTCGCTCGCCTGAACCTGCCGTCCATGATGCTCTACGGCGGCTCGATCATGCCCGGCCAGTTCCAAGGCCACGACGTGACGCATTCAAGACGTGTTCGAAGCAAGTCGGGAAACATGCGTCCGGCACAATGACTAATGCCGAACTCAAAGATCTCGAAGACCATGCCTGCCCAGGCCCTGGCGCCTGTGGGGGCCAGTTCACGGCTAACACCTATGGCGATCGCGTTCGAGTTTCTCGACATCTCGCCGATGGGACGGAACGGGTGCCGGCCATGGATCAGCAGGAAGGACGACGTGGCCTTCGAGTGCGGGAAAATGGTCATGGATCTGCTGAAGCTGAGACCTGCGGCCCCGCCAAATCATCACGCGGAAATCGATTGGAAAATGCCATTGCCGCGGTCGCGACGACCGGCGGCTCGACGAATGCGGTGCTGCATCTGCTCGCCATCGCGCGCGAAGCAAACATGCAAACTGAGCATCGACGACTTCGACAAGATCAATCGGAAGGTGCCGTTACTCGCCGACCTGAAGCCAGGCGGACGATTTAACGCCTCGGATCTCTATGCGGCTGGAGGGACCACGTTGGTCGCCAAACGGCTGCTCGATGCCGGTATCTTGCACGCCGGTCAACCAACCGTGACCGGCCGGACGATCGGGGAAGAGGGCCAAGACATCAAGGAAACATCCGGCCAACAAGTTCTCAGGCCCTGATCGAATCCGATCAAGCAGACCGGCGGGCTGGTGATTTTAAGGGAATCTTGCTCGGGAGGGCTGCGTCGTGAAGGTGGCCGGCCACGATCATGACCGAGCCGTGGCCCGGCAAAGGTCGTACGAACGGGAGAGGATGCCTTTGTCGCCATGCAATCCGGTCAAATCAAAGCGGGCGATGTCGTGGTGATTCGGTATGAGGTCCGTCCGGCGGACCCGGCATGAAGAAATGCTTAGCGTGACCGCGGCTATCGTTGATGAAGCCTGGGCGACTCCTGTCGCGCTGCCCGGCGGCCGCTTCTCCGGCGCCACCCACTGGACTGATGGCGACCAGCTGTCGCCCCGAAGCGATCAAAGGTGGCCCGATCGGCGCCGTGAAGAACGGCGACATGATTGTCTTCGATGCTCGCCAACCGGACGCTGGGCGTGAGGACTCTCGCCGAAAGAGATCCAAGGCCCGGCTCAGAGATTGGTCAAACAACGCACTGCCACGCTTCTTCGTCTGGCGGCGTCGATGGGCGTAGCCCGCACGGCACGTCTCGATCACGCTACAGGAAGGAGGCGATTCCGACATACTGGGAAAGATGGGAATGTGGTGGCCGGCGGTGTAACTACGCTCAACTGCCTTTAATCGCCCTCTGTCCGGCCTGATTGTCTCGAGGGACGGGAGAAGCTTACTCTGGCGACGAGTGTGGCGGTGTAGATATCGAGGATGCAGATCGATGCAAAGGACTTCCTCTACCTATCTCCCCTTCAGTGGCCCACGCATCTCCGACATTATGCTGTCGAGAGTCGGACTTCCGCTTTCGCACGATCGCTTGAATCAACCGTTGTGATATCGTGTTGCGGCGGTCTGGCCAAGCTGTATCGATCTTCGGCAACCACACCTCAGGGTGGCTTTGGCATCCCATACAGTCGTGCGACCTTGTGCGCCCAGCTGGCTGGATACGCTGCCAGCTGCGCAACTCCCAATCTGAGCAGCACAGAATGGACATTCCAACGGCAAGGACAAGCGACGACTACTTTCATGGAACGCCTCTGCGGACTATCACATGCCCGCTGACTGGCTACGAATGCGGGAAGCACTTCTGCAGGCACGCCGGACAGAGCCCGCCATTGAACTGCAGGCCGGAGTGTTCCGTGATAAACGTGTCCAGGTCGTACCATTCCCCGACACGTCCGGCACCCGCTTACACCAGGCGCAGAGATTGATGACCCCGGGCGCACGCGCCACAGCCTGCCGCAGTTCGCTTCGGATGCTTTCGAAGCCGCGGTCCGGCTGTTCCAGCGCCTGCGCATCGTGAAAGACCACCACCGACCCGATGACGACACCCGCATCATCGATGACCGGCGCGGTGCTGCCTGCAACCGGTCGTGTTGTGCCGTCTTTCGCACGTAACGTCACACGGTCGAACCGGACGATCCGGCACTCCATCATGGCCTGCATCGCAGGATTTTCGATGACCTGCACCGGGCCGTCCTCTTCGAACGAGAGCATGGTTGTCAATTCAGCCCCCATCGCATCTTGCTGGAGCCAGCCGGTCAGCGCCTGAGCTGCCTGACTCATATAGGTCAAGCGCCCACCGCGGTTGGTCGTGATCATGGCATCACTCATACACCGCACGGTCGTCGCCAACCACCGCAAGCTTTCTTTAAGGTGGCGGTCGATCTGTGCCCGGTGCAGCGCCAGTTCGATGGTGGGCCGCAGCTCGTTCGGATGGAAGGGCTTGAGCATGTAGCCTGCCGGCGACGTGGTTTTGCCCGCTCGAGTGTCGCGTCGTCCGCGTATGCCGTCAGATAGATCACCGGCACATCGAACTGCCGGTTGATTTGCCGCACCGTCTCCACCCCATCCATCTGCCCCTTCAGCACAATATCCATGAGGATCAAGTCCGGATCGATCTCCTTGGTCTTGCGGATCGCCTCCTCTCCCGAGGTCGCCGTCGTCGGCACGTCATACCCCAGGCGAGTCAGACTTTGCTGGATATCCCTCGCCACGATGGTTTCATCTTCCACAACAAGGATTTTTGCTGGTACCATGGCGTCACATCCTTTCTTGGTAGTGCAATTGGTGGAACTCGATTCGCCATGCCGTCCCCGGGCCGCTTTGCAGTTCGACCGCGCCTTCCAGTTTTTCTACGAGCAAGTTGACGAGTTCCAACCCCAGCGAGCCCGGGTTGCGCCGCACGCCGTCTTTCGAAATGCCAACCCCATCGTCACTCACTTGCAATAGATGAGGCGCCCTCGTCCTGCGCCTGCAGCTCGATTTGGATGCGCCCTCCCTTCCCCGCCGCATACGCATGTTTCAGAGAATTCGACAGCAGTTCCTCGACAATCATCCCGCACGTCATAGCCGTATCGATATCGAACGCGAGATCCTCCACCAGCAGGTCCAGCACCATGGCTTTGGGATCGACCCCATAGGACCGGAACACGTGGCCCGCCAGCGTACGAAGGTAGTCCGACATTCTGATGCACGACAGGTCGTTGGACCGGTGCAAGGTTTCGTGCAACAGCGCGATCGAGGTAATGCGGGTTTGACACTCCCTGAACAGCTGGACGACCTGCGGGTCTTTGATCGAGGCCGCCTGGAGATTCAGTAAGCTGGAAATCACTTGCAGATTGTTTTTACCCGATGATGGACCTCGCGCAACAGACTCTCTTTCTCTTTGACCGCCTTACGGAGCCGGTCCTCCAGATCCTTCCGCTCAGTGAGATCAATACAGACTGCCGATGTAGCCGGCGAACTCGCCGTTCGGGAGCAGGCGACGGCACGCTATGATCGAGAAGCCAGCCATACTGCCCATCCGCTTTGCGCAGGCGGTATTCCATCTCGAAGGGCTCGCGCCGGTCGAAGGCCTCTCCATACGTCTTCAGGCACCGGGCGAAGTCCTCCGGATGCACACCGTCCGCCCAGCCGTTTCCCCAGTTCCTGCTCCATCGTCCGGCCGGTATAGTCCAGCCAGCCCGTTGTTGAAATACATGCGCAACTTGTCCGGGCCCGCCATCCAGATCAGGACCGGGCTGGTGATACTCAAGCAATACGTA
>ERZ1370068.3007-contig-2130_pt1 | contig 23440 bp, 33 predicted proteins | sample MGYA00561227_ERZ1370068 | MGnify/ENA primary metagenome ERZ1370068 (study PRJEB38410, sample SAMEA6850437) | metagenome | study: Metagenomic assessment of the ecological functions of the soil: analysis of the soil microbiota associated with the...
GGTATGCTTCGTTCAGTTACGTATTGCTGTCCAGCACCGTGCGGCTCGATCTGAGCCAGGGCGTGAGGCCGGTCTCGTCGAGAAGGTCGCGGGGCCGAAGAAAGATCGACGTCTCGCGCCGGTACGTTCCGCGAGTAGCCGAGTCGCAACGAGCCCTTGTCGACGTCTGCCGAGTACGTCCCTTTCTTCTTGAGCGCGTCCTTGACCTCGAAGAGGTCGGCGAAATCGGAAGCAGCTTCGATCCGAACGGTGATCTCCACCGGCTCCTCGTCGTGATTGAGGTCGTGAGCTCCTCGTGGAAGCCGTCGCCGACCGCGCGCCGGCGGATCACGGACAGCTTGGCATCGACGTAGACGGTGCCCGTGCCGGGCACGAGGAAGAAGCGAGTCTCGAAGTACTGCAGATCGTCGACCGACAAGGGATTCAGCCGCTCGCCGTCCAGCGTGAGGATCCATTTCGAGAGGAAGCGGGTGTCGAACGAGAACAGTCCCGTTGGATCGGTCAGCGACGCTTCGATGTCTCCGCGCGAGTCGCTCACGACGAAGGTGCTTGCCGTCGAGGATCTGAACCAGCCGTCACTCACAGACGACCTCCGGCGACGGCAGGCTCTCGCCGTCAGAATCGACTCCGCCACGGCCCGGCGAACTCACGCTGGAAGAGGACGAGCAGCTCGGGATCTCCTTCGATGGCTCGACTTCGCCACGGAGGATCGCGGCCATCGCATTCTTCTCGCCGCTGACGATGGCGTCGAACAGCGGGCGGTCGGTCGTCACCGTGCAATCTGGCCTCGTCATGCGCCCGGGACACCGACACGTCGCCCTTCTTCACCACTACCACCGACCAGTGCGCCTGTGCTCGCTCCGTCACCAGATTCGAAGCTCAACACTCCGGTTGCTTTGCGAAGCATCGGCTCGTGCTCTCGTTCGCCGAGCTCGTCCGAAGAACTCTCCGGTTGGATCAGTCATCGTCTCCCTTCGGTCAGTGCGGCGGGAGCCGGGCTGCGGGCGCTCCTCTTGCTCGGGTGGATCGGCAGCAGCTCCGCGAAGCGCGCGTACGCATACGGGTGGTAGAAGACGTCGAGGGCGGTCGCTTCGGCCGCCTCGAACTCGAACGAATCGTCTGGCTGGAACCGACGACCGGAGACGGTCAGCGTGGCGTCCCTCTTTGGACCACAACAGCGCGATGTGCGTGCTGCCGCTCTCCCGATGGGCGAGCTCGATCACGCAGCCCGCGCCAGACGCGTCTCAGTGCGCAGATCCACCCTGTGAACGATCGCGCCGAGGCCGCTGTCCGGCATCGTCCGCTGGGGATGATCGGGGCGCGGTCACCGAGCCGGTGGCCCCGCTCCCGTCGCAGGAAGCGGCCCGCTCTGCCCGATGTGCTTTACAAGGCTCCCGAGCGAGCACGCCCAGTGTGCGCTCCATTGCGACGGGCTGGAGTGCCCCGTATCCGGCTTTGACGGGATCGTCGAGGAATCGGATCAGAAAGAGGGTCACGCCGATGACTGCAACGACGGAGTGCCGTGATCAGCACGGCCCGGGACGATCGCCCGCTCGCCACTGTCCGCGAAAAGGAGCATGAACACACAGATCACCCTGGCGATGAAGAAGAGAACGACCCAGAGGGGACGCCGGCGCTGACTCTCCAAAAATGCATGAATGGTCCTCACGCGCCAGCTCGCGATCTGCGCTGCGGTCGAGCCACTTGTCGTGGGTGGGCCGTTCGTTTCTCCGATTGCCGTCCTCGGGGGTCGTGATCTTGTGTAATGGGGTCCTGAACATGGCCACGCCCTGCTGCTGAACGCTAGTCCCCCTGCGTGCCTGACCGCATCCTCGGCCACTCCTGGTAAATAATGACCGAGCGCCTGTAGCAGATGAGCTTCCGTTCCCGAGTTGCTGCCGTACCGCCACCGGGAAGAATTGGGCGCAGTTCCGAATTGCTGCGCGACCATCAGCGCCTCCGTTTCCGCACCGCTGCTGGACTTGTCATAGCTCGTGAACGCGCGAGGAACACGATCAATCCGAGAACCGAGAAGCCGGTGGCCAGCACAATCGAAGACACCCGCGGCCGGTCCCCATCGGCGAGCCTTACCGCGTGGCGGACGGGATAGCAGCAGCGCCGGATACTCAAGCGCCGACGGCGAGCGACAAACTGTAAGTCACCAGGAGACTCATCCCGGCCGGGGCTTAGTCGCTGCGCGGCGTGGGTTTACCATGGACGCGACCGGCCGTCATACCTGCGGCCCAAGTGCGATCAACAGCAGGCAGATCGACACCGCCGCCCAGGGGACAATCACGAGCGGCACCTACAGGCGGGCGCTCATCGCCAAGCCGACCCAGAGCTCGAAGCCGGGCAGACCAGGCCGGGCGCTGACCGCGTGGCAACGGGCATCTCCGCCGATGCTTCCGGCTCGAACGATCCTCGCATCGTCCCGAGGGGTGAAAGCTGGGCCGGGCGCGCCGCGGAGTCGGGAATCGCCCGCTCGCCCACTTGGATGATGGCAGGCACAGACTCCGTGGCGGAGCGCGGCTGATGCTCTCGGCCGGCGAAGTCTGCGCGCTCTCGCGTGCCGCGCGGAGCGGGAAGGAGCAGGGCATGCGACTCGAGCTGGGGAGCGTCGATTCCGTTGCACGGACAGGTCTACAGCAAGCTCGCGCGGACGTGGTCATCGATCCGATCGCGAAACAGGTGACGCATCTGGTCGTCAAGCCGAAGAACGGGGACGGCATCGCCCGGCTCGTCCCGATCGAGCTGGTCGAAAACGACAACGACGACACGCGGGAGCTCACGCTGCGTTGCACCGCAGAGGACGTCCGCCAACTCGAGCACGTCCAGGAGTTCGCCTATCTTCGACTCGGAGAGTCTCCCACCAGCGATCCGGACTGGGACGTCGGCATCGAGGACGTGCTCGCGCTGCCCTACTACGAGGTCCCGAGATCGTCGGTTACGGCGGCGAGCTCGGCGATCGCCGGCGTCACCTATGACCGGGTCCCGAAAGGGAGAGGTCGAGATCCGGCGCTCGAGCGCTGTCACCGCGGCGGATGACCACTTCCTCGGCGAGGTCGACGGCTTCGTGGTCGACGGCGGCCACATCACGCACTTCGTCCTCGAGCGAGGTCACCTGTGGGGAAGCGCGAGATCACGATCCCGATCGGCGCAGTCGCCAAGGTCGAGAACGATGCGGTCTCGCTGAGCCTCTCCAAAGCTCAGGTAGAAGACCTGCCGGCTGTCCGCGTGCATCGCTGGTAGCCAGATCGGGCCGATGCGTACGCTTCGAGGGATGGAGCCTTTCGCGCTCATCGTCCTCGGCAGCAGTCGCGGCGACCGCACCGGCAGTTACTCCATCAGCCGGGCCTGCCGCGGAGTCGTCATCCACGCTGCCCGCCTTGCGGAGTCGCGTCGTCCACAGGTCGTCGTGTTCAGCGGCTGGGCGCCGAGTGGAGGCACTTCCGAAGCGGAACAGATGCTGGCGCTCTGGCGAGGGCCGGACGTCGAGCTCGTGCTCGAGCCGACGGCCTCGACCACTGCCGAGAATGCAGCGCGCACGCTTCCGCTCGGTCAGCGAGCGCGGCATCCGCCGTGCCGTCGTCGTCTGCACGCCGCTGCACCTCTACCGCGCCCGCTGGTTCTTCCGGCGTCTGTACTCGGCACGCGGGAATCCAGACGACCTTCACGACTCCGCCGACGCTGCCCACGCCGTCGGCTCTCGCCTGGGAGCTGGGCGCGCTGACGGTGCGGTCGCGACAGCTCCGCGCCGCGGAGCAAGAGCTCCGAGCGAGGCGAGAGGCAGGCATGAGCGACACGCTCGTCTTCATACCGGCCTGGAACGAAGAGCAGAACATCGCCGCAGTGATCGAGGAGCTGCACGGCGAGCTGCCCGAGGCGGACGTGCTCGTGGTGGACGACGGCTCGACCGACCAGCACAGCTGAGGTCGCGCTGACGAACGGCGCCGAGGTGCTGTCGCTGGGAGGCAACCGAGGCCTGCGCATCGGGATCGCCTCCGGGCTACCGCTGGGCACTCGACCACGGCTACGCCTACTGCGGACGCGTCGACGCCGACGGGCAGCATCCGGCAGCGGAGCTCGAGCGCTTGCTCGCCCGCGTGACGGGACGGCGACTGCGACGTCGCCGTCGGATCGCGCTTCGTCTCCGGCGAAGGCTACGAGCCTTACCGCTATCTGCCGAGCCCCGCCCGGCGCGTCGGCACGGCTCTGCTTCAGGCGTGCAATGGGGCTCGTTCTGCGACGGCCGTTCGCCGACGCCACGAGCGGGCTGTACGCCGTCAACGCGAAGGCTCTGCCGCTGCTGGCCGAGCCGTTCAGAACCGAGGCTCCCGAAGTCGAAGCCCTGCTTCGTCTCAGCGACGCGGATCTTCGCGTCGACGAGGTGCCGGTGAGGATGGAACCGCGGGCAAGCGGCGTCTCGAAGCTTCGCGGCCGGAAGGCGGTCTGAAGGTGACCGCCACGGTGATCGGCACTCTCGTCGGCCGCCCGGTACCGTCCGCGCGCGCCGGTCGAAATGAATCACACGCGCTCGTTTACTGAACCCGTACAAAGTTTGACACGAGTGGGCTAAGCGGCGCAGTCCGCGTCGCGGCGATCCTCAATGGGATGCTCGGCGATCAACTCACTCAACGACATCGTGCTCTTCGAAGTCCCTGCACGGTCGGGTGCAACGCAATTGCTCGCGGAGCTCTCGTCGTCGCGTCTCGCGTGGATGGAACGAGGCGACGACGTCTGCCGTCGTCGGCGTTCTGCTCAATCCGGACGAAGGCGACCTGCGCTTGCCTGCTGCGCGAGCGTCGAGACGTGGATCGAACAGCGCGGGCTGCTCGCGATGCGCGTTCGAGGTGGACGGGCGGACCTACGTCCTGCAGCCGACCTTGACCGCCCAGCGCACACACCGCAGCGTGATGCCACCACTGGACGAGTTCGCCCGGCGTCGGCTCGGGCGCGCGCTCGTGTCCCTCGGAAGGCGCGATCGCACGATTCGAGGCGCATGGGAACGGCGACGTCGAGCCGAGCGTCAACCGCCTGAAGCGTCTCGCGGACGACATCCGCGCAGTGCTCGGGCTGGCGCACGACAGCGCCGAGCGGCCTGACGAGCATGCGTGATCCCATGGCTTCACTCCGTTTCCCGCTGCGACCGCCGCCTTCGAGCTGCCGTGCGTCATGCACGCGACTGAGCTCCTTCGGGAGCTGCGGACGGACTGGGTCGGCTGGATCGAGAACGGACTCGACGGGACCTTCGTCGTCGTCCTGGCGCCGGAGAGGATCAGCGAGCTGAATCAGCTGCTGGCGACGTGTCGAAAACTGGATCACCGCAGCAGACATTCCTCGCAATCCGATTCCATCTCGAGGGCCGCGTCTACATCATGCAGAGAGGCGGGTTCATCGGACCAGCGGATCGCGATCACCGGCCTGACGGACAGCTGACGGACGACGCGCGCGCCGACGTTAGGAGACGAGATGCTCTTGGCGAGCGACCGCGACGGCTTCGAGCCGGGTGTGGACGCCGAGCGCCCGCAGCAGGTGGCGAACATGATTCCTCACTGTCTCGGTGCTCAGGTGGAGCTCTTGCGCGATCTGCTCGGTCGAGCGGCCTCGCTTGAGCAGACGCAGAACCTCGGTCTGGCGTGGCGTGAGATGAGGTGGAAGAGGATCGTCGGGCTCCTCCTCGACGTCCGACATCTGCCCGAAGACGCCGATCGAGTCGATGCCCTTGCATCAGCGGGCAGGAGCTGACGTCGACCTGAACGCGACCGCCGTCAGCGATCGACGAGGACCACCTGCGCGTCGGTCACCGCGCGCCGTGCCGGCGATCTTGCGGGCAAAGTGCTCGCGCGCCCTGCCGGGTGTCTTCCTGGCGCTACGACTGAGGTGAACTGGCGTCCGCGCACGTCGCCGACCAGACGTCGAGCTGCCGGATTGATCCAGCGGATGACTCCGGTCGGATCGATCACGTAGCTCGGAACGTTGACGGTCTCGAGAGCCGCCTCGATGTCGCCGCCGATTCCGCGCAGCTCCGACATCGTCAGGGCGCCGACGGGAGTCGAGCGGCATCGCTCACGGCTGCTGTCTTCGCCCGCGGCGCCAGGTCGACCGCAGGCCACGAGCCCGAGCACGAGCGTCGGAACGACCGTCAGGAAGCGAAAGACCAGAACGGCGGCGACGACGCCGGCGTTGTTCCCGCCGAAGCCGACCAGTGCGCCCGTCAATCCGAGCTCGACGACTCCGATGCCGCCGGGCGTGATCGGGACCGAAGCGATGAGCCGGACGAGCGCCCACGCAGCGAAGGCATCGACGAAGCGACACCTCCGGCAGCCGTGACTCCGAGTGCGCGGAGCGAGACGACCAGGACGCCGAAGACGCTGAGGCTGCCCGCCAGCGAGGCCAGCGTGAGGACATGCCACCGCCGCGTCGAGCAGGTCGCCCGCGCTCTCCCGGAACCGCTCGAAGCTGCCACCGCTCCAGCCAACAGGGCCCCGGCGAACTTTGCCCAGTGCCCAGTTCGCGAAGCGGGCCGCGACCTCACCGATGTCGCTGGGCGAGCCGATCGCTGATCGAGGACGAGCACGAGCCCGGTCACGACGACGCCGAGGACCGCGACGCCGACGAAGGCTGCGGTGGCAAAGTGTCGCCGTGCTCTCACCGGAGATCGTCAGCAGGAAGACCGCCACGACCGGGAAACACAGGTTGAGCAGCTGGTTCCAGAGGCCGGTCAGGGTCACGAGCACGCGCGATGTCGCGCGTGGCGAAACCCCAGCGACGCAGGATCCCGAACGCTCCCGCCAGTCCGGCTGCGGCGCCTCCGGGAACAACCATGGAGAGAGCGGTTGATGCCTGCGTCAACTTCATGCGCCGGGATGAACGAGAGGCCCGGGAGCACGATCATCCACGGCGGCGCGAACGTGACGAGGTTGATGCGCCGTCGCAGCGAGCAGAGCCGCAGATCCATGGCCAGGAGAGCGTCTTGACCACCGCCCAGACCTCCCCGTAGTTGGCGATCGTCGGCAGGAAGTAGACGAAGGTCGCGACGACGAGGCCGACGCCGACCGCGCCCAGCGCGATTCGGCGGAGCAGCGGACCGCGCGACGTTCGCGTCATCGTTCGCTCCAGCGATCGCGCAGCGGCGTTGCTCACTCCGATGTCGAGGCTACCTCCGACCGGCAGCACGCGGACCTCGACTTCGGGCATGAGCTCGGCGGCGAACCGTGCGAAGTGCTCGGCCGGCTCGCGCAACACGAGCGGGTCGCGACTGAGGCCGATCCGGCGATACGTCCCCCAGTGGATCGGAACGGCAATCCGCGGACGGAGCAAGCCGAGCGCTTCGGCTGCGGTGCGCGGGTCGAGGTGCCCGGGCGGCAGCCTTGGTCCCCAGCCTGCGACCGGCAGGAGCGCGACGTCCAGGTGTCGTCGGCGATCGCGCCCATGCCCGCGAAGAGATCGGTGTCGCCCGCGAAGTAGGTGGACGCGGAGCCGGAGACGAGATAACCGAGCGCGGGCGTCTCGACGCCGAACGGCCCGCGCCGGCTGTCGTGCTCGGCGTGCGTCGCACGAACCGTGACACCGCGTATCTGCGTCTTCGTCACCGGGCTCGACCTCGATCACGTGACTCGAAGCCGCGTCGCCGCAGCCAGGAGCCGGCGCCGCGCGGCACGACGAACATGCGAGGAGCCGCCGGAGCGGCCGGAGCGAAGGGAGGTCGAGGTGGTCGTAGTGGACATGTGGAGATCAGCACCGCATCGACGACGACGAGGTCGAACCGGAGAGCCTCTCCGACCCGCCGCAGGTGGAAGCACCCGCGGCTCGTACAACCGGATCGGTCAGCAGGCGGACGCCCGTCGAGCTCCGAGGAGGACGGTGCTGTGGCCGAGCCAGGTGAGACGCTGGCCGCTCTGCCGCGGCTCCGGTCGCCTCGGCGTCAGCTCTCGTCGGCGACGGACATGAGGCCGGTCGCTCGCGCTAGCTGCGCGTGGTCCGAGGGATGCCCGCTCGCCCGTCGAGCCGGCGAGGCGAATGAGCCTGGCGGGCGGCGAGTCGACGACGATGCTCGAGCGAACGGAGAGATCGGACCCGACGCGCACGAGCTCGCCCGATTCGAGCGGCGCTCCAGCCCTGGGGTGTCGTCCAGCGGCTCGCTCGCCACCACGACCGAGGGGTGACGATGGAGATCCGGAACGTGCACTCGCATCGTCCCGCTCACCTGGTGCAGATCGCGCCGACCGTGGCCACCGCCGGCCCTGCGCTCGAGCACGAAGAGCCGATGCGTCTCGGGATAGCGAAAGGCCCAGAGCTCGTCTGCGGTAGCGAGCACGAAGTTGATCGAATACACGGGAAGGTTCTCGGCGATCCAACCGACCGCCGCCGAGATCCCCGCGCCGATGCTGCCACGCGCGCGGATCTCCTTCGCGATGAGCGCGAAGTAGCGCTCGGAGTCGGTGTCTCCTCCGACGAAGCGCATGTCACGGCCGACTTGCGCCTCGAGCGCATCCAGATCCTCGAATCATGCCGTTGTGTGCAAAGAGCATTCCGTCCATTGCGAACGGATGCGTGTTCTCGGTCGTCCGCTCGCCGGTGGTGGCGTAACGGATGTGCGACACGAACGTCGTGGAGCTCACGTGCTTCGCCTCTCGCGCGAACGCCGGATCCTCGTAGGCCGGCAGAGGCTCCTTGTCGATGACCGCGCCGACGACGGGTGCGAAGTATCCGAGCCCGGTCCCGTCAGGATTCCTGAGGCTCTGCTCGAGCAGCGAGTCCGGCGGCCTCGAGGAGCCAGAAGCTCGCGTGCACACGCTGAGGCGACGCGATGAGGCCGAACAGCCTGCACACGGCTAGCGTCACGCATCGACGGCAGCGCCGGCAGGTGCGATTGCTGAGCCGCACCCCACAGGACGGACAGCGGCGCGGCTTCGGCGCGCGCGCTGCAGCAGGCCCGGTGCCCAGCCCGAGGAAGGTCATGATGAGACCGATTCCGATCGACAGCGTGAGGACCACCGTGCGGAACCGCGATGATGGCCACTCACAGCCACCGGCGCCAACCAGTCACCGCGTGCACCGCCTTCGTCGCTGCCGTCTCCCTTGTTCGAACCGTCTCCGCTATGGCGCGGATGATCAGTTGCGACCAATGCGAGGAACACCCCGTCGCTTCCCATGTCGAGTAACCGAGAGCGTGGCGCCGGCCGCGCTCCCGGCGCATCACCCCGACGGGATGAGCAGCGATCAGCTCTGCCGGCCGGCGTCGGCGCGCGTCGCCACGCCGGTCGGCATCGACCAGGCCCTTCGCGAACCGCCCAGAGCGCCGCCTGAGTGCGCGAGTGGAGACCGAGCTTGCTCAGGATGTTCGAGACGTGCGTCCTCGCCGTTCGCTCGCTGATGCCGAGCTCAGCGGCGATTTCCTTGTTCGCTTTGCCGGCGCCGACGACGCGAAGAACCTCGAGCTCGCGAGCAGTCATCGCTCGCGGCAGGATCGTCTCGCGGAGCGGCACGCAGGCGTCCCATCAGACGGCGTGCGATGGCCGGATCGAGCTGGAGCTCGCCACGATGAGCTGCGCCGGATCGCCGCAGACCACCTCGTCGGCCTCTGCGTCTTTGAGCAGATATCCGGCCGCGCCGGCGTCGAGCGCGGCGTGCACGCGGGCCTCCTCGCCGAAAGACGTGAGTGCCACCACTTCGACATCGCGGTAGCGGGCACGGATCTCGCGGGTCGCGGCGATGCCGTCTGGAGGCGCCATCTGGAGGTCCATCAGGACGACATCGGGCAGGCGCTCCTGCGCGTCGAAGTCGCGCAAGCAATTCGAGCGCGCGGATCCCCCATCCGCGTCTCCGACGAGTTCGAGATCCGGCTCACCCTCGAGAAAGGCGACGAGCCCGCGCCGCACGACGGCGTGGTCGTCAACGACGAGCACGCGAATCCTCTCAGTCTCGAGCGTCATCGTGCTGTCCTCGCCCAGAGGAACCTCGACACGAATGACGGTGCCGCCTCCACGGGTACTCGTGATCGTCAAGAGCGCGTCGATCTCGGCCGCCCGGCTCCGCATGGACTCGAGGCCGTAGTGCCCGGCTGGGGATCGCAGCGGATCGAACCCGCATCCGTCGTCATCGATCTCGACGCTCACGCTGTCCCGCTCGCTCCTCGACCCGTACCGTCGCCCGGCTCGCCCGAGCGTGCCTCGCGACGTTCGTGAGCGCCTCCCGCCCGATCCCGAACAGTTGAGTCTCGACCTGCGATGGTCGAGCGCTGGACGATGGTCGGGCCCTTCCACGTCGGATTCTCACGCCGTCCTGCGCACTGAGGGTCGCAGCATGCCTGGTGAGCGCTGCGACGAATCCATCGGCGACCGCCTCGTTCCCGAGCTCGAAGATGAGTGCCCGCATCTCGCCTTGAGCGCTCGCGTGTCAGCTCTCCGATCGCGCTCAGCGCCCGGCCGAGTGCACCGGCCGTGCTCGTCGTCCTGGCGCGATCGAGCGCTCTTTCGCGCCGTGCGGGTGTGCAGCATCGTCGAGAACAGCGCCTGGGAGACCGAATCGTGCAGCTCGCGCGCGATTCGGTGGCGCTCCTCCAGCGCGCGCTCTCCTTCACGGATCCGCGCAGCGACCAAGTCCGAGGTGGATCTCCTGCGCTCCGACGACGACGGCGCTCAGGAACGAGCGTCGTGAGCGCTGCCACCAGGATGTACAGCTGCGTGCTCAGCACCCTGTCGTCGATCTGATGCTTGAAGAACGCTCCTTGCTCGTGCGCGGTGATGCCGATCGCCAGCACCGGCAGCGATCGCAGTGGAGAGTGCGGCGATGGCAGGGCCGAAGCGGAACGCCGCCCAGATCAACGCCGGGAAGACCATGTAGGTCACCGCCTCGTTGATCGAGACCGAGACGACGGCAAGGACGATCACGGCCGCGAGCAGCAAGACGCCCTCCCACGTGGCGAGTCTGCGCCAGGTCGCCTCGGGAGCCCTCGCCCAGGTGATCACGAGCGGAAGGCGACGAGCGCGCCTGCCGAGTCGCCGAGCCACCAGGTTCGCCAGAAAGTGGGCAGCCTGCGGAGTGTGTGATCACGCCCCCGGCGAGCATCGAGACGGTGCCGAACGTCGCACTGATCGCGGTCGCCGGTGCCGAGAGCGAGCAGCATCCCGCCCACCTGCTCCGTCCGGTCGAGCGCAGCGCGCCTGCCGATCAGCCTGCGAAGCAGCGAGAGCGCCGACGATGACCTCGGCCATGTTTCCGGCCTGCTGGCCGATCAGGCTTCCGACGGGCAGCCCATCGTTCGAGGCAAGCAGCTCGACCGTTGATGATGAGCTCGCCGAGGAAGATTCCCGGCCACCAGCGGATTCCCGGCGAGGTAGAGCGCGGCGATTCCCAATCCCGGCGGGCGGCCAGATCGCCGAGACGGAGGCGGTGTAGTGCAGTGCCTGGGCTCCCTTGGCCGCCGCGAAGTAGGCAAGCGCCAGAGCAAGGACCCCGGCGAGGTAGCGAGCAGCTCGGCCCGGCGCGCAGCGACTCACCGAGTGAGGAAAGGACTCGCGGCTCAGCGCTGCGTGGGTTTCCGTACTCGTCATGCCTCCCGGCAAGAGGCTACGTCAACAGCTTCATGATTCACGTTAGCGCTAAGCGAGGCGCTACGTAAAATGACGTAGAGCCGACTGGAGACAACTGTCGTGGCGGAAACGGCCTATGCGTCCGATGCGAGTGCCCCTTCCGCGACTGCGATGCTTGCCGAGCCGTCAGTGGTGCGAGGCGAGGAAGGGAGATGGACCCGCACCGATTACAGCATCGACCTTCAGACACCACGTGACCCCGTGCTCTCTTCGAGACCCAGCCAGCCTCACGATCGAGGCGCGCGCCGAGTCGCTCCCGCTTGATCATGGAAGGCTCGGCCGAACATCTCCGTATCCTGATCGCCAACGAGCGGCAGGAGCGCCTGGCGGTGGTTGCACCGCTCGTTTCCTCGCTCGGCCACGAGGTGATCGCGCGTGAGATCAAGGCGGACGAGGTCGGAGACCTGACTCAGCGCATTCAGCCCGATGTGGCACTCGTGGGGGTCGGAAACGACGTGCGCCACGCCCTGGAGCTGATCGACGCCATCGTCGAAGGAGTCGGCCTGCCCTGTAATCGCCATTCTCAGCTGCGGCAGACGACGGGTTTGTCAGAGAGGCGGCGAAGCTCGGCGTCTTTGCGTACATCGTCGACGACGATCCCGGCAACGTGGCAGAACATGATCGAGATCGTCCTACGTCGATTTGCCGAGTACCAGAGCCTCGAGGGGGCATTCGGGCGACGCGCCGTCATCGAGCGCGCAAAGGGGATCCTGATGGAACGTCACAAGATTCGTGAGGACGCTGCGTTCTCGCTGATTCGGGACGAGGCCCGCAGCGTCCAACCGGCGGGTCGTCGACGTGGCGGAAGCCGTCCTGGGCGGTCACGCGCTGCTGCCACGCCAGTCATAGAACCGTAGAGACACGCACGTATGTAGAGGTGGTGACACCCTTGACTTCCATCGCCCGCGGCAGCAAAGATGGAGTCGCGAGCGTGCATAGACCATCGCAAGCTCGTGGTCCAGCCCGAACCCCCGGCGGACATGTAAGCCCCGCTTCTCCCGGGGACGCCGCCACCGAGGGAGTTCGATGTCTATCTCGAAGGCTCGACTTGCCACCGCCTCTCCCGCGGCGGCACGGGCCAAGAAGACGCGACGCCCGTCCGCCCGAGACACAGCGGGGCAAAGCGCGCGGGAGGCTTTGAAGCGCTCGCCGGCGCCGCCGTTCGATGTGGTCGAGTCGAAGATTCACGTGCCGTCGCTGCGCTCCGGCACCGTCTCCAGGACTGCGCTCGTCAACCGCCTGCGCGCAACGGCTGAACCGATTGCGATCGTGACCGCTCCGGCGGGGTACGGGAAGACCACGGTTCTGGCGCAGTGGGCGGTACGCGACTCGCGTCCGTTCGCGTGGATTTCGGTGGACGAGCGTGACAACGACCCGATCGTTCTCCTCAGACACGTTGCCCTGGCGCTTCACGGGATCGAGCCGCTCCGAGCAAGCGTCCTCGAGACCCTCGCAGCTCCGGGCAAGTCGATCTGACGTCGGCGGTTCCGCGACTCGGGTCGGCCCTCGCGGAATTCGACCAACCCGTCGTGCTCGTCCTCGACGATACGCACCTGCTCCGCTCGCGCGAAGGACTCGACGCAGTGTTGACGATCGCGCAGCACGGTTCCGAAGGGCTCGCTGCTCGTGCTTGCCGGCCGCGCCTCGCCGAAGCTCCCGGTCGCCGCCCTGCGCGGCCGCGGCCAGCTGTCGGAGATCGGGGTCGACCAGTCTCGCACTGAGCCCGAACGAGGCGCACCTACTGCTGCGCGCGACCAGCGCGGACCTGAGCCTTGCGACCGTGGCAGGGCTGGTCGACCGCTGTGAGGGCTGGCCCGCCGCTCTCTACCTCGCGGCGCTCGCACTGCGTGAGGAGCACGACCGGGAACACGACGTCGAGGCTGCAATTCAGTTCAGCGGCGACGACAGGCACATGGCCGACTACCTCCGCTCCGAATACCTCGCGCAAACTACGTCCCGGTGCACTGCGATTCCTGCGGCGAACCTCGGTGCTCGACCGAATGTGCGGTCTCTCTGCGATGCCGTACTCGACGACGAGGGTTCGGCGCGCGAGCTCGAGAAGATCGAAAGGTCGAACCTGTTCCTGGTGCCGCTCGACCACCAACGTGAGTGGCACCGCTACCACCACCTTTTCCGCGACTTGCTCCAGCGCGAGCTTGCCGAGCGCGAGCCGCAGCTCGTCCCCATCTTGCACAGGCGCGCCGCGGACTGGTACGAGCTGCACGGCGATCCCGAGTCTGCACTCGAGCACGCGTTGGCCGCCGGCGATCTCGACCGCGTGGCGGCGATCGTCACGGAGATCGCGCTGCCGACGTACTACGGAGGTCGCATCGCCTCGGTCGAAAGATGGCTGTCGCACTTCGAACACGAGGCTCTCCTCGAGCGCTATCCGGCGGTCGCGCTCCAGGGCGCGTGGGTCCATGCGATCGGAGGGCGGGCGGCCGACGCGCGACGCTGGCTCGACGCCGCCGAACGGGGGACGTTCAAAGGAAAGCTCTCGGACGGGTGCACCACGCTTCGGCCGTGGATTGCGGTACTGCGTGCAGCGCTCTGCCGCGACGGCGTCTACCAGATGCTCGCGGACGCGGAATCCGGCTCGCGGGCTTCCCCCGACAGCCTGCTGCGGCCAACCGCGCTGCTCCTGCTCGGGTCGGCGCATGTGCTTCTCGGCGAGGACGAGCGGGGATGCGTTTCTCAGGAGCGCAGCGGCCGAAGCCGACCGCCTCGGTGCAACGGACACTCGCATGGTCGCAATCAGCGAGCGCTCCTCATCGCCTCGGCCCGCGACGATCCAGCCGCAGGCCAAGCACTGGCTCTCCAGGCCCAGGAGCTAGTCGACCACGCTCACGTCGATCAGTACGTCACGAGTGCGATCGCCCTCGCAGTGGCAGCACGTGCTGCGCTTCGTCACGGCCGCTGGGATCAGGCGCGAGCCCATCTGGCCGAAGCCGAGCAGGTTCGGCCCTTGCTAGGCAGGGCTGTTCCCCTGGCTCACCCTCCAGGCGCAGCTCGAGCTCGCGCGGGCCTACCTCGCCCTGGGTGACCCTCGAGCACACACGCTCCTGGAGGAGATCCGTGACCTGCTGGACGATCATCCTCACCTCGGAGTCCTCGCTGACCAGGCCGATGAGCTGCGAGGCCGACCTCGCGGCCATGCCCGAGCACGGTAACGGCGCAGCCGCCGGGCTTACCGGGGCCGAGCTTCGCCTCCTGCCGCTCCTCTCGACCCATCTCTCGTTCCGTGAGATCGGCGAAGAGCTGTTCGTCTCTCGGAACACCATCAAGACCCAGGCAATCTCGGTGTACCGGGAAGCTCGGCGTGTCCAGCCGAAGCGACGCGATCGACCGCGCCGCCCTGCTCGGCCTCGTCGAAACGGGCACGGCGCGCGGGCTGAATTTCACCCGCGGGGGTGATGCCCGAGCGGCTGCGGCCGCTCGAATAGGTCCGTTGCCGTGCAAAAGCACGAGATCACTCTCTGCAAGATTGCGATCGCCGACGACAGGTACGTCGAGGAGTGTCCTCTCGAATGACCGCGCGAACCTGAGCCGCCTCCACGCTGGACCGCGAAGGCACACGCCTCGTCCGGCTCGGGACGCTCATTGCCATCGACGCGGAGGCCCCCGCGTACATGTGGACGCTCGAGGCTGCGCGTCGGCAGGTGCCTCGGACGACGAGCTGGTCGGCTGCCTGCTGGCGGCGCTGCCGACGCTCGGAGTCGCGCGAATCGTGTCTGCCGCGCCCAAACTGGGTCTGGCGATGGGATTCGACGTCGCGAGCGCGCTCGAAGCCCACACCTGACCTCGACTAAACGGCTGCAGAAGACGGATCAGGCAAGGGCGGTGTGACCGCCGCTCCATCTGCCTGGGCCGCGGCCTCCGCACGAGCACGGCCGAGGCTCGCCGTGATGTGGACGGCCGCCGACAGGAGCGGCGCGGCGAGGATCAGGCCAATCGTGCCGAAGATGCAACCGCCCGCGATCGTGACGACGAGAACGACTAGTGGGTTGAGCTGGAGGGCCGAGCCCATCGCAAACGGCTGGACGAGGTTCTGGAGCAGACCGTTGGCGAGCAGGACGATGAGCAGCATGAGCAAGGCGGTAGTCGTTCCGCTTGCCCCTAGGCGCGATCACGACCGCGAATGCCCCTGCCACGACGGCACCGATGTAGGGAATGTACGCAGTCACGAAGGTGACCACTCCGATCGTGCCATGCGAGCGGCACGCCGAGCAGGAGCGCTCCGAGCGTCACGACCACGCCGTTGAAGACCGAGACGATCGTCACCCCCGGAAGTAACCGCGCAATGAAGTGATGACCCCGCCGGTAATCGTCTCGCGCGATCGGTTCGGGAACACCGAGATGGCGGTCGACCCACGCACGTAGCGACGGGCCGTCCTTGAGGAGGAAGAACAGGCTCAAAACGGCGAGCGACAGCCCGAATATGACAGACGTCAGACCCCTGATCCCGTCGATGACACCTTTGGCGAGCGTGGAGATGATGCTGGGCACGTCCGACTTCACCGAAGAGTTGGCACTCGACGCACCCGACTTGTCGACTCCTGCGCTCGTCAACCACCCTTGCGCTTTGTCGGCCGCCGCACTTGCGTGCTTCCCGATCTCCCTTCCTGACCGGTGATGCCGCCGATCACGATCACGACGATAAAGACGCCGAGCGCCACGAATCCGAGCAGCACGATGACGGCAGCGGCGGGGCGCGGCATGTGCGTCGAAAGCTTTGCTGACAAGCGGCATCGCGACTGTTGCGACGATTGCCGCGGCGACCTACGGGGCCTACGATCGTGGAGGTCGTGGCGAGCAGCCAGATCACTCCGGCGAGGAGCGCGAAGACCCCGACGAGCAGCCAGGAAGCCCGACCGAGGTCACGAAGCCAGCGCGGCGGGGAGAAGACCGTCGAGAGAGCCTCCAGCTGGATGACGCCTATCTCGGGCCCGTCGGAGCTGACCGCGATGCCGTCGATCCTTGTGATCCGCGGTGCTTCGGGAGGCGCACTCTCACGGCGTTCTCCTTCGAACTACGACGGCTTTCTCCTTCGAGCTGGCACACGCGCGCGGGCCAGATGCACTCCGCGGCCGCCTCGAGACGGCCGCGGAGCTTGCCGCAACTAACGCGACCGCGATGTCGCCCCTACGACACGCCGCAGTCGCGCACGCCGTCGTGGACGGCATGTCAGTCCTCGTCTGCCTGGCGATCACGATCCGCGCGCTTCAAACAGGCGCGCAGGCGCGAGCCTGCGTAGACGGCCAGCCCGTAGATGACCAGAAGGTCCACCGTGAACATCGCGATCGCCCACCAGGGGTAGGCTCGGCAAGAACAGCAACTGGCCGATCGCATTCACTCCGGCCGCCGCGATCCCGAACCAACGGGCGAACTCGCTGCCTGCGAAGAGCGCAGCGGAGGCGATCAACTGGATGATCCCGAGGAGCAACACGATCCAGCCCCAGGTGTTGAGATTGCCGAACACGAGGACCGAATGACCTGTATAGACCCTGGAGGAGGAGATCGCGAGGATGCCAGGCGATCGAGTTCCAGATCCCCGCGAGCCCAAGCATCACCGAGGCGAACGTCACCCAACCGAGACCGCTAGGAGCCTCGACGTCAGAAGGCACGGCGTAGTAGCGCCCCTGAGGCTCATAGTCCTGCGCCGTCCTCATCTCGCCTGCTCCTCCTCGTAGCGAGTCATCCGGCTCGTGGATGCCCGGCCTCGGTTCAGCTAAGAGCACGACGCCGGCCGCATCATCGTCCGGATGGGATGACGGCTGCCAAAAGCTCGATTTTTCGGGGCATTCATCCCAAGCGGACGATGTTGTGAGTGAGTCGCTTTGGACAGGCTGCTGAGATTCGATGTCGGATCTGATTGCAATCGGCTATCCGGATCAGACGACTGCGCTCAAGGCAGAGAAGGAGGCGCAACGTCTCGCGAGCGAGTTGATCATCCAACCCGATGCGATCGCCGCCATCGTGCGCGACAAGGACGGCAAGTTCAGGGTGACGACGAACCATCACCCGGTCGGTGGCGGCGCTTCCTACGGCATGTTCTGGGGCCTGCTGTTCGGTCTGCTGTTCTTCGTGCCGGTCTTCGGGATGGCGATCGGAGCGGGCCTCGGGGCACTGATGGCGAAGGTCGAGAAGTTCCGGCATCGACCGGGAGTTTCAGGCGCAGGTGAGAGACCTGCTCCAGCCCGGGACCTCGGCGCTCTTCCTCATCGTCGAAAAGGTCACGCCCGACCAGGCAGTGGAGGCACTCAGCAAGTTCGGCGGCACCGTGCTCAAGTCGTCCCCTGTCGAAGGGACGCCGAGGCGGAGCTGCAAGAGGAGCTTCACGGTTCCAAAGAGCCTGTCGCCGTCTAGGTCGAACGCAGCTGAGGCGAAATCCTCTGAGTAAGCTTGTGGCTGAAACGTGACGGCAGGCGAGACCAGAACAGCTGACCTACGGCGAGAGGAGTTGCGTGGGCTCCGCCCGGCCCCGCATCCACCCGGTGCGGCTACTCGTTGCGTGGCTTCTCTCAGCGGCGGCGCTCCTGGCCGCTGCCTGGATCGTGCCTGGGGCCTCGACGACCAATTTCGGGGTGCGCTCGTAGCAGCGCTCGTGATCGCGGTCGCTGAACGCCGTGCTCCCACCGCTCGTTGCGGCTCTGCGCCTCCCGTTGATGCTGCTTACCGGATTCCTGCTCATCCTCGTGGTCGACGCTCTGATGCTGCTGGCCGCGGACAACATCACGAACGGTGATCTCACTGTTGACTCCTTCTGGTCGGCGCTCGGCGTCGCACTGGTTGCAGCGGCTGTCGGCGTGATCCTCGACGCCGTCGCCGGGTCGAACGACGACGACACGTACACATTCCGCGTCATCCAGAGAATCGCGCGCGCGGGAGCAAAGCGGTTTCCGACGGACGCGCCGGGCATCGTGTTCCTGGAGATCGACGGCCTCGCCCTGCCGGTGCTGCAGCCGGGCGATGCGCGACGGCAACGCGCCGAACATGGCGCGCTGGCTCACCGACGGCACGCACGCGCTCGCCGAGTGGGAGACCGACCTCTCGTCGCAGACGGGAGCGAGCCAGGCGGGGATCCTGCTCGGCTCGAACGAGGACATTCCGGCGTTCCGCTGGGTGGAGAAGGAGACCGGCGACGCTGATGACGTGCTCGGCTCCGCCGGACTGCGCCGAGATCGAGCGCCGTCACGCGCACCGGCCGTCGGGCTGCTCGTCGGACGGCGGCGCGAGCCGCGGCAACCTCCTCTCCGGCGAGGCCGATCACGTGATCCTCACCGTCAGCCGGATCGACGCGGAGAAGCATGCGAATCCCGGCTACCGGGCGTTCTCTCGCCAACGGCTTCAACGTGATGCGCGCGCTCGTGCTCTTCGGCTGGGAGGTCGTCCTCGAGTGGACGGCCGCGTCCCGCGCGAACCGCCGCGACGTGCAGTCCGCGCGGCCACCGGGGCGGCATGTACCCGTTCCTGCGCGCAGCGCTCTGCGTGGTCGTGCGCGACCTGATCGTCTACGGGCGTGCTCACGCGACATGATGCGAGGGCGGCCCGCCGTCTACGCGACGTTCTCGAGCTACGACGAGGTCGCGCACCACTCCGGGCTCGAGCGCGCCGACACGCTCGAGGCGCTGCGCAAGCTCGACCAGCAGTTCGGCCGCATCGAGCGCGCACTGCCGCTACGCCCCGCGGCCGTACGAGATCGTCGTCCTCTCCGACCACGGCCAGACGCAGGGCGCGACCTTCAAGCAACGCAACGGCTACGGCCTCGACGAGCTCGTCGAGCGTTCACTCGAGCACGGCGGTGTGACCGGAGATCGCCGGCGGGACGAGCAGAGCTCGATGGTCGGCCACGCGATCGGCGAGGCGACCGGCAGAAGCCGAAGAAACAGGCGAAGAACGATGTCTCGGACCGCGACGTGATCGTCCTCGGCTCCGGAAACCTGGGGCTCGTGTATCTCATGGACGAGCGGCGCCGACTCACACTCGAAGAACTGAACGACCGGCATCCACGCCTCCTGCCGGCGCTGCGCAATCACCCCCACGTTGGCTGGCTGCTGGTCCGGAGCGAGGAAGACGGGCCCGTTGTTCTCGGCGCGGGGAGCGCACTACCTCGCCTCTGGCCGCGTCGACGGAATGGATCCACTGGCACCCGTTCTCGCCGAAACGCTCCTCGACATGTGTTGCGCACCGATGGCTTCGCCCACGTCGCCGACATCATGGTCGGGAGCTTCTACGACCCGGCCATGGAAGAGGGCTGCGCATTCGAGGAGCTGATCTCGCTTCCACGGCGGGCTCGGCGGCTCTACAGACGCGGCCTTTCTGCTCTGTCCGTCGACGCTTTCGCTCGCCTGACGCACCGCTCATCGGCGCGGCGTCGGTGAACGCTCGTTCTCGGAGCCTGGCGGGCCGAGCTGAACGGCAGGCCGCTCCGGACAACGGCGGGAAGCGGTCGCGCAGCCTGCGCGACCGGGCAGAAGAACTTCAGCCGGCCGCTCGCTGAGCGCAACTGGACAGGAGGAGGCGAAGATGTTCTACCGGCTCGGCAGCTTTGGAGCTCGGCGCTCATCCTGCTGGCGGTCATCTTCGGGTCGACGTTGCCTCGGCACTCTTCCTGGGCCGCCGCCTTCGTCATCGGTCAGGAACACCTCCGCGAGCCGCTCGGAGTCCTACAGAGTCGCGCTGCTCGGGCCTCGTCGGGCTCGTCCTGGCGTTCGGCCTCGCCCTACGCAGTCGGACGTTATGAGATCGCGTCGTGCCGCGGTCGTCGACGACGCGAATGACGATCGGCGACGACCTACCTGCAGCGCACAGACTCTGCCGGAACCAATCCGGACGCGATCGCTCCAGGCTTCTCGTCCGCTACACAGATACGAGCATCCGTCTCTCGCAGGCCGGTACCGATGTGCAGCAGCAAGGCGCGCCAGACAATCGCGGACGGCCAGAAGCTGCAGCGCCAGCTCTGGGGACTCGCAGGACAGGCGCTTGCTGAAGCACCGATCGCGAGCGCCACCGCGCCTCTACGTCGAGACCCTGAACACGATGATCGATCAGCAGACGGTCCGTGATCGCAGCCCTGAAACAATCGCGTGCCCCGGTCCCGTGCTTGCCGTGGAGGTGATCTTCGCGGCCGCAGCGCTCGGGTTACTGGCCTTCTACCTCGCGATCCTGGGCCGCGGCGTGCTGCCCGTCGCTGCTCGCCGCCGGACTGGTCTGCCTGCTGCTCCTCGTCACCTTCGACCTCGACCGGCCAACGCGCGGCCTCATCCAGCGTTCCCGCGACGCCGCTCACCAGCCTGCGGACCTCGATGGAGCTGCCCCGGCCGCCGCCGCACCGTCGAAGCCTGAGCTGAGCGCCGCATCGATGCTGCGCGCCCGCTCGATCTAGACGGATGTGTCGAGCGATCCGATCCAAGCCGAACACGTGCGCGCGGATGTCCTCGCCGCCTGCCGCACGCTCGCCGAGCTCCCAGAGAGAATTCGAGAGCCTGTAATCAGGCGGGGCAGCTCGGTCGAGACCGGGTGCCCGGCGCTCCGCAGGTACAGCGCCATGTCGAGCAGGCGAGCGATCAGGTCGTCTGCAGCCTGCTGCAGCGTGTCGCCATCACCATGAGTCAGGCCGGAGAGGGTGAGACGGCAACCGGTCTGCCCTTCTCAGAGAGGTGGAGCGATGGAACCCACGGCTTCACGCCCGCCATTGCGCTGTGCTTCCCGGGTCGGAAGGCAAAATGCGGGCCGGCCCATCTCACGGGCCGGGGAGCCCAACTAGGGCGGGCGGCAGACGATCCGGCCTAAGTACTGGCTTGAGTCGTCAACGACGGCTCGGTCCGGAGGACCGAGCACGTGCCCAAATTCGTCTCGATCGGATCCGCCGTCAGCCGCGGCGGTCTCGGGAGCTCGATTTCGTCGACTCCTGGAGAGTTGAACCCTTCGACCGTGAGGATAGAATCGTGCCAACTACCCCTCCGTCGTGCCGTTCGACGAGCGGTACGCCGCTGCGACTCTGCGTCCTCCGAACATCTTCGACCTCCGGTTTGGTGATGGCGAACCGTTTACGCCGTAGCGCGGAACGGCTGCCTTCGTCTCCATCTCGTGATGCTGCTGCGGCCTCGTCGGCCGCCATCAAGCCCGATCCCGACCAGATCGAGCGGACTGATGAAACCGTCGCTGATCCGGAAGCCGCCTGCACGCATGACCGCGTCGCGAAGCGGGACCGCCCATTGATGCTCGATGCAGGATCAGAGCGGCGAGCCGGAGTCGTTCGGAGATCTCCTCGAGCACATCCCACTCGTCGTCGCATCGGAGAGCGGATGAATTCCGCCGTCCGCTGCGGCCATCAGCGCCGGCAGCAGCGCCCGGCCTCGAGCCCTTCTTCGCCCTCGATGCCAAGTCCGATCAGGGCGCCGATTGTCGCTGCCGAGCTCGATCGCCTCATCCTGAGTCAGATTGCTCGAGGTGCGCGACCTCGAGGTCGCCCTTCTGCATCCTTGTACACCGCGAGCGAGTCGATCACGCGAATGGTGTCGCTCTCCCGCAGGCGCTCGAGCTCCGTCGATGATCTCGCCGTGGAATTCCGGGTGCTCGAAGCCGAGGACGAGGAGCTGAACCGGTCCAATTGCCATCTTGATCCTCCTTGGTCGTACGTCTGAGAACGACGCAAGCTGCGCGTCTGCCAGCAATTCTCGGGAACAGGCAGGCCCGGCACATCATCCCGACAGGGATGAGGGCTCGAGCAGGCGAGCTTCAGGCCGGTGAGCCCGGCGACGCCGTTTCGAATGAGCGAGAGCGGCCAGGGAGCACGACGATCGCCGCTGCGATCGTTCTCGCGTCCCGCTCAGAAGGCACGGGCGCGGCCGCAGCTGCCGCACCGTCCAATCGCGGGCAACCAGGACAGGACAGCAGTGCGAGCGCCAGCGGGAGCAGCGAAGCCACGGTGAAGAACAGCCAATCCACGGCGTACTGGGCCGTGCTCGGATTCAGCTCCGAGATGTCCTTCAGGGCGATCGGGATGAAACCGCCTGGGTTTCGCGAGCGCAGCGCCAGCGCCCACGATGGCCAGCAACGAGGCCGAGGCGAAGCTTGCTCATCTTCTCGATCATGCCCTGCGCTCTCGCCGGATCGCGGAGGCCGCCGGAGAAACACGCACGACGTAAATCAGAGCGCGAGCACGCCCAGAATCAGATCGAGAACGGCGACCCAGGTCTTCGGACTGGATGTGTCGGAAGCGGCGATGTCGCCAATCAGGAACGCAGCGACGATTCCACGGCCAGCGTCGCCGTGAACGCCCCGAGTAGAACCAGAAGTCCCGTGCGGAGCGGCCGGTCTCCGAGGACGAGCGCCAGGACGGAGAACGAGAGCGTCGTGGGAGAGAACATCGCTGCGAGGGAGACGAGGACGATCTCCGCGTCGATCCAGCTCATTTGGCGCGCCTGAGCAACCGCCTTGCGCTGGACGGTTCAGCGTCATCCGCCTCTCGGCCTGCTTGGCCGCCTCTTCGCCTCGCCTGCGCGTTGTGCTGGACGCCTTCTGGTCGGCCGCCTTCACCTTCTGCGCGTCCGTGTACGAGTCCCGACGAGCTTCCTTCCGCCCGACCAGCCGAACGCCCAGGTGACCAGGACGATCGCGAAGACGATGTTTCAAGCTGTCGTCACGAGCTGTTGCGCTACGGAATACGCAGTTGCAGTTGTCGCGTCGGTGACGCCGTTCGAGCGACGCCGACGTTGAAGGCCTGGTTCACGCCAACCCCGCCTGGTGTCACCGATGCCCACGTTCGCGATCGAGTTCCCGCCGACGATCCGCATCACTGTGTGAAAGCTCACCGGGATGCCGTAGGCGGCCAGGAAGAGAGC
>ERZ1370068.3771-contig-2872_pt1 | contig 23431 bp, 23 predicted proteins | sample MGYA00561227_ERZ1370068 | MGnify/ENA primary metagenome ERZ1370068 (study PRJEB38410, sample SAMEA6850437) | metagenome | study: Metagenomic assessment of the ecological functions of the soil: analysis of the soil microbiota associated with the...
GTTATGCTTCGTTCGGTTACGTATTGCTGTCGCCGGCACCGCCGGCCGGCATCACGCTCGACACGATGCTCGCCACGTCGTTCCACGCGACGATGGCGTGGAGCAGCCAGCTCGCGGTGGCGATGCCCAAGCGTCCGCTCGCCGGCGATTTCAGCCCGGGTTTCATGATGAAGCTCGCGCACAAGGATTGCCGCCTCGCATTGCGAAGATGGCCGAGGGGCTCGGCGTCGCGTCGCCGCGTCGGCCGCGCGGCGCTCGCGAGCCTCGATCAGGGATTGGCGCGCAGGCCTTGCCAACGACGGCGTCGGCGCGCTGCTCAAGATGCGCGAACAGGCCGCGGGGTCGATGCGTCACCGACTGCGGGCGCCGGTGTGTCTACACGGAGCCCGCCGTCGTCAGTCCCGGTGCGGCACTTGCGCTTTGAGCTGCTCGAGAAAACGGCATGGCCAAACCATCCAGACGCGCGGCGCGCGACGCCCTGCTGCTGCGGGCGGACGGTGCTCGACCCCTCGCGACGATGTTGCGACGGCGCTCGTCGGTCTGGCCGCCGGCACGCGCATTTCCGCTTGGCGTCGGAGACGCGCGGCGCGCGACGTGGTAACGCTGGAACGCATTGCGTGCTTGCACGGCCACAAGTTCGCGCTGCGGCGCATGACCGCGGGCCATCCGGTGCTGCAAGTACGGCGAAGGCCATCGGCTGCGCGACGCAGCGCGGTCGCCGTCGGCGCGTGGGTGCATCGTTCACAAATTCCGCGCCACGACACGGAAGGAACGGAAGGTCGGTGCCGCGATGTGGGGAGGCGAGGTGGATCCGCGCGTTCGGGCGCCAGCGTGAGCACCGGCAGCCGCGATTTCGCAGCGCGGGTTCGACGGATACGCCGCCGCCGCGACGGCCGCCGCGTGGGCGTGCTGTCAATCAGGTGCTGGTCGCTTTCGCCGATCGGGCATGGACTGATCCGCTGCCGCGCGGCTGCATCCGCCTGGGCCTGGTTCGCGGCACCGTGTGTGTGCGCCTCGGGGAGGATATGGTCGCGCCGGCAGATCGCGGCGGATGCGGCAGCTGCACTTCGACACGCTCGCCGGTCACGGCGACGCATCCGAGGGCGTCGCCGCCCGTAACGATCGTCCGTGTCGGCCGGCGCCCGACATCACTGAGCGCCTACGTCGACGCGCGATCGTCGCGAGCGGAAGCCGGCATTCGGCCTGTCGCTGCCGGGCGTGAACGCAGAGGACGCGCTCGCGTTGGGTGGATGCCGGTGTTCGCGTTGCCGCGCGGCTACCATACGGTCCACGAAGCGCCGGCGCTGCCGCCGCACGAAGGCGTTGCGACCTCGCCGATCTCTGCATCGCCCGGTCGAGCGCGGGCGCCTCCTGATGCGACGTCCGGCCTCGTCTGCAACCCGCTTGCGGGCCAGCATGATGCGGTGCGTCGGTGGTCTGAAGAAGTGGTGAAAGTGCAAGGCGATGTTCAGCGAGACGGTCGGAGATCGGACCGGCGCCCGGGACACTCCTGCTGGCGCGCCGCGCCAGCGAGAACGCAGGCGTGGCGCGCCGCATCGTCGACGCTGTCCGCGAACGGGGAGCGTCTGGCGCGTGAAGCCGGCGGGGATCTGCGCGCCCAGAACCCCGGCCCGCAGAACAAAGGCGGGTGGCGGCCGGACACGGCAGCTCGGGGAGGAGAAGGCGCTGGGGGCGGCAATCTGCGCCTTACGGGGGCGGCTTCAGCCGATCCGGGACGTGCTGCGCGCTGCGCAGCGGCTCCGAGGCGCGCCGGGGCTCTGCCTGATGGACACGCCCTACTTCCCGCCCGGGTCGATGCACCGCCATGGCACGGTGGCAGGAGGGGCGCGCGGCTCGTGGTCACTTCACCACCGGCGCGGGCAACAGCTACGAGCCTGGCTGCGCCGGTGACGCTGAAGATGAGCGCGAACCCCGAGCACGACGTCGCGGCGCTCGAGGCGCAGATCGACTTTGCGGCGAGCGGCGCGCTGCGGTGGGATCGTCGGCCTTGGACGAACTCTCTGACGATGCCGGGGTGGCGCGCCTGCTCGAGATTGCGTCCGGATCGCTCACTTACGGCGAGATCGTCGGCGAAGGCGACGAGAGCGTGGTCCGGTCGCGTCGGTCCTTCGATGTAGCAACCGCGGCGTAGGGCCGCCCGCATCCTTCAGGATCGAATTTCGCGACGACACGGACATCCATGGGCTTCGATCCTGCCGCCATGCGGCGCATCCCGGTCACCGCGACGCGTCGCCGCGTGTCGCAGCCTCGGTGGCATCGGCACACGCGCCGTTCGAGCGAGCCTCACGCCGCCACCGAGGCGGACGCTTCGGTGCGCTGGCGCATTCGACTTTTGCACTCACGCCGCCGGCCAGCGCTACTACGACACCGCCCCGTTCTGCGGCCTGGGCCTCGCTCCGAGTCACCGTCTCGGCGCGCCGCATCGCGTAGGAGCGTCTGATCGCAGCGCCCCGGGCTGACGGTCTCTCGTCGAAGGGTCGGTCGCCGCTGATGCGGCCGCTCGGCGGATACTGTCGCGCCAGGCGCATCCAGCGGTGCGTATCCGTTCAAGTCGCATTCGACTACAGCTACGACGGCGCGCTGCGCTCGCTCGAGCACAGCTTGCAGCGCCTCGGCACCAACCGCCATCGACATCGCGCTGATCCACGACGTCAACCGGCGCTGGCAGGGCGACCTGCTGGAGCAACGCTACGCCGAGGCGATGAATGGCGCGTATCGCGCGCTGCATGCCCTGCGCGCCGCCGGCGTGGTCAAGGCGATCGGTGTCGGCGTCAACGACTGGGGCATCCTCGCAGCGTTTCGCAGCGGACGGCGACTTCGACTGCTTCATGCTGGCGGGACGCTACACGCTGCTTGACCACACGGCGCTCGACCGCCTTCATGCCACGACTGCGAGCGGCGCGGCATCTCGGTTAGCTGATGGCGGCGCCGTTCGAGTCTCGGGCATATCGCGACGGGCATCGAGGCCGCGCGGCGACGTTCTTTACGTCGAGGCCGACGCCGCGGTCATGGACCGCACGCGACGCACCCGCATCGGCGCGCGGTGTGCTCACCGGCTCTGACGTCGACGTTGCGGCAGCCGCGCTGCCACGTTCCCGCTCGCATCCCGCCGTCGCGAGCGTCAGCGGCAGGAATGCACCGCAGCGCGAGCGAGGGTGCGCCGCGAATCTCGCGCACGTGCGTCCGCCGCTGATTCCTGCCGACCTTCTGCTGCGGTGGCTGAAGCACGAAGGGGCTGGTCGCCGCCCACGCGCCGACGCCAGAAAGCGTGACGGCCACGCGACTCGACAGACGCTGCGCTGCCGCGCGAGGGCCAGCAGGCGCGCGGTTCGCGCACGCGCAGCTCAGCCTGGTGGAGAGCGTTCCCGACGCCGAGACTCGCCCGTCCGGCGAAAGGCGTCGCGCGCGCGCTCCAGCGCTTGCTCCGGGTCGGCGATCAAGTCTGCCCGTGTCCTCGATGCCGACGGAGAGGCGCGGCGAGATCGTCCGGGACAGCGGGTGAGGCCTGCGCCTTCGACACTGGCGCGGTGCTCGATCCGGGCTCTCCACGCCGCCCGGCGAGGTCGCGCGCTTCAAGCGCGACGTTGGCGGCCGTCGCGGCGGCAACGGTGTCTGACCGGAGCGCCAGCGCCCCGCGCACGCGAGATCGACAGCATTCCGCCGAGAGCCGCCGCGCATCTGCCGGGCGGCGACGGCGTGCCCGTCGTGGAAGGACGGCAGACCCAGGATAGAGCACGCTTCCGCGGAATCCTGCCGGATGCTGCGCGAGGTGCCCCGGCGGATGGCGCAGCGCGCGCTGGCGCAGGCCACCTGTACTGCGCTTGAGAGGATACAGCGTGCGCATGCCGCGGGTCAACAGCCAGGCCTCGAACGGCCCGAGTATGCCGCCGAGTCTGCGCGCGGATGCCGCTGATGCGCTGCCACAGCGGCGTCGTCGTCGCGCGTGGCGACCAGCGCGCCGGCGATGAGGTCGGAGTGGCCGTTCAGGTACTTGGTCGCCGGAATGCATCACGATGTCGGCGCCGAGCGTCCAGCGGCTGCGTCAGGACCGGCGTCGCCACCGTCGAGTCGACCGCCAGCCTGCGCGCCGGCGGCATGCGCGATCGCTGCCAGTCGCGGCGATGTCGGTGATCGGTCCACAGCGGGATTGGCCGGCGTCTCGACCCACACCAGCCGGGTCTGCCCGGGCCGGACGGCGCTGGCGAACCGCGGTCGGGATCGCGTCATGTCGACGCAGCTCGACCTGCAGCCCCAGTGGTCGCGAAGTTCGTCAGCCAGTTGCGCAGCGACCAGTACATCACCTGGGGCGCGAGCACATGGTCGCCCGGCGCCAGCGCCTGGAACACCGCGCGTTGCCGCGGCCATGCCGGACGCGAACAACAGCGCGCCGCGCGCCCGCCTTCGAGCGCCGTCGAGCACCGCCTCGGCCTGGTCGAAGGCCGGGTTGTGATCGCGCGCATAGATGCGGCCGGAGCGGTACTGGTTGTCCGGATCGCGGATGAAGGTCGTCGACGTGTGGATCGGCGGCGCGATCGCGCCGCGTCTTGTCGTCGATCCAGCCGAGCGCCTGCGCGGCGACGCTGGCGGGTTTGAGTCGTCTCGGGTCCATCCGCGCAGATTAACCTGCGCACGGCGGATCGTAGCGGCACCGCGCGACACCAGCACCAGCATGTCGCCGGGAATCGCCGGGGAATCGCCGCTGTGCGGCGCCTGCGTGCAGGTCATGCGTCGATGTTGCACTGCGGTATCATCGTCGGTCCGATGAACGCCGTCGCCGACCGCATTCTCGCCACGGACAGCACGCCGGCCGACGCGCCGCGCCTGCGCGAGATCCCGTACAACTACACGTCGTTCTCGGATCGCGAGATCGTGATCCGCCTGCTCGGCGCGCCGATGCGTGGCGGCTGCTCGGCCAGTTGCGCGGCGAGCGCCGCACCGGCCGCTCGGCGCGGATGCTGTTCGAGGTGCTGGGCGACATCTGGGTCGTCGAGCGCAATCCCTACCTGCAGGACGACCTGCTCGACAATCCGCAAGCGGCAGAGCGCTGCTGGTCGAAGCGCTGCGCCACCGCCTCGCGCGAGATCGACAAGCGCCGCCGCGCAGCACGCCGGCGCGGACGCCGACCGCGACGCGAAGTGGTCGCCGCGCTGGTCGCCGCCGCGCGCAGCGCGCGTCGATCGCTTCGCCGCGTCGTTTCCGCGACACGCTGCGACCTGCGCAAGCGCGCGCGCGCGTACGCTGCAGCGCCACACCGCCGCCGGACAACATCGCGTTCGACGGCCTCGCGCGCGTGTCGCACGTCACCGACGCGACCGACTGGCGCGTCGAGTATCCGTTCGTCGTGCTGTACCCGGACACCGAAGACGAGGTGCGCGGCCTGGTCGAAGGCTGCATCGAGCTCGGCCTCACGATCATTCCGCGCGGCGGCGGCACGGGCTACACCGGCGGCGCGATTCCGCTCGACGCGCGCTCGGCGGTGATCAACACCGAGAAGCTCGAGCGGCTGAGCGCGGTCGAGCGCGTCGTGCTGCCCGGGCACGCGACGCCGGTCGCGACGCATCGACTGCGGGCGCCGGCGTCGTCACGCGGCGCGCCGATGGACGCGGCCGACGCGCGCCGGGCTCGTGTTCGCGTGCGATCCGACGTCCGCCGACGCGTCGTGCATCGGCGGCAACGTCGCCGATGAACGCCGGCGGCAAGAAGGCGGTGCTGTGGGGCACGGCGCTCGACAACCTCGCGTCGTGGCGGATGGTGACGCCCGACGCGCGAGTGGCTCGAGGTCGACGCGCGTCGACCACAACCTCGGCAAGATCCACGACGCGCGACAGGCGACGTTCGAGCTCAAATGGACTGCGGCGCGACGGCAGGACGCGTCGACGCGCACCGAGACGCTGACGATGCCCGGCGCGACGTTTCGCAAGGCCGGCCTCGGCAAGGACGTCACCGACAAGTTCCTCGCGGGACGTGCCCGGCGTGCAGAAGGAAGGCTGCGACGGCATCATCGTCGAGCGCGCGCTTCATCCTGCACCGGATGCCGCCGGCGATCCGCACCGTGTGCCTCGAGTTCTTCGGCCAGGTGCGCGATTCGACGCCGGCGATCGTCGAGATCAAGCGACTATCTCGATGCGCTAACGCGATCGGCGCCTCAGTTGCGCGTGCAGCTCGCGGGGCTCGAGCACCTCGACGAGCGCTACGTGAAGGCGGTCGGCTACGCGACGAAGGCCGAAGCGCCACGGCCGGCCGAAGATGGTGCTGCTCGGCGACATCGTCGGCGAGGCCGACGACGCCGTCGCGCGCGCGGCGTCCGAGGTCGATCCGCATCGCCAACGCGCGCGGCGCCGAAGGCTTCGTCGCCGTGTCGGCCGAGAGCGCGCAAGAAGTTCTGGCTCGACCGCTCGCGCACCGCCGCGATCGCGCGGCACACCAACGCGTTCAAGATCAACGAGGACGTCGTCATCCCGCTCGACGCGGCTCGGCGACTACACCGACGGCATCGAGCGGATCAACATCGAGCTGTCGCTCGCGCAACAAGCTGCGCGCTCGCCGATCGGCTCGCCGCGTTCTTCGCGGCGCCCGACGCGTCACGCACCTGTGGGGCCCGACGACGAGGTCGCGGCCGGCGCCGGAGCTCGTCGACGCGCAAGTCGACGAAGCGCGCGCGCTCGTCGCGGCGGTCGCGCACGCGCTGGCGGGATCTTCGCGACAGCCTCGACGCGACGTTTCCGCGCTGCAGGACCACTCGAGTCGTCGCGTCGTGGAAGACCGAGCTGCAAGGCGCCGCTCGAGGAGATCTTCGACGGGCCGCGCGTTCGCGCCGGTGATGACGCATGTGGTGCGCGCGATGCACGCGCGCGTGCTGCGCAGCCGCGTGTTCGTCGCGCTGCACATGCACGCCGGCGACGGCAACGTGCACACCAACCTGCCGGTCAACTCCGACGACTACGCGATGCTGCAGGAGGCCAACGCCGCCGTCGCGCGGATCATGGCGCTCGCGCGCGCGCTCGACGGCGTCGTATCGGGCGAGCACGGCATCGGCATCACCAAGCTCGAGTACCTGACCGACGAGCGAGCTGGCGCCGTTCGCCGACTACAAGCGGCGCGTCGATCCGCGAGGCCGCTTCAACCGCGGCAAGCTCGTGCGCGACGCGCGCGCTGCCCGCCGACCTGTCGCGATGCATACACGCCGTCGTTCTCGCTGATCGGCGCACGAGAGCCTGATCCTCGAGCAGAGCCGCGATCGGCGGCATCGCCGACTCGATCAAGGATTGCCTGCGCTGCGGCAAGTGCAAGCCGGTCTGCGCGACGCACTCGCCGCGCGCCAACCTGCTCTACAGTCGCCGCGCAACAAGATCCTCGCGACGTCGCTGCTGATCGAGGCGTTCCTGTACGAGGAGCAGACGCGGCGCGGCATCGTCACTGCGCGCACTTCGACGAGTTCGGCGACGTCGCCGACCACTGCACGGTGTGCCACAAGTGCGCTGAACCCATGCCCGGTCGACATCGACTTCGGCGACGTGTCGATCGCGATGCGCAACCTGCTGCGCACGCGAGGCAAGCGGCAAGTTCAATCCTGGCACGGCGCGCGCGATGCTGTTCCTGACCGCCACGGATCCCGCGACGATCACGCGCTCGCGCGCCGCGCGATGGTCGGCGTCGGCTACAAGCGCGCAGCGCGCTCGCGCACGCCGTCGCGAAACGCCTCGGCCTCGCGCGGCGCAGACCAGCGCCATCCGCCGCGCGACGCGTCGGCAGCGCCGCGATCAAGGCGCAGGTCATCCACTTCATCAACAAGCCGATGCCGGGCAAGCTGCCGAAGCGCACGTCGCGCGCGCTGCTCGACATCGAGGACGACGCGGTCGTGCCGATCATCCGCGATCCGGCACGCGTCGCCGACGACGCCGACGCGGTGTTCTATTTCCCGGGCTGCGGCTCGGAGCGGCTGTTCTCGCAGGTGGGCCTCGCGACGCAGGCGATGCTCTATCACGTCGGCGCGCAGACCGTGCTGCCGCCGGGCTACCTGTGCTGCGGCTATCCGCAGACCGCCGCCGGCGACCACGACGAAGGGCCAGAAGATCATCGACCGACAACCGCGTGCTGTTCCACCGCGTCGCGAACACGCTCAACTACCTCGACATCAAGACCGTGATCGTCTCGTGCGGCACGTGCATGGACCAGCTGCATGAACTACGAGTTCGAGAAGATCTTCCCGGCTGCCGCCTGCTCGACATCCACGAGTACCTGCTCGGAGAAGGGCGTGAAGCTCGACGGCGTTGACCGGCGCGCGCTACATCTATCACGACCCCTGCCACACGCCGATGAAGACCTACCAGCCGCTGCAAGGTCGTCAACGCGCTGATGGGCACGGAGGTGCAGCTCGACGATCGCTGCTGCGGCGAGTCGGGCACGCTTGCGGTGACGCGGCCCGACATCTCGACGCAGGTGCGCTTCCGCAAGGAAGAGGAAATGCGCAAGGGCGCCGCAGCGCTGCGCGCGGACGGCTTCGCCGGCGACGGTCAAGGTGCTGACGTCAGTGCCCGTCGTGCCTGCAGGGCTTGTCGCGCTTCGACGACGACGCCGGCACCGCAGGCCGACTACATCGTCGTCGAGATCGCGACGCCGCGTGCTCGGCGCGACGTGGATGGAAGACTACGTGCGCGAAGGCGAACGCCGGCGGGATCGAGCGCGTGCTGGTCTAACGATGCGGGAGGCCGATGCCGCGCCGCGCGTCAGTTCGCTCGCACGGCGGCGGTCGTCGCCTTGTCGGCGGCCCCTTGCGCCTTCACATTCAAGTCTCGGCGCGGGCGCGCGCCTTGTAGCTCATCTGGATTTCGCACACCCTTCGACGGCGCGAAGAGCGGCGCATCGCGCAGGAGCCAGGGGTGAGCAGCACCAACACGACGTAGAGCGCAGCAATGTATTCGGCGGCGCGCGAAGGCTTGTCGGGCCCCGCGTCCGGTTGGGAACTGCTCTCGCGTGGGTGGTTGGTCGTCGACTTCATGTTCAACTCCGGTGGCAGGTGCGACCCTCTCCAAAAATCCCGCGAGGACGGCCCTCTCGAATCAGGTTCGTCCCGCCGTGGCGAAAAGAGCGCGTCTTCGCGGGTGGAGGCAAACAGCGGACGGCGCCGCGCCGGATTTCCCGGCCAGCGATGCGGCGATGTCGGGGTCAGTACCATGTTCGAGACACTACCCGCGGGCGGCGCCCGGGTCGGGGAGCATTCCGCGCCGCAACAGCAGATTATTCGCCCGTCATACCCGGCGCCCTCGCCGCGCGCCATGGCAGGGCGGGCTGGCGCGTTCCTTGCTGCAGTACGTGTCAATGGGTGGTCGCGACCGCGCCTTTGCAGGCGCTCCGCGCCGGTCATTGCCCCTGCGCGGCAGTCGGGAATCCGAGACTGCGTGCTATAAGGCGCGATGGTCGAGCGTGAGGGCGGCATGCGTGTTCTGCGAAAGCGGGCGGGCGCGTCGTGTTCGAGGACGCACGCCTGCGGGTGGTCGTGGCCGACGAGCCTTTCGCAGGCTTATGCCGCGTGATCTGGAACGCGCACGTGTGTGAAATGACGGACCTCGCACCGGTCGAGCCGTATGTACCTGATGAGCATCGTTTTCGCTGTCGAAGACGCGCTGCGGGCACTGCTCGCGCCGCGAAAGATGAACCTGGCGAACTTCGGCAATCTGGTTCCGCACATTCACTGGCACGTCATTCCGCGCTTCGCGGACGATTCGCATTTTCCGCAACCGGTGTAGGGCCCGCGGCAGCGCGACGGCAGCCCGCGCGCGTTGGCCGGCCGATTTCGACGCGGCGCTCGCGGCGCGAGATCGAAGCAGCGCGGGGCGCCTGACGCCATGGGCGACACGACGCTGCAGAATTCCGGAACCGGCCGCTCCGCTCGTCGTCCCGCCGCCGGTCGCCGAGCGGCCGAGAGGCCGCGTTCACCGACGGCGATGGCGCGTCGCGCTGGGTCAAGACGCTGCCGATGCTGCAGGTCGGCCAGGTGCACGAGGCGCTGATGGGACAGTTGGCGTTGCTCGGCGAGACGCAAACCCGCGCGCGAGCGCGCGAAGATCGCCGAGATCTTCCGCGAGCCGGTCAACTCATCTTCATACCGAGCTCGCGCGACGCTATGCCGGCAAGGCCGCAGCCCGAAGGCGAGCGCGAGCGCGAGGCGATCGACCAGGCTGTCTCGATATGGCATGCGCTGTGGGAGCAGTACTCCGCCTGCCTGAAGCCGCTGCTCGAGGGCGACAACGAGCTTGAAGGCGTAAAGGCGAAGATCCTGCAGCGTGGACTGTTCGTCGGCAAGCAGCTCGTGCTCGTGCACGGCCTCGCGCGCCGCGCCACCCCGCCGGAAACTCTGGCAGGAGCTCCACGCGTACTACCGTCTCGCCGAGATGCTCGACTGTGCCGTCACCGCGGTGACCGACGACCTCATTCCGCAGGGTGTTGGCACGTCGTGCTACTCGACCTACAGCCACGCGCTGCTGCTCGGCCTGGCCGATCCCTGCGCGATGAGCGTCCGCCAGATCGAGCTCGCCGACCGCTGGCTTCGGCCAGTGGAGCCGCAAGCTGTTTCCGTACGCGCAGTGAACGCGAAAGCGAGACCGGTCGCGGTCGTCGACCTCGACAGCACGGCGGGCGCGAGGCTCGTCCCCGCGGCGCCGCACGACGCGCCGGCGGCGATTCGCTTCGGCTACCCGGGCAAGCTGCGCGACCAGCGTACGCGGCCGGCTCAAGCGTCTCGACCGGCGGTGCCGCGCCGGCCGAGCTGCAGCTCGGCCATGACGTCTCGACCGAGCAGTGCATCGCGCTGCTTCGCACCTCGAAGCGCGGTGGTGCCACGTGCCGCGCGGTCCGGGCGAAGAGCGAAGACGCCGAGCTCGATCTCGTCACCGGCGGCTTGCTCGCTGCGTTCTTCCGCGTCGGCGGGCGCACGTTCGAGCGCGCCGATCCGATCGGGCGCACGTTCCAGAAAGCGCAGCACCTGAAGACGCTGGGCGCGCTCACCGACTACGACCGCTTCCGCGAGGAAGCGCGAGCGTGAACTGGCCGTGGGAGCGCTGGCGCGGCCGCAGCGAGATGGCGCGAAGCAACGATGCGTCGACGTGGATCAGAGCCACTACCGCTGGTCGCTCGATCAGCTCGTCGTCGTGCGCGACCCCGAGCGGACGCGTCTGGGCTGGGCCTCGCGCGTGGCACGTGCCGGCAGCGGCGATCTCGCGCTCACGCTGAAGCTCTGGCAAGGAACGCCGCGCGCGGTGACGCTGCGGCCGCAGTCGGGCAACTATGCGGACGAGCCGCCGATCGCCGCGCTGCTGCTCGCCGAAACGCCCGACGATCGTCCGTCGCTGATCATGCAGCCTCGCGCGTTCACGCCCGGACGGCAGCTGCGGTCGGTCGACAGCGGCGGCCGAGCGGCGCGTTCCGGCTCGTGAAGCTCCTGCACCGCGGTGCTGACTTCGAGCGCGTCGCATTCGAGGACGCGGCCTGAAGCTTTCGGACGATCGGACGATAATGCGGAATGCCCAATCGGCTGTCCGCGTCCACATCGCCGTATCTCCGCCAGCACGCGGACAACCCGGTCGACTGGTATCCGTGGGGCGAGGAGGCGCTCGACCGCGCGCGGCGCGAGGACAAGCCGATCCTGCTGTCGATCGGCTACTCGGCCTGCCACTGGTGCCACGTGATGGCGCACGAGTCGTTCGAGGACCCGGCGGTCGCCGCGGTGATGAACGACGCGCTTCGTGAACATCAAGGTCGACCGCGAGGAGCGGCCCGACCTCGACCAGATCTACCAGACCGCGCACGCGCTGCTGACGCGGCGCTCGCGGCGGCTGGCCGCTCACGATGTTCCTCACGCCGGCGGGTGCGCCGTACTATGCGCGGCACTTACTTCCCGAAGGAAGGGCGCTACGGGCTGCCGGGCTTCATCGACATCCTGCCGCGCATCGCCCAGGCGTATCGCCGAGCAGGGCGAGACGATTGCGCGAACAGAGCCAGCGGCTCGCTCGATGCGATGCAGTCGCTCGAGCCGGCTGAGCCGCAGCGAACGAGCCTGCCCGCGCGCGCGCCGCGGCGTGGCTCCTCGCCGAGCTGAAAGCGACGTTCGACCCGGTGCATGGCGGCTTCGGCGCGCCCCGAAGTTTCCGCACGCCGCCGAGCTCGAGTTCTGCCTGCGCGCGTTCGCGATGGCGCGCGACGACGGAAGCGCTCACGGTGGTGCGCACGTCGCTCGCGCGGATGGCCGAAGGCGGCATCCACGACCACCTCGGCGGCGGCTTCTGCCGCTACAGCGTCGACGCGCGACTGGACGATCCCGCACTTCGAGAAGATGCTCTACGACAACGGGCCGCTTCTCGGTCTGTACGCCGATCTCGCGCGCGCCACCGGAGAGGCGGCTTTCGCGCGACGTCGCGCGCAACATCGTCGGCGGCTGGTGCGCGAGATGCGCGCACCGGACGGCGCGTTCTACGCGAGCCTCGACGCCGACAGCGAAGGCGAGGAAGGCAAGTTCTACGTCTTCACGCCCGATCAGTGTCCGTGCGGTGCTGAACGACGCGAGTGGGCGATGGCGGCGCCGTACTTCGGCCTCGACGGGCCGCCCAATTTCGAGCATCGCCACTGGAACCTGCGCGTGGTGACGCCGCTCGCGCAGGTCGCGTCGAAGCTCGGCATCACGCTGCCCGACGCGCAGACGCGGCTCGTCGGCGCGAAGGCCGCGCTGTTCATGACGCGCGCACACCGCGTTCGCCCCGGCACCGACGACAAGGTGCTGACGGCGTGGAACGCGCTCGTGATCGCGGGCCTCGCGCGCGCCGCGCGGGCGCAGAGGCGAGCCGCGCTGGGCCGACCTCGCGTTCGCGGCGATCGACGCGCGATTCGCGCCACGCTTTGGCGCGGCGGCCGGCTCGTTCGCGACGCGGCGCGCCGGCGCGCCGGATCTTCCCGGGCTACCTCGACGATCACGCCTTCATGCTCGCCGCGCTGATCGAGGCGATGCAGACGCGCTTTCGCCCTCGACGACTGGGACTTCGCGCGCGCCGTCGCCGACGCACTCATCGCGCATTTCGAGGATCGCAAGCGCGGCGGCTTCTGGTTCACGACCCACGACCACGAAGAGCTGTTCCATCGCATGAAGCCGGGCTGCGACAATGCCACGCCGTCGGGCAACGGCGATCGCGGCGCAGGCGCTGATCGCTCTGGCCACCTGGCGACGGAGCAGCGCTATCCTCGACGCGGCCGCGCCGCGCGGTCCGCGTGCTTCGCTCCGGCGCTCGCGCAATCGCCTGGCGGGCATTCGACGCTGCTCTCGGCGCTGCGAGGACCTCGAGGTTCCGCCGACGTTCGTCGTGCTGGCGGGTGACCCCGTGGAGACCGGTGCCTGGCACGCCGCGCTCGAGCGCAGCCTACCGGCCCAACGTCCGCGTGCTCGACCTCGGCCCGGTCGACCGGCCGCCGCCCTCGCTCGTCAAGGGGCGCAAGCCCGAGCGAGGCGCCGTCGCGTGGGTCTGCCGCGGCACGACCTGCCTGCCGCCGGTCGCCTCGCTCGCGCGACGTGGAGGCGGCGCTGGCGCAGGGGCGTTAGCGCTGCGTTGGCTTCCGCCGAGCCGCCGACGCTGCGTCAGACCTGAAGCCCGACCTGCAGAGAATCGACGCGCCAGACTCGTCAACTGGCGTGGCGTGACGTAAGGTTCCGGTACCATCGTTTGGCCTATTTGAGCCTCCTCCGGAGAATTCATGAAACTCGCACTTGCATCGATCGCCGCCGCCGCCGCGCTGGTCGCGGGCAACGCGCAAGCGGCGCTGGACAACGCCGCCGCCGAAGCGCTGATGAAGAAGGACGGCTGCGCCGTCTGCCATTCGGTCGACAAGAAGATCGTCGGACCCTCGTATCAGGAAGTCGCGGCCAAGTACAAAGGCGACGCCGGCGCCGCCGCTAAGCTCATCAAGAAAGTGAAGGACGGCGGATCCGGCGTATGGGGCCCGGTGCCGATGCCGCCGAACGCGACGCGACGTCGGATGCGGACATCAAGAACCTCGTCGACTGGATCCTGACGCTGAAGAAATAGGCAGCGTCGCGCGCAGGCTCTGCGACCGCGCCGCTTTGACCGGCGGCGCGGCCCCTGCTAACCTGCGCATCGGTTCCCTGCAGGAGAGCGCGCCGTCGGCAACAGGGCGGCGCCGCCGAAGGCGTAATCCCGAAATCGCTCAGGCAAAAGGACTGCGGGAACGACGGCAATCTGGAGAGCGGTCGCGCGTCGCGCAATGCGCGGCCCACCGAAGGCACGCAGCGACATCGGCCGGCTAACGGCCGGCGCGCCGCAACCTCAGGTAAAAGGACAGACGGGGCGACGCGGATTTCCGCGCCGCCCTTTTCGTTCCGACCGGAGATCGACGTGCCGCAGACCACCCCGCTCAACGCAACCCATCGCGCCGCCGGCGCGCGCATGGTCGACTTCGGCGGCTGGGACATGCCGGTCCACTACGGCTCGCAGATGGACGAGCACCATGCGGTGCGCCGCGACGCCGGGCATGTTCGACGTCTCGCACATGCGCGTCGTCGACGTCCGCGGCAGCGCCGCGCGCGAGTACCTGCGCTTACGCGCTCGCCAACAACGTCGACAAGCTGAACGACGCCGGGCAAGGCGCTGTATTCGTGCCTGCTGCGCGCGCGACGGCGGCGTGCTCGACGACCTCATCGTCTACTACCTCGCGCGACGATTTCTTCCGGCTCGGTCGTCAACGCCGCGACCGCCGACAAGGACATCGCGTGGCTGAGCGCGCTGCGCGATCGCCGCTTCGCGCAGCGAGCGCTCGGCCTCGTGCTGACGCCGCGCACCGATCTCGCGATGATCGCCGTGCAGGGTCCCGAATGCGCGCGCGAAGACCTGGCAGGCGCTGCCGGAGACGCGCGGTGCCCGACTGCCGCGCTCCGCGCCGTTCAACGGCGTGTTCGTGCAGAGCGCGTTCGGCGAAGTCTTCGTCGCGCGCACCGGCTACACCGGGCGAGGACGGCTTTCGAGATCGTCGTCCCGGCCGCGCACGCGACGACCGCTGTGGAATGCGCTGGCGGCGGCGGGCGTCGCGCCCTGCGGTCTCGGCGCCCGCGACACGCTGCGCCTCGAGGCGGGCATGAACCTCTACGGCCAGGACATGGACGAGACGGCGTCGCCGCTCGAATCGGGCCTCGCGTGGACCGTCGATCTCGCGAGCCCGCGCGATTTCGTCGGCAAGGCGGCGCTCGCGGCGCTGCCGCCGGCGCGGCAACTCGTCGGGACTGCTGCTGACCGACGCGGGCGGCGTGCTGCGCGCGCACCAGAAGGTCCGGCACGGACGCGCGGGCGACGGCGAGATCACCAGCGGCACGTTCTCGCCCACGCTCGGCAAGTCGATCGCGCTCGCGCGTCTTCCGGCGACGATCGCGCAGGGTTCAAGCGTGCAGGTCGACATCCGCGACAAGCGCCTCGCCGCGCGCGTCGTCAAGCCGCCGTTCGTGCGCAACGGCAAGGTGCTGGTCTCGTAACCTTTTCACGAAGCGAGGGCATTGCATGAACGTACCGAAGGAGCTCAAGTACACCGACAGCCACGAATGGGTGCGTACGGAAGCCGACGGCACCGTCACCATCGGCATCACCGATCACGCGCAGGCGGCGCTCGGCGATCTCGTGTTCATCGAGCTGCCTGCCGTGGGACGCAAGCTCGCGGCCGGCGAGTCCTGCGGCGTCGTCGAGTCGGTGAAGGCGGCGAGCGACGTCTACGCGCCGATCGCCGGTGAGGTCGACAGCGGCAACGACGCCGCCGTCGGCGCGCCGGAAACCGTCAATGCCGATGCCTACGCCAACTGGCTGTGGAAGATGAAGCCCACGGACCCGGCGGCGCTCGCCGCGCGCTGATCGACGCCGCGGCGTACAGCAAATCGATCGCGGACGCGTAACCGGCGGAACGAGGCGATGAACATGAACGACCGAAGCGCGCCATCAGCGCGTTGCCGCTCACCGCGCTCGAAGACCACGGCGCGTTCGTCGGCCGGCACTATCGGCACCGATGCCGCCGATCAGGCGGAGATGCTGCGCGTGCTCGGCTATCCGACGCGCGCTGCGCTGATCGATGCGCTCGTGCCTGCGGCGATCCGCGAACGCGCAAGCCGCTGCCGCTGCCGGGTCCGATGTCCGAGGCGGAAGCGCTTGCCGGCGCTGCGCTCGATCGCATCGTCCAACGTGGTCGCGAAGTCGTTCATCGGGCAGGGCTACTACGGCACGCACACGCCGGGCGTCATCCAGCGCAACATCCTCGAGAATCCGGCGTGGTACACGGCGTACACGCCGTATCAGCCGGAGATTTCGCAGGGCCGGCTCGAAGCGCTCGTCAACTTCCAGACGATGGTGTGCGACCTGCACCGGCATGGCGATCGCGAACGCGTCGATGCTCGACGAAGCCACCGCGGCCGCGGAGGCGATGACGCTCTGCCAGCGGATCGGGCAAGTCGACGGCACGCACGCTTTTTCGTCGCCGACGACGTGCTGCCGCAGACGCTCGACGTCGTGCGCACGCGCGCCGCGGCCGCTCGACATCGAGGTCGTCGTCGGCTCCGGCGGAGCGCCTCGGCGTGCGGCGGACGTGCTTCGGCGTGCTGCTGCAGTACCCGGGCGCGAACGGTGACGTGCGCGACTACGCGGCGGTGGTCGGCGGCCGTCCACGCTGCGGGCGGCCACGTGGTCGTCGCCGCCGATCTCCTCGCGCTGACGCTGCTGCAAGCCGCCGGGCGAATGGGGCGCCGACGTCGTCGTCGGCACGTCGCAGCGCTTCGGCGTGCCGATGGGCTACGGCGGTCCGCACGCCGGCTACCTCGCGACGCGCGACGAGTACAAGCGCTCGCTGCCCGGGCGCCTCGTCGGCGTCACGGTCGACGCGCAGCGGCACGCCCGCGTATCGCCTCGCGCTGCAGACGCGCGAGCAGCACATCCGCCGCGAGAAGGCGACGTCGAACATCTGCACGGCGCAGGTGCTGCTCGCGGTGATGGCGGGCATGTACGCCGTCTACCACGGGCCGGAAGGGCTGACGACGATCGCACGCCGCGTGCACCGGCTGACCGCGATCCTGCGCCGGGGCCTGCGGCAGCTCGGCATTGTCGTGCGCACGCGCGAGTTCTTCGACACGCTGCATGGTCGACTGCCAGCGGCGACACCGATGCCATCGTCGCGCGCGCGCGAGCGCGGCGAACGTCAACCTGCGCCGCAGTCGACGTCGCGACGCTCGGCATCTCGCCTCGACGAGACAACGACGCGCGACGACGTCGCGCTGCTGTGGCGCATCTTCGCGGGCCGCGACGCGCCGTTCACGGTCGACGACGCTCGACCCCGAGACGCCCGACGCCGCTGCCCACGCAACTCGCGCGCACGTCGCCGTTTCTCACGCATCCGGTGTTCCACCGCCACCGCTCCGAGACCGAGATGCTGCGCTACCTGCGCGCGCTGGCCGACCGCGATCTCGCGCTCGACCGCTCGATGATTCCGCTGGGCTCGTGCACGATGAAGCTCAACGCCACTGCCGAGATGCTGCCGGTGACGTGGCCGGAATTCGGCGCGCTGCATCCGTTCGCGCCGCGCCGACGCAGGCGGCGGGCTATCGCGCGCTGATCGACGGCCTCGAGCGGATGCTGTGCGCCGCGACCGGATACGACGCCGTGTCGCTGCAGCCCAACGCGGGCTCGCAGGGCGAGTACGCGGGCCTGCTGATGATCGAGGCGTATCACGAAGTCGCGCGGCGAGGCGCATCGCAACGTGTGCCTGATCCCGGCGTCGGCGCACGGCACCAATCCGGCGTCGGCGCAGATGGCCGGGATGCGCGTCGTCGTCGTCGCCTGCGACGCCGACGGCAACGTCGACCTCGCCGATCTCCAGCGCGAAGGCCGACGCGCACGCGAGCGATCTCGCCGCGATCATGGTCACGCTACCCGTCGACGCACGGCGTGTTCGAGGCCGGCATCGTGAAGATCTGCGACATCGTGCACGCGCACGGCGGCCAGGTGTACGTCGACGGCGCGAACCTCAATGCGCTGGTGGGCCTCGCGGCGCCCGGGCATTTCGGCGCCGACGTGTCGCACCTCAACCTGCACAAGACGTTCTGCATTCCGCACGGCGGCGGCGGGCCGGGCGTGGGCCCGGTCGCGTGCAAGGCGCATCTCGCGCCGTTTCTGCCGGGCCATCGGCATTTCACTTCCGCTCGCCCGCGGAGCGGGCAGGAGTGAGGAGGCGTTCGGCGCACGCATATCGGCCCCGTCAGCGCCGCGCCGTACGGCTCCGCATCGATCCTGCCGATCTCGTGGATGTACATCGCGATGATGGGCGGCAGCGGCCTCACGGCGGCGACCGAAGCGGCGATCCTCGCAGCGAACTACGTCGCGAAGCGTCTCGACCCGCACTATCCGGTGCTCTACAGCGGGCCCGGCGGGCTCGTCGCGCACGAGTGCATCCTCGACCTGCGCCCGCTGAAGGCGACGTCGGGCATCGAGGCCGGAGGACGTCGCCGAAGCGCCTCATCGACTACGGCTTCCACGCGCCGACGATGAGCTTTCCCGGTCGCGGGCACGCTGATGGTCGAGCCGACCGAGAGCGAGTCGAAGGCCGAGCTCGACCGCTTCATCGACGCGATGATCGCGATTCGCGGCGAGATCCGCGCGATCGAGGAGGGCGCGCTCGACCGCGCCGACAATCCGCTCAAGCATGCGCCGCATCCGGCGGCGTCGTCACCGCCGACGCCTGGACCGCACGCGTATTCGCGCGCGCTGCGCCGCGTATCCCGCATGGCGACGCGGGACACGCGAAGTACTGGCCGCCGGTGGCGCGCGTCGACAACGTCTACGGCGACCGCAACCTCGTTCTGCAGCTGCATCCCGGTCGCGGACGCGGCCGACGAAGCGAACGACCGCGCCTTCGATCCGCGGTCCGATGAAGCTGATCGTCCTGGGCGGCGGGGTCATCGGCGTCACCGCTGCGTGGTACCTCGCGAACGACGGCCACGAGGTGACGGTGGTCGAGCGCCAGCAAGGGCGTCGCGCTGGAGACGTCGTTCGCCAACGGCGGCCAGATCTCGGCGTCCTACGCGCGAACCGTGGGCGAATCCGGAAGCGCCGGCGAAGATACTCAAGTGGCTGGGGCAGGCGGACGCGCCGCTGCTCTTCCGGCTGCGCGCCGACTGGCGCCAATGGCTGTGGGGCATCCGCTTCCTCTACGAGTGCCTGCCGTCGCGCACGCAGCACAACACGATCCAGTGCCTGAACCTGGCGCTCTACTCGCGCGACTGCCTGAAGGCGCTGCGCGCAGCCGACCGGGCTGCGCTACGACGAGCTCGCGCGCGGCATCCTCACGTTCTACACCGACCGCAAAGGAATTCGACCACGGCGTCGCCAGCGCCGACCTGATGCGGCAGTACGGCTGCGATCGCGACGTGGAAGACGGTCGACGAGATGCGTCGCGATCGAGCCTGGCGCTCGCGCAGTGCCGCGCGCGCTTGCCGGCGGCATCTACACGGCGACCGACGAGCAGGGCGATGCGCACAAGTTCACCGTCGAGCTCGCGAAGCTCGCCGCCGCGCGCGGCGTGCGCTTTCGCCTGGAACATCCACGTCGATTCGCTGATGGCCGACGGCGACGCGGTCACCGGCGTGCGCGTGTTCGACGAGGAGGACGTGCCCGAGGACATCGTCGCCGACGGCTACGTCGCGGCGCTCGGCAGCTTCACGCCGCTGATCCTCTCCGGGCTCGGCATCCCGTGCAATGATCTATCCGGCCAAAGGGCTATTCGGCGACGATCAGCGTCGGCGAACACCAGGGCGCGCCGACGGTGTCCCCTGACCGACCTCGAGTGGAAGATCGTGATGACGCGCCTGGGCGATCGTTTGCGCGTCGCCGGCACGGCCGAGCTGACCGGCTGGAACACCGATCTCAACCGCCTGCCGCTGCGAAGCGCTCGCGCGAGCGCACATTCGAGCTGTTTCCCGGACGCGGGCGACCGCGCGAACGTGCATTTCTGGGCGGGCCTGCGCCCGGCGCAACGCCCTGGCAACGTGCCGCTGATCGGCCGTGACGCGCTATCGCAACCTGTGGCTCGACACCGGCCACGGCACGCTCGGCTGGACGATGGCCTGTGGCTCCGGCAAGGCGCTCGCCGACGTCGTTGCCGGGCGCAAGCCCGAAGTTTCCTTCGAGTTCGCCGCGCCCTAGATCATCGCGTTGCGGGGAGCCCGATGTCGTAGGCACTGCGCCAGCGGCCGGCGGCGTCGCGCACGCCACGAGGTGCGTGTAGAACCCTTCGGCCGACTTCCCGGAGCGAGCGATCTCGCGATACTTGCCGTAGCTGACCGCGAGATCGCCCGAATCCGCCGCATCCGGACCTCCCGCGGCGTCCATACGATGCGCGCGGCGCGATCGCGCACTGCCTTGGCGACGGCGGCACGGCCCCACGAGCGGCATCATCCCGTCGCGATGCAGCCGGACGTCCGGGGCGAGCATATCGGCGTAGGTGCCGGCGCTGGCGGCAGCGCCGGCCGTGGACAGCGTCCGCGCCTCGCGCGACATCAGCGCTTTTTGCTGCGTCGCCCCGTCCGCCTTGCCCTTGTAGCGCGGGCGCGGCGCTGCGCCCATCGCGGCGAAATCGACGGGCCGCGGCGTGGAGATTCCCATGTCGAGGGCGACTTTCCACACGCCCGCCGGCATCGCGCTGCCACACGGAGAAGAACACGCCGTGCGAAGGCGGGGCGTCGCGCGTCGTGTCGGTAAGCTTGAACGGACCGGTCGTGAAGCCCATGTCGAGGCTCTTCGCGATCCCCGCCTGCTCCGGCTGCCATTCGAGCTTCAACGCCTTCGGATTGGGATTTGGCGGCCGCGCCGACCACGTCTCCCGACGAGGCGCACAGGCTGCCGGCTCGAACACGATGCCGTCCTTCGTCGCGAAGTTGGCGATGAACGCAGCGCGAATCCCTGCTCCAACCCCATGCGCGCGAACGCCAGCTCGGCGTCGACGAGCGAACGCAGCGCCCTTGTCGTCTTCGGGATCGCCATCCTGCGCCTGCGCGGGAAGACGTCGCAGCGGCGGTCGCGGCGAGCACAAGGAACGTTGCCATGGTGCGGGCGTGGAGCGTCCGGCGAAAGGTCGTCATGCGGGCCAGTATAATCACTTGTTTTTGCGCGGTGTTCATGCGATCACGACGGTTCCTTCGCGCCCGCGCTCCGGAGCAATTCGACCTTGGGCGGCCCGGCGGGCTCATTCGCCCGCGCGGTCGCATTGCTCGTCGCCGCCTTCCACCTGTCGACCGCGGCCTTCGCGCAAGCGCCCGCTGCGTGTGGCCGCACCGTGGCCGCGCCGACGCCCCTTCCGTTGCCGCTCCTGCGTGGCTCCTGCCTCGACATGCTGTCGGGACAGAGTCATCGCCGGCGCGAGCGTCGACGAGCGGCGCGACCCGGCGTCGCTCACCAAGCTGATGACGGCCTATCTCGTGTTCGGCGCGCTGCGCGCCAAGACGATCACGCCCTCGCAGATGGTCAACGTGTCGCCAGCGCGCGTGGAAGCGCCGAAGGCTCGCGGATGTTCATCGAGCCGCGCAAGCGCGGTGTCGGCGTCGACGAGCTCCTGCGCGGCATGATCGTGCAGTCGGGCAACGACGCGTCGATCGCGCTCGCCGAGCTCGTCGGCCGGCAGCGAGGCCGGCGTTCGTCGGCGAAGATGAACGCGGAGGCCGCGCGGCTCGGCCTCACGGACACGCGCTTCGCCAACGCGACGGGTCTGTCCGACCCGCAGCACTACTACGAGCGGCCACCGACCTCGGCGAAGCTCGCCGCGGCGCTGATCCGCGACTATCCCGAGTTCTATCCGATCTACTCGCAGAAGGAGTTCCGCTACAACAACATCACGCAGCCCAACCGCAACCGGCTGTTGTGGACCGACCCGTTCGTCGACGGCCTCAAGACCGGCCACACCGACGCCGCGGGCTGGTGCCTGATCGCGTCGGCGAAGCGCGGCGAGCGCCGGCGTGGTCGCCGTGGTGCTGGGCGCGAACTCCGACGCCGGCGCGCGCGGCCGAGGCGCAGAAGCTGCTCAACTGGGGCTTCCAGGCCTTCGACACCGTCGCGCTGTACCAGTCGGGCAAGCAGGTGATCGACGCTGCGCGTATGGAAAGGCGCTGCGCCCGAACGTCGCCGCGGGGTTCCTCGCCGATCGCTACCTGACGCTGCCGAAGGGCCGGGCCGAGCGACCTCACGCTGACGCTGCGAGGCGCAGGAGCCGCTGGTCGCGCCGGTGGCGCGCGCGCAGCGCGTCGGCACGGTGAAGGTCGCGCTGGAAGGCCAAGCCGGTCGCCGAGTTCCCGTTGATCGCGCTGGAAGAGGTGCCGCTCGGCAGCTTCTTCGGCCGCGCGTGGGACACGGTACGCCTGTGGTTCAGGAAAAGCTGGCCTGCGCCTGCGCCACGGGAGACATCGCAAGGACCTCGATGCGAACTGGACCAGATCGTCTACCTCAACGGCGAATTCGTCCGCGCTCGCCGACGCGCAGCGTCTCGGTGCTCGACCGCGGCTTCATCTACGGCGACGGCGTGTACGAGGTGGTTCCGATCTACGGCGCGCGAGCCGTTCCGGCTGCCGCAGCACCTCGCGCGCTTGCAGCACAGCCTCGACGGCATCGGCCTCGCCAACCCGCACACCGACGCGCAGTGGGAAGCGCTGATCCGCGACCTCGCCGCGCGCCAGCCGTTCGACGACCAGGGCGTCTACCTGCAGGTCACGCGCGGCGTGGCCAAGCGCGATCACGCGTTTCCGCAGGGCGTCGCACCGACGGTGTTCATGATGAGCAATCCGCTGCCGCATGCCGTCGCGCGAGCAGGTCGAGCGACGGCGTCGCCGTGGTCACCGCCGACGACAACCGCTGGCAGCGCTGCGATCTCAAGACGACCTCGCTGCTCGGCAACGTGCTGATGCGCCAGCTTGCCGCCGACGCACGGTGCCGTCGAAACGGTGATGTTCCGCGACGGCTTCCTGACCGAGGCGTCGGCCTCGAACGTGCTGATCGTCAGAGGCGGCACGATCATCGCGCCGCCGAAGGACAACCTCATCCTGCCGGGCATCACCTACGACGCGACGCTCGGAGTTCGCGCGCGACGCCGGCGTGCCGCTCGACGTGCGTCCGGTGACGCAGCGCGGAGGCGTTCGCGGCCGACGAGATGTGGCTGTCGTCGTCGACGAAGGAAGTGCTAGGCGATCACCCGGATCGACGGCGTGCCCTTCGGCGCCGGCGCGCCGGGCCCGGTGTTCCGCCGGGTCTGGCAGGCGTTCCAGGCCAAGCAAGCCGAAGGTTGTGGCAGAGGCTTCCCTGACTACGCTACTTTCCCCGGCGAGCGGCGTGACACCGCCGAATCCGCCTTG
>ERZ1370068.5508-contig-4530_pt1 | contig 23427 bp, 43 predicted proteins | sample MGYA00561227_ERZ1370068 | MGnify/ENA primary metagenome ERZ1370068 (study PRJEB38410, sample SAMEA6850437) | metagenome | study: Metagenomic assessment of the ecological functions of the soil: analysis of the soil microbiota associated with the...
AGTTACGTATTGCTTCGGTAACCGTAGCCGCCGGGATAGCCATACGCGCCGCACGCGTATCCGTAGGGATAGCCAAACCCGGAACGAGAAGCCGACGCTGAAGCCAGGCGCCCACGGCCCGTAGTAATAAGGACTGTAGTAGTAGGGAGCGTAGTAATAAGGTCGGTAGTATGGCGGGTGTGCATGGATGGCCCGCACTCCGCAATACGGACCGCCGCCGTTGATATGTGGAGGAGGGCCTGTGCGCGCGACGGCACGGCCGCTTGGTCCGGCGGGACCCGCCCGGCGCCGCCGGCAGGCGGCACGCGAGGCCCTCTTTGAGCCTCGACCAACGCTGGCGTTGCGACGAGCAGCGCCGCGAACAGTCCGAAAGCGGTGACGAATTTCCCCTGGGTCATAGTAGTCTCCACCACTACAGGCGCTCGCAACAATGTTGCCACTGCGGAGCGTCATTTCACCAAGGTTTTTTCGACGTTGATGGGGTGGCCTTCGTCGTCTGGCGACGGACAACCGTCGCCGGGCGTAGACACCTTCGCGAGGATTTGAATGGGTCTGCTTACGGGCCGGGTGGCCATCGTCACGGGCGCAAGCAAGGGCATCGGGCGCGTCATCAGCCAGGTCTTCGCGCAGGAGGGGGCCAGGGTCGCCTGCGCCGCCCGTTCGGCTGATCTATTAAAGCGAAGCGGTCGCCGACATCGAGCGGGCCGGCGGGCAGGCCATTGCCGTCGCTTCCGACGTCTCGCGCGAGAAGAAGATGCGCGCACGGCTCGTCGCCGAGACCATCGAGAAGTTCGGGTCGCTCGATTGCCTGGTCAACAACGCCGGCGACAGCGGACCGACGGCGCCCGTTCAGGACTACCCGCTGGACGACTGGCACTACACGATCAACTCGTGCCTGACGAGCACCTATCTGTGCGCGCGTTTTGCGGTGCCCGCCATGATTGCCGCCGGACGCGGCGCCATCGTCAACATCGCGTCGATGGCCGGACGACGGGGACTCGCCGTATCGCGTCGGCTATTGTGCGGCGAAGGCGGGCCAGATTGGCATGACGGCAGGACTCGCGGTCGAACTGGGGCAAGCACAACATCACGGTGAACGCGATTGCGCCGGGTGCGGTTGCCGGCGACCGCATCGATCGCGTGATCACGAGCCAGGCCGAAGTGCGCGGAGCGAGCGTCGAGCAGCTGCGGAAGGCCTTCGTCGCGCGCGCGCCGCTCGGCCGAATGACGACTCCCGAAGACATCGCGCAGCGCTCGCGGCGTTTCTGTGCAGCGATCACGCGCGGAACATTTCGGGACAATGCATACCGGTGAATGCGGGAGAGCCTTCGTAGGGCTGAGGGCTGAGGGCTGAGGGCTGAGGGAAGGGCTGAGGACTGACGACTGAGGACTGACGACTGATGAAGGCGGTGTTGTGCAAACAGTACGGCGGCCCTGAGACGCTCGTCGTCGAAGATGTTCGCTTCGCCGATCCCCGGGCCGGGTGAAGCGGTCATCACCGTCCGCGCGGCGAGCCTGAATTTTCCCGACGTCCCGATCATCCAGAACAAATATCAGCTGAAGCCTCCATTGCCGTTTCTCGCCGGGACCGAGGTCGGCCGGCATCGTCAAGGCGGTCGGCGCACGGCGTGACGCACGTCGCGCCGGGCGACCGGGTGATGGCGGTGACGGGCTACGGCGCGTTCGCCGAGGAAGTGAAGACGGACGCGCGCCGCCTGCTGCCGATCCGCGGGGATGGACCGCGACGACCGCGTCGGCTTTTCCAGCTGACCTACGGCACGTCCGACCACGCGCTGCGTGGATCGCGGAGGCCTGAAAGCCGGCGAGACGCTGCTGGTGCTCGGGCGCCGCCGGCGGCGTCGGGCTGGCGGCGATCGAAATCGGCAAAGCGATTGGCGCGCGCGTGATCGCCTGCGCGTCGAGCGCCGACAAACTCGCCGTCTGCCGCGAACACGGCGCCGACGCGACGATCGACTACTCGCGCGAGGATCTGCGCGAGCGCATCAAGGAGCTCACCGAAGGCCCGCGGCCCGACGTCGTCTACGATCCGGTCGGCGGCCCGTACACGCGAGCCGGCGCTCCGCTCGATCGCCTGGCGCGGGCGGTTCCTCGTCGTCGGCTTCGCAGCAGGCGAGATTCCCGAGGATCCCGCTGAACCTCACGCTGCTCAAGGGATGTTCGATCGTCGGCGTCTTCTTCGGCGATTTCGGGCGGCGCGAACCTCGGTGCATGGGGCCGCTCGCGGACTGCCAGCTTGAGTGAGTGGTTCGAGGCGGGGAAACTCCGGCCCTCACGTCGCCGAGACGATGCCGCTCGACCGCGCGGCGGAAGCGCTCGCGCGAATGGCGAGCCGCCAGGTCGTCGGGGAAGATCGTGCTGGTCCCGGACCGGCCGTGGGCCGGGCTTCGACTCGGCAGCAATGCCGCCTTACCCGCGTTCGAAGAGCGGCTGCTGCGCCCTGGCCCTGCCGCCGACGCACATTGTGACTACTCCGTAGCGCAATTTCTTGCGAAGCATCTCGCGGGCAATCGTGCCGACGAGGCGGAGCCGGTCATGCCGAACGGGTGGCCGATGCGCGATCGAGCCGCCGTTGGGGTTCAGGCGTCTCCATGTCGAATGCCGAGCTTGTCGCGGCAGTAGACCACCTGCGACGCGAACGCTTCGTTCAGCTCCCAGACGTCGATGTCGTCAACGCTTCAGTCCCTGACGTTTCGAGCAGCTTCGGCACGGCGAACACCGGACCGATGCCCATCTCGTCGGGCTCGCAGCCGGCGACCGCGTAGCCGCGGAAGACGCAGCAGCGGACTCGATGCCCAGCTGCTGCGCGCGCGAGTGCCGACATCACGAGCGTCGCCGAGCGCGCCGTCGGACAGCTGCGACGAGTTGCCGGCGGTGACGCTGCCCGCTGCCGCTCGTGGTGTCGAACGCCGGCGGCAGCTTCCGAGGCCTTCCAGCGTCGTGTCGGGGCGATTGCACTCGTCGCGATCGACGCGCACGTCTTCTCTCGCCGACCTTGTCGCCGGTCTTCTTGTCCAGGACCGCGCGACGCGACGTCGATCGGCGCGATTTCGCTCGTCGAAGAACCCGTCCTGCTGCGCGCGCGGCGATGCGCTGCTGGCTGACGAGCGCGTACTCGTCCTGCACCTGACGGCGTGATGCCGTAGCGCTTCGCGACGACTTCCGCGGTGTCGCCCATCGCCATGTAGAGCGCCGGGCTTGTGCTCGACGAGCCACGGATTCGGGCGAGTCGTCGCGCACCATCATCGGTGATCGACTCGACGCCGCCGCCGATCGCCGCGTCGACGTCCTCGTTCATCACGATGATGCGCGGCCTGCACGATCGCCTGCAGGCCCGAGTTGCAGTAGCGGTTGACGGTCGCGCGCCGCGGTCGTCACCGGGAGGCCGGCGCGCAGCGTCGCCACGCGCGCGACGTTGTGCCCGGCTGGCCCGTGCGGCTGACCGCAGCCGAGCACGACTTCTTCGATTTCCTCGGCATCGAGGTCGGGCGCCTTGCTCGAGGACGTGGCGAGATGCAGTGCGCGGCCAGATCGTCGGGCCGCGTCATGTTGAACGATCCCGCGATACGACTTCGCGAGCGGCGTTCGGGAACTGGCGACGATAACCGCTTCTCTCATGAATTTGAGGATTTGAGAATTGAGGATTTGAGAATGTTTTCAGGATTCGAGGATCTGCATGATCTTCAGACGCCAAATCCTCAGATCTCGCCAAATTCTCAGATTCTCAAACCTAATCCTCAATTTCAGGTGTTCTGACAAATTCGGATAGTACCGTGTGATCCATTCGACGACGGCGCAGGGCTTTTTTCTCCGCCCTCGCGCTCGATCGTCACGTTCCAGATCACCTGCACGCCCGGAGTCGCCGGTGTCTTTCACGGCCGATGGCGTGAAGCGCGCGGATCTCGAGCCGACCGGAACCTGCGTGATGAAGCGGACCTTGTTGACGCCGTAGTTGATGGACATCCGCATCGGCGGCAGCTCGAAGCGTCTTCCGCAGCAGGACCGGCACGAGCGACAGCGTCAGGAATCCGTGCGCGATGGTTGTCTTCGCCGCCGACTCGACGGCCGCGCGGGCCGCGTCCACGTGAGATCCACTGATGATCGTCGGTCGCGTCCGCGACGGGTGATTGATGCGGTCCTGCGTGATCTCGATCCAGTCGCTCACTCCGAGCTCGTGGCTCACAGATGCCGACAACGTCGATGAATTGTATAGCCGCGAGGCGCTTTACTCATAGAAGCCGTGGCCGGAGGCGACGAGTTGTTCGAGCAGCGGCGCGGGCTGCCAGTAGTCGCCGAATCGCGCGCGGTACTCCTCGACGCGTGCGAGCATCGTCGGGCAGGCCGACCGTGTCGGCGTAGAACATCGGGCCGCCGCGGTGGCGCGGGAAGCCGAAGCCGTAGCAGTAGATCACGTCGATGTCGCTGGCGCGCATGCGCGAAGCCGTCCTCGAGCACCTTGCGCGCCTTCGTTGGCGAGCGCCGTCATGATGCGCGCCAGGATCTCGTCGTCGTCGATCGGCTTGCGCGGATGATGCCGCGCTTCGCGCGCCGCTTCGCTGCGCGAGCTGATCGATCAGCGGATCGGGAATCGCGCTCGCGGCTGCCGGGCCTCGTAGCGATACCAGCCGGCGCCGGTCTTCTGGCCGTAGCGGCCCATCTCGAACAGCCGGTCCGGCACCTCCGGACTGCGGTCCCTCCGCGCGCGTCTTGCCGATCGACGTCGAGATGCTGCCGGATGCGCGCGCCGACGTCGATGCCGGCGATGTCCTGCATGCCGAACGGGCCGACCGGCATGCCGAAGTCCGTGAGCACGCTGATCGATCTGCGGACACGCTCGCGCCCCTCTTCGAGCAGCAGAGTACGCCTCGCGCATGTAGTAGGCGAGCATCCGGTTGGCGACGAACCCGAAGCAGTTGCCGACGACGACGCGGCACCTTGCCGAGGCGCTTCGCCAAGCTTGCACCGACGTCGCGATCACCGTCGTTGCTCGTCTCGCGCGCCGCGGACGATCTCGAGCAGCTTCATGATGTTGGCCGGGCTGAAGAAGTGATGGCCGATCACCTGGCGCCGGCCGGCCGCTGGCCCGCGCGAACTCGTCGATGTCGAGCGTCGAGGTGTTCGACGCGAGCACGCAGTCGGGCCTGCGTGACGCGTGCCGAGCTCGGCGAACGTCGCCTTCTTCAGAGTCCATGTTCTCGAAGACGGCCTCGACGACGATGTCGACGGTCGTCGAAGCCGTCGTAGCTGGTGGTCGGCGTGATGAGCGCCATGCGTCGTCTCGGCAGGCCTCGGCGCGTCATCCGTGCCCTTCGCGACCGACGATTCGTAGTTCTTGCGGATCGTCGCCAGGCCGCGCTGAAGCGCCGCATCGTCGACTTCCTTCAGCAGCACCGGAATGCCGGCGTTCGCGTACGATCATGGCGATGCCGCCGCCCATCGTCCCGGCGCCGACGACGCGCCGCGCGCCTGATGTCGAGGACGCGGCGTGTCCTTCGGCACGCCTGCGACCTTCGCCGCTTCGCGCTCGGCGAAGAACATGTGCGCGCAGCGCCTTCGATTCGATCGACACGACGCAATCGGCGAAGAGCTCGCGTTCGCGAACCGAGCCGGCGTCGAAGGGAACGCGTCAGCGCGGCTTCGATGGCCGTCGACGGCCGCGAAGCGGCGCACCGGACGCCTTTCGCGACTTTGGCGATCGCGGCCCGTGGCGCTTGCGCACGCGTCGAGGCCGGCCTGTGACGTTCTCGTGGCTGATTGACGATGTCGCGCGTCGGCGGATCTCTGTGCGGCGGCCCGGGCCTGTCGCGAACGCGATCGCGCCCGTCAGCGAGTGCAGTCGTGCCGTCGACGATCGCGTCGATGATGCCTGCCGCCTTGCGCCTTGGCGGCCGACACCGGCTTGCCGTCGGTGCACATCTCGATGCGCGAGCTCGGCGCTCGCACGAGCCGCGGCAGCCGCTGGGTGCCGCCCGCGCCGGGAATGATGCCGAGCAGCACCTCGGGTTGGCCGACTGTGGCCGTCCGCGATCGGCGACCCGGTAATGGCAGGCCATCGCCAGTTCGAGGCCGCCGCCGAGCGCGTTGCCATGGATGGCGCGCGACGAGCGGTTTGGCGGCGTCTTCGAGCCGCTTCAGCATCGCGTGCGTGCGTGCCGGATCGCGCGAGCGACTGCTCGCGCGTCTTGAGCGTCTCGAAGATCGTTGATGTCGGCGCCGGCGACGAACGTCGATGCCGGCGCCGATCAGCACCATCGCGTCAGCGGCCGGCATCGGCTGCCGCCGCGCGCCACGGCTTCGTCGATCGCTTCCCACACACCCTGGCCGAGCGCGTTGACCGGCGGATTGTCGATCGTCAGCACGGCCACGCGGTCTTTCACGTCGTAGTGAACGAATTCTGGCAACGGAGACTCCTACCCGGCCGGCTTTTCGGACCGGCCCGACTTGTCGCTCGATCACGAATGCAGGTTGTGGTGCCGTGCGCGTACGACTTGCCGTCAGCGTCCGGTGATGCGTCCTTCCGCGGTCGCCGTGCGATTGCCGGCGTGAAGCACGCGTCCTTCGCAGCGGACTTCGCCCGCTTCGCGCCGTCAGCGGCCGGACGAAATTGATCTTGAGCTCGAGCGTCGTGAACGAGCGCTCACGACGGAGGGACGTCGTGTTGATGGCGCAGGTCAGGGCGGTATCGAGCAGCGTCGCCGCCGAACCCTCCGTGCGCAACGCCCCATGCCGTTGTAGAACTTCTCGGCCGCCGTTCCGGCGACACGACGCGGCCCTCGTCGGCTTCGACAATGCGGAGGCCGAGGAAGGACACCATGGGCGGCGGCGGAATCGCGGCCGTCGACCATCGCTCGAAAATACGTCGAGGCCGGTCATCGCTTCTCGGCGGTCCCGGTCGCTTCCGCCGTGGCCGACACGGCGATTTCATCGCGCAGCACGCGGTAGAGAATCTTGCCCACGGCGCTCATCGGCAAGTCGTTGCGAAGTTCGACCTGTTTCGGCACTTTGTACGGCGCCAGATCCGACTTGCAGTGCGTGATCAGTTCCGCCGGCGTGATCGACAGCGCCTTCCTTCAGCACGACGCAGGCCTTGACGCACTTCGCCGTGATACGCGTCGGGCACGCCAATCACCGCCACCAGCCTGACCGCCGGGTGCATGTACATCACGGTTTCGACTTCAGACGGATACACGTTGAAGCCGTCGACGATGATCATGTCCTTCTTGCGCTGGACGATGACGTGAAGATCCGTCTTCGTCCATCCGCGCGATGTCGCCGGTGTGGAACCAGAGGCGGCCGTGATCGTCGGGGCGCAGCGCCCGCGTCGCGTTTCGTCGGGCCGTTGCCAGTAGCCCTTCATCACCTGCGGGCCCGAGATGCAGAGCTCGCCGGCCTCGCCGGCCGGCAGCTCGCGCGTGCCGGTCTCGACGTCGACGATCTTGATGTCGGTGTCGACGAGCGGCAGCGCCAATCGTGCCTGGCTTGCGAATCGCGAGCTGCGGCGTGGTGTGCGTGACGGGCGAGGTTTCGGACAGGCCGTAGCCCTCGTTCAACGGCGCGGCCGAAGGTCCGCTCCCATTGTTCGATCACCTCGACGGGGCAGGGCGCGCCGCCGCTGTTGAACGTGCGGACCTTCTCGAGACCGAACTCTTTCGCCCGCGGATGGTTCAGCAGCGAGACGAACACGGTCGGCACGGCCGGGAAGTACGTCGGCCGGTACTCGCGTGATGGCGGTCAGCACCTGCTCGACGTCGTAAGCTCGGCAGCATCACCTGCAGTCCGGCAACCCAGACGCCCTGCATCATCCCGACGGTGAAGGCGTAGATGTGAAAGTAGCGGAATCACGAGCAGGTAGCGCGCGTCGCCGCGCGCTCCCGCGCCCGCTCCATGAACGCCTCGGCCTGCACGACGTTCGCGAAGATGTTGCGAATGGGTCAGCATCGCGCCCTTCGGCGTCCCGGTCGTGCCGCCGGTGTACTGCAGCACCGCGAGATCGCCTGGAGCCATGCGGCACGCCGGAATCGACTTCCGGCGTCGCGGCACTCGCTTCGATGAGATCGGTCAGCGAGCGAGTGCCGTCAACTCGAGGCGGCGCGGCCGCCGCGGCGCGTAGTACTCGGCAATCGAGGTGACGACGATTTCTTCGATGCTCGTCTGCTGCGCGAACCGCGCAGCACGAGCGGGGCGAGCGCATCGAGCGTGATCAGCACGCGGATGCCCGAGTCGTTGGCGACCGTCAGCACCTCGCGCGCCGTGTAGGTCGGGTTGATGTTGACGATCACCGCGCCGAGACGCAGCACCGCGAACGCCGCGATGATGACTGCGGGCAGTTGGGCAGCATGATGCCGACGCGGTCGCCCTTCGAGATGCCGAAGCCCAGCCAGCGCGTTGGCGAACCGATCCGAACGAGTCCTTGATCTCTGCGAACGTCAGCGTGGCGCCGAGAAACGCGGTCGCCGGGCTGTCGGGGAAATCGACCGCGCTCGTGTCGAGAATGTCGTGCAGCGGCCGCTCCGGATAGCTGCATCGTGCTGCGGGACCCAGTAGTCGTAGTGACGCTGCCACGGACGTATGTGCGTAGATGCTCATCGCGATCGTCCTACCGCCGTCGACAACGATGACTCTGTCCGGTGATGTAGTTGGACGCGTCGGCCGCGAGAAAAACGGCCACGCCTTTCAGTTCGCCGGCATGGCCGACACGGGGAATCGGACTGGTCGCCTTGATGCTGCGGCTCGACCTTTTCGATCGCGGCGTCGGCCATTCGCGAATGGAAGAACCCGGGGCGCGATGGCGTTGACGCGGATGCCCCGCGCGGCCCCACGGTGGCGGCCAGCTCGCGCGTCAGCCCCATCAGCCCCGCCTTGCTCGCGGCGTACGCCGGCATAGTGCGGACCGCTCACCGGAGCGAATGCAGCCCGGCGATGGACGCGATGTTGATGATGCGTCCCCACTGACTGCTTCAAGCATCTCGCGTCCGGCGGCCTGCGCAGAACAGAAACGCCCCGTCAGGTTCGCGTCGATGACCTTCGTGCCACTTGTCGAGCGGCATGGTTTCGGGCTCTCGCCCCAGGTGACGCCGGCGTTGTTGATCAGGATGTCGACCTTGCCGAATCGGCGGCACCGTCTGATCGACGACCGCCTGCACGTGCGTCCGGCTTCGAGACGTCGCAGAGCGCGCCTTCGACCGTAAAGCCGCGCGCGCGTCATGTCCGTGACGGCCGGCGTCAGCCATTCCTCGCGCCGCGCGCAGAGCATCAGCGCGGCGCCCGCTTCGGCAAGTCCCTCGGCCATCTCGAGACCGAGGCCGCGCGAGCCGCCGGTGACGATCGCGGCTCGGCCCGAAAGATCGAAGAGCTGCTTGATGGTGGGCACAGTGGCTGTGGCTTATACTTCTCGCCGCTCCCTGCAGTCAACCGAGCGGCGGTCCCAAAGCCGAAGCCCGAAAGCCATAGCCTGCATATGTTAGCCTACGCAGCAGTCGACGGTCGGCGGCCGGTTCTTGACGACGCAGCATCGGTCCCGACGACGTCTTTACTCGCGAAGACTCTGACCGACGAGCAGCGGCTGTTCGGCCGGACCGCGGCGGAGTTCATGCGCGGCGAGGTCCTGCCACGCGAAGCCGGCTGTACGCGCACGACTGGGACGCTCACACGCGAGCTGCTGCGCAAGGCGGGCGATCTCGATCTGCTGCGGCTCGGAGATTCCTGAGGCGTACGGCGGCCTGGGCCTCGACAAGATCAGCGCGGCGTATGTCGGCGAGCAGATCGCCATCAATCCCGTCGTTTGGCGGGTCGCTCGGCGCGCACACCGCGATCGGCACGCTGCCGCTCGGTCTACTTCGGCAACGACGAGCAGAAGGCGAAGTATCTGCCGCGGCTGGCGAGCGGCGAGATGGTCGGCGCTTACGCGCTCACCGAGCCGCAATCGGGTCCGACGCGCTGGCCGCGCAAGACCACGGCGACGCTGACGCGCGGACGGGCCGGCACTACGTCCTCAACGGCCAGAAGATGTGGATCACGAACGGCGGCTTCGCCGATCTCTTCACCATCTTCGCGAAGGTCGACGGCGAGCAAGTTCACCGCGTTCCTGGTCGAACGCAGCATGGGCGTGGTCAGCGGCTCCGACGAGAAGAAGCTCGGCCTCGACGGCTCGTCGACGACGGCGCTGATGCTCGACAACGTGCAAGGTGCCGGTCGAGAACGTGCTCGGGACGATCGGCGAAGGCCACAAGGTCGCGTTCAACATCCTGAACCTCGGCCGCGTGAAGCTCGGCGACGCGCAACATGGCGTGCGCGCAAGCATCGCGCTCGGCAACGCCGTCGATCTACGCGAAGGAGCGGCGGCAGTTCGGCCGGGCGATTGCCGAGTTCGGCCTGATCAAGCGGAAGCTCGCCGAGATGTCGGTTCGCTGCTTCGTCGGCGACGCCGATGGTCTACCGCACGCTCGGCGACGTCGATCGCGCGCTCGAGGCGGTCGACCCGAGCGACAACGCCGGCGTCCTGAAGGCCATCGAGGGCTTTGCCGTCGAGTGCTCTGTCAACAAGGTGTTCACCAGCGAAGCGCTGGCGCTATGTCGTCGACGAGGCGCTGCAGGTATTCGGCGGCAACGGCTACTCGCGCGAGTTCCCGGCGGAGCGCGCCTATCGTGACGCGCGGATCACGCGCATCTACGAGGGCACCAACGAGATCAACCGCCTGATCATTCCGACGCGGCTTCTCAAACAGGGATTGGGGACCAGGGATTCGGGACTGAGTCGGAACTTCAGACCGGCCGGCCGACGACTGGCAAGCACGTCTCGGAGTGTGCTCGCCGCCGAACGCTGCGCTGCTCGACGCCGCGAAGCGGCTCGCGCTCAGGCTACTCAGCGAGAGCGGCGGCTGCGCACGGTGAGGGCGTGAAAGAAGAGCAGGAAGTGCTCGCCGATATCGCGGACATCATCATCGACATCTATGCGGTGGAAAGCGCGATCGCGCGGGCGGAGAAAATCTCCGCGTCGCGCGGAGACAGACGCGGCTGGTGTCGCACTCGACGCCACCCGGTGTTTGCCACCGATGCGGCTGACCGCATGACGCGATCGGCACGGCAGATCGCGCGGGCACTCGCGACGAAGGGTCACGGGCATTCGATCGCGAGTCTCCGCGCGCCTCTCGCCAGCTTCGAAGGCATCGACGGAGTCGCCGCGCGCCAGGCGCATCGCCGACGCGGTGACCACCGCCGGCAAATACCCGCTTTAGCAGGTGCGCGCCTTGAGCACTTTACGCACCCAGGCGCCGAAACATCTGATCAACCCCAGCGCCCTGGCGACTACGAGCGCCTTGCGCACCTCGAGCTACGTCCTCGCGGTGCTGTTCGCGATCAACTTGATGAACTTTTTCGATCGCCAGCTGCTCCGGCGCCGTCGGCGAGGCCGTGCGCCGCGAGTGGGCGTTGAACGACACCACGCTTGGCGCGCTCTGGCACGGCCTTCACGCTCCTGCACTGCGGTCGTGGGTCTGCCGTTCGGCCGCCTCACCGACAGGGCCGAGCGTCGGAAAATTCTTGCCGGTGGTGTCTTCGTCTGGAGTGTGTTCACGGCGCTCCGGGCGCGGCCCGAAATTTCTGGCAACTCTTCTCCGTGCGCCTGCTGGTTGGCGTTGGCGAGGCCACCTGCTCGCCGGCGTCGACCTCGCCTGCTGGCGACATTTTCCCGAAGACCGAGCGCGCGAGGGCCATGGCCGTGTTCATGCTCGGTCTTCCGATCGGCCTGGGTCTGGCGAACGCCGTCGGGGCGACGATCGCGCAGGCGTGGGGTTGGCGCACGGCTTTCTACCTTGCGGCGGTCCCCGGACTTCTGTGCGCGGTCGCCGCACTGCGAATCAAGGAGCCGGCTCGGGGTCTCGTCGAGGAGCACGCGGTCGGCGTGAGACAGCGAACGGGATCGCCGTATCGTCTCAGTGCTCTCGATCCCCACGATGTGGTGGGTGATCGCGTCTGGCGCGCTGCACAACTTCAATATGTACGCGCTCGGCGCGTTTCTCGCGTCGTTCCTCATCCGGTATCACGGCGTCAGCCTCCGCCAGGCCGGCATCGTCGCCGCGGTCACGTATGGATTTTCGGGAGTCGTTGGCCTCGTCGGTGGAGGCATGCTGGCGGATTCGCTGTGCCGCAAGCGGGCCGACGGCCGGCTGCTGGTCGCCACGTGGGCGATCGTGATCTGCACGCCGCTGATGTTTCTGTCGCTCCTGCGTCCGCCGCGGCGATGTGCTCGGGTTCTCGATTCTGATGGGACTCGGCTCGCAGCGTGATTACGCCTACTACTCCACGGTGTATTCGACGATTCACGATCGTGGTCGAGCCGTCACTGCGAGGCACGGCGATGGCGCTCTACTTCTTCGCGATGCACGTGCTCGGCGCCTCGCTCGGCCCGATCGGCACGGGCATCATCAGCGACTACTTCACCTTCAAGGCGGCTGCGGCGGCAGGCGCGGTGGAAGCGCGTAGTCTGGGGCAGCTGCTTTCGGACCTGCTTCCCACGCTCGTCGGTGGCGCGAAAGGCCACACGACGGCCGCGATCGAGCCGTTCCGCGCGGTGGGCCTGCACGAAGCGTTGTACTCTGGTGCCGATTCTCGGCGTGCTGCTCGCGGTCGTGCTGTTTGCCGCGTCGCGCACCGTCTCTGGCGACGTCAGCCGCCTGCAAGCGTGGATGCGCGAGCAGAGTCCAATGTAAGTGAAGATTTCCATCATCATCCCCGTCTACAACGAGCGGCCGATCCTCGCGGACGTCGTTCGCCGCGTTGTGGCCGCGCCGTTGCCGCCACGCTGCCAGCGCGAGGTGATCGTGGTCGACGATGGCTCGACGGATGGATCCGGTGTGCTGCTGGACCGGGAATTCGGCGGGGGCGATATCGTCGTGCACCATGCGGCGACCCACATCGGGAAGGGTTCGGCAGTGCGCGCCGGGATCGCCCGGGCATCCGGCGAGGTGATCATCGTCCAGGACGGCGACCTCGAATACGACCCCCGCGACTATCTCTGAGATACTGAAGCCCATCGTCGACGGCACCGCTGACATCGTCTATGGCTCGCGCTTTCTTCCCGAAGTGAAGGCCGCCAACCTTCGCGGAATGAAGTGGTCGAACTGGATGGGCAACCGCACGCTGACCGCCGTCGCGAATCTGCTTTTCGGCGCGCGCATTACGGACGAAGCGACCGCCTACAAGGCGTTCCGCGCGCAGATCCTCAAAAGCATGTCCCTCTCCTGTCGCCGGTTCGAGTTCTGTCCCGAAGTCACCGCGAAGGTGCGGCGCCTGGGCCACGACATCGAGGAGGTGCCCATCCACTACAGCGCCCGCGGAGTCCGGCAAGGAAAGAAGATCCGCTTCCGTGACGGGCTCGAAGCGTTGTGGACGCTTCTCAGTACCGGTTGGCGCCGCGTCGATCGTTCAGCAGGAGTTCGAGCGCGTCCGTCAACGCCGCTGGCTTGCCAACTGCCGTTGGAGTTGACGCGCGGCCGCCAGGTTCTGGCGGGCCGGAGGGAAATCGGGCCGCACGCTGAGCGCACGTTCGAAGCTCTCGATCGCCTCGTCGAGGCGACCGAGCGATCCAAGCGCAATGCCCAGGTTGTTCAAGACATCGACCGAGCCGGGCATCAGCGCGAGTGCCGCGCGGAACTCTCCGACAGCCTCGGCGGTCGCGCCCGCTTCGACGAGAAGCGTTGCCAGATCGTAGTGCGCGGGACCGTTCTTGCTGTCGAGTTGAACGGCCTCGGCGCATCGACGCGATGGCCTCATCGCGCCGCCCGGCCGAGGCGAGCGCATCTGCGAGATTCCTGTGAATCACAGCCGCACCTGGATCGAAGGCGAGCGCCGCGCGAAACTCGGCGATCGCCTCATCGAAGCGGCCCTCGTCCGCGAAGGGCGATGCCGAGGTTGTTATGCGCCTCGAGCGATCCCGGATCGGATCGCACCGCCAGGCGAAAATGTTCTGCGGCTTGCTTCGCGTCCCCACCGCGGAGGAGCGCGTTGGCCAGGTTGTAGTGCGCGCTCGCGTAGTCTGGATCGATCGCGAGGGCGCGCTCATAGTTCTGGACGGCGGAACCGACATCGCCCTTTGCCGCTTGAGCGGTTCCGAGGTTGTTGAGCGCCGGCGCATGATCGGACTTGAACTCCAGAGCACGCTGATAGTGGACGATCGCCTCGTCTACCCGGCCATCTGACTTGAAGTGCGGCGCCAAGGTTGTGTTCGGTGATCGCCCGCATCAGATCGGCAGACAGGATTGGCCAGTTAGTAAAGATGACAATCGATGATCGAACGAGCTGATCAGAAGCGCCTGTCGGCAACTTTTACCTGGCGCTGGGGCCACTCGCGCCTCCGCTAGCGCTTGCACGTGCGAGCTACGGCGAGAGCATCAGCCGTAGCCTTGCCGAGGGCGGGGCACCCGCAGCGCCAGCGCGAATAAGTCTGACCAACCTGATGAGCGCCGGCGCTCGCGAAGAGCACCAGGAACGGCACGAGTGCGAAGCGATAGCGCGCGTAGACAAAGAACAACAGCACGCTCGCCGAATAGGCGGCGATCATCGCGTAACACCCAGAGGCGCCGGCGCTCATGCCAGGTCACGACGACGCCCAGGCATGCGAGCGGCACGAGCACGCCGAAGTGGCCGACGATCGAGCCGAAGCGCAACGGTGCGGACCATTCGGCGTAGCTTTCCTGGCTCTCGGTGTCGAGCATTTCGGTGGCATTCCAGAGGAGCGCGAACTTGCGCGCCATCAGCTTCAGCCAATCTCCGGGCTGCGAGGTGATGTAGGCGAACGCGCGATCGGTCCAGTGACTGCGAGACTTCGGCCGGCGTCAATCGCCTGCCCATCGCGTGCTCGGCGAGCTCGGTGGCGTCCTGGCGTTCGCATCGGCCGAGCCGCGGCCGACTCGAAGCGACTGGGCAGTGCCGTCGGCGGTGGGGTTGTTTCCGAGGTAGAAATTCGGCCCGAACTGTGCGGTCGTGATGTAGAAACCTCCGCTGACCACGCTGTTGCGCACAGCCACGGGGACGAGCACGAGGGCCAGGCCGAGCAAGAACATGGCGGCAGCGGTCACACGCGGGCGGAAGGGAGCCGCCGGCGCGCCGAACCACGATCCAGGCCAGTAGAACAACGACGAAGACCATCGCGTTCTCGCGTGTCAGAGCCAGGCCACCCATGGCGAGCCCCAGCCACAGCCAGATCTTCAAGGGCGGTGGAGCATCGTGCGAATCAGCGGCGAGCACGCCGCTCATCAGCCAGAGCGAAAAGCAGACGAAAAAAACGTCGAGGACGGTTTTCTGAATGAGGCCGTCGAAAAAGATTGCAGGCGCATAAAGCGCGAGCATCGACGCCGGAGGCAAGACCCGCCTGCCTCGACCACAATCGGTGCGCGGCCAGGCCCAGAAACACGCAGAGAGGCCGATCCGATCATCGCCTGCACCATGCGGACGACCACGAGGTCGTGTCCGGCCAGCGACGTAGATCGTTCCCAGAAAATACGGATAGAGCGGCGCCTGGTAGAAGACGTCCGTGCCGAGCCAGTCGCCGCCCGCAATCCGCTGCGCCCACAGGTCGTAGCCGCGCGAATCGCCCATCAGCACGCTGAAAAACGGTGCTCGCCGGATCTGCCAGAGATGAAATATCCGGAAGATGAGCGCGAGGAAAAACGTGGCAACCGCAGCGGCAGCGAACGATTCCTGGCGTGGCACAATGTCGCACGTGGCGCCGACTTGCGCTTCGGGCTTGACTTCACCTGACCACGGCGTTACCGTGAAGCGTTTTATCGCAGTTTCTTCTGTTTTTCCAGCCGCTCGCCGAGTCTTCTCGGCCACTTCTTCATAGCGCGCGTCGTTCTCCAGCACTCACATTCGTTCCGGTCCGTATCGCTTGGGCGCGGCAGCGAGGGAGGACTTCACATGATGCGCAGGATCACACTCGGGGCATTGGCGTTGGTGTGTACCTTGGCATGGCCGGGTGTTGCACACGCGCAAAGCACGATCGCCGGCACGGTCAAAGACTCCTCCGGTCTCGTGCTCCCCGGCGTCAACGTCGAAGCAGCGAGCGACGCGTTGATCGAAAAAGTTCGGTCGGTCGTGACAGACGAAACCGGACAATACCGCATCGTCGATCTGCGGCCGGGCACCTACGTGGTGACGTTCACGCTCACGGGCTTCAACACGGTGAGGCGCGAGGGTGTGGAGCTCGGCGCAGATTTCACGGCCTCGATCAACGCCGAGATGCGCGTGGGCGCGCTGTCGGAGACGATCACCGTGCAGGGTTCGTCCCCGGTCGTGGACGTTCAGAGCGCCGCACGCACGCAGGTCTTGAATCGCGATCTGCTGGACGCCGTTCCTGCCGGGCGCAGCTACCAGGGATATGCGCAGATGGTGCCCGGCATCAGCCTGAGCAGTCCTGACGTGGGTGGCGAAGCGTCGATGCAGAACACCTACATGTCGGTGCACGGCGCCAGTTCGGCGAACGTGTCGATGCTCGTCGACGGCCAGATGATCAACGGGCTGCAGAGCGACGGATCGGTCCAGAGCTACTTCAACAACATGATGTCGGAGGAGATGTCGTTCCAGACTGCCGGGATCGGCGCCGACGTGTCGGGCGGCGGCGTGAAAGTGAACATGATCCCCCAGACGGGCGGCAACCGCTTCGCCGGCGCGTTTTTCAGCGCATGGGCGCCCGGCGGCTGGCAGAGCAATAACCTGACCGACGAGCTCAGGGCCGCAGGGTCTCGAGCGATCCCTCATCGATTCAGAAATTGTGGGACTTCAACTTCTCGGAGGGCGGTCCGCTCAAGAAGGACAAGCTGTGGTTCTTCTTCTCGGTTCAGGCACTGGGGCAACTACGCGACGGTGGCCGATACGTTCTACTCGAACGACTACGGCAAATCCTTCGCGCCGAAGAGCGGCGACGCTCGGCGTCGACGATCGAGCACATCCGCAGCGGACTGATCCGGCTGACGTGGCAGATGACGCCGCGCATGCGCATCAGCGGCTACAACGATCAGATCGACAAGCTACCGCGGACACAACATGAGCGCCGGGACCGATCCGGCCACAGCGGCGCGGAACTGGTACACGCCGCACTACTACACGGGCGCCGTGAAGTGGACGATGACCGCCAGCGATCGGATGCTCTTCGAGGCCGGCTACTCGACGAACGTCGAGATTTATACGAACCACTCAGTCGATCCGACGATTCCCGAAGGAGCGCGGCACACCCGAGTGGTATGCCACACCGGTCAAGACGGATCTCGATCTGGGGACGACATGGTTTGCCGCGGCCGATACGTCGACCGGACCAGAGCGCTTCGCGTATGCGGCTTCGATGACCTACGTGACCGGCACGCATAACATCAAGACCGGTGTCCAGCGCACGGGGTCCGTTCAATCACACCGAGGATCGCAACGCCGATCTCATCCAGCGTTACCGCAGCGGCGTCCCTGACTCGGTTACGGCATACAACACGCCGCGCTGGTGGCAGGGGCGGTTGAACAGCGACGTCGGTGTGTATATTCAGGATTCGTGGACCATCAAGCGCCTGACGCTGAACCCGGGTCTGCGCTGGGAATATCTCAACGGTCAGAACACGTCCACCATTTCCGGCGCCGGCCGCTTCGTGCCGGAGCGTCGCACGCCGGTGATGGAGAACGTCCCGAACTGGAAGGATTTCGCGCCGCGCTTCGGCGCCGTGTACGACCTGTTCGGCAATGCCAAGACGGCTCTCAAGATGACCTTCAGCCGTTACAACGGCGCCAACACGACCGGGTTTGCCGGATAACTACAACGCGCTGGCCTCGAGCGCGACGGCGAACCTGACGTGGGTCGATCTCAATCGAGACGACGTCGCGCAGGGCAATCTCGGATGCACGCACCAGACGCCCGGCTGCGAGATCAATTTCGGCCAGCTGCCGATTGGCTTCGGAAGCCTGACGTCGCTGCGTCGCCCCGATCCGGACTTCGCGCGGCCGTACAACGTGGAGACCAGCATCGCGGTCCAGCACGAGCTGTTCCCGCGCGTGTCGGTGAACGCCTCCTGAGTACCACCGCGTGTTCCACAATCTGACCGTCACCGATTACACTGGCGCGCACGTCCGAGGCGATTACACGCCGGTGAACGTGGTGAGCCCGATCGACGGGGAAGTGATCACCGTTTACAACATCAGCCCGGCCGCGCTGGTTCAGATCGATCGCGTCGACTCCGCCAGCTCACAACGCCAGCAAATCTACGACGGCTACGAGTTCAGTCTCTCGGCGCGGCTGCCGGGCGGAGCGCAGATCTTCGGCGGGACGGTGACGCAGCACACGCTCAACGTCAACTGCGATCAGGTTGACGATCCGAATCAGCTCCGCTTCTGTGACGAACGCGAGAGGCCGAATCCGTTCAGAACGCAAGTCAAGATGTCGGGCGCCTACACGCTGCCGAAGCTGGACATTCAGACCAGCGCCTCGTTCCAGAGCGAGCCAGGCTTCGGACTGCTCACGAACTGGAACATCGGCCGAACCACTCGCTACGCCGCCGGACTGCAAGGGACCATGCACGCCTGGCGCGCTCGTGATTCCGAACCTGACGGACACCGCGCTCGTCGTGCCGCTGACTCCCATCCGGATACGAGTTCGTCGGAGCCTTGAACCAGTTCGATCTGAAACTGGCCAAGCTGTTCACCGTGCGCGGCGTGCGCCTGACTGGTCAGTTCGAGATTTTCAACTCGCTCAACGCGAGCGCGGTGCTCGCGCTGCGAGGCACGCAGACCACGCAGAACGCGCTCTGCAGCCAGTGTGCGCCGTCGAATCCGACCGGCACCTACATCGGAACGCCGCTCTACCATCAGCCGGGCGACATCGTTCAGGGCCGCCTCTACAAGATGGGCCTGCAGGTGAGGTGGTAGATCAAGAATTGCAGATTGCAGATTGCAGATTGCAGATTGGTTGTCTGCGATCTGAATTCTGCAGTCTGCTCGTTCGGACGGCGATCGAGCGGCGGTCAATCTGACAATCAATCAGCAATCTGAAATCGACAATCTGCAATCGACAATCTGAATGTTCCAGAGGGGGCGAACCGTGCGAACCTTCGCTGGTCTTCTCATCGGGTTGGTTCTTCTGAGCGCTGGCAGCGCTTCCGCTCAGACCATCGGCGCGGGAAAACTGGAAGCGACGCTGACGCCGGCAGGGTGGTTGTCGGTCTCGGCAGCGGACACCGTGCCGGAGCCTGGCTTCTCGCAATACCTGTTTGGCGGGGCATTTGCCGTCAACTGGAGCATGCTGGGTCTGGAAGGCGAGATCTTCGTCGCGCCGGGCCGAACACAGGACCTCAACATGCGGCTCGGCGCCGCCTGTGAGCGACGGAACGCCGATGGTCGATGGATTCGGTGACCATGGTTGTGCCGCTGATGGGGAATAGCCGTCGCGCCGTTCCTTACGGTGCGGCCGGCATCGGCGAGTTCACCGTCATGCGCACCAGCGACAACGTGACGCAGCCCGACTCAGAAACGTTCACGACAGGATTTTTGGCGGCGGCTGAAGCGGCACCGCTCGAGCCGCTGGGGCGTGCGCGCCGACTACCGGTATTTCCTCGTGCGGTCGAAGCTGCATTCTCCCGGCGACTTCTTTGGCGAGGAACTTCGCAAAGGGCACCGGATTTATGGCGCGCTGACCGTGAACCTGATAGGCCGCTGAACGTCTGCCTCGCCGTCGGACTTATTACAATGTTGGGCCGCGGCGAGTAACCCTGCCTTCCACTTCTTCGGATTGACGTAGCTCGTCCTTGCCACAAAGTTCAAATTGTTGAATTCAACGACAGTCTTGGCTCTCGATGGTCGTTTAGGTTGACTGGAAACAGGCAGGGCGTTAGTTTGAAGCCACTCAACCGTATTGGGTTGGGTTATATATACGACCTTTTATGCCGTTTCATAACGTGCGTGTCCGTTCCTGTCGTCGTCCTCACTCTTAGCGCGCTTCAACCGTCGCGTGCCTGGCTTTCATCACGCTGATTTTGACGACTCGTAAGGTTCGACGTAAGTTCGACGTCCTTTCTCTCTGGCCGCGAAGTGAAGGAGGCATCGAGAATGATTCGCAGACTGACACAACTGATGTTGATGGCGGTTCTGGCCCTGGTGGCCGGATCCGGCGTCGCGCACGCGCAGAGCGCGATGAACGGAGTGGTGCGGGATACGTCGGGAGCCGTGCTGCCGGGCGTCACCGTTGAAGCATCCAGCGACGCACTGATCGAAAAATCAAAAGTGCTATCACGGATGGCGAAGGCCGGTACGGCATTCCCGACCTCAGACCCGGCGTCTACGTCGTGACGTTCTCGCTCGAGGGATTTTCGAGCATCCGTGGAGAAGGCATCGAGCTGCCATCGGAATTCACGATGACGCTCAACGCCGACCTCCGGGTGGGCGCCCTCGAAGAGTCGATCACGGTCACCGGCAGCTCGCCGGTCGTCGACGTGACGACCGCCGCGCACACCCAGGTGCTCGAACCGCGAAGCGGTGGACAACGATTCCCGACCGGCCGAACCATTCAGGGCCTCGGCCAGCTGGTCGTCGGCGTCAACCTGAGCCTGCCGGACACGGGCGGCGCGCGCGCGATGCAGCAGACCTACATGTCGACGCACGGCATGACGACCGCGAACACCACCGTGCTGGTCGACGGCATGATGATCAACGGGCTGCAGAGCGACGGCGCGGTGCAGAGCTACTACCAACGACGCGATGAACCAGGAGATCAGCTATCAGACCTCCGGCATCGGCGCCGATACGTCAGCCGGCGGCGTCCGCCTGAACATGATTCCGCGCGAGGGCGGCAACCAGTTCAACGGCGACTTCAGACGTCATATCGTCCGGGCGACTGGCAGGCGCAGCAACCTCACCGCAGCGCCACATCGATCGCGGCCTGACCGCCGGCAACGCGACCGACCGCATCATCGACTACACCTGGCCGCAGGGCGGACCGATCAAGAAGGACAAGCTGTGGTTCTTCGGATCGGCGCGCTACTTCTCGGTGAACAACTTCATCGCCAGCACGTTCTTCGACGATGGGTCAGCAGGGCATCGACGATCAGTTCATCAAGAGCGCGATACATCCGCCTCACCTGGCAGGTCTCGCCGAAGTAGCAAGTTCTCGGGCTACTTCGACGAGATCGACAAGTTCCGCGGCCACGACATGCAGTCGCGACTACGATCCTGAGACGGCCGCCGTCGATGTGGAACTCGCCGGCCTATCACACGGCCGCGGCGAAGTTCACCTCGCCGATCACCAGCCGCCTGCTGATCGAAGGCGGGTACTCGAACAACACCGAGGACTACACGAACGAGTATCAGCCGGGCATCGAGAAGCCGCGCTTCTCGCAGGAATGGTATCGAGGCATCAACCGCACGAGCAGGACATCCCGGCGTTCCAGCGCAAGGATGCGGCGCAGTCGCAGACGACGCAGAGCCCGCTGCGCTACGCGGTGAATGCGTCGGCCTCGTACGTCACCGGATCGCACAACATGAAGTTCGGCTTCCAGCGCACCGTGGGGACACTTCAACCACACGGTGGACGCCAACGGCGATCTGTATCAGATCCATCAGAGCGGTCGTGACCAACGGCGGGTCGGGCGTTCCTTACACGCGCGGCACGCGGGTGGTCGTCCGCAACACGCCGGTCGCCAGCGGCGAGCTCCTCAACCAGGATCTCGGCGTTTACGGCCAGGATTCGTGGACCCTCAAGCGGCTGACGGTGAACGCCGGGTGTCCGCTGGGAACGCCTCAACGCGCAAGTCGCGCCGGGATCCTCTCCGGCGGGGCGCTTCGTTCCGGCACGTGAGTTCGGCGCCGTCGAAAACCTGCCCGACTGGAAGAGCGACTGGGCGCCGCGTTTCGCGATGGTCTACGACCTCTTCGGAAACGCGAAGACGGCGGTGAAATACTCGTTGAACAAATACAACCTGTCGAGAACGACGGGCATCGCCGACAGCTACAACCCGCTCGCCTCGGCGACGCAGGCGCTGCCGTGGACCGATCTGAACGGCGACGATGTGGCGCAGGGCGACAGCGTCATCGTCAACGGCCGCCGCGTGAGCTGCACGTCTATCTCACGGCGGGCTGCGAGATCAATTTCGCCAACCCGGGTCGACGTTTGGCACGGTCTCGCTCAACACCTACGGCGAGTACCCGCGGCACCTACAACGTCGAGCACGGGCTCGAAATTCAGCACGAGCCGATGCCGCGGCTCTCGGTGGCCGGGCAGCTTCTATCACGGCTCATTCAGTCAGCTCGACGACGACCGATCAACCGGGCGCTGCAGTTCGACGGCGATCCGGCAAAGAACCCTGCACTTCACACGCCGTTCACAATCTACGATCCGCGCGACGGAACGCCGATCACCGGCATACGGGCTCAACGCCAACGCGACGGCATCGTTCCGCCACGACCGACAACCTCGAGACGGAAGATCCGGAACCGCGGAAGCCAGCATAACGCGCGTTCAACGTCGAGTCTCAAGGCGCGCCCGGGCGGTGGAGCGCAGGTGTGTTCGGTGGTATGTCCGTCGAGCGGCAGCTCCTAACCAACTGCACGTCTCCCGACAACCCGAATACGCTCAGGTTCTGCGACGACACCGTAAACAGCCTCCCGTGGAGGAAGACCTTCAAGGCGGCGGGCAGCTATCCGCTGCCGCATGCGGCATCCTCTTCAGCGCCGTCGTTCCAGAGCAACCAACCCTCGCCGCCGATAACGAACGCGACGACGGCCAACATGACCTTCACGCGTGGGACGACGCGGTATCCGGCGAGATTGCCCGGCGCCGTGCCCGGCCGGCCAGATCATCGGAGCGTCGGCGATCATGAACCAGACGACGCTGACGGTTCCGCTGCAGCCGCCGCAGGCGTTCTTCAACGACGCGCATCACGCAGTTCGACCTCGAAGGTCTCGAAGACCTTCAAGTTCAACCGCGTGTCCGTGCTCCCGACCTTCGAGATGTTCAGCGTGAACAACTCGGATGCGATCATCAGCTACCAGTCGTTGAGCATCCTGTCGGCGCAGGCACCTGGCGCCGAACTCCGATCATGCGGCCGCGACATGATCGGGATCGGCGCAATAAGTGAAGTGGCAAGAACCGACCTGGGTGCTAGGTTCCAGGTTCCGGGTTCTACGTTCTGGTCTCGGAGTTCAGCGAGTGCGGGTCGTTAGCGGCCCGCCTCTTTTTTTGTGACAGCGCGATTCCGAGATTGTTCTTCGCGTCGGGGAATGACGGGTCGAGCCGGATCGCTTCTCTGAAGTGCGCGATGGCCTCGTCCACTCGACCCATTGAGGCGAGCGCGATGCCGAGGTTGTTGTGAGCGGGCGCTGCATCGGGAGTCAGCTGAAGTGTCGCCTGCAACCCGCGGCCGCAGCAATACGTAACTGAACGGAAGTACA
>ERZ1370068.3701-contig-2802_pt1 | contig 23423 bp, 45 predicted proteins | sample MGYA00561227_ERZ1370068 | MGnify/ENA primary metagenome ERZ1370068 (study PRJEB38410, sample SAMEA6850437) | metagenome | study: Metagenomic assessment of the ecological functions of the soil: analysis of the soil microbiota associated with the...
CAAGCTACGTATTGCTTATCTGATCGCCATCGAGAGTGCCGAGGAACGCGGGAGATAAAGCGGATAATCGCGATCGAGGCAAACCATGGGCAAGAACGTCATCGAGCGGAATTGTCTTCCAGAATGACAAGCCTTGCGAAGTGCAGCGTGCTCGAATTGTCCAAACGGCACGAGTGCGCTTTTGCGTTCACGCGTGCCGGGCGCCTCGTTCATTGATCTCGAGCAATCCGGCGCAGCTCCGCCTCGCGCTGCGGATCGATCGTCGCCAAGGACCATGAAAGTTGACTGGCGGAGTCATGGCGCTTAGTCGAAGACCTCGTCTCCCGTCGGTTCGTAGTGGGACGCCACATTCATCCTCTGCCGCAGCCGCGAAAGTCTCGAAATACATGCGGCGCCGGGCGCGGCTCTGATTGCCCAACGGGCGATGCTCTGGAATGCAATGCCAGGGATTGTAGCGAGGCGTTTGGCGAACTCCATTTGTGCTGCAGAGTTGAATTTCTGCTGTGGCATGACGCAGCGTGGCCACCGAGACACGAGGCGAAAGGTTCTCGGGCCACAGAACGGCGTTGAGCTTCAATCGGCATTAGATGCGAATGGGTTTGCAGCTGCACGCGAAAATCCAAGTCGACATCGTCCTTGTCGAGCGCGGCCACCATTGCATCGCGTAGATAATCGATCGGGAGGGCGAAAAGGCAGCCGTGGTATTGGAGTCCGCTTCTCCGATTTCGGCCAGACCGAGGTATTGCATTGCCTTGGCCTTCTCCAAGTAGATACGGCACACAACCGAAGTAGGAGCTTCAAACGGACTGCTCTGCGTCTTGATCCACAGAGACCTGCATGATGAGGTCCAGCACGTGCGGACGATGAAAGTTGAGAAAATAGAAGATTTGCGCGTTTTTCACGCTCTCGATCTGAGCTGTGCGTTTGCCTTAGTATCCGGGGTCACGAATGTGGGTGTGGAAACACCGAACATGTCTTGCGTGAACTTCTCGTCATCGAGCAGCTTCGGCCCGGCACATCCCATGAGTTTAATGCTAATGCTCATGAAGCCCACATCTTCGATATCGGGCGTGATGTAAGGGCCAGGTCCCGGAAAACCGCACCCACGCGGGGTACGTCGTGGGCTGCGCGAAGATGCCGCGCCGGAATTTCTCCGGGAGACCATCGTGAACAATAAACTCCCCGCGCACAATACCATGCGTCTTTGTGTTCCCGCCTCGCTCGAACGCTCCGGGCTTCCAAAGCAAATTCATCTGGTTTGTGAAGCTCGAGACGATTGAGTCGAGTACTTCTCCTCATCAGGCATCGGCTTCTCCTCTGCGAGTCTTAGGCGTTCGTTTCTGGCGCTTCATGTTGATCAACGCCGTTGTGAACTTCGCAATCGGATCGCGAAGCTGTGGCGTCGAACGTTGGGCGGAAAAAGGGATCAAAGCGGCGCTCGAACAGGAGCAGGAAGGTAAAGAGATCGTTCAAACGATCCAGGAACACGGAACCGGTATTGGCTCGTGGCGCTGAGCGACCTGGGTTCGAGCTCAAGGCCAAGAGAGGGTTAAAGGTTTCTTCATGGGACGCGCATTCGAAGTCAAAGCGATATACGAGCGTTGGCTAACTTCAAGATTTCGGAAATTCCAGGGCGAAGCCTATGATGCGTTTCTTGCCCCAATAGACGATGCCAAGATAGAAGCCCGGTTCGATCTCCCGGATCTCATCGCGCATCTTTTCGCGATTAGAGGTTTGCGAGTAATCGAGGACGATGCACTCCCTGCCATCGAACCAGCTCTTGTCCTTGTAAACATTGGTTCCTCAATCGCCTTGTGACCAAGGGGAAGGATTTTGTTTTTCAGGACGCCACGATCCGGACTTCTTGAATCGCGTCGAAGACTTTGCCCTTCCAGATCTTGATCCGGACGATGTCGGCAATGATATTCGTCACGGTGGTTCCCGGCAGAATCAGCGCGGTGCCCCTTGCTTCGCCGTTTGGAACTGGCCCGGCCGGCTTTCGGCGGAACAACTCGTCGAGGTCATCTTGGCGACATTTTCTTAGTTCAGCGATGGTCATAACGTGGGGTTTGCGTGCTGTGAGGTTTGGTAGTTTGGGATTGGCTGAAACACGCCACGGCGGGCGTCGTCACAGTGGTCTTTAGGAACTCGATCAGCGCCAGCTTGTCCTCATCGGGGAGGGTGTCGCCGAAATAATGGCCTTTGTCTTCGATGAAGTCGGGGCACTTGTTGGATGCGAGCAGTTCAGGAACGAGCTTCGATTAGCTCGGCGGTGGAGGCTTCCGGCGAGAGGTTCAGCCCGTGAATTTTCAGCCAGCGCCTTGGCGATCTTCACTTTGAGCACAACGAGTTGTTCGAAGTCCGGCTCACAGTTGGCCAGAGATTGATCGGAGCTACCTTTCGGGATAGGTCCGATGCGTATCCAGCCATCGGCATCCGCCAGCGCGCGAAGCGGAAGCGGCACGAATTCCTTGCGGAGGCTGAGCGCACATTCGCTTTGGGTCCGCCAGATCGAATCCTTACCGAGCCGCTTTCGGGCCAGAGCAGTTTCTGGACGGCATCGTCGAAGGCTTTTAGGCGTCCGTCCACGGAGGGGTCGCCGGTGAACTCCCAAGAGCGTTGTTGTTGAAGAACGGCGCAGAACTCCAGATGCTGACGAGCGACGGAACGCGATAATAACCGGGACCGCCTCCCTGGTTGAATGTGATCCGATGGTTCTCGTCGAAGCGGATTTACCATTCCTGTTCCTCAACTTTGGGCAAATCCTTGTAGGTTTGGGATGAGAAGTTGTCCCAGACATGCCCGGCCTGGGCGTTCGTGCCGAAGGCTCGCGACGAATTTGTCTCTGATCTTCGAGATCGGATAGCGCCGGTCTGTGGAGAGGAAGTTGTTCTCGAGGAAATCGGGCTTCACAACTTCCGCGCGAAACCACGCCCGGCCTTCACCGGACTGCGGATCGATGTTCGGCGGCGGTTGTTTGCTCTGAATGGCACCCCGCGCAGCCCTCTGCGAAGACGATCTTGCCGCGCGTCATTATCGCATCGTCTTTAGTGATATGGTCGCTGCCGCCGGGCGCGTCCTTGAGGTGAAATGGCTGGAGCCTGCGGAAGAAGGCTGCGATAGTACCTAAGGCGCTCCTCCGTAGCGCGCCAGAAGACGGAATTCTTTTTGAGCGTAAGCGACTTCGAACGGTTGTTGCGGCACGAGTCCGATCAGGCGATTGTGGAGCGTAAGCCAGTATTCCGAGAACATCCCGATATTGACGTAAACGCGTGATCGTGGCGCTCTCACGCCTACTGGAATCCGCGCCATCCTTCAAGATATGCGGAACGGGCATTGAAGCCTTCTCGCCGGGCAACGCGAGCGTGCCACCGGCCATTTCTCAGTCGCGGCAATCCTTTCCCGCTCAGCGAGGAGGAAGATGGCATTGATCGCGTTCGGATTGTTGATGTGATCCGTCGCAATGCCGCGAGGTATCGGAAGTGCCGCGCGGTTGCGCCTCGATCATTTCATAAAAGAGGCCGCCTTTTTGCACATTGCACGCGAAGACCCTTCCTCGCTGATGTATTGATTGCCGATGGCTGAGGCGAGATTCTCCCACTTCGGACTTTCGGGATCCGCTGGCGGATTGATCGGGTTGGGCGCGATGTGGCACGAACCGCACGAAACGCCGACGCGATACGGACGGACGAGCTTGTTGTCGTTGTAGTATTTCGGGTCGTTCATGAAAGCGCTCGCCGTCCCATTTCTTGCGAGCAGCTTCGCCGAAATCCGGATTCGGAAAGAGACGGAACCCGAGGACGCCGGTGGGCTTGCCGTAGGTCTTCTCGTCGATGCCTGCCGGCTCCGGCTCGGTCGGTTCGTCGAGCCAGAGACCGTATTCGTCAGCCTTCGATGGCGCTTGGAAGCCGGGCTGATTGACGAGTCCAAGAGTCTTGAAGCGTTCTCCGCGCGGGTATTTGCGGTTGTCGAGCATCTTGAGGACATCCATAAGCGCCGAAGCTGTTCCTGCGCCACGCCATCCCAAAGTGCTGGTTGCCAGCGGTCCACAGATTCCACGTATTGCGGCCCTGGATCTCTTCCTGACTTAATTCTCCGACGATAGCCCCCTGATCCATCGGCTTGAAGACATCTGCCGTGATCTCTGGGAAATCCGCCGGCGTTTTCCCGGCAGCCTTTGCTTCGTCAACGATCGGTTTGCTCCAGGAACTTGTCACGAGAGTGAGGAAAATGCCAGACCGCACGATCCAGCGAGGAAAATTCTGAAAATTCTTCATGCCACACGGTTGCTTGAACGACTTTCCACGCACCATTACCCTGACAGAGCGCCAGCGAGTCAGGCTCAGAAAGCAAGCGTTTTTGCACGCAAGTGATCAAAGTCGTCGGCGACAAAGATGAATTTCTGAATGCTAATGAAAAACGAGAATGCATTCGAGCGGACGGATTGCATTCTGGTGCGTTCTTAGAGCATTGCTAACGATGTTTAGTATAAAGAAGCTAAAAGCATCTTGCTTGTTATTCCGGAGTTACGCGGCGAATCTTTCGCCCCTTGACGGCGAGATGAAGCGATGTTGATGACGTGAAAGGGGCGCTCGGCTCCAGATCACGGACCCTGAGTTATCATTTTTGTGCGACGTGAATCTAAGCAGAAATGTGATTGATCGTTACGCCCTAAGAATTAGGCCTTCCTTCGCGCAAAGGAGAAATGTGAAGATGCACCCAACGGGTCACTGCCTTCCCGTGATCGCGCAGTAGAAGAAGTGAGGCAATGATGGCATCCATTCGATTTTCCTCCCGCGACGCCAAATGGCGGCGAGGCATTCCGGATTACGACAGATATGTCATATCGCAAGAGGATCTGCCATCGGCTCTTCCGCTGTCGGCGCTTGGACCTTGGAGGCGCTGCATGAGTCGCGCACGACAAGCTTGGTCGCGAGAAAGACGTCGCGGGTCGGCATCGCGGGACGGCAAGCCGGTCGTGGCATGACGCCCATTGCAGTCATCCGATTTCCCGCGACGGCTGGTGCAACCGTGGTAAGCGGCACGGCAGCAGGCTGGAATACGGGCGTTGTCGATGCCAGCAATCCGCACCTGGTCCGGAATCCGAATCCAGCGCCGAGCAGAGCATGCATAAGCTTCGCCTGCAGCGTGATCATTGGCGCAGATCAAGGCTTGCGGGAGTTCCTGCCCATGAACTGTCTAACTGCCTCGCGGTCGCCGACATCAAACCTGCGGACCAGACTGCGTTCGAACGGACATATCGTGGAAAACAATGCCCGCGGTATCCGGCGATTCGTGCCTCGACGGTCGAAGCCGAGCGTGGGCAAGCCACAAATGCGATGCGGCGGGATCCGACTTGCAAGAGGTGCCCGCAGATAAGGTAACCGCGCGCGACGATTGTCGATTCCAACGAGGTCGTAGCGGCTGCGATGCGATACGGAAGATAGCAGCGGTCCAGCAGCACCATGGGGATGCGTGCCTTATCGAGAGCAACAGCGACCCGCCGGTTTGCCTGGGCATCCTCCGCCTGAGCCCAACGGGCGAAAAATACCCGATACTCCCCGCTCAACATACTGCTGGCAGAGACGCCAAGCCTGCTTATTTCGCGAAGGAGTCTCCCTCGGCATAGCCCCAAAGCAGGGCGTGGCGTCCACCCTGCGAGGCATCGGCCATCCCTTGGCACATCGGCTCGAAAATGTCCGTCTGGCCGAGATTGGGTATCAGCAAACCGAAAGTCGGACCTGACGACTTGCGAACGCACGTAGGTTCCGGAACCCGCCCGCCTATCGATCAAATCTTGTTCTCGCAATTCGCGCACCGCTCGTCCGATCGCATCCGGAGAGGCCCCAAACCGCTTGACCAGATCCGCCTCACTCTGGGAGCTTTTCTCCGGACGGGCACCTTCCCGACAAAATCTCCCTTCAACGAATCGAAAACCCGTTGGATACTTGGGCGCTACCTCATGAGAAGAGGAAATCATATCAATGTTGATATTACAGCTTGTCGCATTTTGCAAGCGTCATCCAGGAAGACGTTTACTTATTAGCACGTGTCTGCGCCTCATTCTAACGACGACACATTGTGATTTGACAAGCATAACAGCTATGGTAGGGGTGGATATATCTTGCCGTTGGAAGAAAGCGAAATATGAATACGAAGAAAACGATCCGCTATCTGGTCGCGAGCGATTCTCGACCAGACGCTAAGTTTTAACGACTCTGGCCATGTGCTTGGAGAAATCATTGGCGTCAAAGATTTTGATGATAGGGTCAAGGCATTATCTTCGACGTACTTCTGGTGCAATCGGGTGCGGAGTTGGCCTATCTTTGCGGCACGATCCAGAATTTCGAGGCGTCCGGCGCGAACACTTGGTCACGCAGCGGGAAACGCGTCCGGCTGAAGGACAACGTCAAGTTGTTGGCCGAAATCCTGTCGAAAGAACTGGGCCAGGCCCGCTTGAGTTCGTCGTCATATCGGCGGGTCCGCGTGAGGTGGTGCAATCTGCGCTGGAAGGGCATGCGTACCCCGGAGAATGTGTTCGGCACAGAGTTCGGCTACGGACCCGTCGGGCGCGGAGATCTCCTCGGTCGAGCGGGGTACCAGCCGGCTATGGAAAAGTTGTTGTCCTTCAGGAGCTTGAGCTGGCAGTTCGGGACCCGTCCAGACCATACAATCTACATTGGCGACGGCAGCCTCGATCTGCATGTGATGCATCATGTCAACAGCCGCGACGGACATACGATTGCGGTTTCGGAAACCAAGGATATCGGGCCGAATCGCAAAGCAGGACCATGTTATGGCCGACAATCGCGACGAGTGTTTTCGTGCCCGATTCTTGAGGATAATCCCAAAATGGGACATTCGGGCAAGATCCGTGAGTTCTTTGAGGCCCACGGCTTGTCCGTCCAAGGTTGGGACAAGACTCGCATGGATTGGCTGACGTTCCACAAGACTCCCGCGAAGCCGCGGGAAACCGTCCCGGCGAAAGTGAGTCGCCCAAATCGGTTCGGGCTTATCCTGGGCGAAGTTGCTCACAGGATTGTCCTTTGCAACGAGTGCTCTTCTCGACCTGAGTACGCGCATTCCGGCGATTCGGGACAGAGCGCGGACTCAGCCACGCGGCCGGGGCTTGCGCTATACGACCTTGACTATCGTGATTGCCGACACTAGCCCTTTCGATGGATAAGGCGCTGGATCAAGCTGTGCCAAAAGGTTTTGGGTCATTGACAGCCCGTTGGGGGAAGAAAGTAGGTTGACACCGCGCCTGGTGCGGTTCTTCAGCGCTATCGAATTCTTCAGCCGATTTCTAGACCAAACTGCTTATGAGTCCTATTTCCAAACCGCCGAAACCGCATGTTGCCAACGAAGGCATCAAAGCCGGCTCGAACTTCCTACGGGAACCCTCGCCGCGGATCTGGCTGACAAGTCCACTGGGGCGATTTCCGAGAGCAACAGTCAGCTCACCAAATCTCCACGGCCTCATTTGCAGGACGATCGGGATCAGCGCACTCGCGCTGAAGAAATCTGGCAAGCGAGAAGGCCTTTGGCTTTATGCTTCGTGTGCGTCTGCCCGGCGGCAGGGCGACTCCCCAGCAATGGCTGGTTCTGGATAAACTCTCCGAGGAATTCGCCTCTCGTCCCTGCGTCTCACGACGCGGCAGACATTCCACTTTCATGGAATTTAAAGGGGAACGTAAAGCCGCTCATTCAGGGTATGTACAGATGTCCTGCTGGACTCCATCCGGCCTGCGGCGACGTGAACTGCAATGTGATGGCTTCGCCGAATCTCGGAGCGTAACCCCATCCTTCGGCGGGTTCACGACGACGCCAGGGCGTGGAGCAAATTCGCGCCCTGAAGACTCACGCTTATCATGAAATTTGGCTCGACGAGGAACTCGTCGCAGGAGGCGAGCCGGAATCCGAACCAATCTACGGGCCGACCTATCTGCCTCGCAAATTCAAGACGGGCTTTGCGGTACCTCCATCCAACGATGTGGATATCTTCTCGCAGGATCTTGGCTTCATTGCCATCATTGAGAACGATCAGTTGGTAGGATACAACGTCACCGTGGGTGGTGGACTTGGCATGAACCATGGCAACGTCGAAACATTTCCCAGGCTTGCAGATGTCCTTGGCTTTATCGCAGCCCACAAGGTCAATGCCATTGAAAGGCCGTTATTGTCACACAGCGTGATTACGGCGATCGCACGAATCGGCGGCACGCGCGCCTTAAATACACGATTGAGGATCGCGGAGTGGCCTGTTCAAGTCCGAAGTCGAACGGCTTTCGGGTGTCGTGTCTGAACCTGCACGCCCTTCCATTTTTCCCACCATTGAGGATCCCTCGGATGGCACGGAATGCGCCGACGGCTCTGGTTTTATGGACTTCACATCCTCAGCGGTCGCGTCAAGGACCTCCCTGGCTGGCCGATGAAGACGGCTTTGCGGAGATCGCCGAAGTTCACACGGGCGATTTCCGTCTCACCCCCATCGCAGAACCTGACTCATTTCAGGCGTGACCACCGCGCAAAAGCCTGTGATTAGAGGCGATCCTGGTGAAGCACGGTCTGACCGGGGAGAACAAGCGCTCGGGATTGCGTCTTAACTCACTCTCCTGCGTGGCGCTGCCGACCTGCGGCCTCGCTCTACGGAAAGTGAGTGCGCTGCCCGACATTCTCAGCAAGTTCGAAGCCGTCCTTGAAGAGGCTGGCCCGACGGAGGACGCCATCAGTCTCCGGATCACTGGCTGCCCCAACGGCTGCGCTCGTCCGTTTCTCGCGGAGATCGGCTTGCTGGCAAAGCCCCGAACAAATATGCGCTTTATCTTGAGCCAGCTACAATGGCACGCGGCTCGGGCCGCCTCGTATCGCCAAGCATCACGATCGACGATGCCTTGACGCTTCTCACGCCGGTGATTAAGCGGTATGCTATAGAGAGAGACGACGCTGAGGGCTTGGGTGACTTCTGCGACCGTGTGATCCTTCCGGAGGACGCCACGATCCACAGCGTCGGCACACCAACTGAGAACCTCTCTTGACGCCCGCACTGAAATGACTCCTGAGCAAATCGCAAAATGGAACGGCCGAGCTCCGGCATGTCTCTGCCGCTCGAAATCACCCGCTGGGCCGTTTCCCAGGCGGGTGATGGACGCGCCATCGTCTCCACGAATTTCCGTCCTTACGAAGCTGTAATTCTGCATCTTGCCGTGCAGGTGCACCCGCGCATTCCGGTCCTTTGGGTGGATCACGGCTATAATCGGCCGGCCACTTACCGGCACGCCGAGGAGCTGCGTAGGCTGCTAAACTTGGACATTCGCTCCTATCTCCCTCGAATCAGCGCCGCGCACCGGGACACCATCTATGGACCGATTCCTTCGATGGAAGATGAGGAGGGACTCCAGGAGTTCAGCGCTTTGATGAAACTTGAACCCTTCCAGCGAGGCATGAAAGAACTGGCGCCGAAGAGTCTGGATCACGGCGCTTGCGCAAGGTCCAAAACCCGAATCGGGCGGGACTCGATATCGTTTCGCTCGACTCCAACTTCGGGACCCTGAAGGTCAGCCCTGTATTCTACCTGGACGACGCCGACATCGAGCAGTATCTGGAAAAGCATAACCTCCCGGAACGAGTGGGATTACTTCGACCCAGCCAAGGCAGACGAAAAGCGCGAGTGCGGTTTGCACGCGACATGGGGCGGAGAGGCCATAAGGGGTTGAATCCTGGCACCTCGATGCCATAGACAGCCAGGTTTTGAGGATTCTCGCCTCGTTTGATGAGCAGCTATTATCTCGACCATCTGCAGTATCTCGAAACGGAGGCCATCCACGTCATGCGCGAGGTCGCGGCGCGAGTTCGAACGGCCCGGCGCTGCTATTCTCCGGCGGCAAGGATTCCGATCTGCCTGCTTCGCCTTGCTGAGAAAGCCTTTCGCCCTTCGGACACTTCCGATGCCGTTCCTCAACATCGATACCGGTCATCACTTTCCGGAATTGAATGAGTTCCGCGACCGGCGGGCACGGGAACTCGGGGCAAAACTCATCGTGCGCACGGTCGAGGACGCCATCGACAAAGGCATTGCCGTGCCGTCCCCGGGCGAGATCAGCCGCAACCACCTGCAGATTCCCACGCTGCTCGCGGCGATCGAGAGTTCCGCTTCGATTGCTGCCATCGGCGGCGCCCGGCGCGATGAGGAAAAGGCGCGCGCCAAGGAACGGTTCTTCAGCTTTCGCGACTCCTTCGGCCAGTGGGATCCCAAGAACCAGCGTCCGGAAATCTGGAACCTCTACAACGCCGCGATCAACGCCGGCGAAAACATGCGTGTTTTTCCGCTTAGCAACTGGACCGAAATGGACGTGTGGGAATACGTCAAGCGCGAGAAGCTCGAAGTGCCGCAAGATCTACTTCAGCCACGAGCGCCGCTGTGTCGCCGGGATGGCCAATGGCTGCCGGTCAACGATCTCGTGCCGCCCAAACCCACCGAGGAAGTGGAAGGAACTCGTCGTCCGCGTGCGCACAATCGGCGATATCATCAGCACCGGCATGCGTCGAATCGCCCGCCGACAATGTGGACGACATCATCGCGGAAATCGCGGCCGCCCGCGTGACCGAGCGCGGCTCCCGCGCCGATGACAAGGCGTCCGAGGCCGCCATGGAAGACCGCAAGAAGGCGGGATACTTTTAGAACGATCGCGTATGACCGTTCACCCCTTCATCACCCTGTCGATCTTCTTCGCTTCAACACCTGCGGTTCCGTGGATGACGGCAAATCCACGCTCATCGGCCGACTGCTCTACGACTCAAAGTCGTTGATGGAGGATCAACTCGAGGCGCTCGAACGCTCCGCCGACATCACCGGCGGCGGGCAGATCAATCTCGCCAATCTCACCGACGGCCTCCGCGCCGAGCGCGAGCAGGGCATCACCATCGACGTCGCCTACCGCTACTTCGCCACGCCGCGCCGGAAATTCATCATCGCCGACACACCCGGGCACGTTCAGTACACGCGCAACATGGTCACGGGCGCGTCGTCGGCAAATCTCTCGATCGTCCTGGTGGATGCGCGCCTGGGCGTCATCGAGCAAAGCCGCCGCCACGCGTGCATCGCTTCGTTGCTGCGCATCCCGCACCTCGTCGTCGCGGTGAACAAGATGGATCTCGTCGACTGGAGCGAGGAGCGCTTCATCGAGATCCGCGATGCAGTTCGAGGAATTTCCTGCCGCGCCTCGACATGCAAGGATGTGAAGTTCGTCCCCGATCAGCGCTCTAAACGGCGACAACGTTGTCGATCCGTCGCCGACATACGCCGTGGTATGCGGGTCCGACTCTGCTCGGGCATCTCGAAACGCGTCCACATCGGCAGCGACTGGAACCTGAACGGCTTTCGCCTGCCCGTGCAATGGGTGAACCGTCCGAACAATCCGCAAGATCCCGGTCTGCACGATTTCCGTGGACTTTAGCGGTCAAATCGCCGGCGGCATCGTTCAGCGTCGGCCAGCAAGTGATGGTGCTGCCCAGCGGCTTCAGTAGCACGGTGAAGGAAATCTGGACCTTCGACGGGCCGCTGCACGAAGCCTTCAGCCCGCAGTCTGTCACGCTTGTGCTTGAGCACGATATCGACGTCAGCCGCGGCGACATCATCGTGGACCCGAACGACCTCCCAGGCATGAGCGCCGAATTGCGCGCGAAGGTCTGCTGGATGAACCCGCGTCCGCTCCAGCGCGGGAAAAAATACTTCCTCAAGCACACGACGCAAACCGTCCAGGCCGTCGTCACCGCGATCGAGCATCGCATCAATATCTCCACGCTTCGACCCGGAACCTGAGACGCCCGAATTGGCGATGAACGACATCGGAGAGATCCGCCTCAGGACTTCCAAGCCGCTTATTTTTGACGCTTATGCGACCAATCGCCTGACCGGCTCCTTTATTCTCATAGAACAGGGCACGAACGCGACCGTCGGCGCCGGCATGCCTCTTTCCGCCCACCGAGGTCGCCAAGCCGGAGTACAAGGATTTCGCGATATAAAGTTTTTTCTTGAGATCTCTTAAAGACGACTGTTCTTATCGTGTATGCGCTTAAATCAAATTTTCCGTGACGAATTGCACGAAGTGTTTCACCCGACGCCGGGATGACGGCGTAGGGAAAGCGATTTTGTAGAATATGCGCCGGCGCTTTTGTGCGGCTTTCGAGATCAGAACAGAAGGCGATTCAGAATCTATACGCGAAGGCGCTTCGGCGGGCTTTGCGAAGGGTGGGTTCCAGGGGTCGCGGTCACGTGACGTCCTAAGATGGCAAACGGAGCAACCATAGGAGTCCGGCGGTGCAGCCTTTCGCCGATTGTTGGGAATGACTCTGAGGCTTGGGGTGGAGATTGTTGAGCGTCAGGTCCGCGCGCTGAAATTCGGTTCGGTGCAGATCACGGTGCACGACGGTCGCGTGGTGCAAGTTGAGACGAGCTCGAAGATCCGCTTCGAGAAGACCTGAGGGGTTCTCCGGTCATCAATTGTATCGCGCCGGAGGCGAATTTCGGCGGGATCTTAACGATCCACTTATCGCAAACTTATGGTTCGTGGTCGCTACAGCTTTCGTGTCCACGAAGATATACGACCTTGACACTCGTCATTTCGGCTTTAGTGTCGCTGCGTTTCGATGGACAAGGCGTTGAATCCTCATGTGCTAGAGCTGCTCGACTCCTAGCAAAAGGGTGGGCGGCCTCAACAACCAGGATGCGCACAACACGCCGTCGAAACGTGCCATCGGGCAGATTTGCGAAGACTTGCTGCAATTGTTGTTTCCCGGCTTTCACGACGAGGACGCTATTCAACACGACTCACTCCTCGATCTCACCAATGAGCGGATGGGCAGGGTTGTGGCGCGTTTGGAGGATCAGGTGCGAAAAGTGTGGCGGATCGGCGATCCCAAGCGGCCCACTGGCCGCACGCCGCCCATCATGCAGAAATTCTGCAAATCGCTGCCCGAGGTGCGTGAAGTGTTGCGCACGGACATTGAGGCCGCCTTCGACGGCGATCCCGCCGCGCTCGGCCGACGAGGAGATTATCCTTTCGCATCCTTTCATCGAAGCTATCGCCATCCAGCGCCTCGCACATCGCCCGCACCACCCGGAGCGCCGGTAATTCCGCGAATGATGACGGAGTGGCGCACAGTCGCACCGGCATCGACATTCATCCGGGCGGCTATTGGCACGCATTTCTTCATCGACCACGGCACGGGCGTGGTTGTGGGGGAAACCTGCCGCGTTGGCAAACACGTGAAGCTCTATCATGGGGTGACGTTAGGCGCTCGCAGCTTCGTCAAGGACGAGGAAGGGCACACTCATCAAGGGAGGTAAACGGCACCCCGATGTGGAGGATAACGTGACAATCTACCCAAACTCAACGATACTGGGCGGCAAGACCGTCATCGGAAAAACTCCACGATCGGAGCCAACGTGTTTCTCATGCGCAGCGTGCCACCGAACTCCCTCGTTATTTACGAGGCAAATCAACTCAGCGTTCTTGACAAGACCGCCAAGAAGAAAAGCGGCCGCTCTCGAATGGTCGATTTAGCAGCTTTTCCGACTGGAGATTGAAAATCGAACATTGCGTTTGACACTGGAACGCTTTTTTCCAAATAGTAACTCTTTCTGGCATTCATTCTTGGGTTATACGGATCGTGCTGAATGACCCGGCTCTGACGAATAACGTCACTGACAGAAAATAAGAAATCTGGCTGACCGGATCACCGGAGGCTCCATGAAGACAACAACACATTCATGCCGAGTATTACTCCTGATCTGGCTCTCCTGGAGAGTCTAAGCGACTTCGCCACCCCTGACTTCGAGGCGTGCGGCGCGGGCCATTTCCGTGACGACCCGGCTCCTTTCCAGACGCTTGGATCAAGCCTCGCTTGAGACCGGATATCCAGAAGAGCGTCGCAAGAGCAAGATCCTAAATTACAGAACAAATTATGAGTGAAACTCAATTGAGCCTAAGCGCAGACGCCGCGCGCAACCTAGCAACCGCCACAGTCACAGTGCCGCAGTGGGATGAGATCACTCCACGGTGGCTGCACAAACTGCTGCCGTGGGTCGATGTGGACGGCGGAGTGTACCGCGTAAACCGCGTTATCAAGAAGGATCCGACAGTGAATGTGTTGACGGTGGGACGGCGGTGAGCCGAAGCTCCCGACGACCTTCGTCGATTACGGAGGTCGATCCGCGCGAGTATCATCTCAGCACCATCCAGACGGTTCTCAACACGCACACCCGCGTTACCGATCTCTACAGCAACCGCATCGACCAGCTTCGCGAACAGGTGCGTCCTGACCGTCGATGCGGTCAAAGAGCGCGAGGAATGGGAGCTGATCAATCATCCGCAGTTCGGCTTGTTCAACGAAGTCGCGGCGCATCAGCGTCTCGTCGCCCGCAAGGGGCACGCCTACTCCGGACGACCTGGATGATCTTCTCGCGCTCGTCTGGAAGAAGCCTGCCTTTTTCCTCGCGCATCCGAAGGCGATTGCCGCATTCGGACGGGAGGCGACCCGTCGCGGAGTTCCGCCGCCCACTGTTAGCATTTTCGGCTCGCCGTTCATCACGTGGCGCGGCATTCCGCTGATCCCAACCAACAAGTTGCAGGTCGGCGAAGACGGCAAGACCAGCATTCTGCTTCTCCGGGTGGGCGAAGCGCAACAGGGCGTCGTGGGCCTTCAAAAGGCGGGCGTTACCGGCGAAATTGAGCCCGGCCTTTCTGTTCGTTACATGGGGACGAACGAAAACTCGATCGCGTCGCATCTGGTTACCCGTTATTTTTGTGCGGCGGTTTTGACCGAAGATGCGATTGCCCGTCTGGACGACGTCTCGGTCAATTTCTACCACGGATATGTCTATCCCACAGCTTGATCTAGGGCGTACCCATTGAGAGGAGATGCCCGAGTGCAGGGAATTCCTTGATACGGCGCTGATCGCGCGTTTAGCGAACGAGTTCTACTCGGAATCGCAGAGGGGTGTGCAAGCTCCCGCGGTGGCAGCCGGTGTTTCGACGGCGTTTGCCACGGCGCCTGTCCCCACGCCGACGGTGCCGACGGCAGTGGCCGGGCTTTCGGGAGCCGCGCCCGGAATTCCTAGTGGCGCCGGGCGTGCCTACAGGCATACCTGGACTCTTCAGTTCCCGACTTGCCCGGTTCACCGCCCGTGCCCAGCGAGTCTGGTGCGGCGCTCGCGACTCCAGAAGCTCCGGCTGGCGCGTCCAGCGATCCGCAGTCTGACGGGCGGTTATCCGCCGACTTCGCCTGCCGCCCCGGTGCATCCCATTTTGGGCCGGCGACCACAGAGCCTATCGAACCCGTCGTTGAGCCTCAATCCGGTGCACATGATCCGTGCTGCAGGGATCGCATGCGCGTTTGGTGAGCCACGCTGCAATGGCACCGTCTTCGGGGACTCCGCCGTGGAAGATCCTGCTTCGCGGAAACCGTCATGTACCTTCACACCTCGGAATCGATTCCCAGCTACGAAGTAAGTTCCACGCCAGAGCTTTACTTCTTGCGCGGGTGCAACAAGAGGGCGGCGCAAGTTGTGCGCGGGCCGTCACTTTCCGTCTTTGATGTGGAGGGAGTCCGCCGCGATTTTCCCGGCCTCCACCAGAGAGTAAACGGCAAACCGCTCATTTGGTTCGATAACGCGGCAACCACACAGAAGCCGCAGAGCGTCATCGACGCAACTTCGTCGTTTTACAGTCGGGATTACTCGAACATTCATCGCGCGGCGCACGCCCTCGCGGCGCGCTCGACCGAGCTCTCTGAAGCCGGACGTAGAAAGTGCGTCAATTCCCGGCGCAGCCGACGCGAAGGAGATTGTTTTTTGCGTGGCACCACCGAGGCGGTGAACCTTGTGGCTCAAAGCTACGGGCGGAAGAACATCGGGGCGGGTGACGAGATCATTCTGACTGAGATGGAGCACCACGCGAACATCGTTCCGTGGCAGTTGCTCTCCGATCAAACGGGCGCAGCCATCCGGGTGGTGCCAATAAATAATCGCGGCGAATTGATTCTCGACGAGTTTGCGAGATTGTTCGGGCCGCGCACAAAATTCGTCGCTTTGGCACACGTCTCCAATTCGCTTGGGACGATCAATCCGGTTGAGCAAATCATCGCACTTGCGCACGCACGGGGCGTGCCCGTCCTCATCGACGGGGCGCAGTCTGCCCCGCACCTCCCCGTCAATGTCACGGCGCTTGACGCTGATTTCTTCGTCTTCTCGGCGCACAAGGTCTTTGGTCCGACCGGCATCGGCGCATTGTATGGAAAGGCGCACCTGCTCGAGCAAATGCCGCCTTGGCAGGGTGGCGGCCATATGATCAAGGACGTGACGTTTGCAAAGACGACGTTTCAGCATGCTCCGGAAAAGTTTGAGGCGGGCACGCCGGACATTGCGGGCGTGGTGGGTCTCGGTGCGGCGATAGACTACGTGACCCAAGTGGGCATTCCAGCGGACGCAGCTTACGAGCACGGGCTTTTGGAATACGCCACGCGCGCGCTATCAACGGTGCCCGGCCTGCGCCCGATCGGAACCGCCGCGAACAAGGCCAGCGTGCTGTCGTTTGTCATCGCCGGGGTGTCGATTGAAAGCATCGCCAAGCATCTCGACAAGCATCGGCATCGCCGTCCGAGTCGTAGCCATCACTGCGCAATGCCGGACGCAGCGCCACTTTGGCCTCGAGGGCACCGTGAACGTCCGTCGCTGGCGTTCTACAACACCCATGCGGAAGTGGACGCCTTAATACACGCCTCTTCACCAGCTCCCTAAACGGTGATATGCCAATAGGACTACGTGCTATGAAAACGATCGCACCCACTCAACTCCACGCAACTTCTAACCACTCAGCAGCCTGATGTGGCTCTGCTGGACGTGCGGACGCCGGTGGAATACCGCCGAGGTGCACGTGCCGCAGACGAGCAACGTTCCGCTCGATAGCCTGGCGCCGAAGGAACTGTTCGACTCGGGCCATCTGTCAAAGGGTCGGCCCGTTTACATTCTCTGTCGCACCGGCGAACGCGCGAAGAAGGCGGCTGAGAGATTTGCAAAGGAGGGATTCTCTCAGGCGGTGGTGAGTGGAGGGCGGCACGCTGGCGTGGTATGATGCCGGTTTGCCCGTTGAGCGCGGGAACAACCAGAGTGATCAGCTTGGAGCGTCAGGTCCGCATTGTCGCAGGTTCGCTGGTGGTGATCGGTATCGTGCTCGGATACTTCGTGCATCCCGGTTCATCGGCCTCTCCGCGTTTGTGGGCGCCGGGCTGGTTCTTTGCGGGATCACGGATTTCTGCGGCATGGGCCTGCTTCTCGCAAAGCTGCCTTGGAATGCCCGCAAATCTGCGTGAGGAGAGCTACGGCTGGTATTTGCTTTAGTTTTTCTTCAACCTCGTCGGTTTGATGCGAAGCTTCGCTGAGATGAGCGCGCTGCGTTATCATGGAGTTGAAGGTCATGTCGGCAGGACGCCACTGATCCGGCTTCGACGTCTCTCCGAACTGACCGGTTGTGAAGTTCTGGGCAAGGCCGAGTTCATGAACCCGGGAGGCTCGGTGAAAGACCGTGCGGCTCTTGGGATCATCGCCGATGCCGAGTCGCGTGGGATCTTGGGTCCAGAGCGACACAATCGTTGAAGGCACAGCGGGTAACACCGGCATCGGTCTAACGGTTATTGGCAATGCCAAGGGCTACCGGACGGTCATCGTGATTCCGGAAACGCAATCGCAGGAAAATCACTCTTCTCCGCACGCTTGGCGCCGAAGTCCTCACAGTGCCGGAAAAGCCTTACAGCGATCCAGAAATTACAATCGTGTCGCGCAGCGTCTCTCAGAGGAAAAGGGTTGGTTCACGGGCGAACAACCATCGACAACACCGCCAACCGTCTCGCGCATTACCGGACCACCGGTCCCGAGATCTGGGAACAAACCGCTGCGTGAAGTGACGGCGTTCGTTTCCTCGGTCGGCACGGGAGGCACCTTGGCGGGAACGTCGCTCATATCTGAAGGGAACGCAGTCCCCGGGCTGCTGCGGTCTGCGCGGATCCCTATGGAGCAGCGATGTGGTCCTGGTTTTGCAACGGGAATACTGAGACAAAAGACGGCGACTCTTACGCGGAAGGCATTGGCCAGACGCGGGTCACGAAGAACCTCGAAGGCATCGTCGTGGATCAGGCTTACCGCATTTCAGACCAGGCCGCGTTGACCCTCGTTTATCAGCTTCTCAGGGAGGAAGGGTTATTTCTCGGACCTTCCGGGCATCAATATCGTCGGCGCTGCGCGTTTGCGCCAAAGAGCGCGGGCCGGGCCAAATCATAGTCACCATCCTTATGCGACTCGGGCCACAAGTATCAGTCAAAACTTTTCAATGCCGAGTGGCTCGCAGCGCATAGCCTGGATCCCAACCAAGCGATCGAGTCGATTCTCGTCTAGCTGGCGTGGGTGGCGCGACGATGCCGGGCGGCAGCGACTGTGTCCTCACGGTCGGCGACGAGCGCGCTACAATTTGCGGCTAAGTCAGCTGAGACCGGATACAAATTGAGCCGGGTCGTCGACCCTTGAGCTACGAATATTCTTGTGTATTTTCTCTCAAGGTCGATGCGTGCTTGGAGTGAGTGCGGCGATTTTGTAACAGGATTTTTCCTTCCGATTGTCTGATAGAGGAAGCCCACAACGACTGCTAAGCCTGCGACTCCGCCAACGAAGACGAGAACAGAGAAATTGCTCGCGAGCTTGCTTGCGGCTTTCTCAAAGACCATCGCCGCGGCCGATTCCGCGTGAATCAGCGCGTCTTGATACGAAATACTGCACGAGCCTCTTTCTGACATTGCTGGCCTTGATCGCCTTTGGATGTCACTGGGCATGCGGGACGAAACAAGTTGGATGGCATTGTGCTTGTTATCGCTGATGGCACATCGCTCGAGCTGATCACGGCGGCCCGGGATTACGCCGTTGGTCCCACCGGACGGCTTGCTTTGAAGATTTTTCCGCATACTGCTTTCGCACGCACCCACTCTGCTTCCGATATGGTAACGGATTCTGGGGCGGCGTCCACGGCGATGGCGAGAGGAATCAAGGCGGACAATCGCGTCGTCGGAATCGCCGACCCTGGCGCATCGTCCGGCCCGCCGAGTATCCTCGATCTCGCCAAGAAGGCCGGATGGTCTACGGCCGTGATCACTGACGATTCCGTCACCGGAGCGACACCCGCGCCCTTCCTCGTCGAACACGGCAACCGCGATCAGCACGAGATCATCGCTGCCAAAATCCAGAGTCAGCTCGGCGCCCGTAGCGCGACATCGTTCTTGGGGCGGGTCGAAATGGTTCTTCGACCGCGTGAATGATCCCGAGGTCATTTACAAGGCCGAACGAGCGAAGCGTTGTGCAAAAACTCACGAGAAACTCTCAACGCTGCCGGTGGCGGTATTTGATGACTGGGAGAGCTTGCGCGCTTACAACCCGCAGGACAAGGATCCAAAACCGGTGCTTGGCGTCTTCTTCCCGGAACAGTTTCCTACTACGCGGATGGGGAAGAGAACCCTGCGCCTGAAGGACCTGAGTCGAGAAAGCCGTCACCCTCCTTCGCGCACGAGGGAAGCCGTTTTTTCTGATGGTTGAGGCCGAGCTTGCCCGACAAGGCCTCCCATCTGAACAATGCAAAGCGGGCCATCTTCGAAGTCCTCGAACTCGACGCGACGGTTGCTTGGCTTCGCAAGAACCTCGGTCCAAACGCGCCTCATCCTTGCAACCACTGACCACAACAATGGAGGGTTTTCTTTGAATGGTCCGCCTGTTCCGCTACGACTCCCAAAGGAGGCTTTGCTTGGCAAGAATCCGCTGACGGGAGCAAGTTACTTCACCTGGGCGAGCGGGCCGGGAGCCGATCGGGAAGCCTCTGCCACACGAACGCGAATCATAACCGAACCTGGCAAGCCGATGCGTTCTGTCGAAGAGACCGTCCAGGAGACGGATGTGGATTACGAGCAACCCGCTCTCATCGAGGCGAAGGCTTCGTTTCATACCGCCGGCGATGTCTGGCTGCTTGGGGACGGACCTGGAAGCGAGAGTGTGCGAGGCTTTCTCGACAATACCGAGATTTTCAGCTTGATGGCGAAGGTTATCGAGGAGTCAGGAAAATAGGCTTCAAGCGCTGAACAGCAGTTTTCCGCGAGGCCGAGAAGGCCGCCGGCGATCACCACCGAGATGACGTTCCGCTTCGCTTTCCACAATCCGAGGGAGAAAATCGCTCCCGCCGCGACGCCACCCGATGTGCCGTGCAGGAACCATCCGATGTCGAGCGGGTTGAAATTTTTCATCGGACTTTCTCTCCAAGTCCGACAAACTACTGTTGATGAGTTTCGATCCCAAGCGGCCGCACAACGATCTCCCGTTGCTTCCGCCTGCTTGTGATTTGGAGACCAAGCGTGTTTTGAAGAAGTGCGTGTCGGCCAACAAGGCCTTGGCGGAGCTGAAGGGAGCTGGTGACCTGATTCCCAATCAGGCCATTTTGATCAATGCGATTCCCTCCAGGAAGCCAAGCTCAGCTCTGAAATAGAAAACATCGTCACGACGCAGGATGCCTTGTTCCAGCCGCTCTTGATGAGGGCAGAACCACCGATTTTGCGACAAAGGAAGTCCTGCGCTACCGGACGGCTTTGCGCCGCGGGAGCGAGAGCCCTGCAGGCTGCTCCGCTGCGGTTGGGACTGCTCGAAGATCTTTGCGGCATTTTGCGCGACGAGAAAGTCACGTTCCGCTCGGGCGACAGTGTTTACATCGGCAATCTCTCCCAACGCACGATCACCTACACGCCGCCAGCAGGCGGGATCGTCATGAACAAAAAGCTTCGGAACCTTGAAGAATTTCTTCTGGCGGACGACGACCTAGATCCCTTGGTGCGCATGGCGGTCACACACTACCAGTTTGAAGCCATCCACCCGTTTACGGATGGCAATGGGCGGACGGGCCGCATTCTCAATATCCTGTTCCTGCTGCACGCGGGCTTGCTCCGCATTCCCGTGCTCTATCTCAGCCGCCACCTCATTCAGCACAAGGTGGAATACTACCGTCTCCTCCGCGGCGTTACAGAACGCGCGCCGAATGGGAGGAATGGCTGCTCTTTTTGCTCACTGGGGTCGAGGAAACCGCCGAGTGGACGACCGGTCGCATTGTCGCAATCCGCGATCTATTCGATCAGACGCTCGCTCGCTGCCGCGCTAAGCTGCCGTCCAAGGTCTATTCCAAGGAACTCGTCGAACTCATCTTCACGCAGCCCTATTGCAAGATCCCGTTTCTCGTGGAGGCCGGTATCGCCAAGCGGCAGACGGCCTCGGAATACCTTCGGGAACTCGAGAGAATCGGCGTTCTGGCCGCCGAAAAGCAGGGCCGGAGTGTTCTCTACAAGTATCCGGCGCTTCTGAAGCGCATCACCGCTTGATGTAAGCTGCTTGCGAGCACCAGTTTCGACGAAATATCGAAATAACTTGGACAATTTCCGACATGTTACAGAAAATGTGTCGATGCCGTCGACAGATCGAACGGGAAGCGTCGAAACCGGATGCGGCTGGACAGATAGGTCCGCTCCCAGGCTCCGGTTGCTCGCGCGCAGCGCGGCGATGCAAGCGTATGTGAACCCCTTTCATCGAAGGTCATATTGTGATCGCTCATCCAATAGAGGGAGGTGGGCGCATCAGAGTGTTATATCCGGTGCCCTCGCCGCGCTCCGGCAGTAGCTGCTCCGGTCATCCCGGCTTCCCACGATCAGACGCTGCCTGTTGATCAGGACTGGGGATCTTCCGCCCGAGCGACGACGTGGTCAAAGAACGCCGGGTATCAGGAGCCCGCCGTTCACCCGGATAGTCCGCGAACGTCTCGCGATACCAACGGTGATTCGCCAAAGCGCGCGTACTAGATTGGCCGCTCTCAAACCGCGAATGCCAGGCCAGCCAGCGACCAGGTTGCGAGCGCAAAACCCACCCATCTCCACGAGCTCGCCAGGTAGTTCGGAGAAGACACCCATCGGAAGAGCCCACCCTCGGAAGCTTATGTTCGGTTTCACCGGGCTTTTTCTCAGTTTCATCAAGATCGTGTCTTGACTGGAAATTGATCACGAATCCTGCGATGAAAGCGGCGCAACCCGCGAGAAAACGTGAATCCGCGAGCCACGACGTCGGATATTCGCCGAAGTGGCTCAGCTGTCGGCCGTTCAAGTATCCACGCGGCGCTGTAACCAATAGTGCTACAAACGCAGCCACTAATAGCGTCATCGGCTTTCCGCCGTGTGCGTTCGAACGGGAAGACGAATGCGCGGTGGACGTAATGAACTTGCCACAGCGTGAACAGCGCGAAGCGGCGCCGGGCGGAGCCAACGCTCACCCGCAAAACGCCCAAGCTGGAAGACGAGGACGGCTTGACGTCTCCATCGCGATCCATAGCCGACCTGCAAGTGCCGAAACCAACGGGCCCCACCCCGCACGGGTATACGCGGCGCCCGTAGGGCGCAGGAACGAACATCAGCACCACGAAGGAGAGCAGCAGAGCGCAAGCGTTGCACCGAAATCATGGTCGTTTGAGCCAGCCCCCACTCGTCCATCAAAGAACGCTCCAGGGACCAGCACCGTCAGGCCATTCCGGTTCTGCGTCACCGGCAGCCACAGAAATTCAATGAGATGGCGAAACGCCATCACACCGTTCACACGCCAGCCCAGAGAATCGACGCAGCCAACGCGAACAGGTTGAGCTGGCCATCACCGCGCTGGATGACCGCTCAGGGAGACTTCGACTCAAGAAAAAGCACCGGGTTCGTCCGCGCTTGCTTTCTGCAACAGCAGGCGGAACTGGAGAGATACGAACAGGGACATATTCTGGAAATCTCGTCGTGATGCCGTCGACAGATCGGAACGGAGCAAGCGCTCTGGGAAACTGGATGCGGCTTTCGACACATATGGGTTCGCTGCTCATTGCGATGAATGTCTCTGAGCATACGAAGCACTACAAGTTTCCTCTCGACCTGCCGCGCGTGGTGCGGCGCCAGGTCCTTTCGCGGCAAGTTCGCTGTATCGCCCTCCTTTTTAAGAAGCCGCGCGAAAGAATCGAAACGCCGCACCGCAGGTCTTCCGGCGTGGGCGCTCCGCGCCGCCGTTTGATTCGGACCGGCACATCAAATCTGGCGCAAAGCGCCGCACTCGAAAACCTCCAACCGTGCCAGATTTTCCGGGAAAACACCATTCCCGGCACTCTCTTCGACCTCAAGCGCATCGGAGGAATCCTCGAATGACCGGACAATCAGGTGAGCATCCCTTGTCGTTGACGCACACAACTGGTGAGGGCGAGGCCCCGCCGAGCCGTGAATATTCGCCAGCCCATGAATTAATGGCTCAGCAATACGTAACTGGAAACTTAAAGTAATAC
>ERZ1370068.3136-contig-2258_pt1 | contig 23415 bp, 35 predicted proteins | sample MGYA00561227_ERZ1370068 | MGnify/ENA primary metagenome ERZ1370068 (study PRJEB38410, sample SAMEA6850437) | metagenome | study: Metagenomic assessment of the ecological functions of the soil: analysis of the soil microbiota associated with the...
ATTACTTCGTTCAGTTACGTATTGCTACGAGACTAGGCTGCGCTTGGCTGTGGCGCGAGATCGAGCTGCTGCAGCAGGCCGAGCTGGTCCGAGCGCGTCCCCATCGTTCGACGATCTTGCCTGTCGGCGACGCGGAAGATGTTGATGCCCTGCGAGAACGATCTCGCTTTCCAGTCGGAGTCTCACCCATGACGGACCCGCGATGGGTGCCGCGAGCGGTGAAGTTCTGCGGCGAGGTCGCCCTCGGCGATTAGGTGCCGGACCTCGCTGCGCCAATCCGGGAAAGCCGTGCCGGAACATCTCGGCGGCCCGCCGCATGCCCGTCCGGCCCGGCGCGGAAGGCACCGGGCATTGGTGGGTCGTGGTTCACGAAGCCGGGATCGAGGTAGCGGTCCACCGCGCCGAGGTCTCCGTCGGTGAACAGGCCAGTGATGAACGCGTCGACGATCTGCTTGTTCGCTTCGGTAGTGGTCATGCCCACACCGTGAAACGTCCGGTGACCCGGCACCACCCCTCGATGGTGGGATGTTTGCGCTTCGCGCGCGATGGGGCACGATGGTTACATGGGCCGGCCCACACACGACCGAACGTCGAGGAAGCTGACCTGGTGCGCCGCTGCTACGCCGGCCTTGACGGTGCGGCGCTCCAGGCCGAGGTCCTGCGGTCGATTCACGGCCTGATGCCGGTCGACGCCGTGTTCTTTCGCGACCGCCGACCCGATGACGCTGTTGTTCACCGGCGCGGTCGCCGAGGAGCCGCTGGATCCACGGCGACGGCGCAGTTCCTCGAAAACGAGTTCGGCCGCGACGACGTCAACAAATTCCAGGCGCTCGCCGCCGGTGCCCGGCACGTCGCGCACGCTCGACCGAGGCGCACCCGCGGGCAACGCGCCGACAGCGCCCGCTACCGCGACATTTTGGCGCCCGCTGGGCCTTGGCGACGAGCTACGCGCCGCATTGGTCACACCCGCCGGCTGCTGGGGCTACCTTTGCCTCCACCGCGCCGACTCGCCGCACGGATTCACCAACGCCGAAGTGCGCCTCATCGGTCGGCTTACATCCCACCTCGGCAACGGCTGCCGGCATAGCCTCACGGCTCCCCATCCCGAGGCGCAACAGCAGCCGCCAGCCCTTGCCGGAGTCATCATTCTGCATCCCGACCTCGACCGTCGCCGCCGTCACCGGCGAAGTCGAGCACTGGTTGGCGCTGATGCCGGGCCGCCCGGCCGACCCAGGAGCGTCTGCCCGCTGCGCGTCTACACGGTCGCCGCGCACCTGCGAAGCATCGAGCCACGGAACCGCCCCGATCCGGATGCCAGCCCGACGGTCTGCGTGCCCAGCATCGACCGGGCGGCTGGCTGTTCGTCCACGCGTCGCGCTTGAATCGGCTTCGGTCGGCGACATCGCCGTCATCATCGAGCCGACCCAGCCCCAGCCAGGTCGGCCCCGCTCGCTGCTCGGTCGCGCGGGGACTCACTCCACGCGAGCGCGACGTCGCGCTGCTCGTGCTTCGCGGAACATCGACTCCAGGCGATCAGCGACCGAGCTGCATTTGTCGCCCTACACCGTCAAGGACCACCTGAAATCAATCTTCGACAAGATGGGTGTCCGCAGCCGCCGGGATCTGGTCGCACATCTCCTCGGCAGTGAGTAGATCGACGCCGCGGCGTTTTCAACCCGCATCAGCGCCCGCGCGGGCTTCGCGGGTGCTCAAATGTCGTGTGGCTGCGGGTTGGATCTTAGCCCCGCCCCTTCGACACTTCGGCGATTAATACCGGACTTGCCGAATTGAGCGAGCACACTTCCGTGCCGAGCGGGGTGGTGGAAGAGTGCCAGCGGGAGCGGTTCCTGCGGGCCGCCGCGCCGCTTCACAAAGCGTGTGAGTTCAGTGGACGCCAGCAGGCAAGATCTCTCCTTGCCACTTTAACGTATAGCGCACCGGGGCTTGCGGCAAGACCCGGGTCGGGCCACGCAGAATCGGCGGCCCGACCAGGGGAACGAACACCGGTGGATGGGGCCACGACCGTGCGTGTGTTGTTGTCGACGGACGGGGGACGCGGTGAGGAGTCGCTGGTGGGACCGGCGGTGCGGTCGCGGGCAGCTGGGCGGAGGCGTGCGCGCGTGCGCCGGCTCGGCAGCGGTCGGGGCAAGGCAGCAGGAGAAACCGGACGTGCCGAACGAGAGCTGAGTTCAGGCACCGCAGACTCGGACGCCAGCTGATTCGAACCGGCGGGATGGCGACGGAAGCGACGATATCCGCTGCGTCCGGGAGGAGGTGCGTCGAGATGATCAAGCAGCCCGTGTTAGGTCTTCGGTCGGCGAGGCCAGTGCGGTCGCTGGCAGTTGTGCGGAAGCGCACCGCTGGGCGCCACTATCGCCTGAGATCGACAGCATCCGCTGTACCGGCCGGCTTCGCGCGGCGGCGAGCGGAGGCGCCTTCCGACGGGTCACTGGCGGGAGCGCCGATTCGACCGATCGATCGGCTCGGTCGGCTGTCGCGCCTGTACCTGGATCGACCGGGGAAGGACGATCCGCACGCTCGTGCGGCGGATCATCCGGAGGCCGTCGGGAGAGGATCGCCATGCCCCGGCGGTTTCGGCGGCGGCAGTGGCACCGCAATCTGCCGATAAGCTCGCCCGGCTCGCGGCGCCAGAACAAGCCGACCATTCACGCTTCGTCAACGATCCAGCGCGACCGCGCCGGACGTGACCGCCGCCGACGGCCTCGACCGCTCTTCGGCGGCCAGCGGGACAACGTACCTGGGCGATGTCGCGGGCCCGGCCGCGATCCTCCAGACTTTGCGTCGGGCCGGTTGACTGGGCCTCCGCTCGGCGAGGCGCGCCGGCGACCTGCCGCCGGCCGGGACGGCGTCGACCACCGTACGGTCCGGTGATTAGCCCGTGGTCGTTTGCGGCGGATGGTCTTCCCGCAGGCGGCCGGCATCCTGTTCACGGCCGACCCTGTCACCGGCAACCGGAAGGTCGCCACCATGGAGCGATCAGCGGCCAGCGTCGATCTTTGGGCGTGAACCGGATACAGGTGCGCGACAACGACATCATCGCCAGGTGTGGGTCAGGCGCTCGGCGGCGGCTACGCCTCGCCGGCAGGCGGGACGCTAGGAGCGGGCGATCGACCCGGCGCGGCGGACCAGCCGGCGCCGGCGGATGCGACAGGTCGCACGGCTCGCGGCTGAGCTCGGGCGGCGGATCCGAAGCGCTTCGCTGTGCCGCCCAGGACATCGAATGGTGCCTGGTCGACGACGGCTTCCAGATCGTCCAGAGCCGGCCGATCACCACGCTGTTCCCCATCCCCGAGTCCGGCGACCGGGAGAACCACGTCTACGTCTCCGTCGGTCATCAGCAGATGATGACCGACCCCATGAAGCCCCTCGGGCTCTCCTTCTGGCAGATGACGACCCCCGCGCCCATGGCCGAGGCCGGCGGCCGCCTGTTCGTCGACGTCACCCAAAGGCTGGCCTCGCCGGCGAGCCGCGCCGGCCTCCTGAGGCCCTGGGGAGATCCGATCCGCTGATCGGGGACGCGCTGCAGACCATCCTCGAGCGCGACGGCTTCATCCGGCCGCTCCCGGACGAGGGTCCCGCCGGGCCACCGTTTGGCGGCGCGCCAGCTCCGATCGAGACCGATCCGGCCATCGTCACCGAGCTGATCGGGCGCAGCGCAGGCATCCATCGCCGCCTTGGAACGCGACATCCGGACGAAGTCCGGAGCGGCGCTGCTCGACTTCATCCTGGCGGACATCCAGGAGCTGAGGCGGATCCTGTTCGATCCGCAGAGCCATCAGGTGTTCATGTCGGCGATGGAGGCCGCGTGGTGGCTCAACGAGCAGCTGGAGGCGTGGCTGGGCGAGAAGAACGCGGCCGACACGCTCACGCAGTCCGTCCCCACAACGTCACGTCGGAGATGGGGCTGGCGCTCCTGGACGTCGCTGACGTGATCCGCCCGCATCCGGACGTGGTGGCGTTTCTGCAGCACGTCGAGGACGAGGGCTTCCTGGACGAGCTGCCCAAGCTCGCGGGCGGGCGGGAAGCGCGAGACGCCATCGAGGCGCTGGCTCGACAAGTACGGCATGCGCTGCGTCGGCGAGATCGACATCACGCGGCCGCGTTGGAGCGAACGCCCCTCCACGCTCGTGCCCGTGATCCTCGGCAACATCAAGAACTTCGAGCCGGGCGCCGGCGAGCGGCGCTTCGAGCAAGGGCGGCAGGAGGCCTGGGAGAAGGAACAGGAGCTGCTGGAGCGCTTGCGGGCCCTGCCGGACGGGGAGCGGAAGGCCGAAGAGACGAAGCGGATGATCGACCGCGTCCGGACCTTCATCGGGTACCGGGAGTATCCGAAGTACGGCATGGTCAGCCGCTACTTCGTGTACAAGCAGGCCTTGCTGGAAGAGGCCGAGCGCCTCGTGCAGGCCCACGTGCTTCGTGAGAAGGAAGACATCTTCTACCTCACGTTCTCAGAGCTCCACGACGTCGTGCGCACGAACCGCGTGGATGACCAGCTCATCCGCCGGCGCAAGGACGCGTTCAGGTCGTATCAAGCGCTCACGCCGCCCCGGGTGCTCACGCTCGGATGGCGAGGTCATCGCCGGGGCGTACCGACGCGACGACGTGCCGGCCGGCGCGCTGGTCGGCCTACCGGTCTCCGCCGGGACCGTCGAAGGGCGGGCCCGCGTCATCCTGGACATGGCGGAGGCCGATCTCGAAGCGGGCGACATCCTGGTCACGGCCTACACGGACCCCAGCTGGTCGCCCCTGTTCGTCGCGATCACGGGCCTGGTGACGGAGGTGGGAGGCCTGATGACCCACGGCGCAGTGATCGCACGGGAGTACGGCTTGCCGGCCGTCGTGGGGTGGAGCATGCCACCCGGCTGATCCGGGATGGGCAGCGGATCCGCGTGCACGGAACGGACGGGTACGTCGAGATCCCGCCTTGACCGATCCAATACTCGTCCCGTCGCTATGGCGTATGATTGCGCGCAGCGACCCACCGGAGCCCGCGCCTGCGCCTGCAGCCGTCTCCGGCCTCCCGCAGCTTCGCCGCTATCTGCCGCTCTGTCGAGTTCCGCTTACCAGGCATCGCACTCCCCACCGCGGGTCACACCGCGCGCGGCGCTCTAGCACCAACTGGATCGCAATTCGGGGGCCGGACACGCCAGATCTCCGCGCAAATTTAGCCCGCAGCGGGCGCTCAACGAACCGGAAGCTCGCCTCGGCCAGCACGACGAACATGGCAATCCAGGCGATATCACCGACTACCGTATGTCCGAGCGTATGGAGTATCGCGATTCGCGCCAGGATATTCCAGAGATAGATCGAATACGACCGCTCGCCCAGCCACCGCATTGGGCCGCTTGCCAGCAGTGATGCAACGGCCGATCGCGGCCGCGTCACGACACCGATCAACGTCACGAGCGTCAGTCCGGTCCCTGCGACGGTCACCAGGGAGCAACGATAGGTGTCGTTCCGATATGCCAGGACGGGCAGGAGGGCAACGGCTGGCAGCGCACAGGGAGCAAGATACCGAACCGTCCGAGACAGCCAATCGTTGTGAACAACAATCGCGAGCAATGAGCCGACCAGGATAGGCAGCGCATTTGTGTCGCTCCCGAAATACTCATGCGGATCGTATTTCACCTCTCGACTCAGGCCGAGGTAGAGGTTAAGCGCCAGGGTGATCCCGATGAGCGACACGGTGAGGGCGGCGAACAGCCGAGGATTGCGACGATAGCCCCAGAGCAGTGCGAACGGCCACAGCAAGTAGAACTGCTCTTCGACCGAGAGCGACCATGTGTAGTTGAAGTAGTCCTAGTGGCGAAAGAGTGGCCGGTCCAGTCAAAGAGGTTTGTTGCATATGCAAGAGCTGCGCCGGCGGGTGCAAAAATCTGCCCGACACTGAGGTCTTGTCGACCTATGAGTCGACCTATGAGCAGCACCGCGATCGTCACCGCTACGACCGTCACCAATCCCGGGCCGAGGCGCGCCGCGCGTCGGCGATAGAACACGCGCACATCGATGGTGCCGGTTTGGAGTTCGCGGACCAATAGGGTGGTGATGAGATACCCCGACAGGCAAAAGAACACGGTCACACCGACGAAGCCGTCGATGAGCGGCCTAGTCGGGGCGTGCTGGCCGAGGACCAGAAGAATTGCCACGGCACGGACGCCATCAATCCAGGATGGTAGCCCTGGTCGCGCACGAGCCGACCTTAGCAAGGCAGGTGCCATCGGCGGCTCGAACACGCTAGATTCGAGAACCTACAGACGAGGTTCCTCAGATGATCTTCTTCGCGGCGGTACCTGCGTTTCTGGCCAAGGGATTCTCGCTTGGCCTGTCGCATCTGCAGTTCGAGGCTATCGATCGTCGCCGCGGGACATCAACCCGTTCGACTTCGCCCAAGTCGCCATGGTCGGTCTGCCTCGGTCGCTGATCCTCGAAACCTGCGTCCAGCATCGGCGACCTCGGCGAGAGCACGGCGCGTCCTGCGCGTGTGCCACCAAGGTTGCTCCTAGTTCGGCTACCGCAGGAATCTCGACCGCCATCCGAACTTCATCCTCGCATCTGCTCGCGCGAACGCTCCGATCGCGCGACAGCTGTACGGTCACCGATCCGATACCGGACAACGTGCCGGCAGCGAGCATAGTCAGGCCGTTCACTTATCGGGAAGGTGGGCGCGATGCATGTCGATGTAAAACGGGCGCAGGCTCCGGTTCGACGTGGACGGGCGAGGCCCCGTCGACGCGTCGTCACCGGCGCGTTCACGATGATGAACGAGTGGCAGACTGGCGGAACTGCTGCGTGACCAGGCCGGCCGGCATGGCGTACCGGGGCTTCGATCGCGGTCCTCCGCAACGGTGGCACGGTCACGCTGGCCTGTACCGGGCTGGCCGAGGTCACCACCGGTGCAATGGTGACGCCGCAGACCCGGTTCAGCGCCGGATCGCTCACGAAGCCCATGGTCGCCACGGTGAGTCGCGCGGTTGGCCGGCGCCGGGCAGCTGTCAGCCGGACGACACCGTCGCGACCCACGTACCGGTCTCGGCCAGGTGCGCTCTGGGCCCGCCGCGCAGCGCTGCGGGACCTGCTCGCCAACCAGTCCCAGAGATACCCTGACCCAGGATCTGGGTTCGGCTTCGCCTGTGCGACGGCGACGGCGACGCCGCGCTGGCGAGGCTGGTGGCCGGAAGCTGACCGGTCCCCCAGAGCCCCGGCCAGCGCCTGGTCCTACTCGAACGCCGGCTGGTGCGTGCTCGGCCGCGTGATCGGAATCCGTCGCACCGGTGACCCATGCGAAGACGCGTGGCGATGCGGCGGTATCTGTCGGACGCTCTCGTCGGATACGACCTTCCGGCCGGGTCCGGATCCGTTCCGAGCCACCGGTCACACGACCACGCCGGACGCATCCTGGTCCCGGTCGAGCAGCTCCGATCACGGGCGTATGCACCGGCCGTGTACCGCGACCGGGACCATCAGCTACTCGACCTGCTTCGGCTCACGCCGCGACACATCTCGACGATGACCGCCTCAGCGCCTTGCGGGCCGTGCAGTGCTCCGTGGTGCCCATCCATGGGTGGTTGGATGACTGGTGCCTCGGCTGGGCCCGGTCTTCGACTGGGCCCGGCGGCCCGGTCTGGGGTTGGGACGGCCTGGTGACCGGCAGAACGGGCGGTGCTGCGGATCCTGCCCGTGCGGGCCGCGGCGGTTGCGTTCCTCAGCAGCGGGCGACAATGGTCGGGCGCTCTTACCGGGCGGTATTCACCGAAGTCATGGCGGCCGAATTCGGCATTCAGGTCCCGCCACTGCGGCTCACCCCCGGGTCCGGAGCGCCGTGGCGGACCTCGCCCGGTACGTCGGCGTCTACGCGTGGCCCGATCAGCGGGTGGAGGTGACCGCGGAGGCCGACCACCTCCTCATCAAGGACGCAGACCAGACACTTGTCGCGCAACCCATTGATGACCGAACCTTTCTCATCGATGCCGCGGATCCCGACAATCCCACGGTCACGTTCGCGAACTTCGATGAGGATGGGCGCCGCGCACGTTCTCTACCTCATGCTGTGGGCTCTGCCCCGGCAGGCGGACCAGCGCCCACGCGGGCGCGTTTGATCTTAGTCGCTGCGGAGACATTGCTTAAGTCGATGACAGCCTTACGCGCCATTCGGATGAGTGCGGCCGCGTCGGGGCGCAAGTGCGGCTCACCGAACTGCCCTTCCAACCATCTGTCCACATAGCATAGTGGCGAGCCACCGATGCCCCTGACGAAGCAGAGACTCATCCTCGCGCTGAAGACCGCGGTGTGACCTCGGTCTGTGCACCGCGCCGGAGAACTCTGACGCTGCTCCACGAACGGCCGCAGAGGATGTCGATCCTCACGTCTTGCTCAGGCGGCTCCCGGAGTTCGAGTGATCCCTCATGATCTGACGGACCGCGGCGTCGTTGTTCCCGTCGGGCGACGCGAATTCCGCGACCACCTCCCATACGCCTGGGCCATCCTCCCGAGCCGCTTCTCGTCGACGGCGTTCGCGGCGGCGGACTGCGGACATCCGCACACAGCCGTTTACATACCGTGCCGCCCAAGACAGACGCCCGCCCATGCCGCTGGTCGCGAGCTACCCTGAGAATCTCGGTCGCGAGCGAGCCGTCCGGTGGCATAACTTGGTCAGCCAGTGCTGCGACGAGGAGTGCGTCACCATGTACCCGCGACCACGACACTGAGGCGTCCTTTGAGCGGATCAGCAAGCGCCGTCGGGGTTCCCTCTAGCGAGACCCAGGTCAAACGGGGCGTCTCGCATCGTCCACCAGGACACCGAACTCGTCGAGAAGCTTGGCGGTCAAGATCCATGCCCGTGCGGTTCCGGCGGCGGTGTTCCGGCGATGTTGTCGACCTCGGGGGCGTACGACAACACCAACGGTCATTACTACGTTCGAGACCGATAGACCTCGTACTAGTGGCCTCGCCTGACGTCGTTCATGCTCGAGGATACACATCCGGCGGGCGGTCATAGGCCGCCCGCCGGTCAAGCTCCTCCCTGATCCCGCTTCGACCGTCCCCTTCGACACTTTGGCGTTCCAACCGGATTTGCCGACCTAGTGTCGTCGACAATCTAGTGCGTCTCGAGTCGATCACAGCCGCGGATAATCGTACGGAGCTGATCGTGCGACGCAGCGGACGTCGGCTGCCGATCGTTTGAGGCGTCGAACAGGACCTACCCGCGAGAGGCCCGAGATCGTCCGTAACCTGAATCTGAGACTATCGATGGCGCCGGCCTTTCAAGCGGCTGCGCCCGGTCGACGCATGGCGGTCGTCGGACTGACGACTGCGCCGTTGACGTGTCGCCAAGGTCGCACTCTACTCGTGGGATTCCACGATGCTCATTGAGCATTACGACTGCCGTAAACCGCCGGGAGGCACTGTATGAATCGGCAATCTACCAAGATTATCGGCATATCCGCCGGCCTCGGGCCTCGTCCTTGCCGTGTCCGCAGTCAGCGTCGCGTTAGCCGCCCCTCCTGGCGTCGGCGGACTGACTTCAGCGCGATAGAGACGGTGACCACCACGATCCCCGCAAACCAGCACACGACCGTGGAGGCACAATGTGCGGCCGGACGAGATCCTGAGTGGAGGCGGTTACGCGGTCGCCAGCATCGGACCTGACGACAAGGTATTCGCCAACACTCCGGCTGCAAACAACACGTGGCACGTTGAGTTCTTCAACGGCACTACATTTGACCTCCAGGTATCCGTGTCTGCTGTTTGCTCAGGTCGTCCCGGCGGCCAATAGACCACCGCCAACTCGTTGCGGCACATGTTCGGCAACCATCGATAGGTGACTATCACGAGCCCGGCGCCAGTCCCGGCCGGTTTCAGGGAGGCGCCGGGTTCGTGTCGCGCACGGCGATCCCGCGAAGGGAGGTACTCCGCCGGCACAGCCAGCCGGAACAGCAAGAGTCCGCGCAGAAACACGAGACCGCCATCAGATCCACAGCTGCCCGTGGATCGGCTCGTCCACAAGAGATGCCAGCTCGCGACCGCCAGTCGTCCGCCCGAGATGCAGCGCACCAGGCCGATTGAGAACCGCTAATTTGTAAGGTTGTCTTCGTTCACGTGACCGCCCCCGTCTTGATACGTCGGCTCTGTAACGAAACGTCAGCAGATCTCAGTACGCGAGGCGCCGTCATGACCCACCGTCCAGGCCGCAGCCACGATCGAACACGGCGTATCAGTTCGGGACGAATTCGCCGGAGCGCTGCGCCGCGCTGCTCGGATCTGGGTCCCGGCCGTCTCGGCTCATGCGATCACCACCATGCAGTCGCCACGGTGTACGGCATGACCGGAGACGCGACGCCGCGAGTGAGGACATCCGGTTCTGGATCGCGTCCGACGGCGCCATCATCGGGCGTGTGCGGCTCGGCGGCGATGGCGAGCTGGTGTTCGAGAACGACGTCGTCCGCGACATCATGTCGCCGACTCGGCCACGTTGGGAACGACGGCGGCGGTAGGCAAGGTTCTGCGCCTGGTCCAACGGCTATGTCTGCAGCGAGTTGGTGCCGCCGCTGCCATGGGAGGTTATCCGGTCCAGCCACGAGGACTGGGTGGGTAGACACGCTGCGCTCATTCATAGACCTCAAGGCGCGGACACGCGAGCTCTCCGCCGACCGGATGAGCCGGACGAATCGAGTGGTGATCAAGCAAAGTTACGCTCATCGATACGTACGCGGAGATCAGAGAGACCCACCGGTCACGCCGCTCATGGGTGATCAGCATGCAGCCGCCGTCTTAGCGCAATACTTGACGTCGTGGTCGATTCACCATGGCCCCTGTTCGGCTCCACGAATCCGTTGCCGCGGGTTGAGTCTGCGGCCGGTCCGGGAGTTCGACCTTCCGCACCTCGCCTCGATCCAGCCGGATGACTATGAACATAACCCACGCGCAGAAATGCTTCCGGAACTGGAGCTCTCGAACAGAATCGCGGGCGCCTCGTCTACCAAGCAGTATTGGCGCTTCGTTCGGCACTCCGGTCACCGTCGTCGTGGCGCCTGAACTTGCGGTCGAGCATCAGGGTGCCGTCGTCGGTGTCCAGTCGTTGGAAGTGGACGACTTTCCGGAGGTTGCGCACGGTCGACTCGGGCTCATGGCTCGTCAGATCCGCTCGGGGGCAAGGCGTTGGCGTGGCCACGCGGATGGCCATTCTTGGATTGGCGTTCGACCACCTCGGTGCGCTTGCGGTCGTGTCATCAGCGCGTAGCGACAATGGAGCATCGCTCGGCGTCTCCAGAAGGCTGGGCTACATCGACAATGGCTCTAAGTCTCAATGCCTGACACGCGGCCTCGTCGAGCTCAACGCATCTGCGCCTCGCTGCGCCGGCCTCGGCAGGTCTTCAGGTCAGAGTAGCCAGGTCGCGGTCGAAGGATTTGGAACCATGCAGACCGTGGTTTGGGCTGTCTGGCATAGGGCCCCGGTGTAGCAGCTTGATGTGGCCAGGTCGGTAGACGCGGCGCGGTGCTCGCCCGACCGTACTTGTGAGGCGAGCGTGCCTAGGGCGATCTGGTGGCCGCGGCAGTGCAGCTCATCCAGGATCGGGGTCAGTGGAAAGGGTGCCCGCGGCCGGGTGTGGTGTAGGCAGGATCCGGGACATCAGCCGCCTCCTGTCAATGGTCGGAGCAGTTCGATCAGGGCCACTTCGCGTTTGGCGCCGGCTCAGCTGCCGGTCGTGACGCAGCAGCTTCCAGGTCAGCACATCGGTGACCGCGATCAGCTGCGGCCAGCCGGCGGGCCCGCTCGACGCTGTGGAGTCCGGCCAGGGCTGGGTGCGAACACCCAATCACACCATTCGGCGTGGACGGCACGGCTGCGATCGGCCAGCGCCTGCAGAGCCGGCGACCGGTCCTCCTGCCCCAGCAACCGCAGCACTGGCAGGCCGAGTTCCTCGTAGTGGTCGACCAGGTTGCGCACCGCCTCCGCCACGTCGCCAACCGGCGCCTGGGCCCGCTGCCGGCTGATCCGCTTCGGTCTCCCGCCTCGGCGGCCGCGGCGAGCAGGCTGCGTTTGCCGCCTGAACCGGCGGGATCACTGGTCTGGATCAGTGACCCCGGCGCGGTGCGCCACTCTCCTCCAGCGGGATGTCGTCCACCGGTGCCTGCCAGAATAGTGGCGATGGCGGCGTCGAGGATCCGTTCGCCGGTGGCCGTGGCCGCCTCGGCCCGCGCCGTCATCCGATACGGGCGCTCGGGCCGGCCCTCCAAATTCATGTTAGTACGCTTAACACCAAATTCGGAGGCGGCGACAGATTGCGGCAACCGGGTGGCGATCTGGCTGGCTACCTGGCGTTCCGCCACCGCGACGACGTGACCCAGCGCCGGAGCACCGTCGCCACGACATTGGTGCCTCGGCTCGGTCGACTAGATTGACGACCAGCCGCCCTAAGGAGCCGATCATGGCCACGGAGCCACTCGTCCAGCTGTCCCAGGTACTCGATCTGGCCGAGTCGGTGATTGACGGCGTCCGGCCGGAACAGATGACGTCTGCCCACGCCGTGCCAGTCGGGGATGTACAGACCCTCGTCGGGCACTTGATCAGTGACACAGAAAGATCCAATGCCGCCGCGAGAGTGGTGTGCCGGTCGGACTGGACCGCGCCGGTGCCGGAGGTCGGGGCCGACTGGGTCAAGCGCGGTTCATGCACGGGCGCCGTCGCAACTGCGGGCGACGTGGCAACAGGCTGGCGACCTGAACGAAGAGATCGAGTCTCGCGGATCGGGCGGGTCCCGAGGTCCTTGTGGTCCAATCAGCAGATCGCCGAGTTCGCCGGTGCACTCCTGGGACTTGGCCACCGCGACCGGCGCAGCGGGTCCAGTTCCCGACCGATGCGTGCGAGGCGGCTCTTGCTCAGGCCAGGACCACGTTGCGCCCGGAATTCCGGGCGACGAGGCCAGCGGCAGTGGCGTTCGGGCCCGAGGTCGAGGTTCGACGACGCGCCGGCCGAGGACCGGCTCGCCGCGTTCTGTCGGCCGCCACCCCGGGCCAGATCACGTCACTAGCTCCACCAGCGGCAGTGAGCTACCCTGGAAGTTTGGCGTCGTCCAGATCCGTTGGTTGAGGTAGTCACGGACGCGGCCGACGTATGCTCGCTCTCGGGAGTGCTGCCAACGACCACCGTAACCACCGGCCGATCGCAACTCCCAGGCGTCGCCGGCCCGGTATCCGGCGGTCGGCTGCACGTCGTTGGAGCCAGAGCTCCCATCCCCGTAGCAGACGCGGAAGATGGCGCAGGGCGAGATCGGCATTCATCGCGGTCGAGCTGGCGATGCCGGGCCAGGCGGTCCGTTCGTACGGGATACCGGTTCTGCAGAATGCCAAAGCTTTCCGGACACTTTGCCGGGCTGACCGTCCACTCCGAATCCGCGACCCGCGCACAGTTATTCTCCACTGTGGACCAGTCGCCGAGGGTGCTCTGTCGCCACCAGCCTCGATCGCCGCCTGGGCGAACACCGAGTGCCTGATCGACGCCCCATTTGCACGCAGCCCACCGTAGGATCTGGCCGGTGGTGGCACCGGTGAACTGGCCGTTCACGCGAGGGGCCAATCGACCGAGCTGGCCCCGCGGGTCGCGTCGCCCGAGAAGGAATGACGGTCCAATGTGGTGGCCGGTGGTCCGATTCGCAGTTGCGTTGACCCGCTTGTTCTCCGGATAGGGCTGAGCTCCGACCCAGCTCGCACATTGTGCTCCGGTCGGAAGTGTGGTTCCCGGGGCAGCGTGGCGAAACGGGCTGTGCGCGCCGCCCCCGGCGTTGCCGCCGTCGTCGCGGCCTTCGTGACGCGTGGATCGACGAGGTTGACGGGATCGCTGCGGAAGATGTCACGACGCCGCCTGGCTGGGTCGACGGGCCGAGGACCCTGGTTGGTTGGCGTCGGGTCGGCGGGCCGCGGTCTGCTCGTCGTCACTTTGTCGCGAGCACCAATCCGGCCGACAATCGAGGTCACCGCCAAGACGGCCACCGCTGGCCAAACCGGCCAATCCCACCACCGGCGGTGACCGTCCATGCATCGGTCATGCGGAGAGGCTATCGAGGCTCCTCCGCATGCGCGCGACTTCACCAGGGCAGCCGGCGCTGAGGCGGTGGCTCGGTTCCGGCTAGGCTGTTCCGGGTCGTGGACCCCTGCTCCACCGCCAGCGTTCAGATGCTCCGAGTCCACTGGGCGCCCACCAGCGAATGCTCCGGAAGAGGGCTAAATAGATGCATCCTTACATCGGTTCTGACCGTACTGCTACAGCAACTCAGCTACATATGATGCTTCTGCAGGACAACGCCCCCTCACCTTCAGTGATCGAGGTACTTCTACCGGCTCGCCGTTCGGTTTCGAGATGCTTCGTGCGGTCGCCTTCCGCTGTTCGACCCGTACGGTTGGGATCCCGATCAGGGCCTGGACACTACGATCGACCTGCTCGGCTGGACCTGTCGTCGCGGAGGGCGCCGAGGACGGGCGGAGCGAAGCGCTCGCGCGAGGCGGTGACGCGGGTCGAGGCTTGGCCCGGCGCTTGTCGGCCCGGTCGAGATGGGACTGCTGCTCAACCATCCCGGTTTTAACCAGCCGATCGGGGCGGACCATTCGTCCTCGTGCTTGAAGTCGATGACGATTGCGTCGATACCACGACCCGCACGGCTTCCCGTATGCGACGCTGCTCGGTCGCTGGCGTTTCTCGCCGCGTGGCGTGCGGATCACGCTCGGCTACAAACCACGCGCGCTACACGATTCGCAGCAGGTTCCAGCGGGTGAGGCGGTGTCGGAGGAAGCGGCATTGTGTGCATGCTCTGCCGCATGCAGCAGCCTGGCTCTATGCAGCGCGATGATCGTCGAAGTGCCGCCCGGGACCGTCGGCGGCTAAGCGATGCCACGGACCTCCTCGCCGGAGATGATCCTCGCCGGCCTGGAACCGGGGAATCCACGGCCACATGGTGCAGCTTCGCAATCCGTCGGAGCGCGCCGCCTCACCGGATGCCGTGACGGCTCTGGCCGGACTCGGCTCTGATGACGCCGCCGATCTCGCCGGCGAGCAGGCTCGCCTTGTCGGCAGCCTCGCAGTACGAGCTCGTCGGCCGGCTCCGCCGAGCGAGCTCGCGTGAGGCGGTGCGAACGCCGGGCCCGACCTACGCCAACCTCGCCACGCTCCCGACCGCCATTGACCTTGCCGTCGGGATTGGGCCAGCCGCCGCTGATTGAAGAGTCGCGGTTGCCTCCCTGATGACTGCGTCCTTGTGGATTAGGCGCTTCGGGTCGGCTCTTCGTAGGTTTGACGAAACGACGTTCCTGTGCCGCGTGCCAAGTCTGCCCCTGTGGCATGATCGGGCGATGGTGTCACGACGGGCGCTGCTGGCCGCAGGCCTGGCCGCCGGTGCGGTTACCCCCGGCGGCTGTGCGCCGGATCGGTCGGAGCATCCGCGCGGGCTGAGTCACGACGCCACCTACCACGCCCCGCCAGCGCGGCGGCTCGCGGCCGGTACCGATGCGCGGATCGTGGACGTACTCACCCGGTACCACTGGCCCCACTGTGGCTAACCCGAACCACCCGACGTACGCCGGCGCTGTGGCACTGGTCAGTCTGAACGGTCATGTCGAGGCCCACGAGGCGGTCGGCCACGCGCTCCGCTACTGGCGCCGGGCCGGTCGAACTGCCGCCGGATCGATCGGGTCGCGATGCGGCCGGACTCGGTCTTCGACCTGGCCTCCTTACGAACGGTCTACACCGCCATCCTCACGCTGCAGCTGGTCGACGAGGGGCGGCTCGATCTCGACGCGCCGGTCGCCGAGTACCTGCCTCGCCTTCGGCAAGCCGGCGCCTCGACCCTAGCCCTCCTAGCCCACACCAGCGGACCGCCGGTCGGCGCGCAACGTCGCTGGCCTCGGCTCGAATGCGGCTCGGCGTGCCGCAGTGCTGTCCACCCCACTGCTGGACGGGCGGCCCCGGGCCAGGCCTTCCGCTACTCCAGCGTCGGGGCCTGATGGTCCTAGGACAGCTGGTGGAGGAGATCACCGGCCAGCGACTCGACCGAGGCGCTGCGACCCGGCTCACCGGGCCGATGGGGCTCACCACGACGCGGCTTCAATCCGAAGACATGGATGCTACGGAAGACATTACTGCTCGGATGGTGGCGACTGACGCGCGCCTCGCGTGGGCTGCTTCGTGGCGTCGTCCACGACGATGTCGCCAACACGCTTCGGCGGATATCGCCGGACACGCCGGCCTCTTCGCGACTGCGGCCGATGTTGCCGCGATCGGACAACTCTGCTCGACCGCGGCATCTACCGTGGCATGCAGGTTGCTGAGCCGATCAAGATCAGGCGCGCATGCTTGTCAACGCGAACAAAGGTTTCGCCGGCCTTCGACCTGGATCGCCTGGCCGCTCGGTTGACCACGGGCTCGGCCTCGAGCTAAACCAGCCTTGGTTCATGGGCCGGCTTGCGGGTCCACGCGACCGTTCGGCCATACCGGATTCACCGGGACCTCGTTGCTCGTCGATCCGGACCGCGGGGTGGTGCCGGTCCTCGCTGACCAACCGCGCCCACCCTAACTGGAGCTGGGCCAATCCAGATCCCGTCCGGGCCGACGTGGGCCGATGCTCATCGCCGATGCATGGGGCTAGCTGATTCTGGGGCAACTCGGCGAGAGATGTTGAGCTGTCGCGACTGGCGCGGTCGAGCCGAGATAACGTCGGTCAGTCCGGGAACGGCGCCCCGTATCGGCCATACTCGTGAACCGGAATGTTGCTGTGCATGCCGTTCCCGATACTCGTTCAGCATGGCTCGCAAGCGCTCCGGCGGCGGTTGACCGTTGGCACGCGGGTGGAGGTTCCGCACCGCCTCGACCTGCCAGTCGGCGCCGTTGCGGCCGCGGAGGCAGCGGCCGCTCGATGATGCCGAGCAGCCGGTCGCGGTCGCGCCGGGTCGACGCCCCAGCGATCGAGGCCCTGCGTGCGGCCAGCGGCAGCAGGCGGCGCAGCACCAGCTCGGCCACCGGCACCGGTGCCCATGCCCGGGCCAGAACACGCGACGCGTCGATGCCGTCGCCGGGCGCCGCCGTGGAAGTTCTCCTCGGCCGCGTTGAACGACATCTGCGTCCAGATCGGACGGTCCTGCCTCGGCCAGGGTGCGGACCAGGCCGAAGTAGAACGCGGCGTTGGCCATGATGTCCGACGACCGTCGGGCCGGCCGGCAGGACGCGGTTCTCCACGCGCAGGTGCGGCCGGCCCGTCAACGACCGCGTAGATCGGGCCGGTTCCAGCGGTAGATCGTGCCGTTGTGCAGCGGTCAGCTCGGGCAGCGCCGGGGACCGCCCCGGCGTCCAGCGTCGCCGCCGGATCCTCGTCGTCGCAGATCGGCAGCAGCGCCGGGAAGTAGCGGACGTTCTCCTCGAACAGGTCGAATATCGACGTGATCCAGCGCTCGCCGAACCACACCCGCGGCCGTACGCCCTGAGCCTTGAGCTCGTCCGGCCGGGTGTCGGTGGCCTGCTCGAACAGCGGGATCCGGGTCTCGCGCCACAGCTCGCGGCCGAACAGGAACGGCGACGTTCGCGCCCAGCGCGACCTGCACGCCGGCGATGGCCTGCGCGGCGTTCCAGTACGCGGCGAACGCCGCCGGGCTGACCTGGAGTGTGGAGCTGCGCGCTGGTGCACGCCGCCTCGGGCGCGATCGTGTCGGCAGTGACCGCGCAGCCGGTCGACGCCCGCGATCTCGATCACCATGTCCTCGCCCCGGGCGGCGAAGATCTGCTCGTTGAGCAGCGCGTAGCGCGGGTTGGCCGACAGCGCGTCCGCGGTCAGGTGCGTCGCTGCGCAGCGTCGGCAGGATCCCGATCATGACCATGTGCGCGCCGACGGCGCGCGCGTTGGCCTCGGCGGCGTTGAGGCTGGCCCGGATCCGTGACTCGAAGCTCGGCGCAGTCCGTCGCCCCAGCAGCCGCGGCGGCACGTTGATCTCGATGTTGAACTGGCCCAGCTCGGTCACGAAGTCCGGGTCGGCGATCGCGTCGAGCACGTCGCGCGTTGCGCATCGCCGGGTTCGGCCGTCGCGCGTCGACCAGGTTGAGCTCGATCTCCAAGCCGGTCATGCGGCGCGCTCGCGTCGAACGGTCGCCTCCGACAGCATCCGGCCGGCTACCATCGAGATTGGCCCGGATCTTGTCCCGGTATCGAGTGCGGTCCGCTCGGCTGAACGTCTGCAGCTCTACGTTCCGGCCCATGCCGATCCTGCTCGCTAGGCGCGGTCGGCGAGCCAGGCGCCGATCAGTCCGCGGAAGTGGGCGACGAAACGGTCGCCGCTCGTCGGGCGGGTACGTGGCCCTGACGGTGCCAGACCAGCAGGGCGTCGAAGTCGGCGTCGAGCGCGACCCAGTCGTGAACCATCTCGTCGACGTGGCTCAGCTGGGTCGAGCAGAACTCGGCAGTACCGGTCGGTGTCGAAGTACTCGTCGGCCAAGCTGCCGGTAGCCGGCGCAGCTTCTCCTGGTACGTACAGGTCGGTCGCGGTCGGCGATCTCGAAGTAGCGGCAGGGCGTCGGTGTCTATCCGAAGTGGACGGCCGGTGACGACGCAGAAGACGCTCCATCGCAGCAGCGCGGCCATCGCCCACGGGAAGTAGTAGTGCAGCGAGGTCAGCGCCACGTCGGGGCAGGCGTTGGCGTAGTCGATCGGGTAGCACCTCGTCGCCGCGTGACGAGCATCTCGCAGGAGTTGAACTCCCAGCCGGAAGAACGCGTTGACGAGCCGCGAGATCGTGACGCACCTCGTCGCCGGTGCCGGCGGACAGGAAGTCGTGCGTCGACCGCGTACCGGTCGTGCATCGGCAGCGTCCGGGCCGGAACTTCATCACCATCGGTCTCCGGGCCCGATGGACAGCGACCGGGCGAAGACGTCGTAGCCCTCGACCGACTGCCTGCAGGTGCATCAGCGCGCTCGCCGGACGCGTCGTAGGCGCGCGTGCAGCTCGTCGCGCGTCGCGGATCCGCGAGACGCCGACGCCAGCCGCCGCCGTCGTACGGCTTCATGAACAGCGGGTAGCCCAGAGCTCGTCGGCGACCGCGTCCAGGTCGAACGGCTGGTTGTACTGCGCCGCGGTGTAGGCGTACCGGGCGTTGTCGACCGGGTTCTTGTACGGCACCAGGACCGTCTCCGGGACCTTCAGGCCGAGCCGCATCATCGCGCAGTAGGCGGCGTGCTTCTCCATCGACTGGAAGGTGAACGGGCTGTTGAGCAGGTACGACCCCGTCCATCAGCGCGACCTTCTTCAGCCACTCGCGCGGGTGGTAGTACCAGTACGCGAGCCGGTCGGATGACCAGGGCGTGGCGCGGCGGTCGCGTCAGGTTGAACGGCTCGATGGTGACGCGGCTGGTGCTGCAGTCCGGTGGGTGTTGCCGGCCGCGTCGGTGACCGGGCCCAGCCGGGCGAGCAGGGTCTCGAACGCGCGCGGCCAATCCTCCTCGGTGCCCAGCAACAGGCCGATGAGGTGTTCCGCCTCAGACATTCGCCCTCCCTGACGTCTCGCCGCCGGATCAGCACAACCGTGGCAGGTGGTGCGCCAGCCGTGCCCGCCACGCGGGCCAGTCATGCGCCGTGTCCGTGCCCCACAGGTCAAGCTCAGTGCCGGATTCCTTTGTCGGCGAGGATTCCCCGCCATCTGGCGGGTCGACTCGAGCGCGCCGGTGGTGTCCTCCCACTGGCCCTGCCCACAGACCAGGCACGATCGACAGCCGGCCGCGGAGCCAGTCCAGGTGCTCGCCATGCAGGTTCGCCACGCAGTTGGAAGGGTTGCTGAAGTGCAGCGCGTCGCCGCGGTCGCCCCAGGCGTTCCACACGGTCGGGTCGTAGTTGCCGGACAGGCAGAGCGCGACCGGGAAAAGGTCGGCCCGGCGGAAGGCGAAGTTCAGCGCGTGGAAGGCGCCCATTGAGGCGCCTGTGGTCGCGATGTCGGACGAACCCCGCAGTCGTCCACAATGGAGGGCACCACTGGTCCAAGATCCACGACTCGTACCAGCCGTGGCGCTGGCGCGCTCACTCGAGCTGGTGCGTCGGCTATTGGACCACGACTCGCCGTCGTAGCGCGTCGACGCAGTAGAGCTTGACCCGGCCGGCGTCGATCAGCGGCGCGACGGCGGCCACCATGCCGTTGCGGCGAAGTCGTGTGCCCGCCCCGCTCGGCGTGGAAAACCAGCACGCGGCGGCCCCAGTGCCCATACCGGATGACCTCGCCAGCAGCGCCGATCGCTGGCGAGTGCAGCGTAAGCGGAGCGCCCATCCACTCCAGACATCTTGCGCCCGAATCGGATCACTGGTCCATACCGCGCTGGCCAGCGCGGCCAGGCTGGGGATGCCGAGGCGTCGCGCCAGGCGACGCCGGATTGCAGCGCGTCCGGCACCTCGATCAGCCGCACCGGGTATGCCCTGCTTTCGACGCAGCGTTGCCGCCATGTCCCGGTTGTTGGCCCAGGTTCTCCTCGGCGGCGCCGCAGGTGATGATCGGTGGGCAGAGGCGCCGACGGCTGCCGGCGACGCCGTCCGCACGTCCGGCGACGAAGCGGACGATCCGGCGGTAGCTGCGCGAAGCCCGACTCCTGGGCATCGAAGCGGCTGCTGGAAGAAGCTGCCGGACTGCAGGAACAATCCCGCGGAACAGGTGTGGGTGGCGGCTGGTGCGCGTGCGGAGGAGGGCGAGCGCGCCGAGGCTCGCGCCGAGTGCGCCACGACGCCGGTGCCAGTGCGGTGCCAAGCTCGCTCGCACGGCGGGCAGCACACGATCGATGAGCGAGCCCGTGCGTACGGCGGGATTCGCCGAGTACCAGTCGTTGCGGTCGACCGGGCTCAACAACACCAGGTGAGTGGGGCGGCATCGCGCCAGCGGCTGTAACCATCGCGGAGCTGTAGTGGCCGAGCCCGATGAGCCGGTCGAACTCGCCGCCGTCGTGGGCCAGCGGGACGCCCTTCGCCTCCGGGCAGCCCGTACGCGCACTGCGCACCTCGGCTCTTGAGCGCCCGCGCGATCCGACGGTCAGGTCGCGCCACTCACCCGGCGGCACCTGGCAGATCCAACCAGCCAGGCCGGTGGTGTAGCCGGCCAGCTCGATGACCGACATATACGCTCGGCGTAGCCGCCTGGCGCGCGCTGCGGGTTGGCCGGGTCGCAGATCACCTCGGTGCGCCCACCGTGGCGCAGTTCGAGTAGGTACTCCGAAAGCGCCACACCGGGACGGGCGGCAGCGAGGCAGCCGCCACGCCCGGTCGGCATCGTCGTACTCGAACTGCAGATCGTCCGCCAGGAACGACCTCCCGGCACCAGACGGACTCCCGCGAGCGCGTGATCGGGGTCACCATGGCGGAGCACCATGGTGTCGGGGACCAACACGACTTCACCCCTAACCGGTTCTTCAACCCAGACCACGCAGGGGCTGGTCCGCCCGACCCGAACGCTGAATTATCAGGTACGGGTCGGTCTCGCGATAGGCCACGGCGACCCGGAGCGATCCGATCATCCGCCGGATCTGTCCACAAAGGACCGAGGCCGTTGTGCGAACCACGCCATGGCTTGCCCCATGCCCTCGGGTCAGGCCTTGAGCGGCGTCCCGTCCAAGAACGACACGTTGTGCAGGGCTTTGCCGTCCGGCGGGTCCGGCAGATCGTCATACCGGGGGCAGATCCGGCGCTTCAATCGCGATCCAGTGCCCGGGCAGCTCGGCGACCACCTCGGCGAGCGCGACCCGCCGTGGCGCCGGAATCTGGTACAGCACGGAGGTATGGAACACCACCAGCGTCGCGTCCGTCGGTGCCTGCGCGACCAGCTCACGAGGTCGTCACGAGATCGCCACGTACGAGCAATGGTGGGTTCCGCCGCGGCGATGGCGGCAGCGGCGCGGAGCCGAGGCCCGGCGGTGATTGTGCTCCGGCCAGATGAAAGGCGCGTCGAGCCAGGCGACGTCCGCTGGATCGGTCGCGTCGAGCGGATTGAGATCCCAGCCCGGCCCGCCACACACCGCGCTGCCAAGGTAGGTCCGCCGGTGTTGCAGGAGTCCGGTGGCCGCGCACTCGAGCACCGGTCGCTCGAACCGACCGCATGGTCACCGTATCGGTAGGCATACCGGTCGGGATACGGGCACTGGCCCGCGGACGTACCGACCTCCGGCGCAACGCCAGCGGCTGCTTCAGCGCGGCGAGCACGGGCAGCAGAAGGGCGCACCGTCCGATCTCGTTCTGTCTGCGTTCCCCGCGTGTACAGTTCCGCCTCGACCGCCGGCCAGTTGCCCACGGTGAAGTCGCGGAAGGTGGCAGGGTCGTCAACGGGGCCGCCGAGGAACCGCAGCTACACCGAACAACAGATTCGGCTGCCGCTTGCCGGGCGGGGGCGCGCCGGCAGCAGCGCCAGAATCGTCATCGCGGCTCACCGCGAGCGGCGCCCAGGCGCGCTCATAGGTGGGCGACGCGTCGCGCGCCTCACGAACGGCCCCAGCGAAATCCACGTACATGCTGGCGCTCGTCATGCCGGCATCATTTCCCACAACGCAAGACGACGTCTGGTTCAGGGAACGACGACCTTCGTCGATGAGAGAAGCGACGCGCAGGCCGGATTCCACCGCGGACTTTTGCTTGTCCCATTGACACATGATCTGAACTAGGTGCTGCCCGGAAAGAGGTATGTCGCATCGGCCGTGCAGAAGCCTCCGCTTCGCGTGGGCTCCTTGATCCAGGCATCCTGAACGCCGTCATGTCCGAGACCGTGGTTTCACCGGTTCGGTCACGGCTGACTTGACCTGTGTCGCGTAGCCCTTCACGCGCTGGATGGGTTCCGGCATCGCTCTGACCCGTGACGTCACTGTCCATCAGGTACGAGACGACGACCAGCACCTCGAGGGTTGGCATCGTCCTGCCTGGCACCGATCGGGATCATGAACGTCGCGTGGGGGGCCGGGTGGAGGTCGTTGCCGGTCAGTAGTCATGCGCTTCGATCCATCCCGCTGGCACCGTGAAGTCCACTCGAAGCGGTGCGCGCCGCGGTTATCTCATGTGGCCCGGGCACGGGTAGCTCGGATCGAGCGGCGCCTGCCGGCAGCCGGTGAGCGCACCGAGCGCGAGCACCAGCGCGACACAGAGCAGCGACGTCCGGCGAGCAATCATGCGGGGGAGCATACCGGCGGGCCACGCGGGCCATTGACCCTGCTCAGATCTTCGCGACCAGCTCGACCTCGGAACCGTCCGATCCTCGAGATAGGCAGCGTGCTGGTGCCGGCCGCCGGCGTGTGGGTGCCGGTCGGCGAACATGAGCCGCCAGCCGTGCCGCGGTGCATCGGCGACGAGCGACTCCACCTCGGCCGCGCTGGCGACGTGAAACGCGAGGTGGTTGAGGCCGGGCTGGCGCCGGTC
>ERZ1370068.2387-contig-154_pt1 | contig 23411 bp, 38 predicted proteins | sample MGYA00561227_ERZ1370068 | MGnify/ENA primary metagenome ERZ1370068 (study PRJEB38410, sample SAMEA6850437) | metagenome | study: Metagenomic assessment of the ecological functions of the soil: analysis of the soil microbiota associated with the...
GGTGTACTTCGTTCAGTTACGTATTGCTAGAGAAACGCCTGGATCTCCTCCGCCTGCCGCCCGGCGTCGAAGCGCTCGGCACGCAGCACCTTGATCGCCACGGGCGTCGAGCGTCAGATGGCGACCCGCGTAAACGTCGCCAGCCGCCGGCCGCGACGTGCTGGTCGACCCGATATCAGCCGGCGAGGACGGTCCCCGCGGCAGCCAGCTCTCCATCGAGGCCCCAGCGTACATCGCACGCGGAGCAGGGCGAACGCGCGAGTTGCGAGGTGCTGCCTCACCGTGAGGGGAGGGCCGAGCGGCCCGCGCCAGCACCAGACGTGAGCGCCGCGAGCGCGAGCCCCGCCGCCGCGCCCGTCACCGGCGTCTCGCCGCCCGCGCGGCGCGCGCAGCCCGCGTCGCCACCGCCGGGCCGGTCGCCGTTGCCCCTCGCCGCCCTGCCCGCCAGGGCCGCCGCCAGAAACCGCCGGTCGGCGCCCTGCGCTCTCCGGCGCGAGCGCCGCTCTGCCACGTCGGCGCAGAGCGATGACCCGCGCTTGCCGCCAGGTTTCACTTCGTCGCCCTCGGGGTCGACGCGGGCATCCGGCGCGAACCGTCTGGGCTGGAGTCCGGGCCAGAACGCGCGCGCCGGCGGCTGGTCGGGCGAAGCCTGGCGCGGCCCAGCCGTGCCGGCCTTCGGCGCGAAGTCGACATCGAGCGCGAAGGCGGTCCTTCCAGGCTCGACCTGATTGGCACGACGTAAGGTGTCGACGACGACGAGTAGCGTCGGGCTCGAGCGCCGTCGAGATGTCGGCGTCATCGTGCGCGCGCGAGGCGCGCCTCCTCGAGCGCGTCGCTGAGAGCCGTGGAGGTCGGGGTCGTTGGCGGCGCCCGGCTCGACGTGGGCGGTGAGCGTGCCAGGCTGGCAGACGTCGAATGCGTAGACCCACTCCACTTGCCGTATTCGGGCAGATCGGGCGCGCACGCGTAGAAGTTGAGTACTGCGACGGCCCCTCGGCGGTGTCAGCGCTCGTCGTGGAACGGGAGGCGACTTCATGGCGATGGGCGCGTCGCGGCTCCGAGTCGACGGGCGGCGTCTTGGTCGCCAATCGTCGCCTCGAGCGTGTCCCACTAGCTCAGTGTGACCGCGTCGTAGCCGAAAGCGCCCACATCCCGACGCCGCCGGATCCCTCGTCGATCGCGAGCTGGTACTTGTATCCGGAGGCTCCCCTCGTCGTCGTAGTAGGTCTCGTGCCGAGGTGCCGCCCGCCTGCCAGACGTACCAGGCGTCTTGGCGCCGTCGTCCCAGAGGCGAGGTCTGCCCGGCCGCGGCGAGGTCGGCGCGCGCGGCCGAATGCGTCACGCTGCCGACGAAGCTCGTGGCCGCGGCGACGGCGAGGGCTGCCCTCGTCGTCGTGTATTCGCCGCCGTAAAGGCGGCACGCCGATAGATGATTTGCTTGCGTTTGTCGCTGCCGACGCGGCTCGCCCAGGTCGCGACCGAGCGCGTCGCCGACCAGCTCGTCGCGACCGCCACGGGTCAGTGATCCGGAAGATGCCGCTCGGGCCGGCGTGCGTGAGGCCCGACCGGAGCAGGTCGTAGCCCATGGTGAAGAAGTAATCGGCAGCTGTCGAGGAGCGCCGGGACGTCCCACTCGTCGTTCCGATCGACTGGCCGGCCCGGCGGAAGAGCGAGAATCTGGGCGTCGAGGTGACCGCGCATGTCGAGCTCGCTCCGAGAGCTCGCCGATGAGGCGATGACGAAGCCGTCGCGCTGTGCCGGTTGCCAAAGGCCTCGAAGTCGACCGAGATGCCGTCGGCCCAGGCCCTGCCCTATGGCGTCGACCATGGTAGCCCGATCGCGATGTGGCGGGCGGTCGGATCGTTGACGAAGCGCCTTGATGCCGAGCCGCTGAAGAGGGGGTGAAGGCGAGGGTCGACCCGCGCGTTGGCGGCGTTGCGCGGCGGTCCGCGGTCGCGGCGTCAGGCCAGCCGTGCTTCGCGTCGATGCCGCCCGACGCGTTGTTCCATGTCGAAATCGCGAGCCAGAGCGATGTGGGTCGGGAGGGTCGAAGCGGACGTTGGTGAGTCGCTCGACCAGTGAGGCGGGTAGCCGTAAACGGCCCGACCGACGTCCGAGGCGCTCGGCGTGAAAGCGCGGCGCGGGAGGACCCGTTGCCGGCGCGACCTCCAGCCCCGGTGACGCGCGAGCTCGGCCGCGTGCACTGCCAGCTCGGCGCGCCGGGATGAGGCGCAGCGCCGCGGGCGTGGGCGCGCGGAGGGCTGACGAAGCAGCGCCGGAACGACGCCAAGCGTGGCGAGGCGAGCCTTGGACATCAGGCCACCTCACGCTCCAGCAATACGGCAAAATCGGTGTACTTCGTTCAGTTACGTATTGCTGGGCCTCGGCTGGGCGCTGTTCTGGCTGGCCTGGCCGGCCTCGATCGTCTGGGCGATCGTCTATTACGGCGCTTCCCTCGGCGGCCCGCATTCGGCCACCATGGGCATGCGCGTGATGGATCTGGAGCTGCGCACCTGGTACGGCGCGCCCGGTTACTTCGTGCTCGGCGCCACGCACGCCGTGCTGTTCTGGGTGTCGATCTCGTTCCTGACGCCCCTGGTGCTGCTGGTCGGCCTGTTCAACGGCCGCCGCCGGCTGCTGCACGACATCATCCTCGGAACCGTCGTCATCAACAGCTCGGTCCGCACCCAGAGTGGCGCCGGCAGCACGAAGCTACTGAGGGTTGAAAGTAGTCAAAGCGGATTGACCGTCAGCCTCCGGGGCGCGATGCTCGCCCAGTCCGGCCTGTGATTTGGATCAGGGCCGAACGCCGGCGACCCGGTATCCAAATCTTCACCGGAAAGAGCTATCGTCCGCTGTTTCGGAGGCCTGACGACCCGACGTGACCCAGCATTCGCGTGATACCCCCGCAGTTTTATCTGACGGCGCCCTCGCCCTGCCCCTATCTGCCGGGCCGGCACGAGGCGCAAGGTGTTCACGCATCTGGTCGGCGAGCAGGCGCCGGCGACCTCAACGACCTCCTGACCCATGGCGGCTTCCGCCGCAGCCAGTCGATCGCCTACCGGCCGGCCTGCGAGACCAGTGCCGCGCCTGCGTTTCGGTGCGCGTGCGTCGCCGAGCGAATTCCGCCCCTCGCCGCAGCATGCGGCGCGATCGCGGCGCGCAATGCCGACATCATCGGCGAGCATGCGCAGCGCGGTGCCGACCTCCGAGCAGTATTCGGTGTTCCGCGCCTATCTCGACCACCGCCACCGCGACGGCGGCATGGCCGACATGACCGTGCTCGACTACGCGATGATGGTCGAGGACAGCCACGTCGAGACCCGCATCGTCGAATACCGCAAGCGCGGACACCGATACCGGCATCAACGGCCGCGGCGACGGCGCTGCTCGCGGTGGCGCTGACCGACGTGCTCGAGCGACGGGCTGTCGATGGTCTATTCGTTCTTCGAGCCGTCGGAGCAAGAGCCGCTCGCTCGGCACCTTCATGATCCTCGACCACATCACGCGCGCGAGCCGGCATGGGACTGCCTTACGTCTATCTCGGTTACTGGATCGAAGGCTCGCAAGAAGATGGACTACAAGGGCCGCTTCCTGCCGCAGCAGCGGCTGGCCCCGTCAGGCTGGATGGCGCGTGGACGCGACCGGCGCGGAGAGTGCCGTCCGAGCCGCTAGAGATTAGGCTCAACCGAACAACGTTGTCGAACAGCAGCTTCAGGTTCAGCGTCACGATGATGCCGGCGACGATCCACGCCACCGCGGCGACGTAGCGCGGAGATCGCAAAGTCGCCCATCTTGCGCGCGGTCGGACGACGAACCGCACCAGCGGGATGACGGCGAACGGCAGTTGCATCGACAGCATCGACCTGGCTGAACACCAGCAGCTGCGCCGGTGCCGCGCTCGCCATAGAACGCGGTGACGATGACGACGGGAACGATGGCGATGCCGCGGGTGACCAGCCGCCGCGCCCAGCTCGGCAGGCGCAGATGCAGGAAGCCCTCCATCACGATCTGGCCGGCGAGCGTCGCCGTCACGGTCGAGTTGAGGCCGGACGCCAGCAGCGCGATGGCGAACAGCGTCGATGCAATGCCGAGCCCGAGTAGCGGCGACAGCAGCTCAAACGCCTGGCCGATCTCGGCGACGTCCGCATGGCCGCTGGAGTGGAACGTCGCGGCCGCGACGACCAGGATCGCGGCGTTGATGAACAGCGCCAGCATCAGCGCGATGGTCGAGATCGGTCGTCGCCCATTTGATCGCGTCGCGTCGGCCCTCGTCGGTGCGCGGCGTAGGCGCGGGTCTGCACGATCGAGGAATGCAGATAGAGATTATGCGGCATCACGGTGGCGCCGATGATGCCGATCGCGATGTAGAGCATCTCGGGATTGGTGAAGATCTCGGTCGACGGCGCAAAGCCGCGCAGCATCGCGGCGACCGGCGGCGCCGCGGCAGCGATCTGGATCGCAAAGCAGACCGCGATCACGATCAACAGCGCGATGACGAAGGCTTCGAGGAAGCGAAAGCCCCTGTTCATCAGAAGCAGCAGCAGGAAGGCGTCGAGCGCGGTGATCAGCGCGCCGCCGATCAGGGGAATGCCGAACAGAAGTTTCAGCGCGATCGCGGTGCCGATCACCTCGGCCAGGTCGCAGGCGATGATCGCCGCTTCGCAGGCGATCCAGAGCAGGAAGTTGACCGGCCGCGAATAGGTGGCGCGGCAAGCCTGCGCGAGATCGCGGTCGGTGACGATGCCGAGCCGCGCGGCCAGCGCCTGCAGCAGGATCGCCATCAGGTTCGACAGCAGGATGACCGACAGCAGCGTGTAGCCAAACTTCGAGCCGCCCGCGAGATCGGTCGCCCAGTTGCCGGGGTCCATGTAGCCGACCGAGACGAGGTAGCCGGGGCCGGCGAACGCCAGCAGCCGGCGCCACCAATGGCCGCCGACGGGGCACGGCGATGGTGGCAGTTCACCTCGGCCAGGCTGCGCTGGATGCCGGCTGCGGCGTCCGCGCGCCAGCCCGCGGCATTGGGCAGCATTCTCTGGCAGGGAATCCGGCGGTCAAATCGGGGGATTCGGGCGTCCATTTCGACGAGGATACCGATCATTCGATCTTTAATGCAACTCATTTGCAACTGCATCTAGCCGTTTGGTTGCCGGCGGGAAACCCTTGAGTGCCTTGTCGGGAAGCGGGTGGGTTTGGCCGTCCTTCAGGCCGAGAATGTCCGCCGAAACCGAATTGCCCGGAATCACGCCATGTCCACCGACCGACCACGCCATTCACCTGCCCAAGACCTTCAACCGCCTGGCCTGGTCCAACCTCGCCGCCCAATCGGCCGAGCAGATCGCGCTGGCCGCCGCCCCCATCGTCGCGGTGCTGCTGCTCGGCGTCGGCGAAGGCCAGACCGGCCTGTTGCAGACCGCGCTGACGCTGCCGTTCATCCTGTTCGCGATTCCCGCCGGCCTGCTCGCCGACCGCATCTCGCGGCGCTGGCTGATGGCGGGCGCCGAAGCGCTGCGTGCCGCGGCGCTGGCCGGAATCCTGCTGCTGATCTGGCTCGACCTGATGACGCTGCCCCTGCTCGCGCTTGCTCGGCTTCGTCGCGGTGTGCGGCACGGTCGCCTACAGCGTCGCGGCGCCCGCGCTGGTGCCGTCGCTGGTGACGTCGCAGCAATTGCCGGCGGCCAATGCGCGGATCGAACTTGCGCGCACGATGGCGTTTGCCAGCGGCCCGGCGCTCGGCGGCGTGCTGGTCGGATGGGTCGGCGCGGCGCCCGCCTTCAGGTTTGCCGCGGCGCTCTCGGTCATCGCGGTGGTGCTGCTGTCGGGCATCTACGAGCCGGCCCGCGCGCCCGCGCCGCGGCGCCATCCGCTGCAGGAGATCAAGGAAGGCGCTGCCTTCGTGCTGCATCATCCGCTGCTGCGGCCGGTGTTCATCACGCAGTTCATCTTCAACACCGCGTCGTTCCTGCTGCTCGCCGTGTTCGTGCCCTATGCCGTGCGTCATCTCGGACTGTCGGCAACCGGCGTCGGCACCACGCTCGGCGATGTACGGCGTCGGCATGGTGGTCGGCGCGCTCTTGGCGACGCGGGTGATGCGGCGCCTCGCCTTCGGCACCGTGATCGGGCTCGGGCCGGTGACCGGCTTCGTCGCCGCCGCGCGTGATGGCGCTGACCACGATCGTTCCGACGCCACTGCTGGCCGGTCTGAGCTTCTTCCTGCTCGGCGTCGGCCCGATCCTGTGGGTGATCTCGACCACCACGCTTGCGGCAATCGGTGACGCCGCCGTCGCTGCTCGGACGCGTCTCCGCCATCAACATCATGAGCTATGGCGCCCGCCCGCTCGGCTCCGCGCTCGGCGCCATCGTCGGCGGCCTCTACAGCGCGGAAGCGTGCCTCTATCTGGCGGCGGCCATCTTCGCGCGCCCAGGCGCTGGTGATCTTGATGTCGCCCGCGGTCTCGCTGGCGCGGCAGCCGGAGATGGTCGGCGACGGACCCGTGCTGCGGGCGTGCTGGCTTCCGTCATTGACTGCGACAAATCGCGAGGCGTTTGCGCACGGACGATAGCGACACTTGTCCGCCAAGTCCGGCGATCGCGGGCATCCATTCTTTCGCCAAACACATGGATTGCTCGCGCCGAATGGCCGGGCTATGGCGGCGATTTTCTTCCAAAGATTGTCGCGACGCCCATTGGCGTTTCCCTGTCCGTTTTATATGATACACATCATGTCATACTCAACCAGGGAGCCTCCATGGCCGACCAGACCGTCGCGATCGATGCACAGCCCCCGTCCGGAAGTCTCTTCCACCGTCCTGCAGATCGCGGTGCTGGCGGTACTGGCGGCGACCGGGACGCTGGCGACCAATATCCTGCTGCCGTCGCTGCCGCAGATGGCGGCGTCGCTGAAAGTGTCGACGCGCGGCGGTGACCTCCGCCGATCACGATCTTCCTCGCGGTATTCGCGATCGGCCAGCTCGTGGTCGGGCCGATCTCGGACCGCTACGGCCGGCGCTGGCCGGTGCTGACCGGCTTTTGCGGTGTTCTTCGCCGGCAGCATCTGGTGCGGCCTCGCCACCGACCTGCCGAGTCTTCTGATCGGCCGCGTCATCCAGGCCGCCGGCGCCTGCTGCGACCTCGGTGCTGTCGCGCGCGATCGCCCGCGACCTGTTCTCAGCGGCGCGGCGCTGGCGCGCGCGATGGCGCTGATCATGATCGCGATGGCGGCCGCCCCCGGCTTCTCGCCGCTGCTCGGCGGCGCGCTCGATCATTATTTCGGCTGGCGTTCCGAATTCGTGCTTCGTCGCGCGCCTTTGCCGCGCTCGGCGCGATCGCCTACGGCACGGTGCTCGGCGAAACCCATCATGCGACGCGGACTCCGCTCGATCCGCTCGCGATTGCCAAAAACTATGTTGGCCTCGATCGCCGATCGCCGCTTCGTGGTGCCGGCCGCGACCGTCAGCCTGATCATGGGCGGATTGTTCGCGATGTTTTCGGCAGCACCTCGCGTGCTGATCGAGGCGATGCACTTTACGCCGATCCAGCTCGGCCTGTTCTTCGCCGGCACCGTGATGATCGTGTTCGCCGCCGGCATGCTGGCGACCAGAACTCGCGCCGCGCTACGGGCTCGACCGCTCGATCCGTGGCGGCTTGCTCGCGGCCGCCACCGGCAGCGTCGCGATGCTGCTGGTCTCGCTGTACAGCCCGCGCTTCCTGCCGTTTCTCGCCGCGATGAGCGTGTTCCTGCTCGGCATGGGCATCGTCAACCCGCTTGGGCACGGCGCAGGCGCTGTCGCCGTTCGGCGAGAAGGCCGGCGCGGCATCCGCGCTGGTCGGCTTCTGGCAGATGATGGCGGCTGCGATCGGCGTCTGGCTCGCGGCCACGATCTCGCATGAGGCGCTGTTCGCGCTCGGCGTGGTGCTGACGGTGTTTTCGCTTGTTGCGGTCGGGCTCTGCACTCCGCGCGAGAGCAGAATCCTAAGTCGCGAGATACCGCTCGTACTTTCCGGCCACGACCTCGTCCGACGCGATGTCGGGATCGAGCGTATAGAGATCCTGCGCGCGGCTGATGCCGCGCAGCGCAAAGCGCCCGGTGGAAACCAGATAGTTTCGCCCCGACAGCATCGAGCCCGGCGCGGAACGCCTGCGACGTCAGCAATTCGCGGTCGACCGAACGGCACATCGAGGCGATGCGGCTGACCTCGTTGACGGCGGGCCCCACCACGGTGAAATCGAGCCGGTCCTCGCTGCCGATATTGCCGTAAAAGACCTCGCCGACATGCAGGCCGACATGGGCCGTCGTCACCGGCCAGCCCGTCGGCTGTGCGGCGGGCGTTGAGCGCAGCCATGTTGCGCCGGAAACGATGCTCGGCGCGCAGCGCGCGCGCGTTTTGCAACCGCCATGTTCTCGTGCGTGAACATCGCCAGCACGCCGTCGCCGATCAGCTTCAGCACCTCGCCGCCGGCGTCGTGGATGGCGTCGATCGAGGCCTGCGCATAATCATTGAGGAACGGGATGATCTCGCACCGGGCTCAATGCTTTCGCTGATCGCGGTCGAGCCGCGCAAATCGGAGAACCACAGCACCGCGTTGATGCGCTCGGTGACGCCGCGGGCGATCCGCCCGCGCAGCACCTGCTCGGAGGCGTCGCGGCCGAGATAGACCCGGCCCAGCGTCCGCGCCACGTCGATCTGCGCCGCGGACTTGATCGCCAAGCCCCAGCACCGGCACCAGGTCGCGCAACGCCGCCAGACCCTCGCGCGCCAAAACCATCGGCGCGCCGCGTCGTCCAGTAGGAGTAGAAGCAGTCCATCTGGCCCATCGATGCCGGCCTCGCCGAAGCTGATTGCACGTAGGCGACGAGATGCTTGTGACCCTTGAGCGGCGAGATCCTCGATCAAATTGAAAATCGAGATGCGTCGCAATCGGCAAGATCGATCACCAGCTCGTCATGGCCGTTTTCGAGCTGGTGGTAGAAGGTCGACCGCCGCCAGTTCGCCGCGGCCATCGCCGCTCGCTGGTCGAGCCATATTCGAAACTGTCGCTCTCGTTGGTCTCGGTGTCGGTCCAGCGGAAGCCGCGGCCCTCGAACACCGGGTGCAGCGTGTCGATGAAGACGAGCCCGCGCGACAGCTCGACGCCCCGCAGCGCGGCAGCGCTCGCAGAAGCCGCGGATCAGGTCGTTTTCGGGCAGACCCGTCAGGCCCTGGCGGACCAGCCAGTTCATCAGGCGCAGGCGGGGCGTGAGTTCCATGCACTCATTATGCCGCGCAATCGTGACGGACGGAAGGCTCGCGGCTTCCTTCAGGAATACGCGGGCACGACCTGACGAGGGCGACGACTTCGGTCCGCTTTCACGAGCAGCAATCCCGGACTGAATCGGCGGGCACGGCACAGAGCCGTAGGAGCAAAATACGCAGCAATCGCCCGGAAGAGGTTTGAGACGCTGACCGCAATTGTGGCAATCATAGAAGAACTGGCAGGCGTCCGTCGGCATTGCCTCGACCGACTGATGCTTGCAATGCGGGCAGGTCAGGTCGATTCCAGCAGCATCGTCGGGCTCACATCTCGATCACAAGCGGCAGTGTACGTTCCTTCGCGGAGCGCGCCAATCAAATGACCGGGACCGCCCAAAAGTCGGGAGTGGATGACGCCACCCGTTACGACTTCGTGGACGTGACCACTTCGCCATCTTCCTTGACGAACGACGCCGCCGGATGGTCGAGAAGATCGAGCACCAGCTCCGACGGCCGGCACAACCGCACGCCCTTCGCCGTCGCCACGATCGGCCGGTTGATCAGGATCGGATGCGCGAGCATGAAGTCGATCAGCTCATCGTCGCTCCATTTCGGGTCGGCCAGCCCTAGTTCCGCATAGGGCGTCCCCTTTCGCGCAGCAGCGCGCGCACCGAAATGCCCATCGCGTTGATCAGTTCGACCAGCCGGTTGCGGCCCGGCGGATTCTTCAGATATTCGATCACCTCGGGCTCTTCGCCGCTTTGGCGGATCATCGCCAGCGTATTGCGCGAAGTGCCGCAGGACGGGATTGTGATAGATCGTCACGCTCATGATCGCGCCTCCTTTGTAATCGCGTCCACCTCGCCTGCCCGCGCAGCAGCCAGCCCATCAAGCATCAGCACGGCAATCGCGCCGCAGAGTTCGGCGGCGATGAAGCCGGGAAGATCAGTCGGGCGAATACCCGGAAAACGTGTTGGTCAGGGATCGCGCGATGGCGACTGCCGGATTGGCAAACGACGTCGACGCGGTGAACCAGTAGGCCGCCGGTGATGTAAAGCCCGACCAGCCAGGGGACCGCCGGCCGGTTGAACCGGATGCCGGCCAGAATGGTCGCGACCAGGCCGAACGCAGCCACCGCTTCGGCCAGCCATTGCGCCGCCGCCGGTTCGCACCTTGAGCGACGCATCGAGCAGCGGCAGTGCGAACATCGCATGCGCCAGCATGGTCCCGGCGATGCCGCCGGCGATCTGCGCCGCCACGTATAGACAGTGCCTCATGCGGCGTCAGCTCGCGCCTGAGCGCAAAGACCAGCGCAACGGCCGGATTGAAATGCGCGCCCGAGATCGGGCCGAGAATGGTGATGAGCACCACCAGGATCGCCCCGGTCGGCAGCGTGTTGCCGAGCAGCGCGAGCGCGACGTCTTTCGTCAAGGTCTCCGGCCATGATGCCGGAGCCGACCACGGTCGCGACCAGCAATGCGGTGCCCAGCGCCTCCGCCGTCAGGCGCCGCGGGAGATCGAAATCGGACATTAGCTGGCCTCGTTCAAGCCCTACACACTAGGAATTGCAGCAAGCTGACGTGGCAGTCACGGTTGCCTCTTGTGGAAGCGCAGCACGCAGTTTGCTTTTCATGCGCAACCCGTGCATTTCGCTCGCCGGTGCCATCGCCATAATCGGTACTTTCGCCCATCGTCAAAAGGTTTCCCACGCAATACCCGCGGGATCGTCGATCCAGGATTTTTCGGATTTGGCATAGCAGCAGACGGTTTCGCCCTGCTCGATGATCTCGCCACCGGCCTTGTGAAGCCGCGCATAGACTTCCTGCAGTTCATCGGAATTCTCGACCTGGATGCCGAGGTGATCGAGGCCGGGCTGCCGGCCGCGCGTCGAGATGGCGAAATTCACCCGGGGATCGTCGAGCATCCACTTGGCATAGTCGATCTTGACCACGGTGGGCTGCGCGGCGAACAACGCCGAATAAAAATTGATCGATTGCGGAAGGCTCTCGACCGCCATGTGAATGTGAAGGCGCTTCATGACATTCTCCCTTCAGGCCGTGACCTTGGCGCGCTTGCCGCGCGCGGGCTTGCATGACGCGACGGGCGCGCAGAGATCCGCCCGTCCACCGCAGCAATCTTCAACCATGAATGACGTCAGCGTCTGAAACGCCGCCAGGTTCGCCCGGTAGATGATGGAGCGGCTCTTCCGTTCGCTCGTCACGAGGCCGGCCCGCGCCAGGATCGCAAGATGCGCCGACATGGTATTTTGCGGAACCGCAAGCATTCTGGCGATCTCGCCGGCCGCAAGTCCATCCGGTTCGTATCGCACCAGCAGTTTGAACACGCCCATCCGCGTCGATTGGGCGAGTGCCGCGAGCGCGAGAATGGCAGTTTCCGATTCCATATATCCAAATATCTCGATATATAGAATGCTGTCAAGCAAATTGCTCCGTGGCCAGATCCCTCCTATTCGGAGGCACGGGAACAAATGAACCGGGTGAGACGCATTTCCTTAAGTGGCCGATCCATTATCGTCACGATGTGCGTGGGCCAGCTTGGCAGCTTGCTCCCCACGTTGTCGTGCCGTCAATTCTGGCCGCGTTCCTGATTCCGGAATGGCATCTGAGCGGCGCGCAGGCCGGCCTGCTCGCGGGTTCGGGCGCGGCCGGCGCTACATGCTGACCGTGCCGGTGCTGGCAACGCTGACGGATCGCATCGACGCGCGAAAAATTCTGATTGCGGGATCTGCGGTCAGCGCGCTCGGCACATTGCTGTTCGGCATCTTTGCCACCGGTCTCTGGTCAGGGCGTTCTTCAACGCGATCGCCGGCATCGGTTTTGCTGGCGCCTATATGCCCGGCCTCAAGGCGCTGACGGACCGGCTTGCGCCCGGCGATTCATCCCGCGCGATCACGTTGTACACATCGAGCTTTTCGTTCGGCGTCGGGCTGTCGTTTCTGGTCTCGCAGCTTGTTGCGGAAGCCTGGGGCTGGCGCGCCGCCTTCCTGGTGACGGCGCTGGGCCCCTGGTGATGCTGTCGGCGTGTTTCCTGCTGCGGCCGGTCACGCCAAAACCCGCGCAAGGCCGCCTGCTGGATTTCTGCGCCGGTGTTCCGCAACACCAATGCGATGGGCTTCGTTCTCGGCTATGGCGCGCATTGCTTTGAGCTCTACGGCATCCGGACCTGGCTGGTCGCGTTCTGGACCTTCGTGGCGATGAAGAATTCGGACACATCGATCCTGACGCCCGTGGTCGTCAGCGTGCTGTTCTCCGTACTCGCGATGCCGGCCAGCATTCTCGGCAACGAATGCGCGCTCCGGTTCGGCCGCCATCGCGCCATCACGGCTGTCATGCTCAGTTCCGCTTTCGTGGCGCTGCTGATCGGCGCGTTCGCCGACAAGTCGCCGTGGCTGTTGCTGCCGTTGATCATGGCGTACGCGATCACGGTGCCCGCCGATTCCGGCGCGCTGACATCGGGCATGACGATGGCGGCAGATCCCAGGTATCGCGGGGCGACCATGGCGGTGCATTCGACCGTCGGCTTCAGCCTGTCGGCGTTGGGCGCCTGGGCCCTCGGTGTCGCGCTAGATGCCGCCGGCGGACCGTCGAGCGCTACCGCCTGGACGGCGGCATTTTCAGTGCTTGCTGGCGGCATTCTGCTTGGCCCGGTGGCCCTCTATTGGTCGAGACGGATGACAGCCCGGGCATGAGCGCGCGCCCGCTTTCCATCATCCTGGCGCTCGGCACCACGCAAACGCTGGCCTGGGCATCGAGCTTACTATCTGCCGGCGATCCTGGCCGATCCGATCGCGCGCGATCTCGGCGTCTCCTCGAACTGGATCTTTGCCGCCTTCTCCGCATCGCTGGTGATCTCGGCGCTGCTCGGCCCGCGCATCGGCCGGCGGATCGATCTGGTCGGCGGCCGGTCGGTGCTGTCGATGTCCAACCTGACGCTCGCGGCAGGGCTGGTGCTGCTCGGCTTCACCTATTCGATCCCGATGCTGATCGTTGGCCTGGCTGCTGCTCGGCATCGGCATGGCCGCTGGCCTCTACGACGCCGCCTTTGCCGCGCTCGGGCGCATCTATGGCGAGGCGGCGCGACAGCTCGATCACCGGCATCACGCTGATCGCGGGGTTTGCTTCGACCGTCGGCTGGCCGCTGATCGGCGATCGGGGCTGGAAACACATCGGCTGGCGCAACACCTGCTTCGCCTGGGCGGCGGCGCATATCCTGATCGGGCTGCCGATCAATCTGGTTGATGCTGCCGCCGGTGACGGGCGCGAAGGCGGCGGTCGCCACCGCCGTCGAAGCCGCACATTCCGATCGACCGCACCATGGTGCTTGCTGGCATTCGCGTTCGCGGCGGCCTGGACCGTCACCGGCGCGATGGCGGCGCATCTGCCGCGCATCATGGAAGCTGCGGGCGCCACCACTGCGCAGGCGGTGCTCGCCGGCGCGCTGATCGGCCCGGCGCAGGTCGCGGCGCGCATTTTCGAGGCGGGTTTCCTCAGCCGCTATCATCCGCTGGTCTCGACCCGGCTCGCCTGCCTCACCCATCCGATCGGCGCCGCTGATCGTCGGCCTCGCCGGCGGCGGCGCGGCCAGCGTGTTCGCGATTTTCCACGGCGCCGGCAACGGCATCCTGACGATTGCGCGCGGCACGCTGCCGCTCGCGATCTTCGGTCCGCAGAATTACGGCTATCGCCTCGGCATCATCGGCGCGCCGGCGCGGATGGCGCAGGCTGCAGCACCGCTGCTGTTCAGCCTGTTGATCGACACCATGGGCAGCCGCGTCCTGATGGTTTCCTCCGCGCTCAGCCTCGTCTGCGCTGGTGGCGCTGTTCCTGTTGCGCGACCGGCCGCCCTGGCTCCGATGTCTGAAGGGCGGAATTTGCCCTTCCCTTCGCGATGGCGTTTCGCCGCAAAACCACGGCATGGAAGACCAAACCGGTCCCGCCAGAGATAAAGGCCTTGTGCAATGGGCGATCACGCCGCCGCAATCCTACGCCGTTTATCTCGTCGCCCTGTTCCTGGTGGCCGGACTGTCATTTTATGTCGGCACGTTGAAGTCGAAAAAGGCGATCGGCATCGCCGCGCCCACCGCCGATCACCTGCGCCGCGCAATTGATCCGGGCAACGGCCGCCCATGACCCGTGAAACACGCACCGTCGATCCGGCGCATCAATCCGCCCGAGCTCGGCGACCCGCCCGGCTATTCCCAGATCGTCGACGTGAGTGCCAGGCCGTCTCGTCTTCATCGCCGGCCAGACCGCGCTCGATCGCGACGGCAATGTGGTCGGCAGGCATGATTTCGCCGCACAGGCAGATCAGGTGTATTCGAAAACCTCGCGATCGCGCTGCCGGACGAGCGGATGCACCGCCGCCAACCTGATCAAGCTCACGGTGTTTTTCACCGACATGGGCAATCTCGGCCGCTACCGCGAGGCCAGGAACCGCTTCTTTGCCTCGGTCACGCCGCCGGCCGCGCCTGCGGTGACGCTGGTCGAGGTCTCGAAACTCTATGGTCCCGACTTTCATGATCGAGATCGAGGCCATCGCCGCGGCCTGAGCCGTGCGCGGCGCCTCAATTCCTGAAACGCGCCATGATGATCTCGTCGTGAAAAACGCCGTCGATCAAGATCGCGCGCCGCTTGATCCCTTCTTCGACAGATCCGGCCTTGCGATACAGCGCCGCGGCGCAGTGCGTTGCCCGCGAAAACGCCAAGCTCGATGCGCAGATATCCAAACGCATCCGCCGCCGCGAGGCCTGCCCGCAGCAGGCGCGCGCCCAATCCCCGACTGCGCCACTCCGGCAGCAGTCCCATGAAGAGATCGCCGACATGCGCCATCACCTCGCGAGCCGCCGGTGGTATGTTGCACCAGCCAACGACCTGCCGATCGGCGACGGCGACGAGTTGCGGATAGCCCTTTCAATGTTGCGCTGGACGAAGGCCCGCGCGCGTTCGATTGGCGGTGCCTCAAACAGCGCGAGATATTTGCGTTCGCGCGCCACTGCATCAATAGCGGCATGGAAGCTCTCGATGTCTTCCTCCCGTATCTGACGGACCTCGATGGTCATGTCTCGGCTCCTGCCCGGTCAGGACGGCAAGCTTCGATCTACCCGGCCGCATGATCTGGGGTAACCCCTTTCCCTGGTAAACGTTTACGGCCGCGCCTTTTTGACCTCCGACGTTGCGATCCAGATGCCGGCAAACACTGCGACCAGCCCGAGCACCAGGTTGGGCGTAATCGGCTCGCCGACCAACTGGGTAGCGAGCAGGCCTGTCGCAAGCGGATTGACGGTCATGGTGTTGGCGACGCGGGTCGGTGACGCCCCGTTCCAGAGCCAGCACCCACAGGATGAATGCCACCGCGCCGCCGGCCACGCCCAGATAAAGGCCGGCGATCCACTGCGCCGTGCTGAACTGGCTCAGCGTGGCGACGCTCCCCGTCAGCGAACCGACCAGGATCAGCGCAGCGGCGCCGGTTCCCATGCCGACGGTGAGGAAGCCAAGCGCGCTCGATCGCTGGATGAACGGACGGGACCAGACGTTGTAGAAGGCCATGCACAACACAGCCGCCGTCATGATCAGCTCACCGCGCCAGGCGCCGGGCGGCGCGGCCGAAAGCCCGTCGCAAGAGCCGCAAAGACGCCAAGCACCGCGATGCCGCGTTTCAGCAACCACGCCGCCGGGAGCACGCAGCAGAAAGCCGATGGCCCAGCGCAGGATCGCCAGCGTGATCGGATCGGTATTGCCTGGCGAGATAGCGCGTGATCGCCGCCGCGGTGCCGCCAAGGCAACTCGAAACCAGGGCGATCGCGACGCCCACCCATTCGCCCAACACCGCCTCCCCTGCCGCACGGTTTGCATCTATCGTGCCACCAATTGCAGCACGAGAACGCAGCTCATCCGCGCGAAGCTGAGCATGTGATCGCGACAGATCAGCGCGCGCGAGCCGCGACTTGCTCTTCCGCCAGATCCTGCGCGCCGCCCAATCGGCGGGCGTTCGGGACCGTGCGCGTCATGGTAGGCACAGAATCCGCTGCCCGCCAACAGCAGCGAGCCCCAGCTGATCCACCATGCAGTTTCGCCCTGCGACGATCTCCGCGCAAATGGCGGCAAGTGTCAGCAGCATGACCAACGCGATCAGCCGGTTCATTGGATAGGCGTCGGTGGTGACGCGTCGGTAATAGGTCGAGATCGACGTCAACACGTCCGGTGGCAGCACGTCGCTTGCGTGCTTGCGCGTCTGCACGTCGAACATCAGGTCGAACCACAACACGGCGAGCAGAAAGCCGGCGCCCGCGGCGACAAAGCTGTGCATGTCGATTCCCCCTGTTGGCGCCCGTGCCTACCGGACACGCCACGATGTTGCATCTTGCGTCCGCGGCTGCGCCGGGCATAGCCTGTCCGCGGGGACATCGCAGCCTCCCCATGAAATGGCGATCCCATTCAAGCGCTGCTCGCTTTTGCTTGGAGCGGGCACATGGATGGAATTAGCCTCGAACTTCCGCTTTTCTTCTCGCGACCTTTGCCGGCGCGCTGGTCGCGGGGCTCTCCGGCTTCGCCTTCGGCCTGGTCGCTCCCTCGATCTGGCTCTACATCCTCACGCCCGCTGCAGACGGCCTCGCTGCATCATCGCGTTCGGGCTGATCGTGCAGGGCTATTCGGTCTGGAAGCTGCGTCGCGCGCTGGATTGGCACAAGCTCTGCGCCGTTTGTGGTAGGCGCAGCCCTCGGCGTGCCCGCTCGGCGTCGGCGTTCTGATCTGGGCCAACCCTGCCTATGTGCGTATGGGCGTCGGCGCTTTCCTGGTCCTCTACAGCCTCTATGCGCTGGTTTCGTCCCACCATCGCCCCGGTGAAATCAGGCGGCGCGGCGGCCGACGCTGGCGTCGGATTCCTCAACGGCGTGCTGGGCGGCATCACCGGGCTTGCCGGCATCCTCGTCACCATCTGGTGCGGGCTGCGCGGCTGGCCGAAGGACGTGCAGCGCACGGTGTTTCCAGCCGGTGGCGGTCGCGATCTTCCTGATGAGCGCGCTGTGGATCGGCGCCAAGGGCGCGATCACGGCGGATACGATCAAGCTGTTCCTGATCGGATTGCCTGCGCTGTTCGCCGGCACCTCGGCTCGGCCTAAAGCTGTACGGCCGCCTCGACGAGGCGACGTTCCGGAAGATCGTGCTGGCGCTGCTGCTGGTCTCCGGACTTGTCCTGATCATCTAGCGGGCTCGCCCACCGGCGGATGCGGACAGGTCTCCACCTCGATCGTGACGTGGCTCAGCCCGCGCAGGCCGCCGAGCCGGCGCTTGTAGGTCGCGGGCGGCAGCGGGTGGTCCGATATCATCGAGATCACGGCGGCGCGATGGCCGGGGCCGACCTGCCACAGATGCAGATCGGTGACGCGGTCGCCCTTGGTCTCAAGACCGGTCGCGGATGACCGTTTCCAGGTTCTTGTCGGCGTTGACGTCGAGCAGCACGGCGCCGGACGCGCGGATCAATCCGACGGCCCAACTGGCGATCACGAGGCTGCCGACGATGCCGACGGCCGGATCGGCCCAGACCCAGTTGCGAAACCATCGCGACCACCAGCGCCGCGATGGCCAGAACCGAGGTCGCGGCATCGGCCATGACGTGGACATAGGCCGCACGAAGGTTGTTGTCGTGGTGGTGATGCGCCATGGGCGTGGGAATGATCGTGGCCATGGTGATGGTCGTGATCGTCGCGCAACAGCCACGCGCTGACGAGATTGACGGCAAGGCCGAGCACCGCGACCGCAATCGCCTCGCCGTAGGCGATCGGCACCGGATGAGATCAGCCGGACCACGCTCTCATAGGCGACCTGAACCGCGATCATCGCCAGGATGATCGCGCTGGAAAAGGCGGCGAGATCGCCGAACTTGCCGGTGCCGAAGGTGAAACTGCGTATTGCCCGCCTGCCGGCGCGCGAACAGATAGGCCAGCGCCGGCGATCCCAAGCGCCGCAGCATGGGTCGCCATGTGCCAGCCATCGGCCAACAGCGCCATCGATCCGGAAGAGCCATCCGACCGCGATCTCGCCGACCATCATGACCGCGGTCAGCGCCACCACGAACCAGGTGCGGCGCTCGTGACGCGGCATGCCGGGAACCGAGGAACACGTGGTCGTGCGTCCACTGGTCGATCAGAATGGGAGTGCATGGCAAATCCTCTATTCGGCGATTCCGCAGTCGCAATATAGGCCTTACGGACGAAAATTCTAAACTGCCGCGTCAGGAGGATTCCTCGGGTGGTTTGATGTGGCGGAACGAAAACAGCAGCGCGAGGTCGTAGGCGATCTTGAGCGCGCCGCAGACGACAAGCGGCAGACCGGAAAATGCCGTCATCAGAAGCACGCCGGAAATGGCCGGGCTGATCGCCGAGGCAAGGCTGCGCGGCACGGCGGTCGACGCTGGCGGCGGCGGGACGTTCCGCCGGCGTGACCACCGCCATGACGTAGGAGGTGCGGGTCGGCACGTCCATTTGCGACAGGGCCGAGCGCAGCAACAGCAGCCCGAGCGCGACGATAGAGGTTCGGGCGAAAACGCCGCCAGTATCAGGAACACGCTGGACGGAATGTGCGTGAAAACCATGGTGTTGACGAGGCCGATGCGCTTCGCGATCCAGGCTGCGACCGGATAGGAAAACGCACTGAGCGTGCTCGACCAGAAGAAAAACAATCCCGCCGCCGACAGCGAGAGGTCGAAGCGCTGGAACAGCCACAGCACCAGCAGCGATTGGGCGACGAAGCCGCCGGCGAAGGCGTCGATGCTGAAGAGCGCTGCGAGTTTGTAGACCGTTCCGCGCGAGGGCCCAAGCGGAGCATGCCGGCTTTGCTCCTCGCCGCGCGCATGCGGGACTCGACGATAGAGCACGGCGCTCACAACGCCGAGCGCAGCGTAGGCATAGAACATCAGGCGGAAAGCGCCGAGCTCGGTGCTTCCCTGCTGAAACGAGAAAGTCGGGCAATGAGGCCGCCAGCGAGCCGGCCGCCGTGCAGAGCGCGCCGATCAGGCTGTAGCGCGCAAAAACGCGGGTGCGCTTGTCGTCCGTCGCACCGCGCGCCAGCACCGCGTGTTCCAGTGGAACGAGTACGCCGAGATCGCCGCCCGACGGGTTGACGGTGCCAATAAACGCCACCAGCGCAATCAAGACAAAGTGCTCGACATTGGGAAATGCGAAGGCCGGTCACCGACCATCAGGCCCGCGCCAAACATCAGCAGCGCGCGCAAGTCGTGACGCGGCGCGATCCAGCCGACCATCAGGGTCAGCAGCGCCGTTCCCAACAACGAAGCCGTCGCCACGATGCCGACGGCGGCCGCATCGTAACCCAGAATGGTCATGTAGGCCGGCAGGATGATGATGGCAAAGCCGTCGCCGAAGCCGCGCAAGCCCCGCGCACATAGAGCAGCGCGATCAGCGGAGCTGCCTATGAGGCATTTCGGTTCCGGTCGGGATACTGGTCATCGATCCGTGCGTTCATGCGCCACTCGACACGTCGACCGTGCGCAGAGCTTGGACGTGCGCCGTCTGACGGGGAGCCTGCTGTGTCCCTGATGATGTCAAGCTAGGACCGAACTGGGCTTCTGAAGCGCCAAGCGGCGCGCGAGTTGACAGCCGAACGCGGCAAGGCGGTTATATTGGTCGGCGGCATGGGGACCCGTGCGATCTCCCCACGAGGCGACATGCCCAAGTATCGCGTCCCGTATCTCTTCACGAGGGCGCAACCATGTCATCCTACACCACGATATCATCCAGACAAACTTGCACGGCTGATCGGCACGGCGAACACGCCCTGTCCTGATCGACGTCCGTACCGACGAGGATTTTGCCGCCGATCCAGCGGCTGATTCCCGGCGCGGTCAGGCGCAGCCATCGACGACGCCGCCGACTGGGGCGAGCGAATTCTCCGGCCGTTCGGCCATCGTCGTCTGCCATGCGCGGCGCGAAACTGCGCGCAGGGCACCGCCGCCTGGCTGCGGCATGTCCGACGTACCGGCCGAAGACGCTGGAAGGCGGCTTTGAGGGCTGGAAGGACGCAAAGCTGCCGCTGGTGCCGCGCGATCAAAACTGCCGCCGCGCGACTGCGCAGGGCCGCACCGTCTGGGTGACCCGCGCGCGGCCGAAGATCGACCGCATCGCCTGCCCCTGGCTGATCCGCCGCTTCGTCGATCCGAACGCGGTGTTCCTGTTCGTGGCGCCGTCCGAGGTGGTCGCGGTCGGCGAGCGCTTCAACGCCGCGCCCTTCGATATCGAGAACGTGTTCTGGAGCCATCGCGGCGAACTCTGCACCTTCGACGTCATGATCGAGGAGTTCGGTCTCGCACGCCGCCGCTGCTGCGGCTGGCCGACGATGGTGCGCGCCGCCGATACCGGGCGGCTCGATCTGTCGCCGGAAGCGCCCGGGCTTGCTGGCGGCCTCGCTCGGCCTGTCGCGCATGTACGACGACGATCTCGAACAGCTCGAGGCCGGCATGCTGCGCTGTATGACGCCTTCTATCGCTGGTGCCGCGACGCCACCGGCGAAACCCACAACTGGCCGACCAACAAGGCAAAGCCGTAATGGATGCCACTGATCGAGCAAGACGACCGAAGCGTGGATGCCGGCCACGGCATCAGCTTCGGCGAAGCGCTTCGGGTCTGGCTGCGGGTCGCGCTGCTTGAGCTTCGGCGGGCCCGCCGGCCAGATCGCGGTGATGCATCGCATCCTGGTCGAGGAAAAGAACTGGATCTCCGAGAGCCGGTTCCTGCATGCGCTGAACTACTGCATGCTGCTGCCGGGCCGGAGGCGCAGCAGCTCGCGACCTATATCGGCTGGCTGCTGCACCGCACCGCCGGCGGCATCATGGCCGGCGGCCTGTTCATCCTGCCCGGCATCATCGCCATCATGGGCCTGAGCTATATCTACGCCGCCTACGGCAATGTCGGCTTCATCGAGGCGCTGTTCTTCGGGCTGAAGGCCGCGGTGCTCGCCATCGTGATCCAGGCCGTGGTCCGGGTCGGCAAACGCGCGCTGCGCAACCGGATCATGATCGCGCTGGCGCGCAATCGCCTTCGTCGCGATCTTCTTTTTCAACGTCCCCTTCCCGATCATCATCATCGCCGCCGGCGTGATCGGCTATTTCGGCGCGCGAAGCGGCCGGCCGGAATTTGCCGCGGTCGAGCACGGCGGCGGCGGCAAGAAGCGGCTGTCGTCGACAGCCTGCTCGGCGAGGAACTGCCCGACCATGTCCGCCCGAGCGTTCGCCGCGCGTTGAAGGTCAGCGCGATCTGGCTGGCTGCTGTGGCTGGTGCCGGTGGCAGCGCTCCTGATCGCGCTCGGCGCAGGCCAACGTGTTCAGCCAGATCGCGCTGTTCTTCTCGCAAGATGGCGATGGTGACGTTCGGCGGCGCCTATGCGGTGCTGGCCTATGTCGCGCAGCAGGCGGTCGAGCATTATCACTGGCTGCAGCCGCGCGAGATGCTCGACGGCCTCGGCATGGCCGAGACCACGCCGGGCCCGCTGATCATGGTGCTGCAGTTCGTCGGCTTCATGGCCGCCTATCGCGATCCCGGCACGCTGTCGCCGATGCTGGCGGCAACGCTCGGCGGATTGCTGGCGACCTGGGTCACGCTTCACGCCCTGCTTCCTCTGGATCTTCCTCGGCGCGCCCTTCATCGAGACCCTGCGCGGCAACAAGGGACTCGCCGGCGCGCTGACGGCGATCACCGCCGCCGTGGTCGGCGTGATCCTCAATCTGTCGATCTGGTTCGCGCTGCACACCGCTGTTCCGGGAGACCACGCCGGTCCGCTCGCTCGGGCTGTCGTTCGACATGCCCGTGCTGGTCGAGCATCGATATCGCCGCCTTCGTGCTGGCGGTCGCCGCTGCGACCGCGATCTTCCGCCTCAACATCGGCATGCTCTGGGTGCTGGCGGGCCTGCTGCGCGGCGTGGCGTTGCGCTGCGGGGATGAGCTCGAGCGTGTCTGTAACTCGTAGGGTGGGCAGAGCGCAGCGATACCCACCGACTCTGTTATGACGTTGATGGTTCCGCTTCGCTCTACCCACCCTGCAGACTCAGCCTACACCATCTCCGCCGGCGCGAAGCTTGCAGACGCGTCGCCGCTGGCCTCGACCTGCAGCGTCGCGTGGTGGATGTTGAAGCGGTGCGACAGCTCCGCGCAGACGCGGTGCAGGAAGGCATCGTCGCTGCCGCCGGGCCGCACCAGATGCGCGGTCGAGCGCGGTCTCGTTGGTGCTCATGGCCCAGACGTGGAGGTCGTGCACTTCCGAGACGCCGTCGAGCCCGCCGAGATAGTCCTCACCTCCGCAAGCTCGATGCCGCGCGGCACGCCGTCGAGCGCGAGATTGACGCTGTCGCGCGCCAGGCCCCAGCCGCTCGCCGAGCACCACGGCGGCGATGACGAGGCTGATCGCGGGATCGACCCACAGCCATCCCGTCAGCATGATCACGCACGCCGCGACCACCACGCCGAACGAGACGCCCGGCATCCGCCGCCATGTGCAGATAGGCGCCGCGGATATTGAGGTCGCCGTGGCGGCCGCGCATGAACAACAGCGCGGTGCCGCCGTTGATGACGACGCCCAGAGCGCGCAACTCAGCGACGACGGTCCAGCCGCGCATACCGCCGCGGCTCCTGCAGCCGGTTGATCGCCTCGACGACGATGCCGCCGACCGCGACCAGCAGCAGCCCGGCATTGAACAGCGCCGCGAGGATCGAGGCGCGCCGGTAGCCATAGGTATGCTGCTGCGTCGGCTGCTTGCGTCGAAGCCACGCCGCGCCCCATGCCAGCAGCAGCGCGATCACGTCGGAGAGATTGTGAACCGCGTCCGAAATCAGCGCCAGCGAGTTGGCGGCGTAGCCGAAGATCAGCTCCGGCCGGCGACGAACGCGGTATTGAGCGAAGCGCCGATGGCGAACGCCCAGCCGAAATCGTCCGGTGCGTGGCTGTGCCCGGCGATCGTGGCGGAGTGAGCGTGACTGATGCGCGCATGGCGCGTGACAGCGACGGCGGATCGATCGTGCGCCGACGGTCGACTGTATATAGCGCGCGGAATTCGAATACCAGCTCACAATGTGAGGCGATGACGATGTCACGACAACGCCCCCGTGTCCGGCCTTCGCCGGGCGACGATAGGACTTATTCCACGCCGCGCAA
>ERZ1370068.3545-contig-2657_pt1 | contig 23411 bp, 37 predicted proteins | sample MGYA00561227_ERZ1370068 | MGnify/ENA primary metagenome ERZ1370068 (study PRJEB38410, sample SAMEA6850437) | metagenome | study: Metagenomic assessment of the ecological functions of the soil: analysis of the soil microbiota associated with the...
GGTAGTACTTCGTTCAGTTACGTATTGCTCTCTATCGCGCCATCATTCACGAGTCGCGGCGAATTCAAACCCTCGCGTCTCAGCCTAAAGCCGGAAACTCCTTACTCTGCTGGTGAGCAAAACGATTCGGTGCGCGTTGCCTTTCAAGGCGCTCGCGGGGCATTCAGCGAATCAGCGGCAGTCAAACTGCTCGGTGAAAATATCACGCTGGTGCCGCGGGCCACATTTGAATCATTATTCGAGGCGATTAACGATCACGCGGCCGACTTAATACTGGCGCCCATCGAGAATAGTCTGGCCGGGTTTGTGCACGCCTGTTACGACCTGCTGCGTGGACAGCCAGTTATCTATCTCCGCCGAAGTCATCATTCCCATCAACCATTATCTGATCGGCTGCAGGGGTGCAACGTTCGAAGGGCTGACCACGGTCGAGTCGCATCCCGTGGCGCTGGATCAATGCCGGCGCTTTCTGGCGGCAAATCCGCAAATCCGGCGCGTGGCGGCGGAAGATACAGCCGGCAGCGTGGCCGGAGTTGTGGCGGAAGGCGATCCCACTCGTGGGGCTATCGCCGGCAAACGCGCCGCGGAACAATACGGCGGAGTCATTCTGCGCGAGCATCTGGAAGACAGCAGCGAGAATTACACGCGCTTTCTTTTGCTCAAGCCGGCGGCCGATTTTCCCGCTGACGCCAACAAGCTTTCGCTGGTGATAGAGCTGCCACATCAGCCCGGCGCCCTGCACGACGCACTGGAACCCTTTGCCCGCCGGGGCATCGATCTCCTCAAGATTGAAGGTCGTCCGGTCAAAGGCCGGCCCTGGGAGTACTGCTTCTATCTCGATCTGAGGGGTTCGCAGAATGATTTGGAAGTGCGAAGTGCGCTGGATGAATTGCGCGATCGCCGGGTGGAGACTCGAATTCTGGGAGCATACCGATCGGCGGAAGTGCCGGTTGGTTAGTTGGAGACTCCCTCTCCCATTTGGGAGAGCGGTCGGGGAAAGGGCTTTAGGACACGGGAAAAATTAAGGAGAGGTTACTTAACAGCCCTCTCCCACTGGGAGAGGGTTGGGGTGAGGGGTTTGAGTCAGAGACCAACTTGCCTTTGGCCCCTCTCCCGGCCCTTCTCCCAAGAGGTGAGAAGGGAGAAAAATAACTTGATGGTCACTGCACGCTAGGTCCCTCTCGCCAACCCTCTCCCAAGAGGGAGAGGGAGTCGGAACTAGTATTGTTGAATTGATCGATTAATCATGATTCTGATTCTCACCCCTGATATCCAGCCCGAGGACGAGGTCTATCGGCAACTGACGGCGCGACTTTCGCAGTTGCCGAATATCGAGCTGCGCGTTCATCGCGAGCAGGGAGCGGAGCATTCCTTAACCGAGATCTACCTGATCGGCAACACCTCAGCGATCGCAGTAGACGACATGAAAGCCCTGCCCGGCGTCGAGCGCGTCGTCCGGGTGTCTGAAGAGTATCGCGTGCTGGGGCGTCATTTTGATGACAGTCGCTCGGCGCACTTTGATTACCAAGGGCTGCGTTTTGGGCAGGACACGCTGCACGTGTTTGCCGGACTGTGCGCCGTAGACACTCCCGATCACGTCGAGCAGATGATGCGCGCGTTGCGTGACCACGGACAAGTCTGCACCCGCATGGGCGCGTATAAACCCCGCACCAGTCCGTACTCGTTTCAGGGACATGGCGGGCAATGCCTGGCGTATGTCTTTGAGCTGGCGGGAAAGTACGGAATCAAAGTCATCGCGATGGAAATCACGCACGAGTCGCACATCGATGAGATTAATGAAGCCCTGAAGCAAACCGGCGAGCCCACCGGTGTGATGTTGCAGATCGGCACCCGCAATACTCAGAACTTCGAGTTGTTGAAGCTCGTGGGCCGCCAGCAGGAATTTCCGGTTCTACTCAAGCGCGGCTTTGGCATCAACGCTGAGTGAATCGCTGAACGCGGCTGAATACCTGGCCACCGAGGGAAATCGAAGCGTGATCTTTGGACTTCGCGGAGTTAAGTCAAACCTCGGCGAGCCGCATCGAAACCTCGTCGATTTTGCTCACGTTCCGGTGGTGAAATCTCTGACTCGGATGCCGGTGTGCATTGATCCGTCACATGCGGTTGGTTCCCGGCGCAGAGGGCCGGAAGGCATTCTTGACGTGATGCACGCGACGGCCCAGGGCGTGATCGCCGGCGCGAACATGATCCTGGTGGACTTTCATCCGGCGCCGCGCCTGGCCCTGGTTGATGGCCCGCAGGCACTGCTGCTCGAAGAATTGCCGCAGTTCCTTGAGGATGTGCAGATCGCTCACGAGGCTTACCATAAACGCCTGACCGTGGCTGAGCGCTATCGCGAGACAGCTGTCCCAGCCGCAGGCCTTATGAAGACCGCGTCAGAACCGGGAGCGGTAGCGACCGGATCAACCGCCATCTTGATAGCGCTTCAGACTGATCTCGTTCAAAGGACACTGCGCTCCGGTGGCTCCCGTTCTGACCTGCCGACAATTTTGTCGTCGCCGCGCTGCCTTACTCATCGGTCGCATGGTTTCAGTCCGCGGAGCGGACGGCAAGCCCGGAGTGTCAGCCCCAGGATCAAAGATCATAGACGAATCAGCCCGCGCAGTGGCAGCCTGTGCTTGATCGATCAGAATCTCGACTGCCGCGCTCCGGACGCTTGCGTCTTGACGCGATCCTGGGGCTGACGACTTCGTTGACAGCCTGCCCGCAACCACAAACTTGTTGCCGGCTTGTGCGGCTGAACTTACAAATTCGTTGGGAGAAAGACACGCACTTTCACCGCATCGCCGCCAGCTACCAGATTCTACAAGTCACACATTCAAACGAGAGTTAACCCGACTCACCCGCGATTTGTTCGACTCAATGAGGCGACGGTACGGGCTTTGCCGACTGTGCCAACCGAAGGGCCGCGCAGCCGGTTGGGCGCCGGGGAAGGAATATTCGCCTTTACTCCTTTGGTCTGAATTTTCCGCGGCGGCCCTTCCTTGATTCAGGACATATTTTCAACCAGGAGGAACGGCGTGATTCAAAATCAAGGTTTTGGGGAAGCGCAGAATGCACAGAGGACGAGTGAGATGGCATTTGAGATCTCAAGCAGTGGTTGGGCTTCAACGTCAAAGTCGGAGACTCTGGACGCTGCTGTTGAGTTTGATGGTTTCATATCTCTTTGGAATTCCGATTCGCCATCGCACGCTGGGCCAGGACCGGCAGCCCACAGTTAGTCTTAGATTGGGTTTCGACAAAACGTCGAAAGTCGTCAGCGCCGCTGACGTTTTCGAAAGCGCGATGCGTCAATATCAGGCTGCGAGATACGACGAGGCCATCGCGTCTTTCAACGAGCAGTGCAAATCAATCCGGGGTTTGTAGAGGCGTACAACGGCCTTTGTGTTGTCTATGCCCGGCAGGACCGAAACCACGAAGCCATCGAGGCTGGTCAGCGGGCAATCGCTCTTAAGTCAGATTTTGCGATTGGCTTTTACAATCTGGGAATGGTCCTGGAAGAAGCGGACCGCCTTGAAGAGGCGATTGATGCTTTCAACCATGCTATCAAGCTCGATCCCGATAACCGCCAGGTTCTTTACAACCTGGGCCGAACTTACTTGCGGCTTGAACGATATAGTGAAGCTGTTGACACGTTGAAGCGAGCGATCGGCATTGGCCCCCATTACGTTGAAGCTGAAAATGAGCTGGGAATCGTTTACTTTGAGTTGCAGGAGTACGTAACTGCGGCTGAATATTTTCTCCGTATCGTCGCCGATAGGCCGGATCAACCAGAGTTCCAAGCTAATCTTGGGGCTACCTACTACCTCATGGGCGACTATGCGAAAGCGATAGAGCGTCTGAATCAGTCGACTAGGCTGAAGCCCGAGTACGCAGCGGCCCACGCGACGCTGGGCCGGATCTACCTCAAGTCGGGCCGGTTTGAAGATGCCGTCGTCTCGTTGCAGAAAGCCCTGCAACTTAAACTGAAGACCGATGTATCGTGCTTAACGATTTGGGTTGCGCCTATGCTCGTTTGAAGAAATACAAAGAGGCCCGAACGTTTGTTGCAGCAGGCGACAACAATGAGCCCAGATTTTGCCGCTGGTTTTTGAATCTGGGCATGGTCAACCTCAGTTTGCATGACCGGGAGGCGACGCTCAGGCAATACGTAGTGTTGAAGACGCTGGATCGCGGCATGGCTGAAAAGCTGTACGCAATGCTCTATGGAGAGAAGATCCTCCAGGTCTCAGCCATCAAGCCGCCGCAACGGCAACCTCAAGGTAAACTGAATTCGGCGCACCCTTTGCACCTTTGGGAGGGCTGGCGCGGAGGGGCGGAGCTACGGCCAAGAGAAAGACTGCGATCTGATGTGCGGGATCTTTGATTTCTGCGTCTTGACGCTGGCTTGCGCCACCTCCGTAGACCTCGAAGAGGGATGGGAGATCTACGGCAAGTCAGATGTTCCTTTAGTATTGTCGCGGCAGAGCGGGGTAACGACGAAACTGAAGTTTGGTCGAGACAGTTTGCTCGACAATCACACCGTTCGGGAAAATTTGACAGGCGCCATTCAATCACGTATAAGACCTGTCACTGACGAATAACAAAAATAAATGAGCTTCGGTAGCACCCATCACAGCCATCACCTGCACCATCATGCCAGCCATTATTGGCAGCGGGGCAGCGCGATTGTGATGCGGAGGCTCGAAAGGATCACCGAGTAAACGACGCTCACAAAAAGCTTCTGACCCGCTGCCCGTGATGAACGCGGCAGCGGGTTTTTCTTTGCGGGCGATAGGTCGAAAGCGAAGACGGTTATGTCTGAACCACTTTCCAGGATGCCGACGGGGATGCGTTACTACTCCGGTGCGGAAGCGCGCCTGAGGCGGGCGATCGAGACCACCTTGATCTCGATCTTTGATGGCTGGTCGTACGAAGAGATCACGACTCCTACAGTTGATTATTACTCTCTGTTTGAACGCGGGGATGGGACGGTCGCAGGCCCATCATGCCTTCAGATTCAGCGACACCGACGGCCGCATGCTGGCCATCAGACCCGACGTTACGGCTCTGGTGGCGCGCGCGGCGGCGACTGTCTTGCCGAACGTGAACGACCGCTCCGCGCTGTGTTATGTCGCGCCTGTATTTCGCCGGCAACCGCAGTCTCACGCCGAATGGAAACGAGAGTTGATGCAGATTGGCGCCAGAGTTGATCGGCGCCGACGGCAGCGCATGGCCGACCATCGAGATCCTGGCCATAGCCTGCGAGGCGTTGGAATGGCTTACAGCTTGATCGCTCATCAGTGATCACCCTTAACGATGTCGAGATCTTCAACGGCCTGGTGGAACAGCTACAGCTGGGCCCGGACCGGCTGGATGAAATGCGCGCGCTGGTCGATACGCGTAACGCCGATGACCTGGAGCGCTTCCTGGCCGGTTGCGGTTGCCAGGGCCGACGCGCCGGCCTTTGCCCAACTGGTTCAGCTTTCAGGGAAGCCCGAGATTTTGGTCGAAGCGCGCCGGCTGATGACTAACCGCCGTTCGCAAACGGCGCTCGATCGCCTCGAGCGGTCTGTGGTCGGTGATCGAATCGCTGGGTTTGGCCGATCGCTTTGAAATTGATTTGGGAGATGTTTCCCGCCTCGACTACTACACAGGTCTGACCTTCAAAATTTATGTTCAGGGAGCCGGCGCTCGGGTCGGAAGCGGTGGGCGCTATGACCGTTTGACCGAGAGCTTTGGCCGCGCTGAGCCGGCTGTCGGCTTCGTGTTGGATCTTGACGCGCTGACGGACGTGCTCATGGGCAGGACGGAGGAAAGCAACACTTCGCCAGTTTCGATCGAGCCATCCCGGCTGACCGGCAAAACGCTGGGCGAACTATTTGTCACCGCCAGGAACGAAAAGGGCTTTGGGTGAACGCGTGGTTCTGATGAGCGGCGAAATGACGGAAGAGGTGATGCAGTGACCGACTTAACCATCGCCATTTCGAAGGGAAGATTGCAGGCTGAAACGCTCGCGCTGCTGGACCGGGCGGGACTCAGTCTTTTCGAGTGAAGCGCTCTCGTCCCGCCGCCTCGCGGTCGCCGACGAATCCGGACGTTATCGGCTGGTTTTTGTGAAACCTGCCGACGTGCCGGTTTACGTCGAACACGGAGTTGCGGACTGTGGCATTGTGGGCAGCGATGTTCTGATGGAATCAGGCGCCGACGTCTTGCAGCCGCTTAGTCTGCCCATCGGTGCTTGTTCCATCGTCGTCGCGGCAAAAAAGATTCGGCGATCAGCCAGTTGGGAATGCTGCGGGTCGCCACCAAGTACCCACGAATCGCGGCCCGTTATTTTGGGGCCCGCGGCGTGGCCGTCGAATTAATCGAACTATCCGGATCAGTCGAGCTGGCAGCCGTGCTGGGACTCGCGGATTGCATCGTTGATCTGGTCGAAACCGGCAAGACACTTCAGGAGAATGACCTCGACGCGCTTGAAGTCATAAGTGAATCCGCGGCCCGGCTGGTCGTCAATCGCGCCAGTTATCAACTGAAGACCGAAACGGTGAGCAGTTTACTCAAGTCTCTGAAGGAAGCATCGCGGAAGGATGGCGAGCCGTGATTGAAATCATTTTCAGTCGTACCAGAAATGATCTGGCCGCGAGAATCGACCGCATCAAAGAGCGAAGTGTCGTGCTCGACGCCGGTTTGATGAGCCAGGTGGGCACGATCATCAACGAGGTGCGCCGGCACGGCGATGCGGCATTGCTCGACTATGCCGCGCAATTCGACGGTTGCACAATGCAGGCAGCTGAACTCCGGATTAGTAATCAGCAGTTGCAGCAGATTGCCGCCAACGTCGACGCGAACGTACTGGCTGCGTTAAGGAAAGCCATCAGCAATGTCAGACGCTTTCATGAACACGAGCTGCATCAGTCATGGGAGATGAAGACGGAACCGGGCGTTCGCCTGGGCCAGCGCATCACGCCCATCGAACGAGTTGGTCTTTATGTTCCCGGCGGCACGGCGAGCTATCCGTCGTCGATCGTGATGAACGTGGCGCCCGCACAGGTGGCCGGCGTCAAACAGATCGCCGGTCGCGACGCCGCCGCGGACGCTCCGCGCAAACCCGGTGGTGGCGGCCGCGCTGTTGGAAATGGAAATTGAGGAAGTTTACGCGGTTGGCGGCGCGCAGGCGATCGCGGCTTTCGCCTACGGCACAGAGACCGTGCCGCGCGTGGACAAGATCACCGGTCCGGGTAACCGCTTTGTGGCGGCCGCGAAAAAATTGTGTTCGGTACGGTGGGAATCGATTCGATCGCCGGGCCCAGCGAAGTCGTTGATCGTGGCCGACGATTCGGCGCGCGCCGACTTTGTGGCCGCCGATCTGCTGGCCCAGGCTGAACACGACGAAGATGCCGCAGCGCTTCTGATTACCACCAGCGAGCGCCTCGCCGAAGAGGTCGCTGCAGAAGTGTCCCGGCAAATTGAAACTCTGCCGCGCCGTGCCATCAGTCGAGAAGTCTTTGGCCAGATACGGCGCGATTCTGGTGGTGCTGAATTTGGCTGACGCGTGTGAGATCGTTAATGATCTGGCGCCTGAGCACCTGCAAATAGTTACCTCATGACGACGACGCAGTAGCGCGCGATGATTCGTCATGCGGGCGCGATCTTTTTCGGCTCATACACTCCCGAAGTCGTGGGCGACTACTTTGCCGGGCCAAATCACGTCCTGCCGACTGCGGAGCGGCGCGATTTTCGTCGGCGCTGGGCGTCTCCGACTTTGTGAAGCGCACGAGCCTCTGCGCTATTCACTCGAAGCGCTGCGACAGTCCGCCGGGATGATTTCGAGCGTTAGCTGAGACCGAAGGTCTCGATGCCCACGCTCGTTCGGCCACAATCAGATTTGCAGCAAGGACAGAGGCCTGATGAACGACATACTGGCCAAAATCAAACCTGAGATCCGCGCCTTACGCGCGTACTCGCTGTCGCCCGATCGCGCCACGGTAAAGATCAACCAGAACGAGAGTCCCTGGGACGCGCCGCCTCGAATTAAGACCGAGACTTTGCGGCGGCTCGAAACTCGGCAGTGGTCACGCTATCCGGACTTTGTGTCGCTCAGTCTCAACCAGCGTCTCGCTGAATTTTCAGGTTGGAAATCAGACGGCATCATTGCCGGAAACGGATCGAACGAACTGATCCAGGCAGTGCTGATGGTGACCGTTGCCCCGGGAAGCCGGGTGCTGATCTCTGAGCCGACGTTCGCTCTTTATCGTCAAATCAGCACCGTGCTCGGCGGTGAAGTGATCAGTGTTCCGCTCATGCCCGAGCTGACTTACGACCTCAATGCGCTGCAAAAAGGCAGTCAGCGATCTTAAGCCGGATGTGACGATCATTTGCTCGCCGAATAATCCGACCGGTTGCGTGCTCAGCGATGAAGGTTTGCGCGCGCTGCTTGAATCAGCCGGTGGCCTGGTTGTGATCGACGAGGCTTACCACGAATTCGCCGAGCATTCAGTCGTGCCGCTGCTTGTCCGCACACGAGAATGCCATTGTCCTGCGAACCTTCTCAAAGGCGATGGCGATGGCGGGTTGCGGGCCGGATATCTGTTGGCCGCGCCGCAACTCGTGCGAGAGATCAGGAAGGCAGTGCTCCCTACAACCTGAATGGATTCTCGCAGACCGCCGCTGAAGTGGCCATCGACCTGTACCAGGATGAACTGCTTCCCTTAGTGCGAAGAAGCATCGCCGAACGCCGCCGGCTATTTGACGAGTTGAGTTTGATCGAGGGGCTGGAGCCAGTGCCCTCGCAGGCGAACTTTATGTTGGTGCGCTCAGCGATTAACCCGAAAGAAGTTTTCACAGAGCTGCTGCGCCGGAACATTCTGGTTCGCGATGTTAGCGGCTATCCGATGTTGCAGGACTACTTCCGTTTGAGTGTGGGCACACCCGTTGAGAATGATTTCTTATTAAAAAATCTGCACGAGATTTTGGGTGAAAGTAGCGCAGACTGTCCAGTCTGCGTGTTGGTAGCGAGTGCGCAGACTGGACAGTCCGCGCTACAAGCGAAGATGAAAAAGCCAAACCAAACCCGCGAGGCACACGTTCAGCGCAAGACGAAAGAGACGCGGGTCAGCGTCAGGCTGAATCTGGACGGCGCCGGTCAGTCGCGCATCAACACTGGTCTTCCTTTTCTCGATCACATGCTCGAGTTGTTTGCCAAGCATGGGCTGTTTGATCTCGAGGTTGAATGCAAAGGCGACCTCGAGATTGATGACCACCATTCGGTTGAAGACATCGCGATCACCCTGGGTCAGGCTTTGACAGAAGCACTTGGTGATAAGACCGGTATCAGGCGCTATGGCGAAGCCATCGTGCCCATGGATGAAGCCTTGTGCCGTTCGGTGATTGACCTCTCGGGCCGTTTCTATCTGGTTTATGAAGTAGCGACGCGGCGCCAGAAAATCGGAAACTTTTCGGTCGAGCTGGCCGAACATTTTTGGCGCTCGTTTGCTGAGACGGCGAAATTCAACCTGCACATAGATTGTTTGCGCGGCCGCAACACGCACCACATGCTTGAAGGTACTTTCAAAGCAACCACCCGCGCGTTGCGGCAAGCTGTGGAGCGCGACCCGCGGATCAGCGGGGTGCTGAGCACGAAGGGAGTGCTTTAGACTCGTGCAGCAAATAGCCATTATCGATTACGGGGTCGGCAACCTGCGTTCAGTGGAAAAGGCATTTGCCGCGAATGGCTGTGCCGCGATTGTCAGTGCGGACGAAAGGGTTTTGCGCCAGGCCGAGCGGCTGGTGCTGCCCGGAGTCGGCGCGTTCGGCGCCTGCATGAACGCGCTTGACCAAACTTGGATTCGATGATCTGGTGCGCGAGCGTTGCGCTGCGGGAACGCCTTTACTGGGAGTCTGTGTGGGAATGCAGTTGCTCTTTGAAGAGTCGGAAGAATTTGGCGCGGCGCGTGGCCTGGGCCTTTTGCCGGGCCGCGTGCGCCGCTTTCAGACGAGCTGGTGGTGCCGCATGTCGGCTGGAACCAGATCCGTCAGCGAGTTCCGCATCCTTTGTTTGAGGGAATCAAAGACTCCTCGTTTTTCTATTTTGTGCACTCCTACTATTGCGAACCGGCAGCGCCAGGAGTGGTCCTGGGCGAGACTGATTACGGGTTGTCGTTCGCGTCAGTGATCGGCTCTGAGAATCTTTACGGAGTCCAATTTCATCCGGAAAAAGCCAGCAAGGCGGCCTGAGATTGTTGGCGAATTTTGCGCGTAGTTGAGTTACATGCTGGCCAAGCGAATCATACCTTGTCTCGATGTCGATGACGGCCGCGTCGTTAAAGGAGTTCGCTTTGTCTCGCTGGTCGATGCCGGCAGTCCGGTTGATCAGGCAGTGAGAGTATGACGCCGAAGGCGCGGATGAGTTGACGTTTCTGGACATCACGGCGTCTTCGGACAAACGCGACATCGTTGCCGGATTGGTGCGGCAGGTCGCCGATCAGGTGTTCATTCCTTTCACTGTTGGTGGTGGCTTGAGGTCTCTCGAAGATGTCCGCGCGGTGTTGCGCTCAGGAGCCGACAAGGTGTCGCTCAATACCGCGGCAATTGAGCAGCCTGAACTAATCAAAACTGTCGCTGAAACCTTTGGATCGCAATGCATGGTAGTGGCGGTTGATGCGCGCCGGCGCGATTCGTCCGATCCCGGCAAAGGGGTGGGATGTGTACACGCACGGCGGCAGGATCTCGACCGGCCTTGATGCGGTCGAATGGATCTCTGCGGGCTGAGAAACTCGGCGCGGGAGAAATTCTCCTGACCAGCATGGATCGCGACGGCACCAAAGACGGATACGACCTTGAACTTACGCGAACCGTCTCCGAGAGCGTTCGCATTCCCGTGATCGCCTCGGGTGGCGCCGGAGAGCTGGGACACTTTTACGAGGTGCTGACTGCCGGCGGCGCCAGCGCCGTTCTGGCTGCCTCGGTATTTCATTTTGGGCAGTTCAAGATCGCCGACGTCAAGAATTACTTACGAGAACGAGGAGTAGTCGTGAGATGAAACTTCGAACCGACGAAATCAACTTTGATGAGCGAGGGCTGGTGCCGGCGGTGGTCCAGGATGCCCGCACCGAGAAGTCCTGACTCTGGCTTACATGAACGCCGAGAGTCTCCAGCGCACAATCGAGACCCAGGAGACCTGGTTCTGGTCGCGCTCGCGTTCCAGTTTGTGGCACAAGGGCGAGACCTCAGGCCACACTCAACAGGTAACAGACATACTCGTTGATTGCGATCGCGATTCACTCACCGTGCTGGTCTCTCCAAAGGTCCCGCCTGTCATACCGGCGAACGGTCCTGTTTTCATCAAAGACTACAAGAGGTTGAAGACCGTTCCGATCCACCGGCGGAAACAAGATCCGAGCTGGGCCCGGTGCTCGACTCTCTCTCTGCGCGTGATCGTTTCGCGAAAGCGCAACCGGCCGGAAGACTCTTACACCACCTACCTGTTCGATCAGGGTCTGGACAAGATACTTAAGAAGGTCGGCGAAGAGGCCAGCGAAACGATCATCGCGGCGAAGAATGACGACCCGGATGCGCTGGTCAAAGAAGTTGCCGACCTTTTCTACCACCTGATCGTGCTCATGGTGGAACGCGGTCTGACGCTGGAACAGATTGGGGCCGAATTAGTCAGCCGCGGGAACACCCCGGGAATAGAAAGGAAGCGCAATGATCCCGGAAGCCGCTGATCTTGGATCGCTGCTCGATTTCGCGACGCGACTGGCGCGCGATGCCGGCGCGATTACGCATCGCTATTTCAAAGGATCTTTCACAGCTGAACGCAAGGCCGACAACTCGTTCGTTACCGTGGCCGATCGCGAAGCTGAAAGATTTCTGCGCGCAGCTATCGAGAATGCTTTTCCCGAAGATGGAATTCTCGGCGAGGAAGAAGGCGAGCAAGTCAGGCAAATCAAATCGTCTTTGGATACTCGATCCCATCGACGGTACCTATTCATTTGTCCATAAGGTGCCGCTCTATGGCGTTCTCATCGGGCTCGAGATTGACGGCGAACCGGTGCTCGGAGTTGTTGAGCTGCCCGCTCTGGGTGAACGTGTATGCGCTGCGCGAGGTCTCGGTTGTTTCTGGAATGACGAGCCGGCCCGTGTCTCGACTACTGCTTCGTTGAGTGACGCTCTCCTGCTGGCAACGGACTTTGGGGACTGCGAGCCTCACGGATTTGGGCGCGCGGCGCAGTTGCTGCAGGGGCAGGCCCATTCGCGACGTACCTGGGGTGACGCTTACGGACATGTTCTCGTCGCTACCGGGCGAGCGGATGTCATGCTGGATCCGATCATGAATGTTTGGGACTGTGCGCCACTGCTGCCAATTTTGTCAGAGGCAGGTGGAACCTTTACGAGTTGGAGTGGCCAGCGAACAATTCGCGGCGGCAACGCGATCTCGACCAACGGCGTGCTGTTCGAAGCGGTAATGTCGGTAATCAAAGAGGCAGGGCAGGACTAATGCTGATTATTCCGGCGCTCGATCTGCAGAATGGAAAATGCGTCCGGCTCTTGCAGGGCCGGAAAGAGAGCGCCACCGTTTATGGCGACGATCCGGTAGCGGTTGCGACGCAGTTTGCACAGGCTGGAGCGCGGCTGTTGCACGTAGTCGATCTCGACGCGGCTTTTGGTGAGCGGTCGTCTGCTAACCGGAGAGTGCTCGGAAGGATTATCGAGACGGCAGCGGTCCCGGTACAGTTCGGCGGCGGATTGCGTACTTTCGACGACGTCAAAGACATAATCGAGTTGGGCGTAACCCGCGCCATTATTGGCACGCTGGCAGTCGAGTCGCCTGAGATGCTGAACAAACTGGTGAATTCTTTCGGGAGCGAGCACGTCGCCATCGGCATTGATGCCAAAGACGGTGAGGTCATGGTGCGCGGCTGGGAGGCTGGCGCAAATATGCGAGCGCTGGACCTCGCCCTGGTGGCGGCGGAAGCGGGAATCGAACGAATCATCTACACAGACGTAACGCGCGACGGTATGCTTGGCGGAGTCAACCTCGAACAGGCGCTCTTAATTGCGCGTGAATCCGGCGTGAAAATAACCGCCTCAGGCGGCGTATCATCGCTCGAAGATATCCGGCGAATTAAAGAGCAAAGTCAGTTCGGCATCGACAGCGTGATCGTCGGCAAGGCTTTGTATGAGGGTCGCTTTACATTGGAAGAGAGCATTGACGGCGGGCGCGTGAAGTCTCAGCCTTAGTCATAGTAGTGCTCCCAAATTCAATGAGTTTGCGGGCGATGAGCCTCAAACGAGCTGCGAGGCAGCGGTCAGAGTTAAGCCCAAGGCGAGGGCTTTGCGAGGGTAACTATATAGTTGACTGACACTAAAAGCGGCACAACCGAAGGGTTCAAAGAAAGTAGCGGGTGGTCGGAGTCCGCGCCGAGAACCACCGGGCAAGTCCTGTTCGCCATTCCCTACGAAGCCCTAAATTCAACCTGGGGATATTCATTGCGTAAGATCTGGCACCTTCCCAAGGGTGCGATTCACGTTTTCATCATCAGGTCGGAAGTGGTCTCACACCGGACTCCGACCACCGGCGCTGCTTTCTTTGCAACCCTTCGGGTTGCGCCAGGTCCGAGGACTATATAGTTACCCTCGCAAAAGCGCCGCTCTGCCGCTGCTCGCCAGCGGCCTGGTCTGCTGCTGCCCTGCGCGCAATCCGCGTGAGTGCAGTTGCCATTCGACGTGTCGCATGCCAGATCTGTTTCGGGGTGTATCCGGTGTAGCCCAGTCTGAGCGCGCCGCGAGGCGTCGGCTCAAACAATATGCGGACAACGGGTGACCTCGACGCCCTCAGTCGCGGCGGCTTCGGAATGCTTCGCGATCATCGACACCTTCGGTAACCATCCCATCAAGTGCATGCCCGCATCGTTCGGAGGCAGCTCGAGCAGCCCTGTGCAACTCCACTCTGCCCGGCTTTCACTAGAGCAGCCTGGCGCCCGGCATACAGTGCTCGCATCCTTCTGATGTGCCGGGCAACCGTGACCTTCGCTGATGAAGTCAGCCAGCACGGCTTGTTCAGGGTTGGCGATTGGTGGCCGGCCGCGCCCGGGCGCGGACGAAGGCTTCGCACAAGTCTGTGGGCGCGACGATGTAGCCGATGCGAAGTGAAGGATACAGAACCTTGCTGAGAGTGCCGATGTAGATGACCCGCTGTTCCGGATCGAGTCCCTGCAAACGCGGCCAGCGGCCGGCCCGTGTAACGAAACTCGCTGTCGTAATCGTCTTCGACGATCGAGGCACCCTGTCTTGCTGGCCAGCTTTTAACAAGTTCAGCCGGCGATTCAGACTCAAAGTCATTCCGAGCGGGTATTGATGCGAAGGCGTCACGTAGATCAACTTCGGAGCAGCATGGCGCTCAATACCGGCCACGACGTTGAGCCCCTCGCTATCAAGCCGGCATCGGGAACTAGTCGCGCCTGCACCGCGATCAAAGCGCGCCCTCGCTCCCAGAAATCCAGGATCTCAATCCACGCTGCGTCGCCAGGGCGCCAGCAGACTTCGCGTGACTATTTCCAGGGCATGTTGTGATCCCGCAACGATGATTATTTGTTCGGGCACGCAGCGCACCCGCGCAGGCCGTAGAGAGATAAGCCGCGATCGCTTGTCGGGCGGCAAGTAACCCGCCGAGTCACCGTAAGGAATCATCTCTTTACCAGACATGGTCAGCGTCTGAGCAATAACTTTCCCACAGTTTGTAAGGAAGGCATCGAGCGCCGGCGTGCTGGTGCGAAAGGGTCGAGGTCGCCGCGATAATTTCGGGGCCGATCGAAATGGCTGCCACAGTCGCACCCATTCAGAGCGACGGCCTGTTTCGAGTTTGGAAGGTTGCGGCCCGCCCTGCGCGCCTTTCACTCGCAGCATGTCATCCGGCAATTGCCGCGAGACATAGGTGCCGTCGCCGACTCGCCTTTCGATGTAGCTTTCGGCGTACAGTTGATCGAAAGCGTTCAGCACAGTGTTACGGGCGATGCCGAGTTCGCTGGCCAACTCGCGCGTGGGCGGCAAGCGCGTGCCGGGCTGACAACCGGCCGGAGAGGATCGCCTCGCGCACCTGATCATAGAGTTGCCGGTGAAGCGCGCCAGGCGACAAACGGTCCAGGGCGATCAAGGCGTTGGGAAGCGAAGTCGAGATTTTGGCCATCGCAGCGGGTTCGATTCGAAGCTTAACAGATTGGTTCCTATCTGATGCGCAATAATGGTGCTTGTATGCAAGCCAATCGTTTGACTTAATTCGCTCACCAATGAACAAAACTATCGTCGCCATCGTGCTTGGTGATTTGCTCCCAGTCTGTTACCCAACCAGGCCCAAATCGGGGATTGACTCTTCGGGCCCCGATCGAGCCACCCCGTTTGTTTACCGACCGGAGTCTGTCTTGATCCGTCCGCGGGCTCGTTCGCCGTCGGCAACATGCCTTTGGCGATGCGGCTCTCGCCTGAGGTGACCGGCTGGTTGTCTTGCTGAGTGGCTGGCGTCAGCAGGGCGCTGCAAGTCGTCGATCGTCGAACTGGTCAGGTAGTGCCAGAACGCATCTCGCAGCCGGGCGCGTTTCTCGGCCTCGCTTTTTCGGCCGACGGCCACACTCTCCACGTCTGGTGGCAACGAAGACGTCATTTATCGTTATGCCTGGCGCGACAAACAGGCGCAGCTCATGGATACAATTGTCCTGGCGCCCTAAGGGCCTAAGAAGGACGGCACGCGGTTTCCTTTCAGGCTGGCTGTCTCGCGAGATGGCGAAGCGGCTTTACGTCGCCGAGAACCTGGCTGATTCGTTGGCGGTAGTAGACGCCAGACACGAAGCAAGTCGTACAGCGACTTCCGACTGAGGCTTATCCTTACGATGTCGTGGTCGCACCGACCGGCGGAATCTATGTCTCAGCATGGGGTGGAAATACAGTCTCGGCTTTCATTCCGGACGTTGACGGATCACTACAAGAGCGCCGGCGAATCAACGTCGGTCGTCACCCGTCCGCACTGTTGCTGAATCATAAGGGTTCGCGTTTGTTCGTCGCCTCGGCCTCCACAAAGCAGCATCGTGGTTGTCGACACGAGAGCGAGGGCCTTGACGCACCTCTCCGATCCGCCGCCGGGGCCGAACCAGGGCAGCACTCCGAACGCGCTGGCACTTTCGAAGGATGGATCGCGACTCTACGTTGCTGAAGCCGACAACAATGCCGTGGCTGTTTTCGACCTGTCGAATTTGTTCGCCGGAGTTCGGAATGCGCGCCGCGAAAATCGTCTGATGGGCCGGATCCGGTTGGTGGTACCCAACTGCTTTTTGCTGATGACGAACGATCATCTGCTGGTGCTCAACGGAAAGGAAAGGGAACCAGACCAAATCCGAGTGAGGTTCAACCGGGCACCAAATTGCCGGAAGACAGCACCAGTTACACCTTGGCCAGTTGAACGGATCCATCACTGCGCGCCCTCTGCTTTCGATCGAGGTACGTTGTTGAAGTTCACGCAACGCGTCGCGCGGGCGAACAGTGGGACCTGCCGGCCCTCAGCGTCGCGAAATATCCGCCATTCAAACATGTCAGTTTACATCATTAAAGAATCGCGCTTACGATCAGATTATGGCTGACCTGCCGCAGGGTGACGGCGACACCTCGTTGCTCTTTCCCGCGGGCCATCTCGCCGAAGTCATCACGCGCTGGCAGAGCGCTTCGGCCTGTTCGATCGCTTCTTCGTAAACGCCGAGGTTAGTTCGCAGGGCCACGTCTGGAGCACGGCCGCATGCGTGACTGATTATGGCGAGAAGACAATTCCATCGGGCTATGCAACTCGCCGCGATCGAATGATCGCGGTGACGTGGACGGACGACCCGCAGCGGGTTACTCTTTGGAACGCGGCGATCAGGGAAGGGGTTTGACCTTACGCAGCTATGGCGAGTTCCGATGGACGCGATGCAAAGAAAGAAGACGATCCCGTTAAGTCTTCGCGCGCTGAAGGCCGCGCTGATTCCCTACCAGTTACGAATACCCGGAAGGTGACCTGAAGATTTCTGATCAGCTTCGGGCCGACGCCTGGTTGAAAGATTTCCAGGGATTCGTCCGCGACGGTAAACTGCCGGCTTTGCAGATTCTGCATCTGCCGGGCGACACACGTTAGGCGCGCGGCGGGAGAAGACCGACACCAAATGCCTGCATGGCCGACAACGATTTTGCGCTCGGGCGGATGGTCGAAGCGGTATCGAATTCAGTCTATTGGAAGGACACTGTGTTCTTTGTGCTGGAGGACGATGCCCAGGACAGGGCCGAGTCGCGTTGATTCGCATCGCTCAGTGTTGCTGGTCGTCTCAGCCTACAATCGTGGCGGAGTCACTCACCGGTTCGTCAACACGACGGACGTTTTTGTCACCATGGAAGAGATTCTCGGTCTCGACAAACTTTCGCATTTCGATTATTACGGGCGGCGCTTTGCGAAGATCTTCAACGACAAACCCGATCTGAAGCCCTACGCGGCTTTGCGATCGGCGCAGCAATTTGACGAGATTGGAATCCTGAGAAGGGTCTAACGCGAAGGCTTCCTCGAACTGAACCTGGATGCAGTTGATGAAGCGAATGAAGACGCTTTCAATCGTATTCTATGGAGCGAGTTGAAAGGCGCGCAAGCCTTATCGATTGGAAGCGGATGTCGTCGTTGGACATCGCCCGGGCGCCTTGAAGTTAATCTACAATGTTCAGTCGAGATTCAATCAGCGCCGAATGTCCAAATAACGCGTCGCAACTTCCCTGGCCTGGCGATCCGGGCGCGCCGCTGCTCCCGCAGCTGGACTCCGCGGCGCTGGTCACGCGCGATCAACTCCGACGCCCGGATTATAACAACCGGGCCGAGCATTGCTGAATGTGCATGTACTCGACGCGCGGGTCGGCGAAGAATCGCCACAGATGTTCTTCGCAAGCTCGCTCCCGTTCGTGACTTCTGACATCAACATTATTCCCGTCGAGTCATAGCCACGGGTGAGCAGCCGAGACCGGATCATCGCCGGAACTTCGTTTACCGAGTTTGACCGTCTGTGCCTTGACCTAACGAAAATTGGCTCGGCCGCGCGATAAGGGGAGAGATCACGTCGTGATGAGCGAAGTGGACCAGCAGCACTTCCTCGCCCGGTTCGGCGTCGGCCAGACTCACTCGACACGGAAAGCCGGGCTTCTGTATCTGCGACCATGCGGCGGGCACTAATGGTTCGCAATTCGGCATCGCTTTGCTTGAGTAGTGAACTGAACTTTCGATTGGCAGGGCGGTAACTTGAAGCGGTATTTGCATGAACGCGATGATACCGATGTGGAGTGAGCGTTGATATCCGAATCTTGCGGTCAAATGAGAATCCGCAGAATCCGCAGATCTGCGCAGATAGGAACCTACAGTTCAGTTGGCTAGCCTCGTCTCCGTTAAGAGACTGGTGAATGAGCCGTTGGCGGGTTTTCTTCAGTTGATTTCTTTCATCGTAATCTGCGGATTACTACTTGCGAAACTTGCTGAACACGAAGTCCTGCTCTTTGCGCTTTCGTGAGCGGCTAGAGCGCATTGCCCTCTGCGTTCCTCGGTCAGCGGCCGGTCATTGTCGCTGTCCCCGAGGAAGCGTTCAAATCCCAACCCCCGGTGCCGGAGAAACGCTGAGCGTCTTTCAACATAACGTCGATGCGCTGGCGCGATCCTTCAGGGTCGCGCCGTTAAGGTTCTTTTGTGGTCAGCAGGTCGAAAGCGATTATCGCCCCGTCGGGAACTTGCCGGTTTCGTATCCTTTCAACAGCTTTCTCGTTCGCATAGATATGGTGGATGCCGCCATTGGAAGCGAAGAACGAGGCTCGTTGGGCCGACCACAGTGGTTCCGACATGGACCCACTTGCGATAGCCGTTCGGATAGGGAATCGTTGTGTCGGGCGCGGCGACTTGCGGTAGTGCCCAGCGGAGAACCATTGCCGAGACAAACGCGATCAAGTGATTCTGTGTCTCATGATTTTATCGGTTCGAAAGGATCGCTGATTGTCGTTAAGGAAAGTGATTGCCACAAGGGCCATTTTTGGCAACGGTTGGGATCAACTTCGAGAAACCCTCATGGGCGGGACGCCCGATACCCTGCGTAGTCGAACTCCTGCTGGTGAGCCCTGTGCTTCCAGCCAGTTATAGAAATCCTCGATCAATGGTCGCTGCTGGTACCCTGCTTTCGCTGCCAAAACCATGGCCCCCAGCACTGTAAATGTGGACCTCCGAGTTTGCTTGAGCCCGCAGATCTTTGGTGCGTCGCGTGAAACTTGACTATCGGGACGAGCGCCTGGCGCGCGTCGTTGGGCGTCCTGACGGCCAGAGCCAAAAACATCGGCGGCAGCACTTTGCCGGAATGGTCGGCATAACGCCAAACGGACCACCATAGATCGGCCGCGGCAAAGAAACTCAGGACGGGCGAAGAAGGCGGCCTCCGGGTTGGGGAGAGTGCCGCTGGTAACCATAAGCTCCGGCAGAGAGTACCCGTGCGACCGATCACCGTCAAAGGCGAGATGCCCCTCACTCTGTGAAGCGTGTTGTGGCGGTGCAACCGCGAGGGACCTGAATGCCGTCAGCGATGCCGAACACTGTGCACCTCGTCCATGTTCAAAGCCGGCAGGGAATGCGCTACGCCATGTTTTTCCACCACCCGATACTTAAGCACGAGGCGCGGCCACACCTCTCTTTCCTGCCACAACCAACGCGCACCAACCTTGCAGCCCCCTCACGAGCTCTATGGCCAGCGCGACGAAGGCGCCGCCGGGCGCGATGACGACGCCGGTTCCGTTGGCTTTTGCTCGCTCCGGAAGGTAAGCAGTTAACGTTGGCGTCACTACGTTGAGGCATCACCGTTCCGATTGGAGTGTCATCTGCCCTGATCTCTTTTTGCGTCCAGCTCTCCGGAGCCGGGGGCAACGCCGGAGCCAAACATTCAGCACCGAAATCTGCGGTGAGGTCGGGCCAGCGGAAGAGGAGATGTAAGGCAATTAATGTCGCTGCAGACGAAAAAACAACGTTCGCCGGAAATCTGTTTCGCCAGGTTGCCTTTGTGGCACGCGCATCCTGCGCAGCTGGCTTCGCGGAGGCCCAGGGACGCGCCGCGCGCACTGAATCCTGGTTTACGTTCATAAAAAGTCCTTGATTTGGAGGTCTCGATCGAGGAATTTGCCAAGAAGCTTCATTCCGCACCTCGCGCTTTCGCGCGAGTATGTGCCATGGCGGTCGAGGCACGAACAACCAAAAACTGTTTGGTAGTGTGACAGTTGTGTGTTGCTGCGTTGGCTGATAGTCCCGGAGGGACGAAATGTTTATAGACTTAGCGATGCAAAGAATTCGAAGCTCGGGAGGAGCGTAACATTTCAACATCCGGCAGAACGTTCCCTCCTCTGGGCGCTGGAGCTGCCTTCTGGCCTCGAGAAACGCAGCCCACCAAGCATTTGGCCCCGCTCTGCGGCCAGCACCGACTTACACACGAAATTCACTGCCAACTGGTGGGTGCGGAGTTAGCACCCCCGACTTTAGTCTCGGATGCCCACACAAAAAGACAAAAAGAACCCCGGGCTAAATGGCACCTATGCGGCGCTCGATAATGGCACTTTCCGGTCCATCAACCGGTGACCTTGAGCTGGCGAGTTTCCAAAGGAGAAGGAGCGATGGCTTTTGCTGAATTGAAACGCGATGGATCCGATCGGGGAGCAATCCCTAATGCAACTCAATCGCAGCGATCCGCCGGGCATTCTTGAATGCAGACGTCGAATGGTATCTCGAGCATCTAACGGACGACTTTGAGGTCCATCTGAGTCCGGACGGCTCCAGTTCCTCAACAAGGCAGAGTTCTGCAGGCAACCTACGGCGAGAGGGCCCCGATGTCGCCGAATAGCGGGTACAAACTTCAGGACGTGAACGTTGCGCATCGTGGGAGACGTAGCGCTGGTGCGAGGGACCGGTCTGTGGACCGGGAGGAATCGTTTTCAGGGGCTAAGTCGATACACGGATGTCTATCTAAAGACAGTAAACGGATGGCGGGCGATGTCCGCGCAGATCACCGCCAGAGCCGCAGCACCACGGGTCGAGGCGTTACAACATTAAAATAATCGAAAAAAATGGACTGGGATTTACAAGATTTACAGGTTAAGGACTGGAACAAGCAAGTTACGTTAGCGTTTGTCTTTTCCGTTTTCTTAATTCTGTAATCCTGTCTATCGTAAACCGACAACGGGCACCAAATGTTTGTGATCATAAGCCGCTTCATTCTGAAACTCCTGTTGTCTTTGTCCTGATTGTGATTGCGCAACCTCTCTTTACCGATCTGCCACGCACAACCTCAGAAGCTCGCCCGCACCAAGCGTTAAGGCGCGTCCTGCACTGCACGTGATGGGCGAGAAACGACTTTGATTTCCGAGATTGGCAAGTGGAAGACGCACCTGCGACGGCTGCTGCGTCCCTTAACCGGCTCGACGACGTGGGTTGCGAATACGAAGGTACTACCATCGTTCGCAAGGTCTGGAATGGCCGCGCAAATCTGTTGGGCACCTCGGTCGACGGTCAGTCGGTCACATCGAAGCCCTGAGCCTGCGTCTATACAATCCGGAGTCGCATCGGTGGAGTCTCAACTTTGCGAACAGCCAAGCAGCGTCCTGGGACAACCACGATCGGCGAATTCAAAAACGGCCGCGGCGAGTTCTTCGATCAGGGGAGACTCTCAACGGCCGGGCATCAGTTCGATTTGTGATTTCGGAGCATCACCCCAAACTCGTGCCGTTTTGAACGAGGAGATTCTCAGACGATGGGGGGGAGAACCTGGGAGGCAAAGCTGGATCGCGATCGACAAACGGGTGGAGGATGTGCCGGTTCAGCGGGCAGCGAAGCGAACTTCGAATGGCTTTTCGTAGCGGTTTACGCCTGGGAATGAAAGGCGTTAATTTCAAGGCGCCATTAATGGGGCTTTAGTAGCGCCTCCGTTCTCACGCGAGGCGTGAACGCCTGGCTAGAAAATCCACAATCAAATTAGTTCAGTAACAAATTTCGTCGATGATTGATCCGCTCTTCCCTCGGAAGACCGGAGGCTTCCGGTTCGCTAACTTCATCCCTCATCCTGCCCTCTCTGAAAGGGGAGATAATCGGGCCTCAGAAACCACGAGCTGCTCGACTCTGATTCCATAACGGAGGATTTTCGCATTCAAAGTGGTCTTCTTTTCCCCCAGCAGCCGGGCTGCTTGTCTCTGCTTACCACCGGTTCTGATCGGTGCATGCTTAATTAGCTCTGCTTCAGGCGTCGAACCACAGCTTGCGGGCCAGCTGGGATCGCCTTCAGTTCGCTTGGTTCTGTAAGGTCTTCCAGATGATCAAAAGCATTGATCGAATCAGAACCTTGAGCGTCAATGCGGTTTATCCTTCGGGACAACTACCGTCCGTGAGCACTCGAGCGGGGCGCGCGATTTTAGAATTACCTGACCGATTCGCGTCGTGGCGATTAATGGGGGGACGTGTCTCTGGCGCTTGCCGTATTGGTGAGCATCTTCATAAATCAACCTACTGACCAGGTCTGAAAAAAACGTTGGCGACTTCAGCTACCTTGCCTATTATCAACCGCGATTGAGTACTCGCGATGATCTATCTTGAAGCTCTTGAGTTTTGCAGGTTAGGCGTGGTTTCGTGCATCTCTTGAACGAGCGCGCCACTTTCCGCGACTACCTGGGAACCGCGCGCGTATCTCAAGGCATTACGAATGAGGAAGATCTCCGAAACGCCGCACTTCGAATGAAGTCAACTCGCGCGGCTCCGCTGAAGGCAAAGTTGTGGGCAACCAAGAGCCCAAAACCCTCAAGCGTGCAGGTCATCCTCAGCCCGCTGGCGCAGGTCATCACCATTTCCCGCAGTCGCTGATCCTTTCCCACCAACACCGTCGGGTCGTTATCGGATTAAGGAGCCGTATCTTGATTCATCTCCAGCTCCAGAGTCTGTCGCTTTGTTTGTATGAGATTTATCGCACGCCCTGGGGAGAGCCAGGTTGAATTTGACGTGCAACTCTAGAGGTGAAGAGCCCTTGATAATTACCGCTAAAAAACTGCTACCAACGACATCGTTCTGGATACTAGCGACAGAAGTGGACCTGGCTCTAGTTCCATTTTTCGGTGAGACGGGGGTGCCAATTTCTCCTAATATCTGACTGCTCCCCAGGCGCGCGGTGAGCTATGACAAAACGCTCAACGGCGGCCCCATTCGCGTCCGTACCGCTTGAGGAGTCCTCCTCGACTCCGCTCGATTATCAGGTCTACCAACGCCTGCGGGCCGCGATTCTTCTGGGACAGTTGTCACCCGGAACGCGCCTCCCTTCGACTCGGCACATGGCGAAACGATCTGGGCGTTTCGAGGAAAC